>Ga0209317_1000181_pt1 | contig 85328 bp, 72 predicted proteins | sample RifGroB2_FD_183994 | JGI IMG/M metagenome (GOLD analysis project Ga0209317, IMG submission 183994) | Soil microbial communities from Rifle, Colorado, USA - Groundwater B2 (SPAdes) (version 2) | ecosystem: Environmental > Terrestrial > Soil > Unclassified | place: Rifle, Colorado | collected...
GCGCAACCCCTCGGTTTCCTTGCCAGGACGAAAAATCCCCGCTTTCCGAATCGGAAACCAACTGTTTCACATCCGGAGTTTCCGGATGGAAACTAGTTACACAATCCTCTGGGACCGCAGTGTCGAATCAAGCTCTTCTTACTGAAAATTTCAAGTGAATGTTTATTGTAAATTAATTTTGCCGGGGGTATAAGTATCCCGTTGTCGCGAGACAGTGGAGCAGTATGGTCCTGTGTTGATGTCGAGCTTTTCGCTTTGGGTGAAGAGATTTCAACCCCCGGTTGAGCCAGACGCCACTGACCAGCGTGACGCGATTGCGGGGTTGGGCGAAGTTGAGGTTGTTCGTTTCCAGGGTGGTCGCGGCTCCGGTCCTGGTCGCCTGGAGCTCATCATAGAAGTAGTTGGCGCCAACCGAGAGAAGTAACTTTTTGCTCTGATCCAAGTCGGCCTCGCTGTAAGGCATGTCGCCGAAGGGGTTAAACGTGAGACGGGTGACAAAGGCGTTGTCGTTGGCGCCCCGAACGATGCTCTGGCCGTCGCCGCCGACGATGCACCTGTCAATGTCGGAGGTTCTGTGAGCCTCTCGGTCCGCTGTATTGTAAAGTATATAACGCAGTACGGAAAACAAGCCCCTTTCGCGTCGAAAGAGGCCTGCATTGGTTGGCTGCTTAATCGTTAGATTTCAACATAACTTACAATTTACAACATATGAATATTGGTTAAACACGCTCTCTCCTTCCGTCACGCCCGTACTGCCAAGATCACGCTCGATGCCTTGAACAGGGCCTTGACGGCATCCCCAGCTTTGAGCCCCATGCTCTCGAGGCTCTGCTTGGTGATGATAGAGTTTAAAGTTACTCCGCCGGCCAGTTCCATGCTTACTTCCGCGTTTACCGAGCCGGAGGTCACCTGTTTGATCGTTCCCTCCAGCGTATTGCGCGTGCTGAATTTAAGGTCCGTTTTCCCCTTGGCGATGATCACCAACGGCGCCTTGATGATCGCGAATGCTTCGACTCCCACTTTTAGCCCGAGCTGATCAACGCTTTCATTCGTTACCACGGCGACGATATTGTGGTTGCCTGGCAAAGTCAGCTGAACTTCGGCATTTATCGCCCCGGGCTTCAGGGCAGTAACCTTCCCCAACAACATGTTTCTGGCACTAATGTCCATGGATAACCCCCTCTAATGATTATATTTTCGCAAGTATGCCGGGAACTACGTGGAAGTCAAGTAGTAGCGTTCAGCAAACTCAGGTGCAGCGGCGTCTCCGCCGTGAGCCGGTCACCGGGGCCGGAGAGGGTGATGATCGCCTTTTTATGATGTGGGAAAATCCGGGCAGGGGAGTAAGTTTCGTTTTCGAAACCACTTAACCGGGAGAGGATATGCCGGATCCGGCGGACGCCAAGCTTTTTCAACCGCAAGGTCTCTCCGTGATTTACGAGGAGGCGGGAGGGACGTTCTGTTTGGGATTTCGTGGAAGAAGCTGATTTTTTCAAGCAGATAGGATTTAGGGGAAACCTTTTGGGTTCAATGAGAAACCGGACAGATCTATTTATTTCTAAAGAAAGCTCGACTTATTTGAAGGCAGGGCAGGGCAGAGTCTTTAAAATGAAATAGATCTCTCCAGAAGCGGGTGTGCCGGGTCTATTGCCTTGGCCAGGCTATGCCCCGTGTAACCGATATATTATTCGTGTCATTCACGGCGGATGCCGTATTTACTCATCCGGAAGCGCAGAGTGCTGGGGTTTATACCAAGGATTACCGCTGCGCCGTTTTTCCCCTCAATGCGCCAGGCGGTTTTCCGGAGCGCCTGGAGGATGAGATCCTGTTCCAGCGCGGCGAGGGCTTTGAAGTCCTGCCCGACCAGCTCCCCTGTCTGCCGAAACGAATCGAAGCGGTCCAGTACCTGCAATGCGCTCCCCTGGCTGATGATTGCCGCCCGCTCGATGACGCTCTCCAGCTCCCGCACGTTTCCGGGCCAGAGGTGTTGCTGAAGGATGTTCATGGTGTCTTTTGACACGGTCTCTATCTTCTTGCCGATTTTCTTGTTGAATTTGGCAACGAAATGATTGACGAGCAGCGGAATGTCGTCCGTGCGCTGCCTAAGCGGCGGCAATGTGATGGGGAAAACATTGAGCCGGTAATAGAGGTCTTCCCGGAACTTGCCGTTCCTGATCTCTTGGGCGAGATTGCGGTTGGTGGCCGCGATGATCCGCACATCGGTCTTCGTTGTGCGCGAACTGCCCAGCCGCTCGAACTCGCCGTCCTGAATGACCCGGAGCAGCTTACTTTGCAGCTCCATCGGCAGCTCGCCGATTTCATCCAGGAATATGGTGCCGCCGTCGGCCAGCTCGAAGCGCCCGATCTGCCGGGTGTCGCACCCGGTGAAGGCACCCTTTTCCCGGCCGAAGAGCTCGCTTTCCACGAGGGCCGCCGGCAGCGTCGTGCAGTTGACTGTTATCAGGGGGCGGTGCTTGCGGGCACTGCTAGAGTGGATGGCGCGTGCCACCACTCCCTTGCCGGTGCCGGTTTCGCCGAGCAGCAGAACCGTCGCATTCATGGGTGCTACCTGCTCGACCTGCAGGAATACCTGCGAGAGAAGCTCGCTGTTCCCGATGATCTCGCCGAAGTTGTACTCCCGGGCTACCTCCTGCTGCAGGTAGATGTTTTCGGCCAGGAGCCGGTCCTGCAACCGTTTTATTTCCCCGTAGCTCCCCTGGAGTGTTTTCTCCGCGCGCTTGCGTTCCTCTATTTCCCGCCTGAGCTGCACGTTTGCCCCGGTCAGCTCACCGGTTCGCTCCCGCACCGTCTGTTCCAGCACCTTGTTGTGGTTCTCGGCTGCCTTGTACAGGAGACGCACTTCCAGCAAGTTGTGGATGCGTGTCTTCACCTCGACCAGGTCGAACGGTTTGGCTATGAAATCCTTCGCGCCGGCTTGCAGCGCCCGCAGCTTGTGGCCCGGTTGGGCGGTGATCACCAGCACCGGGACGTAGCTCTCCGTTTCGATTGCCTTCAGCCCTTCCATCACCTGGAAACCGTCCATGCCGGGCATCTGCAGGTCGAGCAGGATAAGGTCGTAGCGGTTCTTTTGGTAAAGCTCGCAGACCTCGGTCGGATCCCTCGTGGAGCTGACCGAAAGGTAGCCGGCGTTACTGAGCATTTGCCCGAGCAGTTGCACGTTGGCCTGCTGATCGTCTACCACCAGGATGCTGGCATTGAGAATGTCGGCCGGGTTAATCATTAGCTCTCTTCCCTCTGTGCTGCGCGGCATCCGGCACCGGAGTGCTGGTCGCGGACGGGTCATGTCGACTGTCCGTGACCTCCGACAACTCCGGCGCTTGCGCGATGCGGTAGGCGTTCTTCCCCGCGTGCTTGGCCTGATAAAGGGCCAGGTCCGCGCTCTTCATCAGGGTCTCCGCGTCCCCGCCATGCTCCGGATAGACTGCCACACCGGCGCTGATGGTTATGCTGACGCTGTTACCCTCGATCAAATACGGTTGCGACACTGCCTTGATCGCTCGTAACGCCACCCCCGCCGCATAGTCGGGTCCGTCTACGTGCCACAGCGCCAAAATGAATTCGTCCCCCCCCTGGCGCGCCACCGTATCCTCTGCGCGCACCGCTGCCACCAGGCGCTCCGCGACCGCTTTCAGCAGAAGGTCCCCGGCGCCGTGCCCCAGGGTGTCGTTGATCTGCTTGAAGCCGTCCAGATCCAGATACACCACAGCCATGGCACTTTTGGTCCTCCGGGCATGGACCAAGGCCATCGACATCCGGTCGGTTAACAGCCGCCTGTTGGCAAGACCCGTCAGCGGGTCGTTTAGCGCCAGGGATTCCAGGGCCTTGCTGTAATTGAGGGCCGCCTCGTGCAGCAGGCGGACTTCCAGCATGTTATGGACCCGCATCAGCACCTCGGCCAGATCGAACGGTTTGGCTACGAAATCTTTCGCGCCGGCCTTCAGCGCGCGTAACTTGTGGGCCGGATTGGCGGTAACGGCCAGAACCGGCAGGTAGCCGTCCGTTTCGATCTCCTGCAGGGCTTCCATCACCTGGAAACCGTCCATGCCGGGCATCTGCAGATCGAGCAGGATCAGATCGTAGTGGTTCTCGCGGTGCAGCTCGCAGACGGACTGCGGATCCCTCGTCGAGGTAATGCGTGTATAGCCGGCGCCCTTCAGCATCCGCTCGATCAGCTGCACGTTGGCCAGCTGATCGTCAACGATCAGAAGGCCGGCATTATGAAGATCGGTGCTGTTTATCATGATCTTAACCTCCCGGCTCTTCTCGTCATCTAATACTTTTCCGCAAGCTCCAGCGCCTGGTCCAGCGCGTCAATGAATTCGTTCACCTTGATCGGCTTGGTAAGATAGCGCAGGAACCCCGCCTCCAGGCCTCGCCTGATGTCGTGCGGCATGGCATTGGCACTGATGGCAAGCATCGGGATGTGCGCCGTTGCCGGGTCTTCGCGAAGTATTTTCAGCGCCTCGATACCGCTCATGCCGGGCAGATTGACGTCCATCAGGATCACCTCCGGCAGATGGCTGCGCGCCATCTCGATGCCGAGCCTGCCATCCCCCGCACCCAGCAACTGCAAATCGGGGCGACGGGCGATGAGTTGCTCGACCAACTGCATGTTTGCCTGGTTGTCCTCTACATACAAAAGGGTGCGCAGCCCTGCACCATGCTGCACGTGCGCCTGAAGCGGCGCAGGCGCCTCGTCTGCGTCCTGGTCGATGGCGCGCTGCGGTTCTGACGCCAGGTTCAGTTCGACCCAGAACCTGCTCCCCGCACCGACCGTGCTCTCCACGCCTATTTCGCCCCCCATCAACTCGACCAGACGCTTGCTCACCACGAGGCCGATGCCGGTCCCCTCCTCGGCGCTCGCCTCCTGTCCGAGACGGTTGAAGGGCTGGAAAAGTTGCGCGAGTTTGTCGGGTGCCAATCCTTCGCCGGTATCGTGCACGCTGATATGTATCCGTTTCCCGCTGCTCGCGCTGCAGGTCACCTCGACCGTTCCCTGCGGCCGGTTGTATTTGATCGCGTTGGAAAGGAGGTTGATCAGAACCTGCTTCACCCGGATGCGATCGGCATTCAGAAAGTAAGGGATTTCGAACTGGGGAAAACTCAGGTGGATGCCGTTTTTATGAGCCAGCGGCTCTATCATGGCCTGGCACTCTAACATGGCCTCGGCCAGTGACATCGATTCCAGCGATAAGGAGAGCCTCCCCGACTCGATCAGCGCGAGATCGAGGATTTCGTTGATCAGCTCCAGCAGATACCAGCCCGCCTTGAGAATCTGCTCGATACTGGCCTTTTGCGAGGGGGTAGGCAGCGGCGCATCGGTCTCCATCAGCTGGGCAAAGCCGAGGATCGCATTGAGCGGGGAGCGCAACTCATGGCTCATGCTGGAGAGGAATTCGGATTTCGAGAGGTTGGCTATCTCCGCCACGCTCCTGGCGCTCTCCAGCTCGACGTTCTTTTCCTGCAGCACCTGATCCAGGCGTTTTCTTTCAGTGACGTCGCGCGCGGCGGCGAAGACGCCCTGCAGCTTGCGGTAGCGGTCGTAGAATGTGGTCGCGTTGAAGGAGACCACCGTTTCCTTGCCGTCCCTGGCGCGGGCGGTGAGTTCGTAGTTGGTGACCTTCTTTTCTCTCAGCACCTGCTTGATGCTCATCTCGGCCCGGTCCGGGTCGGTGAAGTAGTCCTTGAAGGGGGCGCCGATCAGTTCATCGCGGGTGCAGCCGGTGAGCACCTCCATCTGTTTGTTGACGTCCGTGATGATCCCGGACGGGTCGGTGGTCATGATCGCGTCGATGTTGGATTCGAAGAGGGAACGCGTGTAGAACTGGTGGTCGCGCAGCCGCTGGCTCAACTGCTTCTGCTCGGCTTCGATCTGTTTGCGCGCGGTGTTGTCGGTGCCGATCAAAAGGTAGCCGATGATGGCGCCTTGGTCGTCGCGCAGAGCCGTCACCGACACCACCGCCGGGAAGCGGCTGCCGTCCTTTCGGATGTAGGTGAGCTCGTAGATGTCCTCGATGCCGCGCGAGGCCTTGAACACCAGGGCCTCGAAACCCGGCGTGATCGGGGTTCCCAGCTCGAGGCTCAATTCTTCGGCGCGCGCTATCACTTCCTGGGGATCCGAGATGTCGGCCGGCGTGATCTTGTCCATCACCTCGGCGGCCGTGTAGCCCAGCATCCGTTCCGCGCCGACGTTGAAGATCTGGATCACCCCTTTGGCGTCCGTGGCGATGCTGGAGAAGTTGGCGGAGTTGAAAATCGCGCTCTGCAGCGCCCCCGCCTGAAGCAGTGCCTCTTCCGCCTGCTTGCGCGCAGTGTTGTCGGTGCCGATCAAAAGGTAGCCGATGATGGCATTTTGCTCATCGCGCAGAGCCGTGACCGACACCACCGCCGGAAAGCGGCTGCCGTCCTTTCTGATGTAGGTCAGCTCGTAGATGTCCTCGATGCCGCGCGAGGCCTTGAACACCAGGGCCTCGAAACCTGGAGTAATCGGAGTGCCCAGTTCCAGGCTCAATTCTTCGGCGCGCGCGATCACTTCCAAGGGCTCCGAGATGTCGGCCGGCGTGATCTTGTCCATCACTTCGGCGGCCGTGTAGCCCAGCATCCTTTCCGCGCCGACGTTGAAGATCTGGATCACTCCCTTGGCGTCCGTGGCGATGCTGGAGAAGTTGGCGGAGTTGAAAATCGCGCTCTGCAGCGCCCCCGCCTTGAGCAGGGCCTCTTCCGCCTGCTTTCTCGCCGTGTTGTCGGTGCCGATCAAAAGATACCCGATGATGGCGCCCTGGTCGTCGCGCAGAGCCGTCACCGACACCACCGCCGGGAAGCGGCTGCCGTCCCTACGGATGTAGGTCAGTTCGTAGATGTCCTCGATGCCGCGCGAGGCCTTGAACACCAGGGCCTCGAAACCCGGCGTGATCGGGGTTCCCAGCTCCAGGCTCAGCTCCTCGGCGCGCGCGATCACTTCCTGCGGATCCGAGATGTCGGCCGGCGTGATCTTGTTCATCACCTCGGCCGCCGTGTAGCCCAGCATCCGTTCCGCGCCGACGTTGAAGATCTGGATTACTCCCTTGGCGTCGGTCGCGATGCTGGAGAAGTTGGCGGAGTTGAAAATCGCGCTCTGCAGCGCTCCCGTCTTGAGCAGGGTTGCCTCGCTGCGAACCTCTGAGCCGATTTCGCCGGATTCGGCGGCGCAGGGAACGGCCGGATTCTTGGCATTACCGGACATGGTGGACCTCCAGATAACCCTGCGGGGAGAGCGTCGCCTCCCAGTGGCTGACAACGTGAGCCGGGTATTCCTCGCAAAGGATTCTCGGCGTGAAGCATTTCATAATGGTCTCCAGATCCAGTGGCAGTGCAACTCGCAAGCCGGTCGCGTTTTCATAACGATCCAATGTATCAGCATTTTATCAATGCACCTACACGTATTATGGATTCTCGCAAGCCGTCCCTCAAGATCTTGCGGTTCCGCAAATACTTGAGGCCGAGTCGGCGCTTGCCAACGTCTTCGCTGTTCTCTCCTGTTAGCCTAATACCCTGTTTTCAGAAGATGAATTTGGATACTCTTATTATCACATGGGCATTGGCAGACTATTTGCTCCTATTCAAGTTTGAAATGCTGATAAAAACTGGCTCCTGTCATTTCGACAAGTGTGAGTGCAAGTCAACTGACGCCGGTGACGCTTTTTACTTATTGGCTAATGGCAGTGAACGTCTTCTGGCAGGTCGGCAGCGAAGCGACTACTAACGCAGCAGGCGGCACCATGGTGGTGCACCGATAGGCAACGATGCAAAGGAAATCTTTCCTACTCGAATAAGGTTTATAGCGGAGAAGCCAAATGGAAGACGTACTGGTCGTAGACGATGACAGAACGATGCTGGATCTGATCAAGCGCATTCTGGAGAGCGAAGGGATTGTCGCCCACTGTGTATCGAGCGGAGCAAAAGCGCTGGAGAAGATAACGGAAAGAACCTTTTCTCTTATGATTACCGATTACAACATGCCGGGACTGGACGGTCTCGAACTGGCGAGAAAAGGGCTGGAGATGGCGCCTCAAATGCCCATCATAATGAACACCGGCGACCATTCGCCAAACATCGTCCGGCTGGCTGAGGAAATCGGCATAGCAATGGTTATGGCCAAGCCCTATCTCCCGGGTGACATGATGGAGAGCATCAGAGCTGTGGTGGGAAAACGCCGGGCTCCTCAATCGGCCAGGCCACGAGAGGCGATGCAGGGAGCAGGGCTCTCTTTGGCACCTTGCCCCCGATGAGGCGGGAGTGGCACCGGTAGGCGAGCTGGCCGGGAAGCTCGGAAATAAAGGAGTCGGTATGTTCATCGGAACAGAGAGGCGAAGGCAATCCCTAACGTGGGTAAGCCAGGGCCAGGCAACGGAAAAGGGGAGGACTTATCAATTGGAGCCCACAGAGCTGCGCGGCCTCGCCGAGGCGCAGGTGAAGGCAAAAGCGCTTGAAGAGCCCTTATCCCGAAGCTATCAGGAAACCGAGCGACTCCTTCACGAACTGGAGGTGCACCAGATCGAATTGGAGATGCAGCATGCGGAGATATCCCTGGCCAGGGACGAGGTGGATACGGCCCTGGAGCAGTACCAAGACCTCTACGACTTCGCTCCGGTCGGCTACCTGAGCTTTGACCGAGACGGGGCCATCCGTGCCGCGAACCTCACCGGCGCGACCCTTCTCGGTATCGACCGTTCCAGGCTTTTGGGCCGGCAGTTCGGGCAGTTCGTCGCCGATGAAGCCCGTCCCGCCTTCGCCCAATTCCTCGGCAAGGTCTTTAGCGGTGCGGCCAAAGTGGGGTGTGAGGTTCTTCTTAAGGTGGGGGGACTCACGCTTTTTGTGCAAATCGAAGCCGTGTCCGACGCTTCAGGGCAGCTTTGCCGCGCCGTGATCGTCGATATTTCTGTGCGCCGGCAGCTGGAGATGGATCACGAAATTCGGTACACTGGACTTGCCGCCCGCGCCGCCAAGCTGGAGCACGCCAATCTCGAACTTGAGGAAGCGAAGATCGAACTGGAGGCGTTCAACTACACCGTTTCCCACGAGCTGTGCAGTCCGTTGACGAGCATCAACGGCTTTGCCCAGATACTTATGCGGATATGCAGGGACCAGCTCGATGAGCAGTCCAAGGGGCACCTCCGGGGGATATACGCAAGCACCCTGCGCATGAAACGGCTCATCGACTCCCTGCTCGATTTTTCGCGCGTAGCTCACCTCGAGATACACCGGGAAAGCTTTGATATGAGCGAAATAGCGCAAGCCGTGGTTGCGGAATTAAGACTGGCGGAGACGGAGAGCCGGGTTATCTTTCAGGTCGCCGAAGGGATAACGGGCTACGGTGATGAGGGGCTTTGCCGCATCATTCTGGAAAACCTGATAGGTAACGCATGGAAGTATGCCGCCAACCGGCTGGGTACGGTCATCGAATTCGGCATGACGGAGCTGGGAGGGAAATCGGTGTTTTTTGTCTGCGACAACGGGCCAGGCTTCGACATGGCACATGTGGGGAAGCTGTTCATTCCCTTCCAGCGTATCTCGGGAGTGCAGGCGGACGGGCACGGCCTCGGACTTGCCACGGTGAAACGAATCGTCAGGCGCCATGGTGGCCGGGTCTGGGCTGAGAGCAGCCCGGGCGAAGGCGCGACTTTCTTTTACACCCTGGACTAAACCCGCTCTTCCCGACCCAACAAACTGGAGCAGTGGAGGGTTCAAGATCAAGGCTTGGGACCGGCTGTCACCTGAAGCTCCAACCCAAGTCGCCTCTGAAAGTCTCAGCCTTACTGCTGCTTCTTGGGGGTGATTTTTAGGCATAGGCTTGCTTGTGGGAGGAGGTCGTGGCGGAGGTGTCTGGAGAACCCGAATCAGGTGCATCGTTGGCAGGTCCGCAAGCTTCGAAAAGGAAATGGGACGTGTTATAAAGGAAGGAGGAACGATGAACAGTCTTAGCTTTCTTGATGAGAGGCAAAAATAAGGAGGCAGGGCTGAGTTTTGAAATCAGCCTGCCTCCCCTTTTCTATCCTGTCAGGACAACTGCGTTAACAAGTTGATTCACTCGCAGAAGTTACTTCTAACGTGCTGAAGCGCTTCCCTTACGGGGCGGAAACGGTATTGGCGATCATGGTAACTGCGGTCTGCGCCAACGCCCTGCCGCTCAGCTTGGCGCCGGTATTCATCGAAATCAGCGTCTGACTTAAGATAATGCCCTTGACGTCAGCCGCCGTTCCGAAGGTCGCTTTGCCAGAGACCTGCCAGAATATATTCTTGGCCTGTGCGCCGCCGATCAGGGTAATCATGGCGCTGTTGCTCACCACCATGTCTCCGGCTATCTGGAAGATCCAGACATCGTTTGGGCCACCCGCGATAGTGACGCCGGCATCCGTAATCAAAACGCCTGTGCCCCATTTGTAGAGACCGGGAAGAAGTGTCTGCCCGCTGATGTCGCCGCCAGCCAGCTCGGTGAAATTAGGAGATTTCCTTCCGGCGGCGTCCAAGAAAGCGTTTTCCATGTCGCCTATCGCCGTGGTCATTTTAGTAGGGGTAGGCGGAGCATAGTCGGCTGCGTATATTTTTTCGGTCACTAAAGAGGATGTGGAAAAGGTATTTGTGCCGTCCGCGATCAGACCAAATCCCGTCATGGCAGTTGCGACAATCGGGCTAACACCGATATCACCAACAACAGTGGTGGTCCCGGTTGTTGTGACGCCCGTTTTGGTCAGGATCACAAAACTTCCTGCTGTTCCAAGATTCACGGGTGTGGGACCGGCTGCGATTGCACCTGAGGCAAAGGTAAGAACGCCGAGAGCTGCCATACATGCGAGATGAGTTTTCTGTTTCGTGAACCGTTTCATGAAATCCCCTTTTGTGATTTGCTTTCGCGTTTGGTGCCCTGCAATACAAGCGCTTAGAGCAATTAGCCTGCCAATCGTCGATTTAAAGCCAAGAGACAGGACAAATTCTGTAATAGCAGCATGTTAGATTAGCAGACGAGCACCTCAGATGCGGGCAATATGAATCGCTTGGCCGCAATTTTCTGCGGAAACCTCAGGATCTAGAGGGAATAAGTGCGGGAAGTGCCCTGACAGATGTGCTGCCCTTGCGTCCACCCCTTCGGCTATCACTGTCATGTGGAGGCTGTGTGCCATAGCGATGATCGCCTTGGCGATAGCGGCGTTGTCCGGGTCGCAGGTTATGTCCCGCACGAATGACTTCTTCTGGAACCTTTTTACACCCCCGGGCGCGATGTTGCGGCATGAACATTCTCCTTTCGAGGGGCGGTTCATTGCTTATACACCTGTCCAATTTCCGCGTCCACTTTAGAAAATTGCCAACGCCTCTGCGGTAGCGCTTTGCTGATATTTCGGGATATTAGCTGTAGACATCCGAGAGGGGGGTGGACATGGTTCGCAAAAGCTGCTAGCATGCCGTTTCCTATCTTCGCCGATCACTGCGTTATTTTTACCGTCGTTAGGGCTGGCTGATCTGGGTTTGCTGCTGAGGTTTGCTCTTTTCCTCTTGGGATTTTACCCCCTCATCTCCGGCATTACTTTCTCATCTCAATCGGTATTGCATTTATTTTTAGACCCGTACAACTCCAGGGAGATACGCTGAAGCTTGATCCAAGGAGATTCTTACACCATGCCTCTGTTGACCAGTTTGCTCATCCTCATAGTTGTTGCAAGACTCTTTGGACAAATTTTCCAGCGATTTGACCAGCCTTCCATTGTCGGCGAGATGTTGGCTGGCGTGCTCTTGGGTCCAAGTGTTCTGGACCTGATCCATGCCAATGCTGCGCTCTCCGGCATTTCACAATTTGCAGTTTTTTTGGTCGTACTCTCGGCAGGGCTTGAGATGAATTTCAAGGATATCTTCGATACCCTGCGCGGCAGAGGCATCGTGATAGCCGTCTTGGGATTTGTAATACCGCTGGCAGGTGGCATTCTCGTTGGAACAGCATTTCAGTTGGATGTAATGAGGACCGTTTTTCTTGGGCTTTGCGTGTCAATCACCGCGCTTCCTGTTACCGTCCGCATTCTGCAAAACTTCAATCTACTTGATTCAGACATTGCACGCTACTCGGTGGCAACTGCCATCTTCAACGATGTCGTGGCTCTTTTGGCACTTGGGGTTGTCCTGAACCTTCCGGAACACCGGTCCTTTCAAGCTGTCGGAATCTCGATCCTGAGCACAGGCTGGAAACTGGTCCTGCTCGGCGCTTTGATTTTAAGTTTCAACTGGTTTCTTCAAAAACTGATCCAACGAGGTATTCACATCGAGAGGATGTCTGAGAAGCTGGTTGATCTGCTCGGTAACGAAGCCTTATTCGGAATCCTGATGCTCTTTGTCCTGATCTTTGGCTCTGTCAGTGAAGCTTTGGGCTTTCATTTTGTGATCGGAGCTTTCTTCGGCGCGCTATTGATCGACCGACAATTCTTCCTTGCCTCACGATATAACGAACTGGATCTGACCTTGCGATCAGTCACCGAAGGCTTCCTGGCTCCCGTCTTCTTCGCCTATCTGGGGCTTGAGTTCAACATAGCTGTTCTGAAGCCGTTCTGGTTCGTCGCGATCCTGTTGGCGGTATCGTTCGGAACCAAGATCCTCGCTGGCTGGCTGGGAGGCAGCCTCATCCGACTCTCGCAAGCGCGATCCTTCGGAATCGGAATCATCCTGAATGGTCGAGGAGTCATGGAACTTGTGATCGCAAGCATTGCCTATGAGCGGGGCTTCATTGGCCAAAGCCTATTCTCTACACTCGTGTTGATGGGTGTGGTGACGACGATGATCACACCTCTGATGTTCCGCAGATGGATCATGCCTCGACTGGAGACGAACTAACCGATCGTTGATTCAACGCAACATCCTCCACCCTCCCCTTGAAGGGGCAGGTGAAAGATCTGTGCTTATCAGATTTGTTTTAGTTTTGGTGCTGTTAGAGTGGATTTTGCTGAGGGCGGACGACATGATGACAGATCCAGAGCGGTAGGGCGGTGAAAAACAGGACCAGCGTTATTCAATTTGACTGATTACGGCATCGCCTGGGCTGCGACATCCTGCGCTGCCTTTGCCAGGAGCTCGCGAAGAAGCAGATGCTGAGCGGTAATCGCGGAGCCGGAGACGGTTGACGCATACCTGGAAGCGCCGCAGTCATAACCTTCGAGCGTCCCTTCTTGACGTCCCCTTCCTGCGCTGATCTGGCGGTCCTTATCTAGTTTCCGTCCGGAAAGGGTGCTTTTCCGCCCTGGCGGCGTCAACCTTCGGGCTTACTTGTGCGGCGTACTTATGTACGCCTCCGCGCAATCCCTCGGTTTCCTTGCCAGGACGAAAAATCCCCGCTTTCCGAATCGGAAACCAACTGTTTCACATCCGGAGTTTCCGGATGGAAACTATCTAAACAACTCCGCTACTCCTTGGCGACCTTCTTCCTAGCTTTCTTACTGGACTTGATCACCCTTTTCGTTTTTTTGCCGCTGAACGATTTAGCGCGACGCTTTTCTGACATCAGAATTTTGCAATCTACCAGACAGCTCGACAACTGGGTGGGTTCGGTGAAGGTCGGATCTGCATCACGAGCCGCCTTTAGAAACTCGATTGCCTTTTCCAAACGCCCCATCTTCATGCTGAGCCTGCCAAGCGCATTCAGCGCCTTGGCATGGATCGGATTGAGGTCGATAGCCTTTTGAGTGCATGAGCGCCCCCACGTCCCCTCCCCAATGCTTAGCTCATGCGAGGGGGACGGGGAGAGCGAGCCCTCCCCCGAAGCTCAATTTCGCGAAACGACGGCTTCTGCATCCGCCCTATTCGCCTCGCCGATCGCCAAAGATATGGAGGCCAGTTTGCCGTCCATCTTCGTTTTAATCTCCTGAAACCGTGTCATCATTTTTCCTGAGAGGGGATGTACCCTGGGCATTTTTGCCAGAACCGGATTAACAGGCTTCCGATTGACCCTTATTTCGAAATGAAGATGAGGGCCAGTGGAGATTCCGGTGGAGCCCACATAACCGATGGTTTGCCCCTGGGTTACTTTCACATAGGGCCTGATCCCTTTTCCTATTCTGGACAGATGTCCGTAATAGGTGCTGTAGCCATTCCAGTGTTTCAGTATGATCAGGTTGCCATAGCCTCCTCTGCGGCCAACAAAGGTGACGGTCCCGGAACCTATCGCCGCAACGGGAGTGCCTGTGGGTGCGGCGTAATCAATGCCGTAATGTGGCCGGTATACCTTCAACACGGGATTTAACCTGCTTAGGGAAAAGCCGGAACTTATCCGCCTGAAACTGAGCGGCACCTTGAGAAAGGCCTTTTTCAAAGGCTGGCCCTTGCCGTCATAGTAGCGGGCCTTACCGGCTGACTCAAACCTATAGGCGCTATAGGTCTTGCCGTTCGCGCCGATGTATTCCGCGCAGAGGATATTGCCGTATTTTTTGAACTTACCGTTGCTGTAATATTCCTCGGCAACTATTTTAAAGACGTCGTTCTTCCTCAAATCGCTCGTAAAGTCCAAATCCCATGCGAATATGTCGGAAAGGTCAAAAGCAAGCGACAGTTTCTCTCGGTCCGTGCCCAGCGAGGAGATGAGATTGTCCCTTATGCTGACGCAGATTTGGGCGGTCTTCTTGTCGTACCGAGTCTTTTTCTTTTCGGCTTCGAAGCCCCCTTCATTCCGGTAAGCCTCTATCCTGGAATCATCGTCTATCCAGTAAGTGAAGGCGTGCACGCTGTTATTTCTGTCCACCGTTATTTTATAGCGATGGTCCGGATTGACATCGGACAGTTTGTGCACCGAGGCGGAGGCCTCCCTGATTTCGAAAAGCTCGGCCAAGTTCAGACCATATTTCTTAAATATGACAAAGAGAGTCTCGCCCTTTTTTATGCGACCATTGATCACTCGGGACGATTCGGCCTTTTGCTGCACTTCAGCGCCTGTGCTCTTGTCAGTGTCGGGAGGAGTGTTTGTTATATTAATCGCAGCCAACGCGATAACTAGCAGAAACAACAACATGAAAAAGGATCTCAATTACTTTCCTCCCGTGTTTTCCTATCACAGTCCGCGCAGCCAAAGCAAATTCCTGTAAACCCATCCGACGTTCTTGTGTTCATCCTCAAGTTTGAGCCAGTTGTTCTTGACATCAACGATCCTGAAGGATTCGTATTTCACCGCCGGTTCCTTGAACTTCGGTGGGAAGGATAACCCCGGTCCGGTCCTTATGTTGGCCGTTTCCGATTTTACGACCGCGCAGCGGGCACCGGAGCTCACCAGTGATTTATGGATCCACTCAATGTCCCCATCAACATCTTTTACGGAATACCAATTACCTGAAGGCGATACCCCGACCTTTTGCAGAGGCATATACCGGTACACCTCCCACACGATTTCATACCCTTTTCCGGGCCCGCTGCGTAGGTTGGCGGTTGAGGCACTTACACATAGTGCATGGGAATCAAACGGGAAAAAGAGCACGACAAGAAAAACAATGCCCCATCCCATAGAGAGTGGTTTCATGACTTACCTCCCGAAATATTGCTGGCGTGGGGCTGCCTGAATTGCGCCAGTTTTGGCTGCGGCATCGCCCCCCCTGACAGTTCTGCAGAAAATGCAGGGAAAAGTGGCGAGGGGTTAACGGGTTGAGTGGGAGTCATCAAAGCCCAATGCGGGAATCCCGCAAAGGATGGCCTTGATGATATTCTGGAGACTTTGTGAATATTCCTACTTTTCATTCTTCTCTCCCGCGAGCAGGATCATCTCGGTAAAGCTGAGTCAAGGAGTTTCACTCATGCAGCGGCTCTTTGGGCTGGGCCAAAGCGGCCCGCCCACCTTACTGCGCCAAGACTTCGAAGTCGTCGCGGCGATTCTGAGCCCAGGAGGCTGCATCGTGCCCGGGCGCCAGCGGCTTCTCCTTGCCGTAGCCTATCACGGAGAGACGCTCGGCGGGAACCCCCAGCGCCACCAGGTACTGCAGGGCGGACTTGGCCCGCCTCTCGCTCAGGGCGAGGTTGTAGTCGTCCGAGCCGCGCTCGTCGCAGTGCCCAGCTACGCGCACCTTCGGCCCTTGGCTCTGCTTCAGCCGCTGCGCGTTCGCCGCGAGAAGGTCGCGGGCCTGCTGCGACAGGGTGTAGCTGTCGAAATCGAAGTGGATGCTTTCCAGGGCGGCCGCAAGCTCTCCCGCCTCGGAAACGGAGGCCTGCGCCGCCTGCTGCTCCTGAATCGGGGACGGTGCGGCGGGCTGCTGCACGGCCGATTCCGCCTTGACCTGCTGCGCCTGGACCGCTTCCGCTTTGGCAATGCCTGCGGCATTGGCGCCCGGGGCGAGCGGCTGGTCTATCCGCACCACTTCCCTTTTGGCGCAACCGCCGGCGAACAGCGTCACGCAGGTGAGCACGAGCAACAGATCCATGGCTTGCTTCTTCATTTTTTGCCTCCTTTGCTTGGGAAAACCGGTCGGATTGTCCCGCCAAATCAGCTTGACGGGCCTGTGAGATGCTGCTATAGTTCGTGGCGCTAATTATTAGTACCACTAACCTATTTTGTCAAGGCAATTTTGGAGCAGCCATGAGCGACAAGGAAGAGGCAATTCCTAGGATAGTCGACGACTTGAGAAGGATTTTCCAGGCAATAAACGAATATTCCAGGTCCTCCGAGAGGGAGACCGGGTTGACCGGCCCGCAGCTGTGGGCATTGAAGATACTGGCCAACGCGGCCCCCATGCGGGTTTCCGACCTGGCGCGCCGGATGTACCTGCGCCCGGCCACCGTGGTGGGCATCCTGGACCGTCTGGAGGCCAAGGGGCTCGTCACCCGCAACCGCAGCAAGGAGGACCGCAGGGCCGTCGACCTTGAGCTCTCTGACCTGGGGCGCGGGGTGGTGGGCAAGGCGCCGGAGGTCGCCCAGGTCATGCTGGTAAAGGGGCTTGAGGCGCTGTCGGAGCAGCAGTTCGGCCAGGTTTTGGAAGGGATGCAGCATATGGTGCGTATCCTGGGAGCGGAGCAGATCACCCCGCAGCCCTTGCATGGCTGACACCGGGCATGACCAGTATCGGTGCTAAAGTGGGCTTTCTCAGCGCGGATGACCCCCGTTTCGCCTCTACCGTCGCAGCTATCGAGCGCGAACTGCGCCAGGGAGACTACATCTTCCGCTACGTGGAAAAGGACGATTTCGGGGCGCCCGAGAACGCCTTCATCGTCTGCACCTACTGGTACATCTATGCCCTGGTGGCCCTTGGGCGCAGCGACGAGGCTCGCCAGCTCTTCGAAAACCTGCTGGCGCGCCATAACCGACACGGCTTGATCGCCGAGCACCTTGACGTGCGCACCGGAGAACAGTGGGGTAATTTTGTGCAGACCTACAGCATGGTCGGGCTGATCAACGCCGCCATCCGTCTCAGCAAACGCTGGGATTCCGCATTCTGATTTCCGGGGTGCCGGCTTGACGCTCGGGTCGTTCGACAGCCAAAAATGAGGTGAGTTTATGAAAGTAGGATTGTTGGGCTTTGGCAAAACGGGTAAGGCCGTCGCATCGGTTTTGCTTCAAAGCGAGGAGGTTAAACTCCAATGGGTGGTCCGTAAGTCGCACAATCTGGAGCACAGGTCGGTTCCGGAGTTTCTGGGGATTTCTTCCAACGAACCCGGGTTCATCTATTCCAGCGAGGAGTTCAAGGCAGATGAGCTGATAAACAAACTCCCTGTGGATGTGATCATCGATTTTTCTTCGGAACAAGGCATCGAATACTATGGAGAAGCCGCAAGAAACCAGGGCATAGCGATTGTCAGCGCAATCTCAAGCTATGCACCCGAAAAGATAAAACATCTCAGGTATTTGGCGGAGAAAACACGGGTCGTATGGTCGCCCAATATCACGATCGGGATCAACTTCCTGATAATCGCCGCTAAAATTCTCAAGAAAATCGCGCCATATACGGACATCGAGATCGTGGAGGAACATTTCAAGGCCAAGCCGGAAATCTCCGGGACGGCTAAGAAAATCGCAGCAGCTCTTGGGCTGCCCGGGGAATCGATTAAGACGGTCCGGGCTGGGGGGATCATCGGGGTGCACGAGATCTTGTTCGGTTTTCCCTATCAGACCGTACGTCTCAAGCATGAATCGATCACCAGGGAAGCATTCGGTAACGGCGTGCTCTTTGCCGCAAGCCATATCGGCGCCAAGGATATAGGGTTTTACAGCATGGAGGATCTGTTGCTGCCCTATTTCAACCTGGGATCGTCTTCTGATCAATAAGCTTGCCTCAGTGATTCCTTCAAAGATCAATACCCGAATTTAGGAATTTTCATGAAACAAGCCAAGTTTGGTTCATCATTGAAATCCCTGAGCCTCTCTCTTCGTTTCGTAGTCCCTCTCGCGATTGCACTCGGGCTTCTGGCCTTTGCAGTGGTGCCGCTGGTCGACAACCTTACCATGCGCTGGGCCGTACGGGATACGGACATTCGTCCCATCTGAGCTGGCGCGTCTCACCCGGAGCTGGTCGGGACCTTCACCTTCATCCAGATCGCCGCACCGTCGCGCTCGGCCCTCGACGATTATCAGGCCTTCGAGGCGCAGGTCAACAAGCTTTCCCAGCGCATCAACCAGCGCTTCTCGATGGGGAACTGGCAGCCGATCTGCCTCAAGGCGGAGCACCATGAACCGGAGGTGGTGAACCGTTTCTATCGGGCCGCGGATGTCTGTATGGTGACGAGCCTCCACGACGGGATGAATCTGGTGGCAAAGGAGTTTGTGGCTTCCCGGGATGACGACCAGGGGGTGCTGGTATTGAGCCAGTTCACAGGTGCGGCTCATGAGCTGCACGAGGCACTCATTGTAAACCCGTACCATATCGAGCAGACGGCGGATTCCCTTCATCGCGCGATCACCATGCCCGGCTTCGAACAACGGGAACGGATGCGCAGCATGCGGGCGCTGGTGCGCGATTTCAACGTTTACCGCTGGGCCGGGAGAATGCTTCTGGATGCAGCTCGCGTCCGCCAACGGGAAAAACTGTCAGCCAGGATCAGGAGAGATTAGTGATGCCATCGTACCTGTTTCAATCGCCAGGACTCGCCACTTTGGCCCTTTACGCGACGCCCGACACCCTGTTCGCCTTTGACCTGGACGGCACCCTGGCGCCGATCGTCGAGGAGTATGGCGCCGCACGCGTGCCCAACCCGGTGCGCACCACTTTGCAACGCCTGGTCGGGCTTGCCAAGGTCGTCGTGATCACCGGCAGGTCTAGAAAAGACGCCCAAGCCATGCTGGGGTTTGAGCCGCACCTGATTATCGGCAATCACGGCGCCGAATGGCCTCCCGGGAAAGACAGCCGGAACTGGCAGTTCGTCGACTGTTGCCTGAAGTGGAGAAATCAGCTGCACGACGCCTTGTTCTACGAACGGGGAATCGAGATCGAGTTCAAGGGAGAATCCATCTCCTTGCATTTCCGTAAAACGGACGATCCCGACCGGGCCCTGGCGCTGATCCAGGCCGCAATCGACCAATTGGAACCGAGCCCCAGGAAAATCGGCGGCAAATATGTGGTCAACGTGGTCCCCGGGGAGGCCTGGGGCAAAGGAGACGCGCTCGCGGCAGCCATGGAGCGCCTTGGTTCTTCCAGAGCCGTCTATTTTGGTGACGACGAAACCGACGAGGAGGTGTTTCGATTGAAACGCGATGACGTGTTCGGCGTTCATGTCGGCAAAGATGACAGGACGGCGGCATCGTACTACCTGAACCAACAGTCCGAGATGCTCGGACTGCTAAATTCCCTAGTCGGGATGCTGGAATCACAAAGCGAAGAAGCAAATTGTTGATGGGTGGCGCACCATCACGGACCAGTTCGCTCAAGCCTATGGACAACAACCGGATCAAACGGAGGAACAATGAGTGACCCGATCGAGATAATAGGCAAATCCGCGATTCAGCACGGCCCCGGCAATGACCGGGCCTATCTGACAAAGCTCCACCCCACCGATGCCCCCGGGATCATCGACCATCTGGAACAATTGGCCTGTTCCCAAGGCTACTCCAAGGTCTGCGCCAGAATCCCCGCCTGGGAAGCAGGGCGGTTCGTCGCAGCAGGATACCATCTGGAGGCAGCACTACCGAACTTCTTCCCGGAGGGAGGCTCCGCCTGTTTCATGGCAAAGTATCTAAGCGCCGACCGGAAACAGGAGCGCCAACCGCTTTTGGTGCGGGAGGTTCTGATAGCGGCCGATGCGCAGCAACGCGCCGCAGCAAAGCCCCTGCCCGCGGGATTCGCCTTCCGGCTGGCCCAAGAAAAGGACGCCGCCGAGATCGCCGCGCTCTACCGCGAGGTTTTTACAGCCAAGCCGCTGCGCGTACATGTCCCAGAGTATATTCGCGCCGCCATGAAGGAGAGCGCCATCTTCTTCGGCATATGGAAGGAAGAGAGCATGGTGGCCCTCTCCTGCACGGAAATCGAGTTGGCATCGAACTCTGCAGAGTTGACCCATTTCGCCACCCTGCCCGGATACCGCGGCCTAGGGCTCGCCACCCACCTGTTGCAGCAGATTGAAGGGCATCTGGAGAAGCTCGGCATCCGGTCACTGTTCAGCATCAACGGGGCCTACTCGTTCGGAATGAACATCGCCTTTTCCAGCAACGGCTACCGCTACGGCGGCACCCTCACCAACCACTCCAGCATTTATGGCACACTGGAAAGCGCGAACGTATGGCACAAGGCGTTGCCGGACGATCCGAAGTTTGCCTGGAGGTTTTTGTACGAGGTGGATTGGACGGACGATGGGAGTGGTCCTGAAACAGCCGTTTAAGGACAGAAAAATGGCTCTGAAAATCTAACAGCGGTTTCCCAGATCTAGCAATGTCAATCTGCATCTGCCGTCTCGACGGCGTAAGGCCACGTCCCAAAGGAACAGGGGGGGCGCTCAATCGGCGCATCTTCTACTAATTTTTTGCAGTTGTCATAATCACATGGTATCGAACAGCAGGAACTTCACCGCCGGGATGCATTGTATGGTTGCGCTTCCGGTCTTGATAACGTCTTCATAATCCACAGGCTAGCTCATCGTGCTCCCTTCGCTCTGGCACCATATCGACAAGCCAACTAGCACTGAGCTTTTGCAAGTCCTGCCCGCGCCTCATTCATTGACTGAATAAAATCCCCATTATGTCTTATTCCTCGCAGATATTTTTCCGCAAATTCCATCTCTTCACAGCTCGTGATACCAACAAGGTCGGAGACTTTTCGTCTGGTAAGGACACCGAGGAGGTGCGCGGAGTCGCACCACCGTCAACGACTCACCATTTTCGGAGTTGAGACTTTGAAAGCCTGACCTCGCCTGATGCCCGCTCGCTTGCGCTTCCCCTCCCGTAGGAAACCCAATCTCGCTCCGAATGGTGTATAATTCCCGAATAATTAGCTATGGCTAATTATTCAAGTGGCGCCACCACTAGCGACAGGACGAGGAAAGGAGGATAAAGAGATGGCTACATTCACAGCAAAGGGGGGAGCAAGCTCCCGCCTGTTAACCCCTCAGAATTCTATGGTGCTTCTTATAGATCACCAGCCCCAGATGGCCTTTGCTTCACACTCCATCGACGTACAACTGCTGGTAAATAACGTAACCGGCCTAGCCAAATCAGCAAAGATTTTCAACGTGCCCGTGGTACTGACCACGGTCGCCGCCAAAAGCTTCAGCGGCCCGATCTTCAGCAATGTCCAGGAAGTCTATCCGGAATACGATCCCATAGACCGGACGACCATGAACTCGTGGGAAGATCCCAAAGTCGTCGAAGCCGTTATGCGGACGGATAGAAGGAAACTGGTGATGGCCGCTCTCTGGACCGAGGTCTGCCTGGCGACAGCCGCGCTTTCCGCTCTCGAGGACGGTTTCGAGGTCTACATCGTGACCGATGCCTCGGCGGGGGTTACTGTTGAGGCCCACGAAATGGCCATTCAGAGAATGATCCAGGCGGGGGCTGTGCCGGTGACCTGGCTGCAGGTGCTGCTCGAATGGCAGCGTGACTGGGCTCGCCAGGAAACCTATAACGCCGTGATGAGCGTGGCCAAAGAGCACGCCGGAGGTTACGGGCTGGGCATCAACTACGCGAAGGCGATGCTCGGGGAACACGCCAGCGAGGCACAGAAGGAGCTGGGGAAATAGCCCCGTCAATGGCAGTTTGCCGGAAGCTGGGGGCGGTGGAAACTGGCCCCCTTTTGATTTAGCGGTGCTCTATGGGTGACACGTCAAAGCCGCACTCCGCCGAGCCTGTCGCGGTACTGACTCTCCGTACTGTTAAACCGGGCCTTGAGGAGAAGTTCGAAGCCGAACTCCACGATTTCATCTCCGCCTCTTTGGAGGCCGAGGGGCAGTTGGGAGTGCATGTTGTGCGACCTGCGCCAGGAAGCCGTTTGCGGGAATATGGTATCGTGCGCCGTTTCACTGATAGCCAGGCGCGCGATCGTTTTTATGACTCTGCCCTCTTCAGGCAGTGGGAAGAGAAGGTCGCGCAGTTGACCGAAGGAGTGCCTGTCCGCCAGGAGTTGAAGGGTCTTGAAGCGTGGTTCGCTCTTCCCGGGCGAGATGGGTCAGTTCAGCCGCCTCGTTGGAAGATGGCCACCGTCACTGCGCTCGGAGTGTGGCCAGTGAGCATCGTCATTCCTTGGCTGCTGAAGCCGCTGGTCGGAACACTTCACCCATGGGTTCAAGCCCTCTTCATAGCTATTGGGATAGTAATCGTATTGACTTGGGCAGTCATGCCGGTGCTGGTCAAGATCCTGAGGCCATGGCTGCACTAGCAGAAGGAGGTATGAAGAGATATGCAGCAAATCTGATCAAATTATAGGAACTGCTCAACCCGCAGCCCTTATCCTCTGTGAATGTCAGCCCCAGATGGCATTCACGGAGGCCAGCATCGGCCGCCAACTTTAAGCAACGTAGCTCTTGGCAAGGCAGAAAGATCTTCAATGTTCCCACCAGCCTCACCATGAGCGTGCTGGTCTCGTTGCTGCTAAATCCGCTCATCGCCAACCTTCCTGCGCTTCTCCAAGCGCTACTGCTGGCTGTGAGCATAGGTATCTTGCTCGCGTGGGCGGTCGTCATGCCGATACTGGTTAAAATTGTCGGCTGATGGCTGCAAGATCGCTCATCAGGGAGGCAACACTATGAACGTACCCGACTTGATTTTGTATAACGGCAAGATCACGACTCTAGATGGCGTCCAGCCTGAGGTCTCGGCCGTTGCTATGACCGGAGAGCACATAGCCGCCCTCGGAGGAGAAGACCTGCTCGACACCGCAACTGACAAGACCAAACGGATCGACCTTAAAGGACGGAGGGTCATCCCCGGGCTTAACGATTCCCATACTCACGTCATCCGCGGCGGTCTGAGTTACAACCTGGAGCTTCGCTGGGACGGAGTTCCATCTCTAGCCGACGGTTTGCGGATGCTAAAAGAGCAGGTGCAACGCACTCCTCCCGGCCAGTGGGTTCGGGTCATCGGCGGCTGGAGCGAATTTCAATTCGCCGAGCGCCGCATGCCCACGCTCACGGAAATCAACGCCGTCTCCCCCGATACGCCGGTCTTTGTACTGCACCTCTATTGCCGCGGCATGTTGAACAAGGCTGCCTTGCGGGCCTGTGGCTATACGAGAGACACCCCGAATCCGCCTGCCGGGGAAATTCAGCGAGATGCAAGCGGCAATCCCACCGGACTCCTCATCGCTCGTCCCAATGCAGGCATTCTTTATGCCACGGTAGGAAAGCAACCCAAGCTGCCGCCCGAGCACCAAATGAATTCTTCGCGTCACTTCATGCGCGAGCTCAATCGTCTTGGCCTCACCAGCTTGGTGGACGCAGGTGGCGGTTCGCAAATCTACCCCGATGACTACGCGATCATTGAGGAACTGCACAAGCGGGGCGAAATGACAGTGCGCATGGCCTACAACATTTTCACGCAAAAGCCCAAAGAGGAAAAAGAGGACTTTCTGCGCTGCATGAAGCTGACAGCGCCCGGCCAGGGTGACGATTTCTATCGCTGCAACGGCGCTGGAGAGATGCTGGTCTACTCGGCGGCGGACTTTGAGGATTTTCTGGAACCACGGCCCGACCTCCCGTCCAATCTGGAGGAGGAACTCAAAGAGGTCGTTTCGCTGTTGGCTGCCAACAAATGGCCGTTCCGCATTCACGCGACCTATGACGAAAGCGTCTCCCGCATGCTGGATGTTTTCGAAGAGGTGAATCGTGAGATTCCCTTCAACGGTACCAACTGGTTCTTCGACCATTGCGAGACCGTCACCGACCGCAGCCTGGAACGCGTCAGGGCGTTGGGAGGCGGCATAGCCATCCAGAACCGCATGGCCTTCCAGGGCGAGTATTTCCTGGAACGTTATGGGAGGCAGGCGGCGGAACGGACTCCTCCGGTGCGAAAAATGCTCGATCTCGGCATTCCGGTGGGAGCGGGCACCGATGCGACGCGCGTCTCCAGCTATAACCCCTGGCTTGCCCTTTACTGGCTGGTGGCCGGGAAGACCGTCGGCGGCGCCTCCTTGTACTCCGAAGCAAACCGGCTCAGCCGGGAAGAGGCATTGCAGCTCTACACCCAGGGGAGCAGCTGGTTTTCGGGGGAAAGCGGCAAGAAGGGGGGGATCTCCATAGGCCAACTGGCGGATGTCACCGCGCTTACCGAAGATTACTTCACTGTGCCTGAAGAGAAAATCAAGGGAATCGAGTCGGTCCTTACCATTGTTGGTGGGAAGGTTGTGTATGGCGCAGGGGAATTTGGAAGCCTTGATCCGGCTCCGCTGCCGGTGCTGCCGGAATGGTCACCCGTAAAGGTATATGGCGGGTATGGGGCGCCGTTAGACATTCGCAAAGCCGCACGCTTCGGCGTCCCGGTCCCTCAGCACGAGCATTCCGCAAAGTGCCGCTCGCACGGCTGCCACCATGCTGCGCACCAACTGGAAATCGGCATTAAAGCTGCGGCTCCGCGTTACAGTGACTTCTGGGGCCTGGGCTGCGACTGCTTCGCCTTCTGAGAGATTTCGATCTTGAAGGCGTCTTCGAAAATCACCGGCGTGTCGGGAGTTGCCTTCACAACTACGAAGAGCCGCTATGGCAGACCCTCAAAAGAAGTTGTCAGTCCGGTTACAAAGAAGGTTCTGGAAAAAGGCGAATCAATCACCCCGGCTGGGGGAATAACCCAAAGGACGACGGCTATCTCCTCAAAACGCAGGGCCGTCGGTGCCAGTAGCGTCGAAGTTGAACGGGCAGGTGAAGATAGGAAAAACGGCCCCTTAACTTCAGGGACCGCTTCTAATCAACATTCAGGCTCTATGTCTGTTGAGTCAATTTGATCAAGAGGCTGCAGTTACGAGCTGCGCCTGGATTGAGCTGCATTAGAACTTCTTGTGCAGGTCGTTTTCAGCGTATTTCACGCCGTCCTCTTATGAATCGATAGATGATCAGGAGAATAACGGAACCAGCAATGGCTAACAGAATGCTCATCATGTTGAATCCAGTTACTGAACCCACCCCCAGCGCTGAACCAATGAAGCCGCCGAGGAAAGCTCCCGCGATACCGATCAAAATGGTGACGATAATTCCTCCCGGGTCATCACCCGGCATAAAAAGCTTTGCGAGCGCGCCAACGACCAAACCTAACAGAAGCCACGTTAAAATTCCCATAGTCCACCTCCCGTGCTATTCGCTACGCTAACTGCTTTTTCCGCAACCATGTTCCCCATGTTTCGAACGCCGCATTATTTCCGCTTCCATAAATCATTTTACTTTAACGGGTGGCTTATAATCAAGTGGTATGGCACGGCGAAAAGTACCGTCCGGTTTGGGTCGATGCAAGTCCCCAATTCCTCAGGATAAATAAATGCAAACTAACAATGTACGCCCTGGGCAGGAGGTGAAGGGAGTGATTGTCGGAAGTAGATCAAGCAGAGATGATTTCGTGCGCCGGGATATTTTGTTGCAAGAACGGGACGGACTGGAGCGGCTTCTATGGCCTTATCTCGACAACGGTACCATTTTGCGCTAACTTGCCAATTTCCTCGATTTCTTTGTCTGTTACGGCAATACACCCTTTCGTCCAATCACTCTCTAAGTGAAAATCACCAACCCAGGAGAAACCATTCTTGATTCCATGGATCATGATGTTTCCGCCCGGGGAAACACCCAGTTCGTTTGCCCGTTTTTTGTCTCCCTCGTTTGGATAGGAGATATGAAGAGATAGGTGATAATTGCTGTCCTTGTTTCTTGAATCGATGAAGTAGATACCCTCCGGGGTTTTGTTGTCGCCCTGCCTTTCTTTTGGGCCATTCGGGTTTCCCCCCAAGGCTATTTTGTAGGTTTTTAGCACCTCCCCCTTTGAGATCAACATCAATCGGCGCTGTCTTTTTTCTATCAGAATCCTATCTGCCGATGCATTTTGGAGTGCAGAGGCAAAAATCTTTTGTTCGAGCGCTTCGATATTTTTTTGCAGCGTAGTAATTTCATTCCCCTTGCTTTTAACCTCTTGCTGGAGAGTCTCAATCTGTTTTTGCTGCGTGCTGATCATCATATCCTTGACAGTGACATTGTTGATATAAAATATCATCATCTCACTGTCCTGCCTGTACCCACTTGCAGGGTAATCCTTTATGAGCTTCTGAAGACACTCGAGGGATTTCAAGTGATCTTTTTGCTCATTCTTCGGATGCGCATGAATAATGCCCATCTCGAATAGAACCCTGTCTCCCGTCGAGGGGTATTTTCCAATGATCTGCTCATATTTGCTCAGAGAGGCCTGGTAGCTTCCCTGGCTGAAAAGGTCATTCGCCTCTTCGAAGGTTGACTTGGCCTTGAATTCTTCACTGAAGTGGCTGCATCCGCACATTAGCATGGGTGCTATCATGATACAGACAAAGAAAAAATAAAGGTGCCCACCCGTCCTACTTTCTTTTTTATCCATCTTTGCTGAAGACGCTCTAAATCTGTCGGGCAGTACCATGCGTAAGATTCTCAGTTCTCTCATCTCCTTCCCTCTTGGCAAAAGCACCAGGAATATCTTGTGCAAAGAGCCTAATGTCCTGGCTTAACATGTTAAATGTTCAGATGGTCCAAACATACTTAACTGGTGGATAATGAAATGGCAGGGTTTTGAGACCCTGCCACTTCATTATCCGAAGCTCCATCGACTTACTTCCTCATCGATTTCTGGAAAGCGGCGTCAGCCCTGGCCGCCTTTTCGTCTGCGATCCTTTCCCTTTCCTCTGCCATCTGTACGGCATTGTCGGCGCGGGCTGCGGCAGCATCTGCCTTCAACGCCGCGGCATCGGCTGCCGCCTTGGCAGCTTGCGCATCCCGCAATGCCTGATCAGCTTTCGCATCGATCACTCTTTCCTGCGCCTGCACTCTGTCGAGGTCACGGGATGTTGCACAACCTATCAACGAAACAGCGAGAACAAGCATCATTGAGATCATCAAAAAACCTTTCTTCATCTGTAATCACCTCCCCTTGGTTTATTTACCTCATTGTATTGTGACTGTTAAAGTTCAACGCTACTTCACAAACAATATTCACATTGTTATTGATAGCAGCAAGAACGTTTATCAGGAAAAACCCCACACCAGAACATGAGAAATGGCTGGATGGACTATATCTTGCTGTCGGGTTCGATCAATATGCCGTCTATTTCCAAATCGACTTTCAAGCGTTTGGCTGCAATTCTGGCTTCGCTGATATCATCGAAAGGGCCGGCGATTACACGGTAGCTATTGCTCTTTGATAATACCCTCGCCGGGATCTGCGGACCCTGGTGGTTGATGATGGTGGCAATCCTCAGAGCTTCCATCTCGTCACGCACATCAGCCGCCAAAACATACCATGCCTCCAAATCCAGTTCCGGGATTTGTGGTCGGCCATACAATTCGTCCGGGTGCTCGACTTCTATGGTTGTCGCAGCCCCTTTTTCACTTCCTTGATGTAGTTCGAAAATTGGAACCGGAATTCCTCGGGCGTCGGTATGTACTTTCTTGACTTTTTGCCAGTCAAGATTCCGCGCCGACTTTTTTTCTATCTTTCTCAATTTTGCGTATATGGTCTCCAGCTCAAGGGCGCCCGAGCCTTCCAGAGGCGTATGAGCTTCCAGGTAAAGTACTCCATTGCTCTGGCCTATGAGATACGGCTGGTTAACAATGACTACAGGGGTGTTAACTGGAGTGTCATCGTAAAGCATCTTCACGTTTTCCGGATACAGTCTCAAGCAGCCGTTGGTCGCGTTAAGACCAATGCTGGCAGGTTTATTGGTGCCATGGATCAAATAACTCGATTTACTTAAATAAAGCGCGCATTCTCCCAGCGGGTTGTCAGGTCCCGGCGGAACCTTTGCGGGCAGAGGGACTCCTTTTTTTCTATGATCCTCGGCAATTGAAGCAGGCACATACCAGGTCGGCCGGGTTGCCTTGCGCGCCACATGCATCTGGCCTGTGGGCGTGGGGCGCTCCTTGGTTCCGACCCCGACCGGGTAGGTCGACACCACCCGTGAGTTGCTGTCCCCTTTATATTGAAAGAGCCTCATGGTGGCCAAGTTGACCACAATCCCTTTTCTGGGAGTGTCCGGCAGGATAAACCTTAGAGGCAGCATGATACGCTCCCCGGCCTCAGGCACCCATACATCCACCCCCGGATTAGCTGCACTGATTGCATTAATCCCCAAACCGAAGTGCCTTGCAATATCCGGCAGAGTATCCCCCTTTTCCAGCCTGATGACTGCCAGCCTGCCAATGACATCATCTCCTCTTGCCACCGAAAACTCACCTCGTTCGATGTCCTTTTCAACATGGCTTGGAGAAAGCCATGATTCCTCCTGGCCACTTCTCATGACAGCGCATCCATTGGCAGATACCATGAATATGCACAGGGCTACCAGGCGAAGCTGATTTGATAACAATGACAGGCCAGTGATTCGGCACATAGATAGAATACCTTTCCCGATAATTAAAATTGAAATAAACAAAAGGGCAGCCCTTGACAGGGGGGCATTTTTTGACGTGGGTCCAGGCGGTGGCCGTTCCTGGTAACCGCTTGCCATTTTTGTGACTCCAACTTCTCCTTGGGATTGCTCTCCACAATTTCCGGGGCCGGACGCAAAAAAGCCGGGGCCGAAGATGGTGACATTTCGGCAACCCGGCTGTCTCAGTGAGACCCTATAGGCTTTCCGCCCCATCCTCGCGGATGGTTGAGTATTATCGTTTACCACCAACAGTTTTAATGCCGCTTTCCCGTCACCGACGCGAACCGGCTCTTGCTGACCCGATCTCCTTTTTTGGACGCAAAAAAACCGGGCCCGAATATCATGTATGATATTTCGGCAACCCGGCTATCTCAGTGAGACCCGTAGGCTTTCCGCCCCATCCTTGCGAATGGTTAAGTATTATCGTATATCTCTTAAATTTTGCTGAATCATACAGTCATATGAGTATTTGTCAACTTTTTTTAAAGTTCAGTCGAGGAATCAACGGGTTCTGGCAAAAGAGCTTGCCATGATCAAAAGGGCAGGGGGAGATGTATTATGCTGCGTAATAGGGGGTATCCGGCGGGGCTAACCGCAGAAACTAAATCTTCAACGGGGGGCTGATTGATTCAGCAAAGGACCGTGTTCACCCGAGAGATGTCGTCGTTTTCGCCGGCTCTGCTAGTGCGCCAGCGGGCGGCATAACCACCTGGATCACCGCGTCTGTTGTTTGCCCAGCCCTTAATTGTGGCACTGTCTGCCACCGGTTGATACTCCAATAATCCACGGCGAAACTACCGTGCTAGCTGTCTGAAGATCCAGCTTTCATGATAGCGCTGCCTCAGATGCTTCATGAAATCATCGACATCTCCTCTTTTATACGCGTATGATGGCAGCCAAAAACCCGACAGAGGACAAGTGTAATGACAGTGTGGTTGATGTATATTGCCCTCGGAGCGCTCGCCGGGGTGCTGGCTGGTTTGCTCGGTGTCGGCGGCGGGCTGGTGATCGTGCCGGTGCTGACCTTTATTTTTACCGCCCAGCATCTGCCGGAGGGGCACATCCTTCACCTGGCTCTGGGCACCTCCCTGGCCAGCATCATGTTTACCTCGATCTCCAGCCTGCGGGCCCACCATGGACGGGGCGCCGTTGACTGGATCGTGGTGCGGCGCATCAGCGTCGGCATCATGGTCGGAACCTTTGGCGGTTCGTGGGTCGCCGCCCAGCTTTCCACCCGCTTCCTCAAAATTTTCTTCATAGTCTTCCTCTATTATGTCGCCACCCAGATGCTCCTTAATATCAGGCCCAAGCCGCACCGCCAGCTCCCGGGCTGGGCGGCGATGTCCGGCGTGGGCGGTCTGATCGGCGGCGTTTCCAGCCTGGTCGGCATCGGCGGTGGCACCATGTCGGTCCCTTTCCTGGTCTGGTGCAACCTCGCCATTCACCGGGCAATCGGTACGTCAGCGGCAATCGGTTTCCCTATCGCCCTGGCCGGTGCCGTAGGCTACATGGTCAACGGCCTTTCGGTCCCGCTCCCCCAGTACAGTCTCGGTTTCGTCTATCTCCCGGCACTTGCGGGAATCACCGCCACGAGTGTCGTCACCGCCCCTCTCGGCGCAAAGCTCGCGCACAGCCTGCCGATAGACAAGTTGAAGAAGATCTTCGCCCTGCTTTTGATGGTGATGGGGACCAAAATGCTGCTGAGTCTTTTTTGATGGCCGCGGCCCGAGCCGAAGCTCTGGATTTGCCAAAGGCAATATCCGTACCTGGTCCTGCGGTCCTTGGCATTTATCGACCTGATCTCAAGGGCCAGCTCCATGCCGTTCAGGGAGTGCCTGGTGGGTAGCCATCTTAGACCTCGATCTTGAATTCTGCACCGCCGTTGACGTTTCGCACTGAGAGGCGGCCTCCCATGTTCTGTTCGATGATGTTCTTTGACATGAACAGGCCCACACCGGTCCCTTTTCCCAACTCCTTGGTGGTAAAGTAGGCATCGAATATCTTGTCGAGTATTTCCTCTTTGATGCCTCCTGCATTGTCGGTGACGGTCAAAACGGCCTTGCCATGTTCAGCCCATGAACGAACTGTTATCTGTGCATCGGTAACTCTCTGCTCAAGCAAGGCATCCCTCGCGTTCATGAACAGGTTCAAGAGTACCTGGCCGTACTCATTGGGAAAGCCGGTGATCTGCGGGTCTCCGGTGGAAATCACCTGAATGCTGATGTTCTGTCTCTGGTAAGTCTCCTCGATGAGACTGACCGTCTTGGTGATGACCTGGTCAGCGCTGAAGCGCACCTTTTCCTTGTTCGGTGTCAGGTAATCCTGAAAATCGCTGATGGTCTGCGACATGTGCTGGATGATCTCCATCGCCTTGGCGATGTTGTCGTCAAGAAGCTCCTCGCTGAAGCTGCCATATTTATAGGACAATCCCAGTTCCTGTACCTTGAGACCCAGTACGTTCAAAGGCTGTCGCCACTGGTGCGAGATATTCACCAGCATCTCCCCCATTGCGGCCAGGCGGCTTTGCTGTATAAGCAACCGCTCTCTCTTCCTGAGCTCTTCAACCGCGTGGATGCGCTCCTCTGTTTCGCTACGAAGCTTCTCTAGCGCAGAGGTCAATTTCTCCGTCCTTTCCAGGACGCGCATCTCCAGCTCAGCATAAGAATGAGCCAGTTCGCAAGCCATGTGGTTGAACGCCCCGGCCAGCTGGCCGATCTCATCTGCCGAGTCCACCGGGGCATGGGTAGTGAGATCTCCGCCGGCGATGCTTTCCGCCATCCTGGAGAGCCGCAGGAGCGGCTCGGAAACTAGCCGCTGCAGCAATCTCTGCAGCAGGAATGCGCCTCCGCCTATGGCCAGCGATACCAACAGAAATATGCCGGCATAGCCGGTCAGCCGTGCATGGACGGTAGCCAGGTCGGCGCTCAGATAGAGCATGCCCAGCCGGTGCCCTTTTTTTTGAACAGGGCGAACCAGTTCCAGGGAAGGGCCACTGAATCGCAATCCCTCGGGCCCCGGGCTGGGAGGCGGGGCGACCGAGCGTTGGCCGGGCCGGACATAAGAGGCGAACATCCGGCCATCCATCGTGTACAGGGCAGCCGCGGCGACGGCCGGCGATCCCCTCAGGGTATCGAGTATTTCCTGCGCCGTCTGCGCATCATCAAAGGCCAGGGTCGGTGCACTGTTCGCGGCGATGAAGCTGCTTTCCTCGGTCATTTCCCGCGCGAGTCGGTCACGGTAGGTAGCGACTTCATAGGCGCCAATGCCGGCCATCACCAACACTAGAGAAGCAACTGTAGTCGCCAGTGTGATCAGCAGCAGTTTGCGCTGAATCGGCCAGTTATGAACCTCGCGAAGTATCGGCACCCTATCGCCCCGCCCCGCATTCCGCAGAACCCGAGACCCGCTTCAGTTTGGAGTCTATCTTCAGGCCCGCCTTTGCCGCGGCGCTGGCGTTCAAATCGAAGCGCACCTTACGCCCCTCCGTTACAAAACCGATCATCCCTCCGTTACGACAGAAGTAGTTGATGTCGCCGGCATCGCTTATGATCAAGGCCCTTGTGTCTCTCAGTGAAGCCAGCACCTGCTTAAGCCGCGGCTGTTCAGAGCGGCATATGAACACCATGTGGCACTCCGGGGCAGCTTTGGCGTCCTGCAAGTGGCGGATTTCCAGGCGATGACTCCCTACGCGCTCGCCCAGCTCGTGTTTCAACCATGGCCCGAAGGGGTCGTCGCCCAATACGCAGGCCACGAACGGACTGCCTGCCGTGGGGAATGCCGCAGGGGGCCAATCGATGAAGAGGGCGAAGTTGGCCAGCATGGCAGCTTTGATCTGGTACTCGGTCGCCTCGGCATACACCGGCGTGTACCAAAGCAAAAGCATGACCATGCCCAACATCACCCGCCGCATGCTAAAACCACCAGGTGATCTTCGCATACACGTTGCGCCGGATCTCGACAACCGGAGCGGCTATTATGGCGGAGACTCCAAATTCCGGACGATGGTCGTCAAGCAGGTTCTGCCCCATCACTGCGATCTCAAGGTCCTTTGCTGGCCGCCATGCCACACGGGCATCCAGGGAAAAGTAAGAGGGGATCTCCGGAACAAACCCCGGCAGCCTGTCGACAAAACGCCCCATGAGGTCGAACTCCACCTTGCGGGGCAAATCAAACGAGGATTGCAGGAAGATCTGCTGCTGCGGGCTTCTCCCCTCCGCGCTCTGCGCGTCAACCCTCGTCGCTGGGGGCAGGCTCCGGTCGGGGTGCAGGTTTGTTTTCATGAAACTGTAGGTCCCGTAGAGCCGCCACCATTTTAAGGGCCGCCAATCGGCGCCGACCTCCACTCCGTAGGTCTCGCCGTCCATCCTGTTTTCCAGACGCACAGGCAAGACCGCGGTCCCCGGGGCAAAGCCCCCCTGGATGGACTGGGGCACGGCTACCACCAGCTCGTCATACCGGTTATAAAACAGGGCACTGTCCAGCGAGAAGGTTTCTGAAGCCTCGGCACGGTAACCGAGTTCATAGGCTATGAGTGCCACCGAGCTTAGATCCGGATTGCCGGTCAGGCGGGGAAAGAGCAGTATGCCTGACGGGAGCCGCGTGGGAGGGATGGCGCTCAATTCGATCCCTACCTGCGATATGCTGGGAGTTCCTACCGCCCGTGATACCGCTGCCCAAAGCGCCTGCCGGGTGGTCGGAGTCCAGAGCAGGCGCGCTGACGGTTGGACCTCAACGCCGGTAAAATCGTTGTGCTCCAGCTTCAGGCCGAGGAATAAGCTCAGCGAGTCTGGAAAAAGTGCATACTCATCCTGCAAGAAGGCGCTGTAGATCGACAGGCCGAAGCGGTTCTTGAGCCAGGAAACGGACAACCCGTTATCGGAGAGGCTGTTTCCAACACCCTGATTCACGTACCGGTACCCCAAGCCGTAAATGAGCTTGTGACTTTCGCCGATCGGGAACTGGTGCTGGAAATCCAGGTCATAGCTGTCGTTGTCATTGTTAACCTGCGCAGCCGGCTGTCTGGTGTCGAATCGGGTCCAGTAGGCCTGCAGGGACCAGCCGGTCTGCTCATCCGTCTGATGGGTCCATCGGCCCAGGATATTTCCACTATCCGCGACAGTTTTGTCCGCCATGAGAGAGATGAACGGGGGCGTCAACTGAAGATCGGGATCCTGTCTTTTGGCCTCGCTATGGAGATAATCCCCCTGGACAGTCACCGTATCCAGGTCGCTTTGCCGCCAATCCAGGCGCAGGCCGGTGCTTGCGCCCTGCCACCGGTCGTGGGTGTCGCCCAGCGCAGAGAATTGCTTCCCGCGCTCAAACCCCTTGCCATAGATCCGATAGGCGACCTTATCGGCAAGGGTGCCGCCGTAGCGAAATTCCCCGAAACCCCCTTCCGGCCTGCCGCCTCCCGCGCTGAGCCGCCCGCCCCGGGTCTTTTCCGCGGATTTGGTGATGATGTTGATGATGCCATTGACCGCGTTTGCGCCCCAAAGGCTCGCTCCCGGCCCCCGAATCACCTCGATGCGCTCAATGTCCCCGAGCGGATAATCCACCGCATTCCAATAGACCCCCGCGAAGATCGGATCGTAGATGGTCCGGCCATCCATCTGCACCAACAGCTTGTTGGAGAAGCGGTCGTTGAACCCGCGCGCGCTGATGGCCCATTTGTTGTTGTCGATCCGCGCGACGTTCATCCCCGGCACGCGGCGGAAGAGTTCCGCTATGGTGGTGGCGCCGGAGCGCCGGATATCCTCCTGGCTGATGACGGAAACCGCGGCGGGCGACTCGCCCACCGTGCTTTCCGTGCGAGTAACGGTGGTGACCTCCAGATCCAGCAATTTTTCCAGCCCCAGCGGTGCGAGTCGGGGGGGCAGTTGCAACCCTTCGCTTGACTCTCGGGCCGTTCGTTGCTCCGGCAAACCCGAGGCGGTTTCGGCAGCCGACGCGTTAGCTGGAGGAAGCGCGAGCAGCAGCAAAACCATACCGCACCCCCTTTTCAACGCTCGGGGGATGCGCCGTTGCCTGAACTGTATTTCGTTCATTATGCTTCCTCGCGTCGAAATGGGACACCGAATCCGCTGGTGATAAAAGAGCAGCTAGCCAAAGGTAGCGGCTCTCATCTTCAGACCGGTACCAGCCCGGGGTGATCTGTCGCTGGAACGGGAGACCTGGCTGGCGGAGCAGGGAACCGATTTAGAATTTGCCAGCTCTAACTTTACTACCAGCCGTTGCGGCGGCAAGCAGCAAGCCCGGTAATATTGCTAGTCCGCACGGGTTTGATCGCCGCTTCAAGAGGCTTTGACCCGAGGGGCATTGCGGAGCGGCCGAGTGCAGTTATTTGAACAATAGCAAGGTTCTTATTTCCAAGGGAATGCATCGTTTTATAGTGGGCGAAACTGAGAAGAGGGGTAGGGCAAGGGCGGCCAAGCCGCTGTGAGGGAAGGTGCGTCATTATTAGCTTGCGCGGTGGGCGACTTTAGTGCATATAATTTTTTCTAATGCGGCTGCGGCCAGGGAAAACTGGTTGAAGGCCGGCATCAGAAGCGGTCCCCTCAATTACCGGAGGAAACAGTGAAAAGCGATCCGACCAAAATCGCCGTGATGACCATAGCGGAAGGCGAAGAAATCCTCGCCGGACAGGCCACCGCGCACATCCCGCAGGTAGGCAGATACAAGTTTCTGGCCAAGAAAAAGGTGGATGGGACCATTGAGTGGGCACATTTCGTCGAGCGCGAGACCGGCCTGAAAGAAAAGGTTATGCGAGGCACGGTGCAAACCTTCGATGAATTCAAGATCGTGATCGATGCGATCAACAACAACCTGCGCAGGATTTTTGGTGTCAGCATGCAGGCTGCCGCGTATGAGGTCAGTACACTGGACGGAAAGAAAGCCTCTGATACGATGCACTGAGAGGCTAGCGTGGAGGGGACTGGCTCCGCAGGAAACGCCGTAATGCCATTATCAAAGGCATTACGGCGTTTTTTTGCACCAGATGGTCCCGGGTGCTCTTAGCGATTCTCCCGGCTAATTGAGGACAATCGCCAGGTATTTGGCCGGCGATACGTTGCCTGCCGTGTCCTTGGCCCAGGGGTAGAGCTTCTTGGAACCCTTGGTGGCAAAGGTGTAGCTCACGCGCGGCGTGGCATTCCAGCCGGAGTTGCCGGCAAGCGGAACGGTGGCGCTTTCGGTGACCAGGTACAAGGCGACGGCGACATTGTCGCTGGCGGTATAGGAGTTGATCGGGACGGTCAGGGAGGTGGAAGTCGCCGGGGCGCTGAATGCCGTGACGATCGGCTTGGTGATATCCACCAGCAGGGTAGCCGTCTTGGCCAGGGAGACGTTGCCTGCCGCGTCCTTGGCCCAGGCGTAGAGCGTCTTGTTCCCTCCGGTGGCGGTGGTGTAGGTGGCGGGCGCGGTCACCTTCCAGCCGGTAGCCGTTGCCAGGGGAGCCGTGGCCGTTTCGGTGATGCGATAGCCGCTGATGCCGGAGCCGCCGGCCACGTCGGTGGCGTTAAAGGCGACGATCGGGATCACCTTCGGGGCGAGTGCCGCGACGGTGAAGGTGTTGACCGTGGGGGGGGCGGTCTCGATCAACACCGTGCCGCTCTTCGAGAGCGAGACATAGCCTGCCGTGTCCTTGGCCCAGGCGTAGAAGGTCTTGGTTCCCGTCGTGGTAAAGGTGCAGCTGACTGCGGCGGTGGTCTTCCAGTTGGTGTCCGAGACCGCCGGGGCGCTTGAGCTCGCCGTTACCAGGTATCCGGCAATCTTCACGTTGTCCTTGGCCGTCACGGTGAACGGCACGGTCAGGCTTTTGTAGTAGGCTGGTGCCTTGACGGCACTTACCACCGGAGCGCTCTGGTCAATCGCTACTGCGGCGAGCTTTCCCAGCGACACGTTGCCTGCCGTGTCCCTGGCCCAGCCGTAGAGCTTTTTCGCTCCCACGGTGGCAAAGGTGTAGCTTGCCCGCGGCGTGGCGCTCCAGCCCGGGTTGGATAACAAGGGAGCGGTGCCGGTCTCGGTGACCAGGTAGGAGGCGACGGCGAGGTTGTCGCTGGCGGTATAGGAGTTGATCGGGATGGTAAGGGTAGTGGCGACCGCCGGGGCGGTGAAGGTGACGAGAGGCTTGACTATATCCACCAGCAGGGTAGCCGTCTTTGCCAGGGAGACGTTGCCCGCCGCGTCCTTGGCCCAGGCGTAGAGCGTCTTGTTCCCTCCGGTGGCAGTGGTGTAAGTAGTGGGTACGGTCACCTTCCAGCCGGTAGCCGTTGCCAGAGGAGCCGTGGCCGTCTCGGTGATGCGATAGCCGCCGATGCCGGAGCCGCCGGCGTCGGAGGCGCTAAAGGCGAGGATCGGGATCACCTTCGGGGCGAGTGCCGCGACGGTGAAGGTGTTGACCGTGGGGGGGGCGGTCTCGATCAACACAGTCCCGCTCTTCGAGAGCGAGACGTTGCCTGCCGTGTCCTTGGCCCAGGCGTAGAGCGTATTGGTGCCCAGCGTGGCAAAGGTGCAGCTTAGCGAAGCGGTGGTTTTCCAGTTCGGGTCTGAGGCCGCCGGGGCGCTTGAGCTCGTCGTTACCCGGTACCCCGCCAGCTTCACGTTGTCCTTGGCCGTGAGGACGACCGGCACGGTTAATTTGTTGTAATAGACAGGCATCTTGATTGCGCTTACTACCGGAGCGGTCTGGTCGATCGTTACCGCCGCCAGCTTTCCCGGCGAGACGTTGCCTGCCGTGTCCTTGGCCCAGCCGTAGAGCTTCTTGGCACCCACGGTGGCAAAGGTGTAGCTGACCCTTGGCGTGGCATTCCACCCGGAGTTGGAGGCAAGCGGAACGGTGCTGGTCTCGGTGACCAGGTAGGAGGCGACGGCGACGTTGTCGCTGGCGGTATAGGAGTTGATCGGGATGGTCAGGGTGGTGGCCACCGCCGGGGCCGTGAAGGCGGTGACAATGGGCTTGGTGATATCGGCAGTGGTGGTGACCATTACGTTGGCAGTCATGGTGGCGCCCCTGGCAGAGATGGCGGTAAGCCCCCTGTTACTCACGGCGCCGCTGTAGTATTTCGAGCTGGGGATGGTCGCGTTGCTTAAATCGGCATTATTCCCGCTGTAGAAAGTGGTGGTCGTCGTGCCGCGGCAGCTGCTCGCCGTTCCGCTTGCCAGCATGTTGCAAGGCGCCGTACTCCCCTGAACGGGGACTACCCCCTGGGGCACTCCGGCCACATACCGGTTGATGTTGTTGCCTCCCTGGGTGCCCGCCGTAATGTCGATGTGGGTGATCAGCATCCCGCCGGTATAGCCTGACACAAGCCCAGTGAGCCCTTCGTCCCACCCGCCCGCGGTCGGGTGGCGGTTCTCGGCCAGCCAGTATTCGCTGCTAAGGGTCGAGGTGTTGATCAACTTCAGGGCGTTGTCGGCAGAGGCAAGGGCTGCAGCCAGCGACACCGGGCCGCTGGCAACCGGAGTCAGGGGTGCGGTCCATCCCAGGTACTCCCGCGACCAGGCATCGAGAGCCACAGGCGTGGAGCCGCCTGCCGCGCCGGGAAGCCTGCCCCAGCTTCCGCTGGACATGAGGGAGAAATAGCCGAGCCCGGCATTGAAGGATGCCGTATCGTAAAGATCGGGCAGCCCGCAGAGGGCATGACCGAGCTCATGGGCTATCACTCCCATGGGATGCTGGAGATCCGAGTTGTTCAGCTCGCCGTTTAGCGCCCAGCGGCTGATGGTTAGCGGACCGCCGGTAACGCTGCCGCTCCAGGCATGGGCCCAGATATTGGGAGTCTTGATGCCGCCCGAAGCCTCATAGCCGGCATAGATGAGATACACGCTCCCCGTGGCAGGGTCAAAGCCGCTCAGGTCGACGGTAGCCGCCGCCTGGGCGAGGGCGTGGCTGATGATGGTGGTCTCCACAGCGTAATTGGTGCTCTGGCCTGAATTGGGATGGTTGTCGGCGATGGTCACGCTGACCACGCCGGGGTGGCTCCCGCCCGTAAAGGCGGGTACCAGGGAGAGATTTCCGAAGGAGTTTTCGCTGTAGAAGTTGGCCACCGACTTCACGCCGGCCGTGGTGTTGAAGATGGTTTGATACCAGCTGTCGGCGGTGGTGGTCAAGGTCCGGTTAGCGAAATTGATGAGGATAACCAGTAGAGGCCGGGTTCCCGAGACCGGCGTCGCCACCCAGTCTCCGGGGGCGGCCAACGGGTCCGAAAACTGGGAGTCCCCCGTTTCGCTGCCGCTGGAAAAGGAGGGACCCATTCGGTCTTCATAGGTTTTTTTCAGGGAATCGCTTTGCTGGCGCTCCCTTTCCAGGTCCCGCTCAGGCTTGACCCCTCGCTTCAAAAAGCCGGGAGCGAACTCCCCAGTGGGATCAACTTTGATGCCGGATGGCTTTAAGGAACCATCGGGCAGTTTCTCTGCGTATTCCCACCGGCCGGAATTTTTGTTATGAAGAATGGTGTGGCCACTGTCGACGGCCTCTACCCAGCTCTGGAACTCATCTCCGTGGATTTTCGCCTTGAACCGCGCCCCGTCGGACTCCTGGATGTCTATCTCCTCGGGAGCAGCCGGGCCGGCATGGGAAAACGAGCAAGGAAGGAGTAGCATCATCATAATACAGAGCAATTTAGTTTTCATTACAGCATCCTTTCTGCCAGGAAATGTGGTGCCTTTTGGAACGGGAACGGCAGGCATGTTATCGGTCAAATGGAGATAACCTTTAGCGGTTATCTCCCTCACTCAGAAATTGTACAGAAGCCCCTGTGGCCCACCTGCTTGAGTAGTTCAGACTGTCTCTTGCACGAGGGATACCGGAAATGGGCAGGGCGGATTTTGTTGTTATCCGTGTAGATTTCAATAGTTTAGGAAAGAAAATGAATGATAGTCACCTTGGGTTTTGAAATAGTCCTGTTCAGAAAATGCACACGGCGCAGAGATGTCTGAACAGTGAAACAGTTCCGCAAAGTATCCCGTTGAGAGGCGCCACGGGAAAGGCGCGTTTTGGGGCTAACGGGGACAGGGACAAAGAGGGACAAAGGGGGACAAAGGGGGACAAAGGGGGACAAAGGGGGACAAAGGGGGACAAAGGGGGACAAAGGGGGACAGGCGCCTGCGGAGCCCATAGCCCCAGTCCCCTTGACTTCGACGGGCAACCAATGGTAGGTATGGGACTGGCTCCACCAGGTGCCCGTCCCCCTTAAAAGCAGCGGGGACAGCACGGCAATGGGCATACAGTGTAAAGGAGGCTCTGAATGCAAAAGGATCACTTGGCAATTCTGCTGGAAGACATTAGTGGCAAGTTTGATTTGGTCCTTGAAGGTCATGCCGCACTAGACAAAAAAATCGATGATCGTTTTGAAGTGCTTGATCAGAAAATTGAGCACAATACGTTTATGATTGGAGCCTTGAGCCAGAAGATCGATGCCGCAGAGGAGAAACTCAGCAAGAGGATCAATGACGTTGAGGAGAAACTCAGTAAGAGGATCAATGACGTTGAGGAGAAACTCAGCAAGAAGATCGATGCTGTTGCCGCAGATGTTGCTGCCCACCGGGCAGATACGGAGGCCCATCACGGGGTTTACCGGGTGAAGGAAGAGTGAGGGGCTAAAGGGGGGGCTAAAAAGGGGACAGGCACCTGCGGAGCCTGTCCCCAGCCCCAAAAGGAGCGCTCATGAAGTTTTCATCCCTTGGCTTGACAGAGGGTTTACAGGAAGCTGTCGCCCGGCAGAAGTTCAAGCGTCCTTATCCGATCCAGAGCAAAGCCATTCCTGCCATATTGCAGGGGCGGGATCTGCTGGCCATCGCGAAGAGCGGGTCCGGGAAAACGGCCGGCTTTGTTCTGCCGCTCCTGCAAATCGCCCAACGCCCTGAACCGGGTAAGCCGCGGACGCTCAAGACCTTGATCCTGGTGCCGACCCGGGAACTGGCCGCCCAGATCGGCGAGGTCGTGCAGCAGCTGGGAAGCCACTTGACCCCGAGGGTTAAAAGTGCTGCGGTGTTTGGCGGAGTTGCCATAAACCCGCAGATGATCAGTGTGAACGGCGTCGAACTGCTGATCGCCACCCCCGGCCGCTTGCTCGATCTGGTTGCCAAGAACAGCGTGCGGTTGTCGGCGATCTCCATGCTGGTGCTGGATGAAGCCGACAAGCTGCTGGAGCAAGGTTTTCAGGATGAACTCGAGCGCATCCTGGCCCTGCTTCCCGGGAAGCGGCAGAACCTCATGTTCTCCGCTACCTTCGGTGAGGATGTGCGGCAACTGGCCATGGGTTTGCTGCACGATCCGCTGCAGATTGTAATCAGGGATGAGCTCTCGGAGCCGGATCTCATCACTCAACAGGTTTACACGGTCGAAGCGAGCCGCAAAGGCCCCTTGCTCAGATATCTGATCAAGACGGGCGACTGGCAGCAGGTGCTGGTCTTCACCTCGTCGCAAAGACGTGCCGACAATGTGGTCAAGAAGCTGCTCGATAAAGGGATCAGCGCCGCAACCTTTCATGGCGGCATGAGCCAGGGGGGGCGGACCAGCGTGCTTGCCGATTTCAAATCCGGGAGGGTACGGGTGCTGGTGGCCACAGATCTCGCCGCCCGCGGCATCGATATCAAGTTCCTGCCTCATGTGGTCAACTACGAACTCCCCCGCTCGCCGGCCGACTATATCCACCGCATCGGGAGAACCGGTCGCGCAGAGACTAAAGGGGTCGCCGTAACGCTGCTCTGTCCGGAGGATATGCCGCACTTCAAGGTGATTGAAAAGCTGACGGGGAAGCGGCTGGCCAGGGTCGACAGTGCCGAACTCGATCTGCTGGCTTATTGAATAGGGGAGGGGGGAAACCGTGGGACGAGGGCAGAGCTGCCAGTTCTTCGGCTATGGTGTTTCCGGAAAACTAAAAAAAGCAAAAGGCGTCGCACACGGATTAGACGGATTGCACGGATAAAATCAGATAGGGCAAAAAAGACTTTCGGCGCCTATGCACGTTTGATCTGTTTTTATCCGTGCAGTTCCGTTTCAATCCGTGTGCGGGTTTTTGAGTAGTCATAGGCTCCTTTTTTCAGCTTTTCTCAAACGTCTTCTCGCCCAGGCAGGCTTTTTTCTACAGTCAAGCACTGCATATACGAAAATATCATCGCCAACGATACGATAGTAGACGGCAAAGGGAAATCTCTTTGAAAGCATCCGATAATAGAGCTTGAAATATGTTGGATGAATGCCTGCATGAATGATTAGTGAATCTATATCTGAGAAAAGTGAATCTAAAAAATACTCTCCAAGACCGCTTTCCTGTTTTTCATAAAAATGAAAGCCATCCATAACATCCTGTGATGCTGCATCAAGAAGGCGAATTTTTTTCTTCATAACGATGCGCGGATCTTCTTTTTGGCATCTTCCCAGTCAATGAAGCCGGCTTCACCAACTGTAACGGCTTCTTCGCGCTGCGAAAGGACGTCTCCATGCCATGAGGGAGAAAGTTTTTCGCTGGCATGTTTACATAAATCGTCCCACAAATATTCCATGACGCTGATTTTTTCGGCTGTTGTTAAGTCTTCTAATTTAGTTGCCACTTCCATGCCTTACCTCCTTTGAAAACCTATCCTGATGTCTATCCTCTCCAAGATATAAATATTATTATACAGATGAACTTTGCTGGCGACAAAGAGCTTGGCATGCGGATGAATTTTTTCTCAATTACCGAAAAAGCGATGGGCACTGCTTAGTTGTGATGCTTGTGGATCGATTCAGCGTGCTTCCTCCTTTCCGAATCGGAAACCGACAGCTTCACATCCGGATTGTCCGGACGGAAATTATCTTGTACCTGCTTCTAGAGCGGGTCAAAAAGCTCGAAGAAGCAAGGGGAACAGCTGGCTCAGGGGAACCCGCTTCCACCTAGATGTTCAGTTGCCCAACGGCGATGCCGAGGGCTGCGGCTACTTTCTTCAGGGTGGCTGCGCGGGGGTGCGAGCCTGGATGCTCGAACTTTGCCACGGCAGCCTGGGATATGCCTATGCGTCGGGCCAGTTCTTCTTGTGTTAGACCGAGTTCCTCACGCCAAGCTTTTATGAGAGGTACGTCGTGCATAACGTGGGCTTCTACTATCGCCTGGGGGATGCCGGTGGCTCGGGCTTTATCCGCCTCCAGTAAGGGACGAATGCGGTTGAATTCTTCCCAGGGAACCAGGACGAAAGCAGGGTAGCCGCAGTGTTCTATTGTCTGATATTCAGTATGTGCGCTCATCGCGTTTTTTAACCTCCTCGATGCTGACGATGTTGACTTCCTCAAAGGCATTGAAAAGCAGCCGCCAATCGCCCACACGAAGCCTCACAGATAACGTCCATATGAGAAGACATTATAACCTTTAACAACCTATTATCAAGATAAATGTTATTACACCCAAAACTCCAGCCGTTTTCTCGAAGGCTCGATCATTCAAGTGGTAAAGCTCTTGTTATAGCGCGAGCTTTTGCCTTTGCCTATACCAGTTTAACCTGCCTCTATCCGTACATTTCCGTTTGAATAACATGTGCGGGTTTTTGACCCAAAAAATGTGATGCTTGTGGACAGATTCGGCGCGCTTCCGGAGAAACCATAGCTGGCGTCTGTCCCAGTATGCCTGTTTGGGCAGGGTGTGGGGTGAGTAATAAAAAAAGGCCGGCGCAGAATGTGCGCCGGCCTTTTTGTAACTATTGAAGCGAGGAGGAATTAGAAATTCCCGCTCCCGCCGGTACCGCCGGTGGAGCCGGTGGGAGCAACGGTGACAACGGTTGTGACCGGAATTGAGGGCGCGACATAGCCAGTCGGGGTAGCAGTTACAGCAACGGTGCCGACCGCGGCTACGTTGCTGGTTATCGCTTCGGCCAGGGCAAGAATGGCAGAGGAGGTTATGACATCGCTCTCAACGGTGATGCCTGTGATGGCAGCCGAGGTGGCCGAACCGACCATGCCGGCGCCAAGCACTGCGGTAGTAGCTGCGGTGACCGAGTTGGTGGCGATAGTTGCCCCTTGGCCGCTCGGGATGCTGATGTTGCTATTTTTAAGGTTGATATTAACGACTGCTGCGTTGACGGCTGCAGTCATTGCCGTATTGAGCGAAGCTGGTTTGGCAAGTTCCTCGGTCGTGGTGGAAAACGATGCGGCAATAGACTGCATGGCCTGGATCTGTACAGCAGCGTGCTGTTCCGGGGATACCACGGCGGTACCGGCGCTTTCGGTAATGGAAGCGGTCAAGGATGCCACCACTATCTCGACAGACTTGGACAGGTTCAGCAGTGCCGGGGTGGCGTTGAGGGAAATGTCGGTATCGTAGGCTGCGCCGAGTGCCTGGATCTTCGCCTTTAGCAGGCCGGTGGTGTCCAGGGCAACCAGGGTGGTAAGCGGGGTAACGTTGGCGGCGCCAGACGGGGCGATCATCCGGATAGCAGCTTTTCCGGTCAGCGTGTCGGTGCCGCCAGTCGAGACCAGTATGTGGTTGTAGCCGGGCACCGTAGGCAAGGTGAAGTTGCCATTGGCGTCGGTAGTCGTCGAGACCTCGCCGCTTTCCTGGGTAAAACGGACGCCGTCGCTTACGTTGTCGGCATAAATTGCCGCCCCGGAGACCGGGCCCTGGGTCAGTTTGCCGGAGGCGCCTTTGGGCGCGTGGTCATCGGAGCCGCAGCCTGCGAGGCCGGCAACAGCGAGGATAGACAGGGTAATACTCAGTTTAGTTGGAACATGCATAGTACGTTTCTCCTTTTTATGTAGTTTGGTTAGGTGAGTCTAACCAGTTCAACCATTCAAGCACAACCAGTTTCATAACGGCAGACAGAATAACACAGAGTGACGGAGCAACTAAGTAAAATTACTCACGACAAAAATTTATTTATTCAATGAAATGGCATCAGCACCTACCTTTTCAACCTGCGTTGCTTCTGCTCTGTCACTTTCTCTGTATTTAATCCTTTGTTTTACGGGTGGGACCCGTAATTTCCCCAGGCATCTCTCAACCTGTCCAGATGTTTCCTGATATAAGACTCGCTAAGCCGGTCGCGGTTGTAGTATGCCCGATACAGTGCGGTAGTTGGCAGCGGATTGACGGCCAGCGGATACGGGGCGTGGTAATTGAGAGCCCCCCTGGTATCTGCTGTATTCCGGTTTTTTAGCGTCGTTTCCTGTGCGTAGGACCACTCCTCGCTGCCGCGCACCTGCACCGGCCCAAGGTGCTTCATGTCCCTTCTGGGGGTAAGCGGAAAGCTGAATTGGACCCCCGCGGACTGCCACTTTTTCTGGTCCGATCCTTTGGTGTTCGAGTAATAAAAGGAAATTGCGGTATCGCCGAAGTACCGCTTGAGCTCGAGCCTCCCACCCTGGTCCTGGGCCCAGAATCTCCCGCCGGTGGCCTCCACAGAGAGATCCAGCGGGCTGAAGTAGTAGCGGTAGGATCCGAGATAGACTGTCGAGACCCGCTTGCTGTCGCTGTCTTTCCCGTAGGCCTGTGCCACCCGGAATCGATGGTCACCGTTACCCGGGCTCCAGGTGGCCTCGTTGAGCGTACCGTAAATATCGTGCAGGATCATCCCCGCACCCAGGTTTGCCATGACCGTCGGCAAGGGCTTGAAGGCCTGGAAGAACATGAAGCGGTCCATCCGCGAGGGCTGGCGGCTGTCCCGATATATCTCGCCATCGTCCAGGTTTTCACTCCAGGCGACGGGGATGTCCCAACGGACGTCAAGAAGCCCCCCCTTCCAGGCGTTGACCTGCAGTTCAGGCTTGAGGGTAAGCAGGTAATCGAAGACGCCGTACTCGGTTCCGACAAAAGTAGTAAGCCCGGGGTACAAAAGCAGCGAGCTCTTCAGGAACCCAGGATTACCGGTCCCGGAAAGAAAATCGGTTTGGTCCTTGGCGGCATCGGAACTGATCTCCAGGACCTCGTTCAAAGCAGCGGGGTCCACGCTCCCATCCAGAAAGCCGGCAAGGGCGCGCTGCGGGACGGCGAACTGCAGCATCGGAATGTCGTGGCGCTTTAAAACGATGCGCAGCAGCTCGAAGCGCCCCTGGGCATGGCGTGCCACGATCCCGGCGACCACACCTAGCCCGTCGAGTTCGTTATGGTTGAAGCGGGCATTCTCATATTCGACGACCAGGATGCCGGAATCTGTCACCCCGATACGCGTGTTTATGAAACCCTCTTTTACCAGGCGGTCCCGCAGTTCGGAAAGATTCACGTCTGCGGCGTCCGCGATACGGACTCGCGCATCGCCGATTTCCCCTGGCCCCTCGTGCTTCGCTCCCTGCCCGTGATCCGCTTCTCCCGCGTTAGCGACTGCAGCAGGTTCCCGCAGGGTCATCTGAGGAGCCTTCTCTTTGTTACTGAAATCGAGCGGAAAGGTGAGTCCCGCCGCGATCTCGAAATTGCCGGGCCTATAGTCGAGCGAGGTCTTGGCGGTGGCGGTAACCTGTACCGGGAAATTCCGGAACTGGGGCGTGATGATCCGTGCCCCGACGTTTCGCTCCTTTGTGTCGTAGTCGGCAAGAAGATAAACCCATTCATGCGCCTTGAACTCGACGCCGCCAAAAAGCCCCTTCATCCGGCTCGGGCCGCTGCCGTAGCCGGCCGAGAGCCTGAAGCGCCAGAAGTCCTGAGTGACCACCGCGTATTTTGTCTGCAAGAGCAGGCCGCCGGCAAGATCCTGCATGCCGAGCGCAAGCACCGGCAGGCCTGGATGCCGCAGGGTAAGGGGCGCGCTGCTGAACTTGACGTTGGCCGAAAGATCCCGATTTTGGGCTCCGGGGCGGGCGGTCAGCCGGGCTCCCCCCTCGGCAAAACTGAAAAAACCGAGCGAGAGAAGATAGTTATCCTGATAAGGGGAACTAGCCCGCCACCAGGGCTCTTCTTGGTTACTGTAGAGCGCGTACAGGGAGCCTTCATCCGTCACGTGCGCGTTGGGAGTATTGAGGATGCCGGTAAAGCCCTGCAGTGACAGGCCGTTGTGAAACCGCTCAGGCACGGGAATCTCGAAGGCTTGGCTGGTAAACGGCAGCCCCGGCAAGGACACCAGGAAAAGAAGCGCCAGCAGGGAGGAGGGCCGCCATTGCCTGCGATCCCCCTGCCTGGAACAAAGCGCAAGTGGGGACCTCTCGCTCGAAGTCGTCAAAGATCGTACTCTACCCATGTACGCGACCGGCATGCAAGCAACCCTCAGTAGGCATTTCTGTTGACCATTCCCTTGAAGACGGTCAGGAACATGATCTTTATGTCGAACAGCAGTTCCCAATTTTCGATGTAGTAAATGTCGCACTCGATCCGTTTGAGGATGGAGGTGTCCCCGCGCCAGCCGTTCACCTGTGCCCACCCGGTGATGCCAGGCTTAACCTGGTGCTTCACCATGTACAACGGAATCTCCTCCTTGAACTGGTCCACAAAGAACGGGCGTTCCGGGCGCGGACCAATGGCGCTCATGTCGCCAATGAGCACGTTGAAAAACTGCGGCAGCTCGTCCAGGCTCGTCTTGCGCAGGAAGGAGCCGAACCGGGTCTTACGCGGGTCGTTGACGGTGGTCCAGGTGGTGGAGGCGGTGTGATCGCTGTCCACGCGCATGGAGCGGAACTTGAGCATGTCGAAAGGGCGGTTGTTGAGCCCCACCCGCTGCTGCCGGAACAAAAGCGGCCCCGGCGAGGTGAGCTTGATCCCTATGGCTATCGCCAGCATGACCGGACTGGTGATAACGAGCGCCGCGGCGGAGACCGCGATGTCGAAGGCGCGCTTCAGGAGTCTCCGCAGCGGGTCGTCGAGTGGAAGCTTGCGCATGCTGAAAAGCGGGATGCCGTCGAATTCGTCGACCTGCGGGGTGCCGGAGGGGAGGAAGTGGCAGTAATCGGGTATGATGCGGATGCGCACCCCGGCCTTTTCGCAGACATCGACCAGGATACCGTGCCGGGCGTAGTCGCCGAGCTGCAGGGCGACCACCACCTCGTCTACCGCTTCGTCCTTTAGGATCTCAGGGAGCAGGTCACACCTGCCCAGCACCCGAGGGCCCGGAACCGACCCGTCCTGTTGCATATCGTCGTCAAGAAAGCCGATCACGTTGTAGCCGAAGCTCGGGTGGGCGAGCACCCGGCGAGCGAACTCCCTGCCCAAGCCACCTGCACCGATTATCAGCAGGTGCTTTTGGTTGTACCCCTTTCCCCGCAGGTAGCGCAAGGTCCAGCGCACCGAATAGCGCTCCGCCAGGAGGAAAAGCAGGCCCAGGCCGGCAAAATATATGGCCGCTTCTCGGGAATAATGCAGCTTTTCAAAGAGATATAGGACACTGAGAATGATCACCATCCCCATCAGGTGAGCCCGCACCAGGATTTGCGCCTCGGCGCGGAATTGGCGACTGCGCATTGGTGTATAGGCGTCCATGAAGTAGTAGACCACTAAAAGCAGCGGGACCATCCATAAGGGAGCGATGGTGCGGACGCCGATGCTTTCATCCAGAAAGTTAGCGTGCCGGTCAACAATCATGGCTGCCACATAGGCAAGCATCAGGATTAAAACGTCGAAAGAGGTCTGAATGAGATTGAAAAATCTTTGATGTTTCTTAATCATAAAAGTGCCTTTAATTACTGTTAAAGACTGCTATATACACCACATCCTGGATACGGAGCAATCAGTTTGACTGTCTGCGAACTTGGCCAGCCTCTCCTCTTCATCGCGGTCCTGGCAAAAAAACTTTAATGACAGTAGGATGCCAGTAGTGCTCCAATGTAGTGATTTATCGGCAAGTAACTAGAAAACTTTAGCTTTTTATGCCACGGCCACTCGGTGGTTCCCAGGTGTCAAACAGCAATGTTTTTATGAACTTATGCTATTTCCATTAAAACTATTAGGGTAATATAACTGTGGTGATCAAACAATGTTCCTGACGACGAGTCCTCTGAGAGAGGTCAGGAAAATCATCTTCGTATCCAGGAGGACGCTCCGGGTTTCCGATATCGTACAGGTCTCACCTGAAATAGCCCCCCGGCTCAGCAGGAGCGCGTCTTAGCCCAACCGGTTGCTGCGCGGCCGGCAATGTGCACTGCCCGCTGCGCAAAAGATACCGTTTAGGACTGCAGATGAGTGCAATGAGCCAGCCAAACCGATGCCCCCCCCCCTCAAAGAGTTGTTGACCTGCTGGCAATGGTCCCATACAATACCCATTATCGACTTTATCGGGGACTTTATGGGACGAACCAAGAAAGTAAAAGAAGGACTGCCGGCAGAGGCACTCCACGCGATCGAGATCGTGGGCGGCAACATTCGGACAGCTCGCAAGCGAAGAGGCTGGACCCTTGACGCGATGAGCGCCAGCATGTTTGTTTCCAGAAAGACACTGGCGAGCTTGGAGGCTGGCGACCCTTCAGTGGGGCTTGCTGTATTGGCCGCCGCCCTCCATGCACTCAACCTGGCAAATGGCCTCAAATTGATCGCGGACCCTGTGAACGACCAGGTGGGGATGTTTAACGAAAGGCAGCATTTGCCCAAAAGAGTGCGTCAACAAAAACCTGACAAGAACGAGTTGGAGTTCTAAGTGGCCCGCGAGCAGAAAGCCTACGTCTTCATTTATCTACCAGGGGAAACCGTTGCAGTTCCTGCGGGGATATTCACTCACTATCCCGACGACGGGATAGGACGGTTCGCCTACGGTCGGCTCTATCTGGAACGCCCTAATGCCCTGCCGGTCGACCCCGTTGCGCTGCCGCTTGGTGGCACACCAAAGGATGTCGCTACCAATGGCGGGCTGTACGGCGCCTTCCGCGATTCGTCACCCGATTATTGGGGACGCCTGGTCATCGCTGCCGATCTGAAGACCAGGCCCGAGGCGGTGAGTGAAATAGAATTTCTCCTGCACGCCAATGCATCACGAATAGGTTGCCTCGATTTCCGCGTCTCACTGGAACAGGGAGAACCCGCGCAAGGCCCCCCTTCGTTTCAATCGATGCAGGATTTGCTGCGTGCCGCCGACCAGTTGCAGTCCGGGCAGCCAGTAGACCAGGACCTGCTTCGGCTGTTGGAACAAGGATCCAGTGTGGGCGGTGCCCGTCCGAAATGCACCGTGGAGAGAGATAACGCGCTCTGGATTGCCAAGTTCCCCTCGAAAGGGGATACAATGAACTTCCCCAGGGTGGAATATGCCACCATGGATCTCGCGCGAACCGGTGGCATTGTGATTCCTGAAATCCATCTGGAGAGCATTGGAGGGAGGGACGTCCTGCTTTCAGAGCGTTTTGACCGGCGTAAAACAGCTCATGGATACTTGAGGTCCGGGTTCTTGAGTGCTCTGTCATTGATGGCATGGGATGATCGGGATAGGACCCAGTGGTCCTACCTTTCCTTGGCGGATAAGATGAGGGCCACCATGCTCGCGCAACCGGCGCAATTGAAGGATCTGTTTACACGGATGATCTTCAATATTATCTGCCGCAATACCGATGACCATCCACGCAACCACGGGTTTTTGTGGGGCGCCCGGGGCCTCGAATTGTCACCGGCCTACGACATTGTGCCGGCGCCTGCGCGCCTTGGCGTCAGCACGCAATTTGATCTATCCATGTCACTGGGGGTAGAAGGAAGGAGAGCGTCATTTGACAACGCTTTGAGTATGACGGCCCGGTTTGGACTGAGTCGAAACGAAGCTCAAAATGTCATAGACGACATGACGGAATGTACACGGGGATGGGAAGGCCACTACCATGCCCACGGCGTCGCGCCAGACGATATTGAGGCGATACGCGCATGCTTCCAGCGGGAGGACTGAAGTATGAGATCATCTGGCCGCGGGTAGGCGGCTCTGGCCGGTGAGGGGTTTTAGTCGGCGTTAGCCGAGAGAGGATTGGAGCTGCGCAGATAACGAGGACCGCAGTTTTACCGTTAATACACGTTTCTGCTGACGACTCCTCTGACACCACGTGAGACTATGCCGCGAAAGTTAACCGCTCTTCCTAAGTTTAGGTAGTATGTGCCTGCTTTTTCTCATCAAGTTTTCGAGAGATCAGGGCAGCAATACGTTCTTTGAAAAGCGCCTTATCGAACTGAGCAGCGTGTTGGGCAATTTTGGCTGGAATAAATGAATTCTCGTGTGCCTCGAACCAGGCAATTGCGGCGCAGAGAGCCTCAGGGGTCTGCTCCTCAAAAAACACTCCAGTGGTCCCTTCAATGACCGTCTCCAGTGCGCCACCGGCCTTGAAGGCGATCACCGGCTTACCGCAGGCCATCGCCTCAACGGGCACGATGCCGAAATCCTCGATGCCAGGAAAAAGGAGAGCGCGGCACCGACTGAAGTGGTCACGTATCACGGAAAAGGGCTGACGACCAAGAATCTTGGCATTCGGTCCAGCGGTGCGGCGTAACTCGTCAAGAGCTTCCCCGTCGCCGATTACCACCAGGCGCTTGCCCAGACGGTTACACGCCTCAACTGCTATGTCGACGCGTTTGTAGCGGACCAACTGGCCTACCACAAGATAAAAGTCATCGTGCTCTGGGGATACCGAGAAATCAGAGGTGGCAACGGGCGGGTAGATGACATCGGCACTGCGGCGGTAGTGCTTTTCGATGCGGGAGGCCACGAACCGTGAGTTTGCGACAAAGTGATCTACACGCGCTGCGGAAACGAAGTCCCAAATCTTCAGGTAATGAATAAGGGGACGCATGAACATTGCGGTAAGCCATCCTGCCTGGTTGCGGTAATCGTGATACATATCCCACACGTAACGCATCGGTGTGTGGCAATAGCAGATATGTAGAGATCCTGGGCTAGTGACAACTCCTTTGGCAGGCCCAGATTCGCTGCTTATTACAAGGTCGTACCCACGCAGGTCGAGCTGCTCCAATGCAAGGGGCATCAAGGGGAGATATGTCTGGTATTTTTTGTGAGCAAAAGGCAGGCGCTGAATGAAGGTTGTAGTTATCTTGTGTCTTTTTATTGTTTCCGGTATTGCAGAAGGATCAAAGACATGGGTGAAGATGTCAGCTTGAGGATAAAGCTCACATAGAGCTTCAAGCACCTTCTCGCCGCCGCGCATGTTGACAAGCCAGTAGTGAACAATGGCAACTTTCATTTAGATAGCACCTTTTCAATAACAGACATTACCTCCCTTCCACACTTCACCCAAGAAAAAAGGCTTGCCCGTTGCAGCCCTTTTAGACGCAGTTTTTCTCTCAAATCCGCATCGGCGAGAACTGTCCGGATTTTTGCTGCAATGTCTTCAGGACTATACGGGTCACAATAGAGGACTGCATCTCCACATACTTCAGGCATAGAGGCCGCATTCGAGACGATCACAGGGCATCCACAAGACATCGCTTCCAAGGGCGGGAGGCCGAAGCCTTCGTAAAAGGAGGGGTAGATAAAACAGGCAGAATGTTCATATAGTGCCTTGAGTTCTTGATCGGTAACATAGCCGACATTGATAGTACGGTCGGCTAACGGAAAAGACGACTTCGAAAATATTTTTGAATTTGTTCCTCCAGCTATAACCAGATCGAATTTGCTCTCAGTGACCAACTCAAGCGCACCAACTACCGAATGAAAATTCTTATTCGGATTAAGACTGCTGACTGCCAGGACGAACAGCCTTTGGTGCAAGCCATACTTTGCAATAATGGAGTTATCCGAGACCACAGAATCGAAATGCTCCTTCCCTTCATGGATGACGTTAATCTTACTGGCATCGGCTACTGAATATTTCGACAATTCTTCTCTAGAAAAATAAGAAACAGTATTTATCGCAAGGGAGTTCCTGGCCAAACCAAAATATAGAAACCTGTACCAAAGCTGGAACTTCCAGGAATAAGCCGTTGGAAAACCATAAATGGAGGCATCGTGAATAGTAACTATCTGTCTCCGCTTGAACAGAGGCCCAGTATTACATAAGTTTAGCAACAAACCATTTTTTGAGAAAAACGGCAGTTCAAGCTGTTCCCAAAGATGGCCTGTTAGCTTGCCTACGCACATCAGTGGGATGTGTTTCAAAGCGAGATCATAGAGCGGAATGTTTGGGCAAAGCAAATGAAAGGAATATTTCTCGGCCGAAATGACGCCGCAATCAATTAAATGATCAAGAGCTTTAACGACTTCAATCGCATACCGCTGAACGCCAGTAAGGTTTTGACTGAGAAAACGACTATTTATATAGATATGGTTCATACATCCGTCATTTATTTGAGGGAAAAAGGAAAAGCTGCCTGGCATATATTCGGCTGAAACTTTGGTTCACCACCATCACCGGTTGGAAAGGCCAAGGGGCGATATTTTAAAAACGACATTGCAACGAATCAAGTGGCGTAGAGGGTAAGTCAATAGAGACCACCCTCCACAGGGGGACAATTCCAAGTGCAACACCAAAAAAATAATTAGGATTCATGGCTGGACTAAACCTCCGGGGTTGAGTTTGGTTCGCCATATTACATCAACCCGGCACGATCAGCCCACTTAATTTGTCGAAGAGTCAATCAATAGAGCGATATAATCAGGATAGATTGCAATATTACCGGAGGATGGCAACGAAAACACGTAAATTTATACTTCATACAATCCTAGGTTTGTCAAAAAAAAGACTAGCCGCCATAAAAAGCAATGTACCTATCATAAAAGGTCCAACAGCAAAACCATTTACAAATATCATCCATAGTCCCATATTAAGAATGGATACAAAAACTAATAAACCAAAAATACCACGAGGTAGAAAATATATTGCAAGATAGAACATCAGTGACATGAAGATAATGTATATGTAAGCACCAATAAACCAAAAATCGTTATAAGCCGACTCTAAATAAGAGGACACATTAAGTCCAGCAATAGAATCCAAATATGGATATGTTTCAACTTTTTTAGCGAAAAATGACTTAAAAATGGGAGCAACAAACGGATAAAAGAGTAGAGTCCCTAGTTTATAACTGTGAACGTCTTGCTCCATAACCATATGTCTAAAGTTTTCGAGCGGGCTAGTAATGTAAATATATACCCAGACAAAAGAGCTAGGTAGAGATTCACTCATTCTATAATGATAATTAATGGTGTGGCCGTATACGTTTTCCATAACATATGCAACTCGCGTATCACCAATATACCCAAAGAACATAGTGAACATGGTAACAAGTGAAATAAGTTTGATAGTATATTTCTTAAAACTGTTGTTGGATAATGCTCGTAAAAACTCGTAATAAACAATAAAAACAAGCAGCAATGTAATGAAACCCCTATTTAACCAAACTAACATTTGAATAAAAGATAGCAAAAAAACAAAAAAACAAATACTTTTTTTAACGCCATCAGTCATTCTTATTGCAAAATATGACATTACAAGTGAATACATTAGAAAGTTGGTAATATAGTGAATGTAATGTAATGTGTCTCCTCTTGTAACTTTGTTTTGCAAAAATATTGGCCAGCCCACCGTCGTAAATTCATAAATATTGGCGACACTGCCAGATACGAAAAAAAAAATCAAAATTACTGCAAACTTCTTACTTACATCAAGATTATTGGATAAGCATTTTACTTTCCGCAAAACATCAAGCTGAGTGGTCAACGCTATTTTTATGATAATAAGTAACATTACGGTTGAACCTAAGTATATTGTGTATACAATGGCTGGGTGGTAAAGTGCAGATAGTCGAAGAAGATAAAGTAAAATTACCAATACGAATTCAGCTATAATCACGTCAAAGGGATTAAATAAAATTTTGGTAATTTTATCTTTCATAGGTTATTTCACTGGTTAATTTGTTTAAATTTAAAGCCTTAAGAACTAATGACACTCTGTTAAACTGACGTCTTCGTATTCTATTAAGCAACACCCAAATAAAACCTAATCGTACACTCCACAGAGAATGTGAATAAAACTTATTTGTGAAAACTATCCGATTTTTCAAGCTGTAATAATCAGCCAATTCAGACTTATGTGCGCCTTTAGAATTTGAACCAATTGTCCCACCTTCTTTATGAAAAATTTTGGCGTTCCAGCAGTAACCGAACTGCCAGCCATCTAGGTTTCCACGTAAAACCCAATCCATTTCCTCGAAATATAGAAAATAGTCTTCACACATTAAACCGACATCTTCGAGAAACTCTTTACAAGCTAGCATGCTTGCACCAACAGGATAATCGGTCTTTGAAATGACGTCTTCAAAATCATATTGACCGTTATCACGCTCAAACACACCTAAATGTCTTGATACAGCAAATAATCTGTTATAAACACCACCAACACCTTGAATAACTTCTGGCTGATCGTAAAACATCAGTTTTGTACCGATGAGACCAACCTTACTGCCAGTGGCGGCTTTGTACCTATCGGCTTTTTTAATTAAGGCATTTAAGGTGTTAGGCTCGACTACAGTGTCATTATTAAGTAGCCAGGCATACTCAAAATCATCCCTTGCTAGCGCATACCGCAACCCCACATTATTCCCACCAGCAAAACCTAAATTGGCTCCTGTCTGAATCAAAATAAGAGGGTAATTTGTAATTTTCTCATCACCACCCGCTTCACCCTCTTCTCTATCGTGCTTTAGATAAGATATATTTTTGATGACTGGGGGATAGGACAAGTGGCGCAGTGGGTTATTATGCTGCAAAAACACATCTAAACGCCCTTCCGCCCATGCTTGTATTTTATCTAGAGAGCCATCAGATGAATCATTGTCACAAATAATAACTCGATAGTTTTCATAGTCGAGCCGAAATATGCTTTCAAGGCATTCAATGGTGTCTTTCCAGCCATTGTAATTTAGTATAAGGATATAGACCATTTGTTTCCTATTGTTTGACGCTATAGCTGAAAACTGATCCATAAATGATTGTCAGCAATTTTTCTACTCGTGCAATACACTTCTATATATGATCAATGATCTGATTAAATGCTCGTTTAGATGATTTGCCATCCTTATAACAATGAAAACGCTGTACTAGCTCATTGTATTTAGTGTAGTCATAGACATTTTCGGTTAAATGCGTTACCACCTCATCCCAATTCAAACAAGGAGCATATGGACATATTTCAGGGTAATCATAATACATAGAACGGTCGTTTAATAAATATGACTCCATGTCAAAAGGTGCCATAAAAATCGGTTTTCCAGTCAGCATAAAGTCAAAATAGATGCCAGAATAATCGGTAATGAGAGCATCGTATTGCGCCAGCAAAACATAGATGTCGCCGTGCTCCTCAGCAATCTTTATATTGCTGCAGCTTCGAATCTGTATTCCATCCTCTTCCGATAAGGCCTGTACGGGATGAAGCTTGATTTCCAGTTGAAGCCCTGCCCTTTCGAGTTTCTTATCAAACATAGCGTAGTCAAAGCCTGATTTTGCCAAAAGGGGAAACTCCGACCCTGGTTCGCCTCGAAATGTCGGCATGTATATAACGCGGCGGCATATGTCACGAGAATAATCCCCTGCTTGTACCGTCACCGAACTTCTTTCTTTAAAAAACACATCATTTCTTGGGTAGCCGGTTATTACGACACGATCATCCTTAACATTAAACGCTGAACGAAAGATTCTACTGTCCTCTTGGTTCGTTGCTAAGACAAGATCTAAGTGATCCGTACGATACGGTAGAATATACCGTATAAGTTTTTGCCTATTTCTAGTAAGTTTTGTTTTGTCGTCGTCATACCATATTTTTTTAATAGGCACTCCATGCCAAGTTTGAACCCTGAAAACCCTTGAAGCAATTAAGAATGGAATAAATTCTTCCTGGACCGCGTGGGTAAAAACAACAACACCGCAGCGAAGTTGTAGCCAAATCCCTTTTAAGCTAGCGGAATAGACAACCGGTAGGCCGTCTGAACGAAGTTCTTCATACAGCTCCTTATTTTTCGTCACCCATATGGCACGGACGTTGGGCTGACTTAAAGCATACAGGAAGATAAATTTCGGGTTGTCGAGATATTTTTGGCCGGACCACGAACCAAAGAGCCAAAGATCTCTTCTTCGAGGAATAAGGTTGGCAAACAAATATGGTATATTCAGCCAAAAGCCTAGCAACTGTTTTGTTATGAATTTCATATAGATCATATCCCAGCAACTGGTGTTCGTCTTATCTGAAATTTAAGAATTTGATTCCAGTCTGTCTTAGTCACTCCAACAAGTGCAACAGACACAACTGATACTATAAGTACAAATACTGGAGATAAAAAGTTGGAAGAATATAAAGCTGTAAGCGCTATGCCCAGTAGTATAATAGAGCGGATATCAATAAGCCAACTACCTGTTTGCTTCCAAGCAAATAGGATGTAAACAATGGTAAGGAATATATGCGTAACAATTGAGGCAAAAAGGGCACCCACAAGCCCCATCTTTGGGACAAGCCAAAAATTCAAACCTATGCTCACGACAAAGGATAAACTGACCGCAACCATACGAACAGTTTGACGATTGGAGGCAGTGAGAATAATTCCGTATGAGGCCCCCAGATAACGCAGCAAAAGCACAACGCCGAAGAGTGGGAAAAGTGTTGCAACGCGCTTATACTCCCCTCCTCCATAGAGGATGTCAACTATCCAATCCCCCCCGCTACTCATAACCACAAGACCTATAACGCCGATACAAAGACAGTAGCGCGTCATGCAAGTTCCTAAAGTTGTCAAGCTCTCAGTCTCGTATAAAGACTTTGCCATGCGTGGCAGATAAACATTTGAAATAACATCAGTCATTATTAAACCCGCTATCATGACTCGAAGTGCCGATTGATATATCCCAACGCTCTTCGCACCCAAAAAATGCTCGATAATGATAGTATCGACTTGAAAATATAATGTTCCCAAGGCAACATGGATGGCAAAAGGGAAACCTTGGCTAAGAGATGAAATGACAACGCTCCACTTGGAGCATTTAAATTTATCCTCAGCAACTACAAAACTGTACTGATACCAGGAAATGGCCATAAAAAAAGCTTTTGCTAAAACAAAACCAACAGCTATACCCACAGGACCATATCCAACCCATACGAGTATTCCAATCAATATAAATGTTATTACATTTGAATAAAATGTAATAACGACTTCTTTGTTAAATAATTCCAGTCCACGGAATGCGAGGTTGAAAAGAACACCAAAGGAGTTGAAAACATTAGCAATCCAAAGCAAGCAGAAGGTCATTCGATATTCCCCAAGCAATGGAAATATCCAAAAAATAATCCCGCCAACAAGCAGCATACCTATGGTCAAGTACAGTTTTATTGTTAAAGCCTTGCAGGTAATATAATGGACATGGCCGGGATCTTTTCCAATGTCACGCACAACCTGAAGATTGAAACCGTAATCAACCAAAATGACAGTCAACCCTGCCAAGGTGAATGGATACATGAATTTGCCAAAGGTTTCAGCCCCCCAAAACCGTGCCAACAGAAGCAGAAGGACAACTCCTGTCAATAAACGCAATGCATTTGAGGCAAGCATAAATAGTGTATTTTTAAGCAACCGTCACGCCTCACGTATCAATCTACTTGGTGATTTTATTTAAGTTTAAATAGCCGCCTTTTGGCGGGTATTCAGGTGAAGTCTATTCAGCCATGTTGCACTTATGTCTGATATTTTGACCTTCGCGATCATTGGTACAATGCATCATTTGTACATAGAAGCTACAAAAGGGCCTGAAGCATTTCACGGAGTTTATCCCCGGTAACAATGCGCGGATTGTTCTTCACTCTTTCAGGCGCAAACCCCTCTGCTACTATCATGTCAATTTCTCGCTCGCTCTTGACTCCAAACTGTGAGAGTCGAAGTTCCAGGCCGGCGGCGCTTGCCATGCCACGCAACCGTGCAGCGGCGGTAGCTGCGCTCGCCGCGCCGAGCAGGGAGCAGATTTCTTCCAGGCGATCCCTGACGTACTCACACCCGCGGAGATCCTGCAGATCTGAGTCTGAGACTCCCGCGTTATATTCAAGAAACGACGGGAGGAGAATCCCGACGGCATGACCATGGGGGATGCCGAATCGGGAAGTCATCGGGTAAGATACAGCATGAGGGGCAGTGGTACGGGAAATAGCAATGGCCTTTCCAGCCAGATGTGCCCCTTCCGCCATCGCGAGACGCGCGTCCGGCAAACCCTCCAGAACTGCGGCAACGAGATTCGGAACAATCCGCTCCAGTGCCTGGCGGGCATATCCCATCGACTCTGTCGTGGAGCGGGTGGACCAGAGTGACTCCACCGCCTGGGCTAGGGCATCGAAACCGGAAACTGCAGTAAGATAAGGGGTAGCGGTACTGGAAAACACAGGATCAACGATACAGATATCGGGAAGAATAGAAGGGTGCTCAATACTATGCTTTACGCCATCAACGTACAAGACAGCGAATGGAGTAGCTTCACTTCCAGAACCCGCTGTCGTAGGAACGGCCACAAATAAGCAGGTTTTCCTGATTGACTCATGCTGCTTTTGGATAAGCCATGTCTCGGGGTGGATACCATTCGCACCGAAGAAGTGAAGCATCTTTGCGGTGTCTAAGACGCTGCCACCTCCAACTGCTACAACAGCGTCAGGGCAGCAGGCATAATAGCTATCGATCCCTCTTGTAACACTCGCAAGGTCAGGATTAGGGGTGACATCGTCATAGTGACAGACCTCAAACGCCCCCAGCAACGGCAAGAGAATTCGCGCAGCCGAAGAGTCGCGAAAAGAGCGTTTGCCTGTTACGAGCAACACGCGCCGTACACCGTGGCCCTGAAGCAGCACCGGAAGATTATTGACGCTTCCAAAACCAGAGTACTCTATCTGAGTCATAGTGACAGTAGTTCCATGAACGACTTCATGTTCTCAATCGGGGTTGTCTTGGGCCTTCCGAGATCGTCTCGTGCTCCGGAACGGACACGAACCTCCAAAAGTGCAGGACCTTCAGACTGTCGCAATTTGGCTACCATTTCGGCCAACGTATCCGGTGTATCGACCCTCCAGGCTGCAGCATAGCCGCAGGCCAGGGCAATGTCTGTGAAGGAGACCGCAAAGCCGACAGTAGGTTGTCCTCCGACGGAATCATGGCAGCCGTTGTTGAGAATGATGTGTTTCAAATTCCGTGGCCTAAGTGATGCGTTGACCGCCATTGCTCCCATATGCATGAGCGCAGCGCCGTCTCCGTCCAAGCAAAAAACCTGCCGCTGAGGTTGGTTGAGAGCAATGCCGAGGGCGATATGAGAGGAATGGCCCATGGAGCCGACCGTCAGGAAATCCCGCTGGTGTCCCTGATCCTTAACGTCTCGGTACTCGTAGAGTTCCCGCGATGTCTTGCCGGTGGTTGAGACAACAACGTCTTGAGGGTCGAGTTGATCGACAATGATGCGGATGGCCTCTTCGCGTGTCAGCGCAGAGTCGCAATCGTTCGATTTCTTCATTTTGTAAGGGGCAAAGACTCCGTCGCTGATGACGAGGGCGGCAGGTCTGGATTCTTCGAACATCCGGTCTAAAAGTTTTGTAAGGCTTTTCTCGGCTAACTGCTCTTCAGACTCCAGAACCACATAGGGAATGCCTAAGACGTCTAGCAGATCAAGGGTAATCTTTCCCTGCTTTACATGCTGTGGTTCGTCCTTTACGCCGGGTTCTCCCCTCCAGCCGATCATAAGCAGCATCGGTATTCCGTACACATCGGGATCGGCGAGCGAAGCAAGGGGGTTGATTGCGTTGCCCTGACCCGAATTCTGCATATAGACCATGGCAGGTTGACCGCTGCCAAGGTAATGGCCGGCGGCCAAACCTACAGCCCCCCCTTCGTTTGCAGTGATAACATGTCGGGTAGAAGGGGTATGGTCAGTTATATATGCACAGATGTTTTTCAGCAGAGAGTCAGGGACCCCAGTGAAAAACCGAATCCCTCGGCTCTCAATCAACTCGTAGAATCTTGCACAGTCTAGCACTTGATATCCTCGATTCCCTTATTGTATAAGGGTGATTATTTCTTTAATGGGCATGCAGATTTTGTCGGCTTCGAGAGCCCGATGATGTTCGAGAATGGTCTGTGCTGTTTTGAGCATCCCTGGATAGGCACTACGCAGGAGGTGGTTAGCATAAATTACCATGCTTACGCCTGCAGCAGCCAATTCGTCCTCCGTCACCTGTGAGTAGGTGCTTGGAACTACGACGAGAGGGACTCTGCTTTCAAATGTTGCATAATTTCTGCAGAATTCGAAAATTTCATCCGGTGTTTTTTCTTTACTGTGAATCATTATGCCGTCTGCGCCAGCGGCGATATACGCCTTGGCCCTGGAAAGAGCGTCTTCCATGCCTGCTTTGAGAATCAGACTTTCGATACGGGCGATAATCATGAAATCTTCGGTGACCCTGGCCAACTTGCCTTGCGAAATTTTGTGACAAAAATCCACGATGCTGTCTTGATCTTGTCCCCCCTCTTCGCCGAACAGAGAGTTCCTTTTCAGCCCCACCTTATCCTCTATTATCACGGCTGAAACGCCAAGCCTCTCTAGAGTCCGGACCATGAAAACAAAATGTTCCGCAGGACCACCGCTGTCTCCGTCGAAAATGATCGGTTTGGTAGTCACTTCGAGAATATCATTAACTGTTGACAGCCGGGACGTCAGATCAACTAGTTCGGTATCCGGTTTTCCCTTGGCTGTAGAATCAGTAAGGCTGCTCAACCAGGTGCCGTCGAATTCTAACATAGAGCCGACCTTTTCAACACTTGCGTGTTCAACGATCATGCCGCTCAAGCCGTTATGCGCCTCCAGTATCCTCGTTATAGGTTTCGAGGCAAGTAATCGGCGTAGGCGGACCATCCTCACTTCCGGCGTGGTACCGACTTCACGAATAACTCGGTTTAGTTGCGTCGAGGATATTCCTGGGGTATAGGATGGCTCGACCAACTCCCCCCCCCAACCTCGCAGGGTTTCAATTACCCGCTCGCGGGTTTCACGCTGGATACCGTTTTTCCAGTCATCGCCATGAACAACAAAATCAGGTTTCAGTCTCTGCAGGTTGGGAACATAATCGAGCGCCTCCTGCGGAACAACTTCCTTGACGCCGGCAATATTTTCGACAACTATTTTTCGTTGCTCGTAGGTGAGATACGGTAATCGCTTGTAGCTTGCAATCGCTGCATCGGTAAGGAGTCCGACAGTGACCTCGCCGAGACTTTTTGCAACTGAAATAATGTTCATGTGGCCCGGGTGGATGAGATCTGCGCTCATGGCGACGTATACTTTTTTCACTCTGACTCCTTTGCATCAAGATTAGTTCTGCAATGCCTTAGCCCGGGGCCTGAAACCTCATCAGACGCAGGTACTGTTGGCGTAGTTCTTGTTCCCCCCAAGTCCAGGGAGGGCACCGCACGAACCGGCCCCCTCAAACTGAGCCATTTGGCTGCGCATCTTGGGCGAGCAACTGGGACTTGAGCTGAGTGTACTTCCACTCATCCCAGAAAGCTTCTTTGCCTAGTCAACAGCCGTTCCACTTATCAAACTGAAGGTGGCTTCTAATTGATCCTGTTGCCAACCATCTTTTTTGCCCTCCCAACGAGCAAGCCCTTGATTACTGTCCACCGCTCACGATCTTTTTCCGGCATCCGCTCACCAGCTTCGCGGATAAAGGCATACAATACAGCGCCGAACCCGGCGGCAAAGGTTGCGGCCAGAACGATCAGGCTACGTTTCGGTTTACTCTTCTTATCCGGCACCGTTGCTTTCTGTATTATCTGCATCCCGTCAACATCCTTCGCTTCACTCATCCTTGCCATCTCATACTGTTTGGTAAGCAGTTCGAAAATGGCCTCCTGAACCTTGAACTCGCGCATCAGACGTACGTACTCCTGACCCAGTTGGGGGACGGATCCCATCGAGGGGATGGAGCTTCCCCTCTCATTCCCCTCAACCTGCGCGATCTGCGACCGAAGGTTAGCGACGCTTGCCTTCATGTCCTTCACGTCCTGTGTGGTGTCGGTAAAGCGGCTGCGTATGCCTGCAAGTTGGACTTCCTGTATGGCGAGTTGTGCCTTGAGTTGAGCAACCCCTGTGATGGCTGCCTTAGCTTGCTCAGGCACGTCAAGAGCTTTGTTAGCTGTTTGGAAGATCTTCAGGGCTTCTTCGGATCTAGTCAGATCAACTTTGGCTTTGGTGAGACGTTCTTCCAGATAGTCTTTATTTTTACCGGCACCGGTAATGTTCAGCTTGACCGTAAGCTTACCCAGTTCGTCCGCAAAAGCGTTGGCTAGATCTGCTGCCAGTTTGGGATCTTTGTCCTCCACAGTGATGGAGATGATCCCATCCTTTTTCCCCGCTGATATATTGGCATTCTTGTCTAATACCTTGTAGGTGTCCAGGCGGAACTTCTGTTCATAGACTTCATTCAGTTTGAAACGATCAATAATAGAATCCTTGACCGCTCTACTATTGAGAATGCCCACGTAGAGATCAGCAGTTGTGCCTTTGCCGAGAAGATCACCCGCTAAACTGGCCATGCCGCCGGACATAGCGCTCATCATCCCAATCATGCTGCTATCCTGCTGAGGAGGAAGGATTAGGGTGGTGCTGCTATAAACATTCTTCATCAGCAGAGAGCTGACAATAGAGATTACGAAAGCGGCCGCCGTGACCATGACGATCATGCGCCAACGCTTGGCGAGGACTTCCACGTAATCAAGCAGGTTGATTACGTCCGGGTTTGAACGAACATCAGGTTCGAGGCTTGACTTCAGGTTCGAGGTTCGAGGATCAACGGCAGGAGCAACTGCAGGATCTAGGATCGACGTTCTAGGTTCGAGGTTTTTATCTTCGGATTGTTGCATTAATGGCGCTCCGTCTATGACTTCTTAACTTCAGGGTTTGAAGATCAGGTTCGAGGCTTTAACACCAGGTTCGAACATCAGGTTTGAAGATCAGGTTCGAGGTTCGAGGCTTTAACTTCAGGTTCGTACATCAGGTTCGAGGCTTTAACTTCAGGTTCGAACGTCAGGTTCGAGGCTTTAACTTCAGGTCCAGGTTAAACAGCAGGTTCGCTCCTCGGTCCTGAAGTTGATGTTGGTCCTCGCCCCTCGCCCCTCGCCCCTCGCCCCTCGCCCCTCGAACCTCGAACCTCGAACCTCGAACCTATTTCTTGTTAAAGGAACGTTTGGTCTTGATGAGACCGCCCAGCATCAGGGAAATTTCTCGGGTTTCCTGGATCCATCTCTCGCCGATCTTGCGGTCTATGTAATTAATTTCAATGCCGATGTAGATCTGGGTTCGTAATTCAGCACAGGAACCCTTGGCATATGAAAGAAATGTTACGCACTCTTTGTTCGATTCTCTATCAAACCCTTCTGCTACATTACTGGGAACGGATAACCCCGAACGAGTGATCTGGTCCTTGAACCCGAAGTCCTTCAACTCACGAAGATGCTGATATATCTCAATGCTCACGCGGGTCGATCGTTTCCAGACTTCCAAATCCTAATAACGCATCGCTCGCTCCTTAACGGCAGGTTTAAACGGCAGGAACGAGGTACGAGGCTAAACAGCAGGTACGAGGTCAAACTTCAGGTACGAGGTCAAACTTCAGGTTAGCTCGTTCCTCGCTCCTTGCCGTTACCTCGAACCTCGAACCTGCTTCATTCCTCGAACCTCGAACCTGCTTTTTCGATTCAAAGCCCTGCCGCGATCAGCACTCCTGCCGCTAGTGCCGTCTGGCCGATGATGAAGGCGATGTCCTTGAGGTCCCTCATCCAGGCAACTCTCTCAATGCGCTGCGGGACCACGATGGTGTCGCCGGCGTCGAGTTCCATTGACATGAAGCTGTTGAAAAACACAAAGCTGCTCATTTCTCGCTTACTGACCACCTTCCCGTCAGCACGGACAACGTACATTTCGCCGTCGTCGGCGTTGGTGGTAGGTCCGCCGGCGTCCTTCAGATACGCGCCTACGGTTCCTCTCGGCACCTGAACGACCGTGGTCGGGCTGTAGACCTCACCGAATACCATGATCGAGTTGGAGGACTGCGGTATCTCGAGGGCATCCCCGCCCTGGAGTTCCAGGTCATAGGGAGACTTCTTCAATTCATTAACCGGAGTGAGCTGCAGGGAGATCCTGCCTTCTGCCTTGGCTAGCTTCAGCTTCTCCAGGCTTACCCTCATCCCCTCAATGGTTGCCCTAGTCGCTTCTAGTTCCTCCTTGGAGGAGGCCACCGAGGTCAGCTCCTGCTGTTTGCGCGACAGTTCCTGCTCGGTCCTGATGATCACCTCGTCCATCCGCTTCTGCTGGATCTCCTGAGTCAGCTTCCGGGTGAACTTGGCTGCTTTCAGGTACGCTCTTTCCGTGTACCCGCCCGCCCGCCCAATGACCGAGCTCAGCTTCTCGCCCCGCAGGATGGGGTAGGCTCCGGGAAAGCGCACCTGGCCGCTCAGGGTAACATAACGGTCAGTCTCCTCCTTCCATTCTGGAACGCGACGTATCACCACCTCGTCAAAGTTCTGCAAAACTACGTTGTCTTTGGGGTTGCCTTTCAGCGCCTCGTCCAGATCGACGTTGATGAGGTGGGACTTGACTCCCGACTTGTTGATCACCGATCGGGTTATCTCGGCGTTCATAAGGTAGGCGGTCTTCTTCAGGTTGCCGGAAGCAAAGACCAGGTCGCGCAGGGTCATCTCGGAAAAGATCCTGTAGGCCCCCGGCTTCTGTACGTCTCCGCTGATGGTCACCTTGGGGATCTCTTCCATCTCCCAGCGGGAGAAAATGCGTACCGTGTCGAACTCGTGGAGCAGGATGTTATCCTTCTCGCTTCCCTTCAGCGCCTGGTCGAGATTCAGGTAGATCTTGACCGGATGAAAGTCCGGTCCTACCAGGCGTGTTATCTCGATGGTCTCCGGATAGTATTCGGGAAGCAGGTTGTCGGCGCCGATCAGGTCTTTGACCCGCATGTCCGGCTTGAGGGCGTATCCGCCGGGACGCAATACGTAGCCGTCCAGCTTGACGTGGTCGCGGACCTTGAAGTCGATGGGGAACACCTTGACGATGTCCATATCCTGGAGAGCTACCGCGCCGGACATCTGGTCAAGGGTCTTGCCGGAAAGCGTGGTGTCGAAGTTGAAATCCGCGACCAGCTTTTTATCGTTGGCCATGACGCGCGAGATCTGGATGCGCTGCAGATAGCTGGAGGGGGGCACTCCACCGGCCAGTTCGAAAAGATCCTTCAGGGTCGATTCCTTCAGGAACTCGTAGATCGCCGGCTTTCTTACGTTGCCTGCTATACCGACCAGGCGGCCGTGCATCGGCACGTTGATGGTGTCTCCCGGATGGAGCCGGATGTCGCGCGTCTTGTCGCCCTTGAGGAAGAAATCGTAGAGATCCACCGTTTCTACGATCTTCCCCTCTCTCAACACCTGGATCGAGCGAAGCGTCCCTTGCTTGGAGGGGCCGCCGGCCGCGGCCAGGGCGTTGATCACGGTAGACAGTGCACTGATATCGTAGGCGCCGGGGGCGTTGATCTCCCCGACCACGTACACCTTCATGAGCCGCAGCTTGCCCATGGTCACGTTAAGGTTAACGGTCCGGTAGGTCTTGAGGAGCGCTTCCCGGATCACTTCCGGCAGCTTGCTGTACGGCACCCCCCACACCCGGACGTTACCGACCCGCGGCAAGGTGATCTCGCCGCTGCGGTTTACTTCCAGCGGGAGTGTTGCCTCCAGGCTGCCCCACACGGTGAGGATCAGCGTGTCCCCTGGGCCGACGATGTAGTCCGGGCCGACCGGTGCATCGGCGACCGGGGCAAACGCTACCGGTTGCCTGAAAAAGCTGTAGCCGAACTGGGTCAGCTTGCCGATCTTGAAAGGCCGCGGCTTGGAAACGTCGTCGTCCTCGGCCGACATCGATATTTCCTCGGGCGACATGGTCTCCGCCGTCCCGGGTGCCTCGCCGGCTTCCCTGGCCGCGGCTTCGGCCGTGGCACTTTTCAGCTGCGCATCGGCGGGCGCCTCTGCGCCGATTGGCGAGTAGGAAGCTCCCTTTGCCTGTATGGCCGATGCCAGACCGGAGAGAGGCGCAGTTACGCTGGAGGTGGCTGTCCCGGCGGCAGGAGCGGCTACAGATCCGGGGGTCGTCGCGGGATCTTCAGCAAAGGCCGGTTGAGACAGCAAAAGCAGACAAAACAGACCGGCAAGAATCTTTTTTTTCATATTCCGGTGAACCCCTGAAAGTGGTGTTAAGGCAAGCAAAGAGGATGCGCTTTCGCCAGTTGTCGCTTTTGAGGCATGTCTTACGGGCGCGAGAAGATCCTTCTTCGGGTATGTCTTTGCGAAAAGTAAGCGGTAGTTTGCTCCATTGCGGCTTACAGTCAATTCTTAAGAGATTGCTTTGATTGTTAGCTATTTATTATATAAACTTGGTTTGAATTTAAGCTGTACCAGAGTATCACCCCGGGTAAAAAGACTGCAATCAATAGTGTGTTAATTTGTACTAACAAAAATGGGCGGTGAGCTCCGCAGTGTCAATCGCAAAGCAGCTAAGTTCATTTTTCGGAATGATTAGCAGTCAATCATCAATGTGGCTGCGCCTTCTTGTCCTGCTTTAGGCAGCAATTGGTGTGCCAACACTGAACTAGCGGTATTGGCGAACAAATCCCGTGCATGCAGCGGCCGCAGGTCTGTATGCCGAGGGCGCTTGGGGCCGCATGGGCCTCTGCTCCGGACGCCACACGGCTGAGCACCGTCAAGGAAATGTCTGCACCGCCGCCGGGCAGCGGTCAAAATTTTGAAACCGGGAGAAACAATTTCTAAAGCTGTTACGCGAAGGACGCTAAGAAAAGCTTCGGAGGGGAGAATCTGAGTCAAAACCGGCACACGGATCTGACGGATTGAACGGATAAAGGCAGATCAGGCGAAGAACTCAGGACGGACGCTGATCAAATCAGAAAACTTCTGATGGGCACCCAATGCGGGTGCCCCTACCTGCAAGGGGCAAGGTGACCGGATATATTTGCCGTATTTCAGTATTTCTGATAAACTGAATGTACAACTTAAGGAGAAATAAACCATGCGTGAAACAGTAATTGTCTCCAACCGCGGCCAACTGACCCTGCCTGTCGGTCTCCGCAAAAGGTTCGGCATTCAGGCCGGCGGCCCGGTCATTATCGAGGACCGAAACGGAGAAATAGTTTTAAAGCCGGCTGTCGTCATGGAGGTCGAACTTTATAGCGACGAACAGATTGCCGCCTGGGATCGTGCCGACCAACTTGATGACAGCGAACGTGACGCGCTGAAACTGCGGCTCGCGGCAAGAAAACGGTGAAACTTTTCCTCGACGCCAACATCCTCTTTACAGCGGCCCGAACCTCGCTGGGAAAAGCCGCCTTGATCATAGACTGGGGCGAGGAGGGGTACTGGAAGCTCCTCACCAGCGACTATGCTGTTGAGGAGGCCCGGCGTAACCTGGAGCGTAAATCACCGGCATCTCTCCCCCGACTGGACGAATTGCTTCGTCACATTGACATCGTCATTCCTTCTCTCTCTGCCCCCTGCCCCGATAGTCTGCCGCTCAAAGACCGACCAATCTTTCAGGCCGCCTATACCGGCGCAGCAACCCATCTGCTGACCGGGGATCTTAAGGATTTCGGCCCGGTCATGAATCGTCCCGAAGTCACTTTCGGCATTATCGTCCAAACGGTAGCTGAGTTTCTGGTAAGCGGGTAAGGCATTGAGATCATTCTGCCACGGAGAAAATTTGAGGAAATCTGAGAGAATCAACCGAAAGGATAAAGTTTACGCAAAGTACGCTGTAGGTTTTCAATATCGACCAAATGCATTTTAAGGGAGGGAATGTTATTCCTGACTGTTTCCCACACAGACTCAACATCTATCCCGAAATAATCATGAATTAGAACATCTCGAAAGCCTGCGGCTTCACGCCACTCGAACTCAGGGGAGAGCAACGGAGCAACGGAGAAAATCAAAAGCTTGAATCAGAGACGGGTCAAAACCGGCACACGGAAAAAGCTAGAAAGGCACGGAAAAGGCAGGATTGATCTTTTGGTTGGTTAATCTGCTGTTATCCGTGCAGTTTCCGTCCAATCCGTGTCCAGGGCCTCTGACTTGGTATAGGTCGTTTCAGTTCAGGTCAGGATTTCATGAGCATTAGAAAAATTTGGACGGAGACTATTTTCAACAGCATGCTGAGCGGGTAGGCCTCGGCATAGCCGGCTTCGACCCGTTCGTTGCCGCAGCGCCCCACGGCGAAACCGAGAACCGCCGGTTGGGTCTGAACCCCGGCCAGCAGCCCTCCGATGAAAGGCCATGACTTGCCGGCAATTGCGCGGGCCATGGCGATTGTTGCCAGACAGGTCGCCGTTGTGACGCAGGCACCCAACAACAGGGCGGAAATGTCGATCGGTGCGGTGTGCAAAAGGCCACCTGCCTTGATGCCGGCGCACGCCAGAAAGACAACCAGACCTAGCTGGCGCAGTGAGGTCGATGCGCCGTAGGGCAGATACCAGGTCAGCGGGCCGGTCCTGCCGAGCGCGCCCAGTATCAGCGCTACAATCAGGCAGCCGGCCACCGGGCCGATCTCGAAGGTTCCGATCCCCATAGGAAGGCTGATGTCGACTGTTCCGAGGGCGATGCCCATAGCGAGTCCCAGTCCGAAAGTCAGGATGTTGAATTCGCTGGCTTCGTGATAGGAATCGCCCAGGTATTCCGAGATTGCCGAAAGCTTCTCACGTGGCGCGATCACCCGCAGACGGTCGCCCGGCATGATGGTGGTCTCTGCCTTGGGTATGAAATCCGTGTCGCCGCGCCTGATCCTGGTCACGATACCCTCGAAATTGCGGAAAATCCCTACCTGCCGCAGCGTCTTGCCGCATACGGCCGGGTTTGATGCGAAGATCCGCCGGAAATCGAGCTGGCTCCTGTCACTCGTGACGTCTCCTCCGTACTCAACGCCGAGTACCTCTGTTGCGTTACGCACGTCATTTGCCAGTCCGACAACTGTCACGATGTCGCCGTTTTTGATGACTGAATATCCCGAGATGGCGAACTGCTCGTCGTCGCGCACGCAACGTCCGAAGCGCACAGACAGCAAGTGGCGCTCCAAAAGGCCAGCAACCGCCTCGCCAGGGTCCTTGACATTGCGTACCATGATCGCGGCGCTTTCCAGTTTCTCGCCGGCGTCATGCGTTTTGTGCCTGAAAGGCCAGGAAAGCATGAGGATTGGGATCAGGACACCCAGCGGATAGGCTATTGCATAGCCAAGCGTCGCCTCCGCCCCGGTTTGACCGAGCACCGTTGTCGCGGCTGCCAGGGCAGGGGTATTGGTCAGGGCGCCCGCAAAAACCCCCGAAGCGGTACTTGAGGGGATGCCGAGCACCTGCGAGCCGAACATGGTAACACCGAAGGCAGTGCCGACGGCGACGGGCGGTATCAGTAAAAAACGCCAGCCGCCATGCGCCCAGGTCTCGAACAGGTAATCGCTGGAGGAGAGACCGATCGAGTACACGAACAGTGCGAGGCCGAAGGTTGCCAGGGCGTCCGGTGTTTTCACCGTAGGCTCGAGATAGCCCCACATGACGCCGGCAAACAGCACTCCGGCAACGCCCAGCGACACCTTTTTAATAGCAATGCGGCCAAGCAGTGCGCCGCAACCGATGGCGAGGCAGACAAGCAGCAATGGGTTTTTGAGCATGAGGTCTCCGTTTGGTGTTTATTAGATAGTTTCCGTCCGGAAAGGGTGCTTTTCCGCCCTGGCGGCGTCAACCTTCAGGCTTGCTTGTGCGGCGTACTGATGTACGCCTCCGCGCAACCCCTTGGTTTCCTTGCCAGGACGAAAAATCCCCGCTTTCCGAATCGGAAACCACTAGTTTCACATCCGGAGTTTCCGGATGGAAACCAGATACTGTCAGCAATGCTTGTCCCAGCGCAACAACCAGGCTACCTTTTCGGCCGACTCAGGATCCTTCGCCGTCCCTTAAGCGTGCACTCCGTAACCGTGCACAAAGTCGAGGCCTCTTTTTTGTCGTGGTCGCCGGCTTTCGTAAGGCCGGGTCTCGGTGAATTCCTATTGAATAAACTCCTTAGGTGTCCGCTTGTCAAGTGATGTATGCGGTAGCCGGGGCATTTTTTCAAGTAATATAACCGGTTTACACGGGCAGTTGCCAAAGGAGCTTAGCGGGATTTTCCGGCCACCGAGGTCGGTATCGAGGGGTACGCCAACGAGGCGGGTTCGCCTCGGGACAGTCAAAACCGGCACACGGAAACGGCTAGAAATGCACGGAAAAGGCAGGATTGATCTTTTGGTTTCAGTAGGGGGACAGGCACGATTTAATGTGGAGAAGGTTGACGGTGGGTTCGGAGGCTAACGGCAAGAAAGGCACGGGTGCTAAAGGGGACAGGCACCTGCGGAGCCAGTCCCCACTCCCACTAAGGCACCGGCACCCACTGCCCATTTCCGGCAAGGTCGGCCGCAATGGTGAACCCTTGGTCGGTAAAGGTCAGCCGCGCGCTGGTTCCGTTTGAACCGGCAGAATGCCATACCCCGGAAAGGGGGCGACCGACAACCGAGCTTACGGTAAGGGGCTCCGGGGTCGTTATCTCGACGTAACCATGGGTGGGATGGTAGTATCTTCCTGTTATATTAAGTATGTTGCCCGAGCTGAACGCAAAGCTCCAGTCTTTGATCCAGTAGGTCATCCCGGAGCTGCCCGCCAGGGTGGAGGAAACCTTCAGCGTCTCGGTGGTACCTGCTGTGGAAAGGGCTATGCTTCCGTACAGGTTGAAGGTTCCATGGGTCGTGAGCGCGGTGAGCGGTGAGAAGGAGATGTCGAGTGAGCTGAACAGGCCGCCCGCTTGATCAAACATGCCTGCGATATTGACCGTCCCGAAAACCGCCGGACCGCCTGCCGCCTCCCTGAAGTCGCTGAAAGTCGCGGTCCCCGACACAGCGCCGGTTGACTGGTCGAGGCTGATGGAAAACCAGGCGGATCCGCCGTAGGCGCCGTCGATGGAATCTTCGACGATGATACTGGACAAGGCCTGACGGCCCGCTGCCTTGGCTTGAATCCCTCGTGTGACGCCGCTGCGCAGCAAGGAGCCGAGCTCGGGGAAAAGCGAAGCGTGCACGACCGGGGGTGGCGCTTCCACTGTCACGCGGGCTATGTTGACAGTCGACCCGATACTGCCATTCTGGTAGGCATCAGCGGAGAGCTCGGCTGCGTTGGCTGTCGTTATGGTCGCCTGGGTAGCGACGCCGGTGTAGGTCCCCTCAGGGGTCGTAGCAGGGGCGCCTCCTCCGGCAACTCCACCACCCCCCCCACCGCAGGCTGAAGACAGCAGTGCAGTGACCAGTAGACAGGCCTTACCTATAGCTGAAGCTTTCATAGTCCCCTCCATTGTTGTGATTTTAACCGCCTGCCAGCTTGCCTTCTCTGAAGGCGTCTGCGGGCCGTCATACTATCAACGAAAGGGAATTGTACTTTGATGATTAGTAATTGCAAATCTTGAGGCGCCTTGTGAGAGAAAAAAATGTCAATTACCCTTCGCTGCGCTCTCTTGAAGGTAGAGGATGCAGAGGAGCCAATAGGTGGGCTGGTCAAAACTGTTTTTTCACCCTCTGTGTCGCCTGGTTACTGTTATTATATAAGGCAGGAACAACTGCCTGATCTTGCGGCTTACAGTCGGGTCTGGAGTGGCGCCTCGGCAACAGGCACAAATTGCTGATACGGCATCATGAGGGATGGCTTCGACGTTTATCCTCATCCTCAGAAAAGGGGAAGCGCATGAATCAGATACTTATTGGTAAGGGTGAAGTGCCGGTTCGCTTACTCGCCAAGTACGCTAATAAGCCCTGAGACTTAAAGGCATATGGAAACACGGGGCAACGGAGCAACGGAGAAATCAAAACCTTGAATCAGGACGAGTCAAAACCGGCACACGGAAAAGGCAAGAAAGGCACGGAAAAGGCAGGATTAATTTTTGGTTTTCGTCTTACAAGGGCTGTTGTTCTTATCCGTAAGCCCTGAGACTTAAAGGCATATGGAAACACGGGGCAACGGAGCAACGGAGAAATCAAAACCTTGATCAGGACGAGTCAAAACCGGAAGGGGATAGGCACGATTTAATGTGAAGAAGGTTACAGTGGGTTCGGAGGCCTGCCGGATAAAAAACCTGGTCAATTCAAAGAAAGGCCGCCCACGGCCTATGGTATTGGCGGCCATTGCCTGTTTCCGGCTATGTCGGCTGCTATGGTGAACCCGCTTTCGATAAAGGTCAGCCTTGCGATGGTTCCGCTTGAGCCGGCGGAGTGCCATACTCCGGAGATGGGCCGACCGGCTAGCGAACGCACGGTGAGGGGGCCGTGCCCGCTCCGGCTGCGCCTTACAGGAACCTTTTCAACCGCCGTACTATCCAGATTCTCAGGCGAAGAAGGGTAGTACTGCCTTTGCGGCGCGAAAAACCGGACTCCCGGCCTCAGCGGATATAAAATTTATATACTTATCGGGGGGTGGTGAACTATTCTGCGGGAAGGTTCCCTGGATCCGGTCTGACTGGGGCAGAGGTGACGGAGCTAAGGGGGACAGGCACCTGACCCCTCCGGGAGGTGTAGATGGACCTGTTGTGGTGGCACTGGCTGGTACTTGGCATGGTCCTGATCGGACTTGAGCTGATCGTTCCCTCTTTCACTATTATCTGGTTCGGCCTGGGAGCCGTCCTCGTCAGCATTCTGCTGGCTGTTTCCCCGGGGTATTCGCCGGCGGCCCAGATACTGACCTGGACCGTGGCTTCGGCGCTCTGCACGCTCGCCTGGTTCCGCTTTTTCAATCCCCGCACCAGCAAGACCTCCGCCGGCTCGTCGAAGGGGGCCGTGATCGGCGAGATCGGCCTGGTCATCCGCGGGGCGGAGCCCTACCAGAAGGGGGTCGTCAAGTTCCAGCTGCCGCTTCTGGGTGCCGATGAATGGCCATGCATGTCCAATGAGTCTCTGGAGGTGGGAGATCGGGTAAGGGTGGTCGATCTGGAAGGACATGTGATGAGAGTAGAAAATACCGCCAAAAAGGAGAATTCATGAATCCAGGTACTGTCGTATTGGGTGTTTTGTTTGCACTGGTGGTGATCACTATTTTCATGGGGGTGCGGCTCGTTCCCCAGGGGTACGAGTTCGTGGTGCAGCGTCTCGGCAAGTACCACTCGACCCTGAAGCCGGGGCTGAATTTCATCATTCCCTACGTGGATATCGTCGCCTACCGCTTGACCACCAAGGACATCGCCCTGGAGATCGGCCCTCAGGAGGCGATCACCAAGGACAACACGGTGATCGTCGCCAATGCCATCGCCTTCATCAAGATCGTCGATCCGGTGAAGGCGGTGTATGGCATCAGCAACTACGAGTATGCCATCCAGAACCTGGTGATGACCTCGCTGCGCGCCATCATCGGCGAGATGGAGCTGGACCGGGCGCTGTCGTCGCGCGACATCATCAAGGCACGCCTGAAGGATATCATTTCCGATGACGTCACCGACTGGGGCATCCTCGTCAAGTCGGTGGAGATCCAGGACATCAAGCCGTCCGAGTCCATGCAGAAGGCGATGGAGCAGCAGGCCACGGCCGAGCGGCTGAAGCGGGCCATGATCCTGGAAGCGGAAGGGAAAAAGGAAGCGACCATCAGGGAGGCCGAGGGAAAGCTGGAGGCGGCCAAATTGGAAGCGGAGGCACAGATCACGCTGGCCGAGGCCTCCGCCAAGGCGATCCAGGATATTGCCGGGGCGGTGGGGGAGAAGGAGCTCCCGGCGCTGTTCCTGCTGGGGGACCGTTACGTGAATGCCATCCAGAAGCTGGCCATGTCGCCAAATACCAAGACCTTTGTGCTGCCGGCGGATATTCTGGCGGCGGTGAAGGGGATAGCCGGCAGGTCGTAGGGACGGGGAGATCGGAGCAGGTGCGGGGCTTCAGAAGCGCAGCAACGGACAGTCGCGAGATCTGGACGCATCGTTGCATCACCAGCTAGATCTATTCAGGCAATTAGGCAATCCTGCCCTGCCCTCGGATCTCACTTGCGTTGGACAGGCCGGTGAATCTGGAGGTCTGGACATTGCCCGAGTGAATCCCGAATCAGGAGCATCAAAATGTCCAAACCAAAAGAAAATGCAAGTCCGCACTTTAGCCGCTGGATTTGGTTTCTTGACGTTTTATTCGCTGGCATTGCTGCCATTATTCTTCAGCAGTACGAGCCGATCGTTCGTTGTGCTTGGGCAAGCGGACCCGGCACCTTCTCACTTTCTGTTTTTGTGGCAATGTGCATGGGTTCGTTCTTTGTTTATGACGTTGCTGTTTATCATGCCCTGGCAAACAAGTTCCCTTACAGGATGACTCTGTTTGGATTCGCTAGATTCTATCTTGACTTAGTGATGGCATTTGTTTTGTTCATGCTTTTGATGGACGCATTTAACAAGGACCCTGATTGGTTTAACATCCTCATTACCATCACTTCTTGGCATGCCTTGGCGTTCATATGGCATGTACTCGCCCAAAGGGAAGCTCGTAAGAAAAGCAGCCTGAAGATTACGATAATCCCTCATGTATACTTCGTCTCGATCTATTGGTCAGTGGCTTGGGTATCCTATTTCTCTGCGCAGTTGTGCGGTTTCAGCGACGCCACACAGTCAGATGCAGCGCTAGTCGCTTTGTCCGCGGCAATCGCGGCTATTTCATTCTGGCGCTGGCGACAGGTAATTCAAAAGTTAGTGGGAATGTAGACCCCCTTGCGTACCGAGGCGCTGTCGAAATGGCGATAAACGGTCATCACCGGGGCGTCGGCGGCGCGATTCCCCATCCAGATGGACTCGTAGCCGAGTCCGGCGCAGCTTAGAGACGCGTAGTGGTCCTGCCGGGCCCGGTAGAACTCCGCCGCCGCCTTCCGGTGCTGGTCGGTGAGGGCCGAAAAGACGCGCAGATCGCTCCCCTGCTCGTTGGGCATCCGCAGTTTGCCGCGGTGCAGCTTCAGAAAGCCGGGGCTGGCCACGCTCAGATCACGGTCCGGGTCCGTGAACATGACCCAAAAATGGTCGTCGATGGCGTTGAGCGCGATCTGCCCTTGCAGGCCGGGCCGTGGATGAAGGTCATGATGATGTAGCGGGCATTGTCCAGCAGGAACTGATAGCGCGAGCGCGGCCCCCGAAAGGCGACCATCTGTCCTGACGCAGGGGAGGTTGCCGTTGAAGCGGATTAATCCCTTCGGGTCAATTCCCAGCCCCTTGGGGCGTGTCTCATGCTTTTGCTTTGCCTGAAAGCAACGTGACAATATCCTATACTGCCGCCATACCCCGTTGCTCGCGGCGGGGCAGTTCATTGCCATCATCGTCAAAAGAGGAGGAGTGCATGAACCAGATACTTATCGGCAAGGGTGAACATCCGGTCAACCTGCTCGCCAGGTACGGCAACCGCCACGGCTTGATCGCGGGAGCCACCGGTACAGGCAAGACCATCTCCCTCCAGGTGTTGGCAGAGGGGTTCTCGCGTCTGGGGGTGCCGGTATTCATGGCTGACGTGAAGGGCGATGTCTCCGGCCTGGCGCTGGCCGGCGTCGCCAATGACAAGATCCAGCAGCGTGTCGTCCAAATCGGGATCGAGGGCTACGCCAACGAGGCGAACCCGGTGCTGTTCTGGGACGTGTTCGGCAAGGCCGGCCATCCGGTACGCACCACCGTCAGCGAAATCGGCCCGAGCCTTTTAGGCCGGATGCTGCAGATAAACGATATCCAGGCCGGCATGCTGGAGATCGCCTTCAAGCTGGCGGACGACCAGGGGCTGTTGTTGCTTGACCTCGATGACCTGCGCGCCCTGCTCAACTTTGTGGCGGACAACCGCAAGGAGATCTCCTCGCAGTACGGCCTGGTAAGTGCTCAGTCCGTCTCCGCCATTCAGCGCTCCCTGCTGTCGCTGGAGCGAGAAGGGGGGGGAGCCATGCTCGGCGAGCCCGCACTGGATCTCCACGACTTGCTGCGTACCGACCTGAACGGCCGCGGCATCATCAACATCCTGGTGGCAGACCAGCTCATCCTGAAGCCGCGCTTGTACGCAAGCTTTCTCTTGTGGCTATTGTCAGAGCTGTTCGAGAACCTGCCCGAGGTGGGCGACCTTGACAAGCCGAAGCTGGTGTTCTTTTTCGATGAAGCGCACCTGCTTTTTGACGACGCACCCCAGGCGTTGTGTCAGCGGGTGGAGCAGGTCGTTCGGCTGATCCGCTCCAAGGGCGTCGGGGTGTACTTCTGCTCGCAGTTTCCGGACGACATGCCGAACGAGATCCTGGGACAGCTCGGTAACCGCATCCAGCATGCCCTGCGGGCATACACGCCGCGCGACCAGAAGGCGGTGAAAACCGCTGCCGAAACCTTCGTTGCCAACCCGAAACTTGAGGTCGCCCAAGTCATCTCCCAGCTCGGTGTCGGCGAGGCACTGGTTTCCACGCTCCAGGAGAAGGGGGTGCCGATGCCGGTGGAGCGCACCCTCATCTGTCCGCCGCGAAGCCGGATCGGGGCGATCACGCAGGAAGAGCGTGCGGCCGTGAGGGCGCGCAGTCCCTTGGGCGGCAAGTATGACACGACGGTGAACCGCGAGTCGGCCTATGAAATTCTGAAGCGGAGGACCGTGGAGAAGGAAGCAGCCGGGGCGGGGTCGAATCATGCCGAGTCGGAGAAGCCGTCCGAAGGCGGAGGGATTGGCGATTTTCTCTGGGGCAGCAACCGCCGCCAGGGGATGGTGGAGACGCTGGCCAAACAGGCAGCGCGCACCGTCGGCAGCCAGATCGGCCGGCAGATCTTGCGCGGTGTGCTGGGCGGCATATTGGGTGGCTCGCGCCGCCGTTCCTGAGGCTAAAGGCATATGGAAACACGGAGCAACGGAGAAATCAAAAACCTTGGATCGGGACGAGTCAAAACCGGCACACGGAAACGGCTAGAAAGGCATTCATTACGGTTCGGTGGGTGCAAGGGGGACTGGAGGTCCTAAACGACGACAGGTCTATGCGCGCGGTTGCGGAGGAAGGCCACGAGCACTGTCAATGTCGGGCATAGAGCACTCTCCCTTCGCGTAGAGCCCGACCGATAACATGCAGAGGCGAATCCCGCCAGCGTTCAACCTCGTCACGACTGTAGACCAGCAAGTCAGTTGCCAGGGACAGCCTGCCAATGGCGGATTCAAGCCGACCGATTTCTTGCAATCGACTGCGTTGCGGGCCGAACGGCTCACTTTCTATGACAAGCAGATCGACGTCTGAATCTTCGCGGGCTTCGTCACGAACTCGCGACCCGAAAAGGATGATCTGCTCCGGATGCGCAGCAGACACGAGTCGCTGCACGATCTCCTGCACGGTTTCATGATCTGTCATCCTGCTACCTCCATACATGAGGGACTGCGGGCCAGTCTGCAAAGTAGCATGCAGGTGAAATTTGGTCAACAATCAGCACAGTCCTGAGGCCTAAAAGCGTATGGAAACACGGAGCAACGGAGAAAACCAAGAAAGGCTGTAAAGCCTGTTTAAAAGGTACCTTGAGACACCCGATTCTATGGCTAAGGACCTGGACCTGGCAGCGCCTTCTCCGTTGCTCCGTGTTTCAAATGCCTTTAAAGCACTACGGCATTTACTGTGGATGCCGAAGGACAGGCCGGGCTTTTTGCCGTTTCAGGGACAACTTTACCTGCATATGGACTAGTAACGACGGATTGAGCTGGTTTAATGTTAGGAGCGTTGACCTGACTCTGTCGGAGTGATAGCTTTCAGGTTATCTCGCAATGAGATAAGATGTGGCGGCTGGGCAAGGGCTCCCTGGCCTGCCCAATGGAGGCAGAGATGGATGAGAAGGATAAGCAATTCATCGAAGCACTGTTTGCGAAGCAAACCGACCTGTTCCAGCGGTATGTGAGCGTTGTTGCGGAAAACTCGGACCACAAATTGAGCCTGGTTTCAGAGGGGCACCAGATGCTTTTCGACAAGCTGGAAGTGATTGAGGCGAGCATCCGGCAAGTTGACTCGAAGGTTGACAGGGTGGAATTGAGCCTCACGGACAAGCTCAACAGAATCGCAGCCGATGTATCTGCGCACCGTGCCGATACCGAAGCTCATTCGGGTGTTTATCGGGTGAAAGAGAGTTGAAAGATGGCAGGCTGATCGCGACAGATGAGTCGTATCCCAAAGGTCTGGTGCAGTTTTGCCGGGCCTTTTGCTGTTTCCGTCCAAACAGGAACCTTTTCAGCCGGGGTGCTAAGGGGGACAGGCACCTGCGGAGCCAGTCCCCACTGTTACATTTCTACCCTGGTCACCACGCCTTGCAGCTTTGCCGCGGGCAGTTGGTTGAACTGGACAAAGTTGGGTGTCTGCCGCTTGATGGTGGCAAAGAGCTTCCAGATCGGGTTGTCGGTGGCAATGTCCTCGAGGCCGTAGAAGATCACTTTCTCCTGTATCCCCTTTTCCTTCAGAATCGTTTCGATATCCAGAATCTCCATGTAGCCCGCCCTGACCTCCACTGCATCCAGACCGACAGCCAATCCGGTCCGCAGCTGAGTTTCCTGGCCGAACGGGTCGTCGGTACGGACGATGGAGATCAGCACGTTGCGCTGGTAAATAATGTTGCTACGGATGATGCAGTGGACAAGATAAGGGGGAATGACGTTCCACTCCTTGACAAAGAACAGTCCGGTACCCGGGATATTGTGTCCCTTGGCATGGATCTGGTTGTAGGCCAGTTCAAAGGTTTCAAAATCAAGCGGCCTGAGTGCCCGATAGAGCGCCCGCTGGCCATAGGTCCAGACCAGGATGATTGCAAAGGGGAAAGCTGCCAGGATGATGGACCAGTAGCCGCCATGGGGGATCTTGTTCATGCAGGAAACGAAAAACAGGAGATCCACCGCCGCTATTCCGACCGCCAGCGGCACCTTCCATTTTTTGGTGGTGCGGCTGAAGATCATGATCATCATGATGCCGGTGATGGTCATGGTGCCGGTCACCGCCAGGCCGTAGGCCGCCGCCAGATTCTCGGACTTGCGGAAAACCAGCATGATGAAGAGCACCGCCATCATCAGCATCCAGTTGATCGAGCCGATGTAGATCTGAGACTTGAAGTGGGTCGAGGTGTAGTCGACCCGCATAAGCGGCATGATGCGGGTGGTGATTCCCTGATAGACGACCGAGAAGACGCCGCTGATCATGGCCTGGGAGGCGATGATGGTCGCCATGATGGTCAGTATCAGAAAAGGGATGTAGAGCATCGGCGCCTGATGCTGGATCATGCCGAAGAGGTAGTTTTTTGCCCCGGGATGCTGGAAAAGGAAGGCGCCCTGGCCGAAGTAGTTGATGATCAGGGCCGTAAAGGCGAAGTACCAGGCCCGCATGATAGGCTTTCGCCCCAGGTGTCCCATGTCCGCGTAAAGCGCCTCGCCGCCGGTGGCGCAGAGGATCACCTCGGACAAGACGAAGAAGCCCGCCATCCCGTGATGCAGCATGAAATTGAGCGCATAATGGGGGCTTACCGCCATGACAACGGAGGGCATGGTGGCGATGGAGGTGAGGCCGGAAAGCGTCAGGGAGACGAACCAGACCACCATGATGGGGCCGAAGGCGCCTGCCACCTTGTCGGTCCCCTTGAACTGGGCGATAAAGAGCCCCACGGCGATGATGCCGGCGATCAGGATCAGAACGTTCTGGGAGGTGTGTTCCAGGCCGGGAATAAGCGCCATCCCTTCCACCGCCGAGAGGATCGAGATGGCCGGCGTGATGACCCCGTCTCCCAGCAGCAGGCAGACCCCCACGTAGGACAGAAAGACCACGAACGCCAGTTGCCGGCCCGGCTTCAGCATCCGCGCCAGGATTTCCTTCAGGACGATGGTGCCGCCTTCCCCCTTTCGCCCCAGGCTCATGGCCAGCCAGGCGTATTCGGCCGTCACCAGGATGGTCATGGTCCAAAACACCAGTGAAAGAATGCCGAAGACGTTATCCAGAGTCGGCTCGGTCAGAGCGAAGATGACGGTCAGGGTGTAGATCGGGCTGGTGCCGATGTCGCCGAACACGAGCCCCATTGCCTTTACGATGCCGCCCCAATACGAATCAGCTCTACCCTGCTTCATGGTGTTGCTCCTGGTTTCCGTCCGGAAAGGGTGCTTTTCCGCCCTGGCGGCGTCAACCTTCGGGCTTACTTGTGCGGCGTACTGGTGTACGCCTCCGCGTAACCCCTCGGTTTCCTTGCCAGGACGAAAAATCCCCGCTTTCCGAATCGGAAACCGACAGTCGCGCATCGAAGTTCTGGCTGTGTTAGTTTCCGTCCGGAAAGGGTGCTTTTCCGCCCTGGCGGCGTCAACCTTCGGGCTTACTTGTGCGGCGTGACTTCTGTACGCCTCCGCGTAACCCCTCGGTTTCCTTGCCAGGACGAAAAATCCCCGCTTTCCGAATCGGAAACCGACAGTCGCGCATCGAAGTCCTGGCTGTGTTAGTTTCCGTCCGGAAAGGGTGCTTTTCCGCCCTGGCGGCGTCAACCTTCGGGCTTACTTGTGCGGCGTGACTTCTGTACGCCTCCGCGCAACCCCTCGGTTTCCTTGCCAGGACGAAAAATCCCCGCTTCCGAATCGGAAACCGACAATCCCGCATCGAAGTTCCAGCTGAAAACTACCCGCAGTCCTGTATTTTCAGCCGGTATCCGACACCCGGTTCAGTAGTTATATGCCTTGGGCGGGAGGGATCACGTTCTATCTTTTTGCGCAGATTGCTTATGGTCACCCGGAGCACTTGGGATTGCTCCTGATAGGCGACGCCCCAGATCTGCTTCAATATCTGGGAATGGGTAAGCACCTTGCCGGCATGGGTGATGAACAGGCGCAGCAGGTCGTACTCTGTCGGGGTCAGCTGTATCTCCGTCTCATCTGTGTAGACATGGCGCAGGGTAAGGTCAACCATCAGTTCGTCGCTTCGGAAAACCGGTTCGTCCGCATGTTTCAGGGTACGTCTCAGCGCAGCTCTGATGCGGGCCAGCAGTTCGCCGACGCCAAAGGGCTTGGTGAGGTAGTCATCCGCCCCTGCATCAAGGGCAGCCACCTTGTCATCTTCCTGCTCCCGGACCGAGAGGACGATAACCGGAACATCGGACCATTCCCGGATGCGCCGGATAACCTCGATGCCATCCATGTCCGGCAGCCCCAGGTCGAGAAGTATTACATCCGGCCTGAAGGCAGCGGCAGCGGAAAGGCCTCCGTGTCCGGATTCAGCCTCATGCAGAGAGAATTCTTCAGAAGAAAGGGCGGCGTGCAGGAAGCGCCGGATCGCTGCTTCATCATCGATCACCAGAATTCGGTGCTGGCCGTGGCTGTCATGGGTAGGTGTCATATGCCCTCCCTGCTAATCTGCATCGGAAGCCGGATCTCGATGGTGAGCCCGCCCGCGTCACGGTTTTTGGCACTGATGCTCCCCCCGTGTGCTTCCACAAAACCTTTGCAGATGGAAAGACCAAGGCCGGTCCCCCCAACCCGTTCCGGTACGGCGATGCGGTAGAACTTGTCGAAAAGACGTGCCAGTTCCGGTTCCGGAACGCCGGGGCCGCGGTCCGAGACGGTGATGTGCAGCCAGTCATCGTCAGTCGATACCCGTATCTCGATCGGGCTTTGAGGTGAAGCATATTTGTTGGCATTGTCGAGCAGGTTCACCAGGACCTGAGTCATGAGAACCATGTCCAGCGGCACCAGGGTGAGTCCCGCGGGGAGCTCTGCCAGCACCTCACGGTCTCCCATCCGAGGTTCCATGGCGGCCAGGGCGCACCCCACCAGCTCCTGAATGTCGCAGGGCTCTACTTTCAGGCGTATGGCGCCAGCCTCGATCCGGGACATGTCCAGGAGGTTGCCGACAAATCGGTTCAGGCGTTCAGCCTCATCGTAGGCTGTTTCCATGAGCTCACGCCGGGCGTGACTGCTCAGGCGGTCGCCCTCTTCATCCTTGAGTGCCGAGATAGCGCCTTTAATGGATACGAGCGGCGTGCGCAGGTCGTGGGAAATGGAATTGAGCAAGGCGCGCTCGAGGTTGTACTGGGCCTGGAGGATCCGGGTCTGCTCGGCTTGCCGGGAGAGGCGGGCCTGCTCCTGCGACTGCTCCCGTACCTTGGCGACCAAGGAGCTGATTATGACCCCCACCACGATGAAGCCGAAAAAGGTGACCAGGTATTCCTTGTCGGTAACGCTAAAGGTAAGGCGGGGTGGTACGAAGAAAAAATCGAAGGCGACAACCCCGATGAAAGCCGTGGCAATCGCCGGCCGCCGTCCCAGTTTTGCGGCCGCAATGACCACCGCTAACAGGTAGATCATCACCATATTGGTCGGCACCAGATACGGGCGGATGAATTCACAGATAATGGTCGCAAAAGCGACCAGGGAAAAGCTGAAAAGATACCTGGTTGCATCGGAGAAAGATTTCACGACTGATCCATCGGCGGAGGCATCCCTTTTTCCGAGAGTTTGATAAGTTTCCAGCATTGCCTCGCGGCGTCAAAGACCGGCACTTCACCGCGAAGGTGAATCGGCGGAGCGATACCTGTTACCCCTTCGGTGACATCAAGCTGGCATTCGTCCAGAAAATCCTCTCCCTGGTACACACCTGTTACCGGACAGTAGCAGTAAACTCTCACAGGCGTATGCCTCCGTATCAGTGCTGGCAAAGCCAAAAAACCGACTGCACCACTGGATCTAAACTATACGATTCTGCATAAATTCGGCGTTAAAATGAGCGCGATTGAGGTAAAGATTTCATAAAGATGCCTGGTTGTCCCGGTTGGACATGCCAAGTTTGCCAGGAAACGAATAAAGGAAAACAGCCGGTGGGAACCGTCGGTCAAAGGCGGCTTTCACGGTAGCACGTGCCTCTGTTTACTCCTTCTGTTAACAAAGTCAATACCTGAGAGGTATGTCCAGCTGCGCACCAGCAGATCCTGATTCTTCGCTTGTCAAGTGCCGGGGCAGGTTCCAGATCGACGCCAACTTCCCCGTACCGCCCACCTTCCGTTGAGAGAGAAGGGGGCACATGTTGGCAGTAACAGCAGAAGATCGGAGACAGGCGAAATCCAGATGGAAGGCAGGGAAATCTAACGAGGCTGCGAGGGGCGCGGCAAAAAATCGCCGCGCCTCTTGATTCGGTGGGTTTGATAGCAGCAGAACAAAGACAGTCAATCCGGACGATGACACCGGCAGTCAGTCACCGTGTGGGTGTTTTACCCCCGGTCAGTTTTATCCGTTTCTACCTATCGGATGCCCGTCTTTACCACGAGCGTTTAAATCGTAGCCCGATGAAATCCGGACCGATTACCGGTGCCAGATGCGTGGCGATTTCCGGTGTGACGAACAGCTTGCCGACGCCGTAGGCCAGTACGCCCGAGGCGATGACGTCGCGCCAGTGATGATGGTCGTTTTCGACGCGGTTCCAGGCCACGTATCCTGTCAAAAGCCAGGCAGGGACGCCGTATTGCCAGCCGTAGCGCTCCTGCAGGAAGGAAGCTCCAGAGGCGACGAAGGCCACGTGTCCGGATGGAAAGCCGTAGCTGTGGCCGTTGGGACGCTCGCCCCAGCTTGTCCCGTTGAAGGCGAGCCGAGCCCCCGATGCCAGCAGCTGGTTTGCCAGGACGTTACGTAGCCACTGCTTTTCCCCCTCTGTGTCGCCCTTGAAATAGGCGAGGGCTAAAGCTGACGCCGGGATAACCCCGGTAAGGATGTCTCCGGCGAGGCTGGTGTCCCCCCCCCTGGCAATGGCGGTTGTGGATAGCAGGCAGAAAATTACGGCAACAGCTGCCAGACAGCGGTGAGACCTTGGCATGTGAAGCTCCTATGTGGCTGGAACGGCAGGACCGTTTGTTCATTGGAGCAGTATACCCTACTCTTAATGTGAGCGCAGGGATTATATCAAGCTTTTTTTGTCGACAAATAAAGGTAATGAGTGCCCTGGGATTGCTGAAATCTGCTGATATTGCAGGGAGTCTGGAGGATGCTGGTCGGACAGGTAAGTCCTCTGGAAAGGAACTCCGCTGGACCAGTCGCGCGTCGGAGCCTTCTTTTTGCTTGTCTAATATTCCCCGCGGTGTATGGTGACCGAAGATACCGCTTTGAGCGGTTATTAGCGACGCACGATAATACTAAACTATCCGTGAGGATAGGACGGAAAGCCTAAGGGTCTCAACGAGACAGCCGGGTCGCCGAAATATCGCAGAAACGATATGAAGCCCCCGGCTTTTTTGCGTCCATTTGGCGTGCAAAGGGGGCTGAAGGGGACAGGGCTGTAAGGGGACAGGCAGAAAGCGCCGGTAAAAAGCCGGCAAAGGGTAAAGGGTGAAAGTCCCTACATAGTAATGGCTAGCGACCAGCTGTGACCCCGAGTGATGCGTCGGCCTATCGTGAGGTGGGCGGCGAAGCGTTCACAGGGGGCATGCAGGC
>Ga0209317_1000182_pt1 | contig 85302 bp, 68 predicted proteins | sample RifGroB2_FD_183994 | JGI IMG/M metagenome (GOLD analysis project Ga0209317, IMG submission 183994) | Soil microbial communities from Rifle, Colorado, USA - Groundwater B2 (SPAdes) (version 2) | ecosystem: Environmental > Terrestrial > Soil > Unclassified | place: Rifle, Colorado | collected...
CCCCCCCCGACGGCGACGCCTGGCCCGTCTACTCGCTGCGCGGCATCCTGGGGGAGAGCGACATGTTCTTCAGGGACCTCGACACCGGCAAGGCGATCCTCATCTACGCCGCGGCGCTCGCGGAGTCGGGCGAGTCGAACCTGAAACTCGACCGGCGCGAGGCGGGGATCAGGGACCTGGAACTCGCCGCCCGGATCTCTCCCGAATCAAGGCCTCAGATCATGCAGCTTCTCTCAACCTACGGGGTGCGCTAATGGCGATCACAGGAAAGACAACCGTCGCGGGGATCATCGGCTGGCCCGTCTCCCACTCCCTCTCACCGGTGATGCACAACGCCGCCTTTCAGGCGCTTTCCCTTGACTGGGTCTACGTCCCGTTTCCGGTCCCCCCCGAGCGCCTGGAGGAGGGGGTCGCGGGGCTGCGCGCCCTGGGTGTCGCGGGCTTCAGCGTGACCATACCGCACAAGGTGGCCATCCTCCCCCTTCTGGACCGGATCGCCCCGGAAGCGGAGCTGATCGGCGCGGTGAATACGGTGGCGGTCAAGGACGGGGTGGCTGTCGGCTACAACACCGACGGCATCGGGCTTCTGGCGGCCCTCTCGTCGAAGCTCGGCTTTTCCCCCGCCGGGAGCTCGGTGCTGGTACTGGGAGCCGGGGGGGCGGCACGGAGCGCCGTAGCCTCCCTGGGGGTTGCGGGGGCCGCGCGGGTGGAGGTGGCAAACCGCTCCCTCGATACGGCGGCGCGGCTTGCAGGGCTCATGGAGAGCCGCCTGCCGCAGACCGCGTTCGCCTCCCGGCCGCTTGAGCGCCTGGCGGACCCGGGGTATCTCGCCGGCTTCGACCTTGTGGTCAACACCACCTCGGTCGGCATGGCGGGGGACTGCATCCCCGGCCTCGATCTTTCGGCGCTGAAGCCGGGCGCCTCGGTCTACGACATGGTGTACGCCCCGGCGGTGACACCCCTTTTGGCGCAGGCGATTGCCCGGGGAATCCCCTGTGCCAACGGGCTTCCGATGCTGGTGGCGCAGGGTGAGGCGGCCTTTGCCCTCTGGACCGGGGTGCCGGCGCCCGAGGGGTGCATGGAGCGGGCGCTGGCCGCCCATCTGCCAACCCCAGGTAACCCTTGACAATACTCTTATTACAAAATACCATTCACAGGTTATTTCAACCCTGAGGTACCTATGCACGTAAGCAGGCTGGGTGAGTTGCTGGTAAGCAACAACCTGATCACCAAGGAACAGTTGAAACAGGCGCTGGCCGAGCAGAAGGCGGCAGGCGGACAGCTGCGCCTTGGTTCCATACTGGTCAGGGATTCCCTGATCAGCGAGGCGGACCTCACCTCGTTTCTCTCCAAGCAGTACGGCGTACCCACCATCAACCTGGCCGACTACGAGGTGGAAGCCTCTGTCGTGAAGATCATCCCCGCCGAGGTCGCCCACAAGTACCAGATCGTGCCGGTGAACCGGGCCGGCTCCACGCTCATCATCGCCATGAGCGACCCCTCCAACATCTTCGCCATCGACGACATCAAGTTCATGACCGGCTACAACGTCGAGGTGGTGGTCGTCGCCGAGAGCTCGATCAAGACGGCCATCGACAAGCTCTACGACCAGAGCGCATCGCTTGCCGACGTGATGAACGACCTCGATATAGACGACCTCGAGGTGATCGGGGACGACGAGGAGGTGGACGTAGGCTCCTTGGAGCGCGCCACCGAGGACGCCCCGGTCGTAAAGCTCGTCAACCTGATCCTCACCGACGCCATCAAGAAGAAGGCGAGCGATATCCATATCGAGCCCTACGAGAAGTACTTCCGGGTGCGCTACCGCATCGACGGCGTGCTCTACGAGGTCATGAAGCCCCCCCTGAAGCTGAAAAACGCCATCACCTCGCGCGTCAAGATCATGAGCGAGCTCGACATCGCCGAGAGGCGTCTGCCGCAGGACGGCCGCATCAAGATCAAGCTCGGCGGCGGCAAGGACATGGACTTCCGCGTCTCCGTCCTCCCCACCCTGTTCGGCGAGAAGATCGTTATGCGTCTTCTGGACAAGTCCAACCTGCAGCTCGACATGTCAAAGCTCGGCTACGAGCCCGAGGCGCTGGCGCACTTCCAGCGCGAGATCCACAAGCCGTTCGGGATGGTGCTCGTCACCGGCCCTACCGGCAGCGGCAAGACGGTATCGCTCTACTCCGCGCTCTCCGAGCTCAACAAGGTGACCGAGAACATCTCCACCGCCGAGGACCCGGTCGAGTTCAACTTCGCCGGGATCAACCAGGTGCAGATGCACGAGGACATCGGGCTCAACTTCGCGGCTGCGCTCAGAGCCTTCCTGCGCCAGGACCCGGACATCATCATGATCGGCGAGATCCGAGACTTCGAGACCGCCGAGATCGGGGTGAAGGCGGCGCTTACCGGCCACCTGGTGCTCTCCACGCTGCACACCAACGACGCCCCCTCCACCATCAACCGCCTCTTGAACATGGGGATCGAGCCGTTCCTGGTCGCCTCCGCGGTGAACCTGATCTCGGCCCAGCGCCTTGCCAGGCGCGTCTGCGGCGAGTGCAGGGTGGTCGAGGAGGTGCCGGTACAGGCGCTCATAGACGCGGGGCTCCCCGCAGACCAGGCCCCGTCCGTGGTCTGCTACCGCGGGGCCGGCTGCCCCAAGTGCAACGGCACCGGGTACAAGGGGAGGGTCGGTTTCTACCAGGTCATGCCGATGCTGGAGCCGATCCGCGAACTGATTCTCAACGGGGCCAACACAGCCGAGATCAAGCGCGAGTCCATGCGCCTCGGCATCAAGACCATGCGCCAGTCCGGTCTCACCAAGCTTGCGGAGGGGGTAACCTCCTTCGAGGAAGTGCTGCGCGTTACGGTTGCTGACGATTAACAGGTGAGGTACAAATGATCAACTTTCATCAACTGCTCAAGGATCTCGTGGAACGGGGCGGCTCGGACCTGCACATCACCACCAACACCTCCCCGCAGATCAGGATCGACGGGAAGCTCACCCCGATGGACATCCCGCCGCTCTCCGCCATCGAGACCAAGCAGCTCTGCTACAGCATCCTGACCGACTCCCAAAAGCACAAGTTCGAGGAGGAGAACGAGCTGGACCTCTCCTTCGGCGTCAAGGGGCTTTCCCGCTTCAGGGGGAACATCTTCGTGCAGCGCGGCGCCGTCGCGGGGGTCTTCCGCGTCATCCCCTACAAGATACTCACCTTCGAGGAGCTGGGGCTCCCCCCGGTGGTGAAGGTCCTCTGCGACAAGCCGCGCGGCCTGGTCCTCGTCACCGGCCCTACGGGGAGCGGCAAGTCGACCACCTTGGCCTCCATGATCGACAGGATCAACATCGAGCGCCGCGACCACATCGTCACCGTAGAGGACCCGATCGAATACCTGCATCCGCACAAGGGGTGCATCGTGAACCAGCGCGAGGTGGGCGCCGACACCAAGAGCTTCAAGCACGCGCTCAAGTACGTGCTGCGCCAGGACCCGGACGTGGTGCTGATCGGCGAGCTCCGCGACCTGGAAACCATCGAGGCGGCACTCACCCTCGCGGAGACGGGTCACCTCTGCTTCGCCACGCTGCACACGAACTCCTGCGCCCAGACCATGAACAGGATCATCGACGTGTTCCCCCCCTACCAGCAGACCCAGGTGCGGACGCAGCTCTCCTTCGTCCTCGAGGGGGTCATGTCCCAGACCCTGATACCCAAGGCGAACGGGAACGGCAGGGCGCTGGCTCTCGAGGTGATGGTCCCGAACCCCGCGATCCGCAACCTGATTCGCGAGGACAAGGTGCACCAGATCTATTCGCAGATGCAGGTTGGACAGGACAAGTTCGGCATGCAGACCATGAACCAGTGCCTGATGAACCTTTTGTCCCGGCGCGTCATCACGGTAGAAGACGCCCTTGGCCGCTCCTCCGAGCCGGACGAGCTGAAGCAGATGCTCTCACCGGGCACGGCAGGTCAGATCAGGCGTCCACCCCAAAGATAGCAGCACCCAGTCCCGGCGCTCGTCCGGGAAAGGAGTACAGATATGGCCAAGTTCGATTGGGAAGCACGGAGCAAGGCTGGCAGCACCCAGAAAGGGGTGATGGAGGCCAACAGCGCAGCGCAGGTGGAGACCCAGCTGAAAAGGTACGGCTTCGCCGGCATCACGGTGAAGGAGCAGGGGAAGGGTTTCAGCATGGAACTCAAGATTCCCGGCATGGGCGCCAAGAAGATCGACACCAAGGACCTCGTCGTCTTCACCCGCCAGTTCGCCACCATGATCGACTCCGGACTCCCCCTGGTACAGTGCCTTGACATCCTCTCGGGGCAGCAGGAGAACAAGACCTTCAAGGAGATCCTTGTCAAGGTGAAGGAGAGCGTCGAGAGCGGTTCCACCTTCGCGGACGCACTTTCCAGGCATCCCAAGGCCTTCGACCAGCTGTACGTGAACCTTGTGGCGGCGGGCGAGGTGGGCGGTATCCTCGACACCATCCTGGCAAGGCTTGCCGCCTACATCGAGAAGGCGATGAAGCTCAAGAAGCAGGTGAAGGGTGCGATGGTGTACCCGATCACCATCATGTCCATCGCCGTCGTAGTCGTCGGCGTTATCCTGGTCTTCGTCATCCCGACCTTTGCCAAGATGTTTGCCGACTTCGGGGGGGAACTCCCCGCCCCGACCAGGATCGTCATCGCTCTCTCCAACTTCCTGACCAAGTACATAATAGTCATCATCGCCGGGTTTATCGCTCTCAAATGGGCCATCGGCAAGTATTACGCCACCCCCAACGGCAAGAAGACCATCGACAGGATGGCCCTCAGGGCGCCTATCGCCGGACCGCTGATCCGCAAGGTCTCGGTTGCGAAGTTCACCAGGACCCTGGGGACCATGATCAGCTCCGGCGTCCCCATCATGGACGGCCTGGAGATAGTCGCGAAGACCGCCGGGAACAAGATTGTCGAGGAGGCGATCTACAAGGTGCGCCAGTCCATCTCCGAGGGAAAGACCATCGCGGAACCCCTGGCGGAGAGCGGCGTGTTCCCCGCCATGGTGGTGCAGATGATCGCCGTGGGCGAGGCGACCGGCGCCATGGACACCATGCTGAACAAGATCGCCGACTTCTACGACGACGAGGTCGACGACGCCGTCAGCGCCATGACATCCATGATGGAGCCTTTGCTGATGGTGTTCCTGGGAACCACGGTCGGCGGCCTGGTCGTCGCCATGTACCTGCCGATCTTCAAACTCGCTGGCGCGGTCGGCGGTTGATTGGATGATCGACAGGAAAAGGCTTTTCTGGTTCATACTGCTCAGACTGTTGGTGGTGTCCGTTTTCCTGGTTACCACCCTCTACCTTGATGTACACACCTACGACGTAAGTGGCGATATCGCCGGCAAGGTCCTGATCCGGCTGATTGCCGCCACTTACCTCTTTTCGCTCGGCTCCCTGGCAGTACTTTATTACTCGCGTCGTCAGATCCGCACCCTCACCTACGCCCAGATCGTCTGGGACCTGATCCTGGTGACCGTGCTGATCCTGATCTCCGGCGGGGTAACCTCGCCCTACGCCTTTCTCTATTTCCTCTCCATAATCAGCGCCAGCACGCTTTTGGCCAGGCGCCAGGCGTACTACACCGCATCGCTCTGCGTCATCCTTTACGGTTCGATACTCGATCTGCAGTTCTACGGCAAGCTGGATCCGCTGGGGCTTAGCCCCTACCCGGCGCAGCAGTACGGGGCGGGATACCTCTTCTACCTGATCTTCCTGTACTGCGCTGCCTTCTTTCTCACCGCCATACTCGCAGGGCACCTCTCCGAGCGGGCCAGGGTCTCCGAGAGCGCGCTCCAGGAGAAGGCGATCGACTACGAGGAGCTGGAACGGCTCAACTCCTCGATCGTCTCCACCATAGACAGCGGCCTTTTGACCATCAACCCTGCCGGCAGGATCCGCGTCTTCAACCGCTACGCGGAGCACCTGACCGGAGTGAGCCAGGAGGAGGCGTACGACCGCCTCCTCCCGGACGTCATCCCGGGGTTCGCCCAGTTCCGGCAGCGCCTGTTCGTCGGCGGGGAAGGGGAGTTCGAGCACAAAAGCCGGGACGGGCGGAAGCTCCTCCTCTCCTTCAAATCCGTTCCGCTCACGGGCAAGGAGGGGGAGACGGTCGGTGCGATTTTCGACCTGCACGACCTGACCGAGATGAGGCGGATGGCTGCGGAGCTCAAGAGGGCCGACCGTCTGGCAGCGGTGGGGGAGCTGTCGGCGCGCATGGCGCACGAGATAAGGAATCCGCTCGCCGCGATCAGCGGCTCCGTGCAGCTGGTGGCCTTGCGACCGTGGGTCGACGAGAAGGACAAACGCCTTTTCTCTATCATCCTGAGGGAGACCGACAGGCTGGACGGCCTGCTGCGCGATTTCCTCTTCTATGCGAAGCCGACGCAGCCGACCAAGATCCCCCTGAACCTAAGGCGCGTCATCTCCGATCTCTGCTCGCTGCTCTCCACCGATCCGCGGCTCGAGGGGGTGCGCATCGAGAACAAGGTGCCTGACGACCTCGTGGTGGTATTCGACAAGGACCAGTGCTCGCAGGTCTTCTGGAACCTCCTCGTTAACAGTGCCGAGGCGATCGCGGGGGAGGGGCGCATCGTCATAGAGGCGTCGGTCAGCCGTGCAGGCGCCCGGGAAGAGGTGCTGATCAGCGTCAGGGACGACGGCGCCGGGATGAACCAGTCGGATGTCAGGAGGGTCTTCGAGCCGTTTTTTACCACCAAGAAGGGGGGGACCGGCCTCGGCCTTGCCACCGTCTACCGCATCGTGGAGACCCACGGCGGCCGGATGACCGTGGTCAGTGCCGAAGGAGAGGGGACTACCGTCACGCTGCACCTGCCTGGGTAGAGGGGCGGGGGCAGATTGAGATTGAGATTAAGATTAAGAAAAAAACTAAGTTTAAGACGAAGTTAAAACGGTGGAGGCGCGGCCTGCCCGGTCGATGCCACCTTTTTTGCAAACGAGGTCTATGATGCACGCCAGGATTTTGGTAGTTGATGACGAAATCAGCATGCGGGAGTTTCTCTCCATCCTCCTCGAAGGGGAGGGGTACCTGGTGGACCAGGCGGAGAGCGCGGAGGACGCGCTCAACTGCATGGACCGGCAGCGCTACGAGATGGTCATTTCCGACGTGCTGATGCCGGGGCTTGGCGGGATCGAGCTCCTCACGAGGATCAAGGCGCAGTCGCCCGCGACCGCCGTGCTGATGATCACCGCCTTCACCACCGCCGAGCAGGCGGTAGAGGCGATGAAACTCGGGGCCTACGACTACATCGGCAAACCCTTCAAGGTCGAAGAGGTGAAGGTGCTGGTCAGAAAGGCGCTGGAGAAGCAGAGCCTGGTCGAAGAGAACAAGAGACTGAAGGCGGTGGTCGAGGAGCGCTTCAGCTTCAGCGGGCTGATCGGCAAGAGCAAGCAGATGCGCGAGGTGTACGACCTGATCGGCAAGGTGGCCGAGAGCATGGCCAACATCCTCATCACCGGCGAGAGCGGTACCGGGAAGGAACTCGCCGCAAAGGCGATCCATTACAACTCCCCGCGCAAGAACGCCCCCTTCGTGGCTGTCAACTGCGGCGCCATCCCCGAGACCCTCATCGAGAGCGAACTCTTCGGACACACCAAGGGCTCATTCACCGGGGCCATAGCTGACCGTCCCGGCCTCTTCGAGCAGGCGGAAGGGGGGACGCTGTTCCTCGACGAGATCGGCGAGGTCCCCTTGCAACTGCAGGCGAAGCTGCTGCGCGTGCTACAGGAGCGCGAGTTCCGCCGCGTGGGGGGAGGTGTCTCCCTGAAGGCGGACGTGCGCATCGTGGCAGCCTCGAACAGGAACCTCGAGGAGCAGGTCCGGGAGGGGAGTTTCCGCGAGGACCTTTTCTACCGGCTCAACGTGGTCCAGCTCAGGATGCCGTCGCTCAAGGAGAGGACGGAGGACATACCGGCGCTGGTCGAGCATTTCTACAAGAAGTACTCCATCTGGTCGGGCTCCGGTGAGATCGTCACCCCTGACGCCCTGAAAGCCCTCTTCAACTACCCCTTCCCCGGCAACGTGCGGGAGCTGGAAAACCTGGTGGAGCGCTGCGTGGTGCTCGGGAGCCGGGTCATCGCGCTAGACTGCCTCCCCCCCGGCGTGCGCGAGCACCGCGTGACGTACCCCGCTCAGAGCGAGCTTGAGATCCCGGACGAGGGGCTGGACCTGCAGGCCTACCTGGACACGCTGGAGCAAAAGCTCCTGGTGCAGGCCCTGGAGAAGTGCGGCGGGGTGAAAAAGCGGGCGGCGGCCCTGCTCGGAATGACCTTTCGCTCCTTCCGCTACAGGCTCGCCAAGTTCGGCATGGACGAGGAGTAGGTGACGAAAAACGTCACTCCTTTTCGCCGCAAATTGTCGTTATGACAATTTTGGTAAATCCGGCCCACCTGGTATCACTGTGTGATATGCCTGTACTTTCGAGCTTTTATCTTTTTTTTCCGTGTTGGCCTGCATGTTGCTACAGGGGATACGTCTATCGCAGGTTGCAGGCGAGAACCTTGAACCTCTAAGTCGGCAAACCACCAACAAAGGAGAAACAGATGTTAAACAAACTCAGAAGCAAAAAGGGCTTCACCCTGATCGAGCTCTTGATCGTCGTTGCGATCATCGGCATCCTCGCCGCCATCGCAATCCCGCAGTTCTCTGCCTACAGGCAGAAGGCGTACAACTCCGCTGCGCTGAGCGACCTGAAGAACTCCAAGACCGCGCTTGAGTCGTACTACGCCGACAATCAGAAGTACCCGTTCTAACAACTTCTAATTTTTAAAGGAGCTTATCATGAAGAAAATATTAGCTATTGTTGCTCTGCTGGCTTGTGGCGCAGGCGCCGCATATGCTGTTGACTTTACAAACCCCAGCGCTTCCGGCACAATTCCCTTCGGCACCGATTCCGACGGCATGCTCGACTACAAACCTTCCGCAAACGTGGCCATGGCGTATGACGCCGCCACCGCAGAAGGCGTTTCCTATACCGTTGGCGCCGTTCATGCCCAGGGGAGCAGGGTCTACGGCTCCAGCTCCGTTGACACCAACATCTTCTACGTCGACGTCGCCGCCCCCGGAATCTCTGCTGCCAGCGCCATCGTCAGCCCCGGTTTCCCCAGCGGGACCACATTCCCCGCTTCTCTGGCCAGCGGCTCCACTCCTTCCACCTACTTCGGTGCGGGTTGGACTGCCAGCAAATAACGTCTGGAACAGCAGTCAGTCTCAACGGGGTGCATTCACAGTGCACCCCGTTTTTTTGATGTACATAGGGCCCCCGCACATGTCGACATTCGAGAACTTCTTCAGGTTGAGCGTGGCCTCCCTGCTGCGAGACCGGCTCCTCTATCTCCTTTTCTGCCTTGCCCTGCTAGCGCTCCTGCTGATACCTGCCTTCAGCCTTTTCTCCATGCGCCAGGTGCAGGAGCTTTCGGTGACCCTCTGCCTCTCGGCGCTTTCCTTTCTGCTCCTCATCGTGACGGTTCTTACCGGGGCTTCGTCGATCTGGCGGGACATCGAGAAGCGCTATACGGCATCCGTTCTTGGTCTTCCCATCTCAAGGAGAGCGTTCGTTCTCGGAAAGTTCTGCGCAATCTCCCTTTTGTTGGCTGTGATAGCGGTGCTGTTTGGCGCCGGCTCCTACGCGGCCATCTCCGTGGCAGCGGCGAGCTACCCGCCTGACATCCCGGTCATCTGGGGCAACTTCGCCGCGGCTGTCGTCTTCGAGTACCTGAAATACGTGATGCTCCTCTCCTTGGCCTTCCTCTTCTCGGCGGTAAGCACCTCCTTTTACTTCCCGTTCCTGGGGGCCACCGCCATCTACCTGGCAGGTAGCGCGAGCCAGGACGTCTACGAGATGACTATCGGCTCCTACGGAGAGACGCTGCTTCCGCTGGCACGGGGCCTCATCAAGGGGATCTACTACATCCTCCCCAACTTCTCCGCCTTCGACCTGAAAACCCAGGCCATTTACGCCCTCCCGCTGGCGCCGACCGGCCTGCTCCTCACCCTTTTATACTTCATCTGCTACACGGGAATCGTCCTGTCGCTTTCCGTCTGGAGCTTTTCCAGAAGAGAACTGCCGTGATAGGGAGGATCGTCTTCGCACTGCTTGTATGCTCCTACCTGGCCGTCATCGTCCCCTTCACCAAGGTGGTCGCCAACCGGCCGGTCGCGGTAAAGCTTGGCGTCATGCCGGAAGCCGAGCTTTTTAAGGTTTTGGCCGGAGAGCATCGCCACCTAGTGGCGCAGTATGCGGTGGTCAAGGTGCTCTTCTACTACGGCACCCTGGTCGAGAAATTCCAGCAGAAGATCAAGCTGACGCCGGAATACCGGAACATGTACGCCACGCTGCAAACCTCGTCCAAGCTGGACCCCTACAACGCCGATGTCTACTACTTCACGCAGGCCGCATTCACCTGGGAGCTTAACAAGATCACCGAGGTGAACGCACTGCTGGACTACGGCATGCGGTACCGCACCTGGGACTACCAGCTCCAGTTTTTCGCCGGTTTCAACTGCGCCTATTTCAAGAAGGATTACGCGACGGCCGCCGTCTATTTCAAGAAGGCAGCCGAGCTTTCCGGCAAACCGCTCATGGCCAACCTCTCGGCACGCTACTTCTCCGAGACGGGACAGCACGAGCTGGGGCTGCGTTTCATCCAGTACATGCAAAGCCGCACCATGGATCGAAAGCTCCTTGCCGTCTATGAAACCAGAAAACAGGCGCTCACCGCGGCGCTGACCATACAAAACGCCGTCGACGAGTACAGCCGCAGGTTCGGAAAGCGCCCCGCACGGGTCCCCGAACTGTCGGAAAAAGGGGTGCTGGCGACCATCCCGCCGGACCCCTACGGCGGCGAGTTCTACCTGGACGACAAGGGCGTTGTCCGCAGCACGAGCAAATTCGCCTTCTCTACCCTGTCGAAAAAGCAAAACGACGGATCCCGGAAGCAGGAGAAATAACATGAACGCACTTCAGATCGACCGGCTCTGCAAAACCTATCGCGGCAAGAAACTCGCGAAGGTGGCCGCGCTGAAGGATCTCACCCTGGAGGTCACAGCCGGAGAGGTCTTCGGTTTCCTCGGGCCCAACGGCGCCGGGAAGAGCACCACCATAAAGGCGGTCATGGGGCTCATCCGTCCCGACTCGGGGGGGATCTCCGTATTCGGGCAGCCGATGCAAAGCCGCGAGTCGCGCCTTCGGGTGGGGTACCTCCCCGAGAACCCCTCTTTTTACGAGTTCCTGACCGCGCGTGAATACCTGCGGTTCGTCGGCCGGGCATTTGCCATGTCCGAAGAGGAGATCAAGGTGCAGTCCGGCGCGGTGCTGGAGTTGCTCGATCTCGACGCCGCGGCCGGCCGTCCCATCAGGGGGTACAGCAAGGGGATGGTGCAGAGGCTAGGTCTTGCCCAGGCGATGCTCCATGACCCCGACCTCTATATCCTCGACGAGCCGATGAGCGGGCTCGACCCGGTGGGGAGGTCGCTGGTGAAGGAGATCATCAAGGACCTGAAAAAGCGCGGCAAGTCGGTCTTCTTCAGTACCCACATAACGGCGGACATAGAAGTGGTCTGCGACAAGGTGGGTGTCGTGGCCGGAGGCCGGTTGCGCGCTGTTGACAGCGTCGCCAATATTCTGCAAAGTGGCGTGCAGGGCTATCTGCTGCAGGTGAGCCGGGACGGCGTCTTCGAGGAGATGCACGTCGCGAAGGCACAGCTGCAGCAGGTGCTGTCCGAACTGGTGGCCACCGGCGCCGTGATCGAACGGATAGAGCCCAAGCGAAAGGACATGGAGGCGTTCCTTCTTGAGATTCTCGATCAGCACGCTGTCGAATGATAAAAAGCAGGTCCTTTATCAGATTCTTTTTCTGATTCTGGTTGTGCTCGTGGTGTACAGCCGCGCCATCACGGGCACCATTGTCACCATAGACGATTCCGGCATCATGAAGTTCTATGGATCAGAGAAGCTTACCCTGTTGGACGTGCTGCGGCCTGGGGAAGGCTACTACTACCGCCCCGTCACTGCTTTGTCCTTTTACCTCGACTACCGGCTCCTCGGTCAGAACCCCATCTGGATGCACCTGGAGAACATCCTGATCCACACGTCGAACGCGGTGCTTGTCTATCTGTTGGCCTCGCGCTTTTTGTTCGGTGCCGCCAAGGCCCTTCCCCTTGTTGCCGCGCTGGCTTTCGCCGTGCATCCGGTCAACAGCGAGGCCGTCAGCTGGATCGCGGGTCGCACCGACCCCCTCGCCGCGCTCTTCGTGCTCCTGTCCGCTCTTTCCCTCCTGAAAGGGCTGGATACCGGCAAGATACGCCACACCATCCTATCGGTACTGTTTCTCGCTGCCGGCGTTATGACCAAGGAGACGGCGATCCTCTTCATCCCCGCCTCTCTTCTGCTCGTCACGGCGTGGCGCCACCTGCGCCCCGGGGTCTCTTTGGACGCGGTGAAACTGCAGGGAAGGGTGCTGGGCCTTGTCTACATCGGGATCTCCCTCGTCGTGGGCGCCCTTTTGCTCTCCCGCTCCGGAGCACATAACAGCGTGGCGAAGCTCTTCGGCGGGAGCACGAACGACCTGTGGGGCTCTGTTTTGTTGTGCCTCAGGCTGTTCGGCTTTTACCTGAAGAAGCTCTTCGTTCCCTGGCCGCTCAACTTCGCCATCACCGAGGTTGCCGCCTGGTATCTGATCCCTGCTGCTGCCGGCGTCCTCTTCCTCATCTTCGCCCCGAAAAGAAATATCCGTTACATCTCCATCTGCATGGGGCTCATGTTCCTGCTGCCGGCGCTCGTGGTCGGGGTCTGCGACGTCGCCTGGACCGTTGTTGCCGAGAGATACCTCTACATACCCTCAGCATTCATCTGCATCGGGCTTACCGGGTACCTCGCCGGTACGGCGGAGAGGATGCGGCTGCAACGCCTGTCCGTTCCGGTCTTTTACCTCTGCATAGCGGCAGCGGCCCAATCCACCGTGCACAGGACCGGTACATGGCAGTCGAACCTCGCCCTGTTCCAGGATGCCGTGGCCAAGACTCCCGATTTCGGCGTGCTGCGCAACGAACTCGCATCGGCCTTGGCCAGGGAGGGGAGGATCGCAGAGGCCAGCGCGGAGCTGGATGTCGCCTCGTCGCTTGATTTGAGTCACATGGTGAAGATGATGGTTCGCAGAAACAGGCTGCTGATCAGCATCGAGAAAGAGACCCCCGAGGAGAGACGCCGGCAGCTCAACCTTTACGGGTGGGACAATCTGAAGGAGGACGGCGAACTCCTCACCTTGCTCAGGCGAAACGACTACCTCGTCATGGAGAAGCTCCCTGCTGGGCCACAGAAAGAGGCCCTGGTGTCCGAGATGGTCCGGGTGAGCGAAAGGCTCTTTCAAATCACCGGCGAGCCGCTTCTTTTGTACAACAGCGGCCAGCTCCTTTTGACCCTTGGCGATGAGCGCGAAGCGCACTCCTACTTTTCCCGCTGTGTCGAAGCCGCGCCTGACGGTGTTTACTACAAGTCGGCTTCCCGAAAGATGGTTGCGAAGCTCGGTGGACGCATATGATCCCCTACCTGCGGCTTTTGCGCGCCCACCAGTGGCTGAAAAACCTGATGCTCTTCTTCCCCCCGTTTCTTTCTGGGACCCTTTTGCAGCCGGCCATGCTGCAAAGAGGGTTGCTGCCGCTTGTATCCTTCTGTCTCGCTTCCAGCGCGACCTACGTCTTCAACGACCTGCTGGATGCTGAGAGCGACAGCCATCACCCGGTGAAAAAGGGGAGGCCGGTGGCAAGCGGGGAGATATCCCGGCCAGTCGCATCGGTTTACGCGGCCCTTCTCGCCTCTGCTGCCGTTTTCGTGGGGTGGTCGGTCCCCGGGATCTTTCTCCCCTACCTCCTCGCCTACCTCCTCGTGAACCTCTGCTACTCGCTGTGGCTGAAGGCGCTCCCCATCGTCGACATCTTCTGCATCGCCGCCGGCTTCGTACTCCGCCTGCAGGCGGGGGGTGAGGCCTTCGGCGTGATCGTTTCCGAGTGGCTCTTTCTGTCGGTCTTTCTCCTGGCAGTCTTTCTGAGCACCGGCAAGAGGCTTTGCGAAAAGGAGACCCTGGCCGGCAATGCGGCTAGCCACCGCAGGAGCCTGGAAGGGTACCCCGACGGGTTCCTGGAGATGGCGATGACCCTCACCGGCGCCGCCGTACTGGTCACCTACACCATGTACACCATCCCGCGCCACGAGCTGATCTACACGGTCCCCTTGTGCACCTTCGGCCTGTTGCGCTACACCCTTAGGGTCAAAGGGGGAGGGGGGGGAGACCCGACCGACGCGCTCCTGAAGGACCTGCCGCTTTTCATCACAGGGCTTTTGTGGGTGACCCTGATCGCATTGGCCATCTACCGATGAGGGTCTACGTCGTCCTGGTCAATTTCAACAGCTGGCGCGACACCGTCGAGTGCCTGGAGACCCTGTTCCGCTCCGACTTCCCCGATTTCCGCGTGCTTGTCTGCGACAACGGCTCCTCCGACTGCTCGCTGGAGCAGCTTGCCAGCTGGGCTGAGGGGAACTCTGATTACCGTCCCCCGGCCGGTGGACTTTCCCGGCTGCGTGGCTCGGGGCTGGAGCGGCCTGTCCGGTATGCCAGCTACCAAAGGGAAGAAGCCGAAGCCGGCGGCGACCCCGCGGAGGATGCGCCCCTGGTGCTGGTTGATTGCGGCGGCAACCTGGGCTTTGCCGGGGGGAACAACGTCGGGCTTCGCTACGCGCTGGCGCGCGGGGATTTAGAGTTCGCCTGGCTCCTCAACAACGATACGGTAGTGGAGCCGGACGCCATGAGCAGGCTAGTGCAGCGCCTGGCTGAGGTTCCCAGGGCAGGGCTCGGTGCCTCGACCCTCTTGCATTACGGCGACCCTGGCAGGGTCCAGGCCCTGGGAGGCGGGTGGTACTGCAAGTCCCTCGGCCTCGCTTGGCACCTGGGGAGGCTCGGGAGATGGCCGCGCACGGTCGACCGCGAGGCCGTGGAGCGGCGCATGAGCTATCCCGTGGGGGCCTCGGTGATGGTCTCCCGCCCCTTCCTGCAGGAGGTGGGGCTCATGTGCGAGGAGTACTTCCTCTACTTCGAGGAGCTTGACTGGGTGCTTCGTGCCCGTGGGCGCTTTCGCATGGTCTATGCCCCGGAGTGCATCGTCTACCACAAGGTGGGCGCAAGCATCGGCACCAGCAGCAACCCCGGTAGAAAGAGCCTCGCCTGCGACTACTGGAATGCGAGGAACCGGATCTTCTTCACCAGGCGCTTTTTCCCCCGCGCCCTCCCCACCGTGTACCTCGCACTCCTGGGGACGCTCTTGACCCGGGTCCTCCTGGGGAGGTGGGACCGGGCCGCGATGCTGCTACGCCTTTTGGCCGGCGGCTGGAAGCGCCCGCTGAATGGGCCCGCCGAAGTAGGAAAGACGATAGGGGGGGGGCGTAAGGCATCATGAACAAGACCATCGGAAAAATGATCCCCGCGCTGCATAAGGCCCTCCCGCTTCTGGACATCCTGCTGGCACCCTTCACCCTGGCCGGGGCGCTGCTTTTCACCTTCATCCGGAGGGGGGGGATTCAGAGGATGCCGGTGAGCAGGAAGATCCTGCTCAAGGTTGGGGTATTCCCCATAGTCAGGCATTACTACGAGCCGCAGTTCGACCACCGGCAGCTTGCCCGCTCGCTCAGGGAGGACCGCCCGCTTCCCGGCGTCCAGTGGAACGCCCAGGAGCAGCTCGAACTGCTCGGAAAGTTTCACTACGCCGAGGAGTTGCTGCGGTTCCCGTATCATAAGAGCCCCCGCCTCGAGTATCACTACGACAACGACTTCTTTCTGGCCGGTGACTCGGAGTACCTCTACAGCATGGTGCGCCATTTCGCTCCCTCCAGGATAATCGAGATCGGCAGCGGCAACTCCACGCTCATGGTGGAGAACGCCATAAGGGCGAACCTCCGGGAGAACCCGGGCTACTCCTGCCGGCATATCTGCATCGAGCCATACGAGATGCCCTGGCTGGAAGAAACCGGCGTGACGGTGCTGCGCGAGCGGGTGGAAACCATGGACCGCGCCCTCTTCACGACGCTTGGGGCCGGGGACATCCTGTTCGTGGACTCCTCCCACATCATCAGGCCGCAGGGGGACGTGCTCGCCATCTACCTGGAGATCCTTCCCACGCTCAAATCCGGCGTCTTGGTGCACGTGCACGACATCCTCACCCCCAAGGATTATTTCGATCAATGGGTCGTGGACGAGGTGAAGTTCTGGAACGAGCAGTACCTCCTGGAGGCCTTCCTGACCCTCAACAGGGATTTCCGGATCATCGGGGCGCTGAACTACCTGAAGCACCACCACCTGGAACTCCTCTCTGCCAAGTGTCCGGTGCTGGGCAGGGTGAGGGGGTGCGAACCCGGCTCCTTCTGGATGGTGAGGAACTAGCGCATGAAGATATCCGTCATCACCATCTGCTACAACAGCCGGGAGCAGATAGAGCGGACCATCGCGAGCGTCCTCGGGCAGAGCCACGCCGACCTCGAGTACGTTATCGTGGACGGAGGCTCAAGCGACGGGACCCTGGAGATCATACGGAACTGGGCGGCGCGGGACCCGAGGATCATTTGGGTCTCCGAACCGGACGGGGGGATCTCCGACGCCATGAACAAGGGGGTGGGGCTTGCCTGCGGCGAGGTTATCGCCCACCTGCATTCGGACGAGTATTACCTCGACCCTTGCGTACTCGCCGAGGTGGCTGCCCTTTTCAGCGCGAACCCGGAGCGGGTCTGGCTGACCGGTGGTTTCCACTTCGTGGACCAGGGGGGGCGCTTTCTCAGGGAGATACCGGTGCGCCGCTACTCCTACCGCAGGCTCATCCACTGCAACATCATCCTGCATCCGGCCACCTTCATCAGGAGGGGCGCCTTCCTCGCGGTGGGCGGTTTCGACCTCACCCTTCGCTACTGTATGGACTACCATCTCTGGCTGCGGCTGGGCGCGCTCGGCGAGCCTCTGCTTTTGCAAAGGGCGCTCGCCTGTTTTGGCGTTCATGACGGCAGCCGCTCCACCATGGAGGCGGCAGCCGCCTTTGCCGAAGAGTTCCAGGTGCGCCTGAAGTTCCTCGAAGCGCGCGGCAATTGGCAGTTTCCCTATCGGGTGGAGTACCAGCTGAGGAAGCGGCTGAACCGCCGCTTCATGAAGAGGCTGATCGCCTCGGCAGGGGAAGGCGGGAAGAGCGGGGTGCCTTCGTGCTGAGCGGCTCCCCCAGGGTTTCCGTCATCATCCCCTGCTACAACCACGGCCAGTTCCTGGACGAGACGGTCGACTCGGTGCTGGCGCAAAGCTGCACCGACTTCGAAATCATCATCGTCAACGACGGCTCGACGGACCCGGAGACGCTGCGCCTATTGGAGGGGTATCAACGGCCGAAAACGACGCTGCTGCACACGGCAAACGCCGGGGTCTCCGCAGCCAGGAACACCGGAATCGGCAGGGCCCGCGGCCGCTACATCCTTCCGCTTGACGCGGACGACCGGATTGGGTCCACCTATCTGGAAAAGGCCGTCGCCATCCTGGAGGCCCGGCCCGAGGTCGGCGTCGTCTACTGCGACGAGGAGATGTTCGGGGAGAGGCAGGGGAAGTGGGACCTTCCCGAGTACGACCCGGTCGCCGAGCTCTTCGACAACCTGATCCACCCGGCCGCCATGTATCGGAAAACCGACTGGGCAACTGTCGGGGGTTACAGCAACAGGTTCGTCTTCGGGTGGGAGGATTGGGATTTCTGGGTGTCAATGTCCGCGCTCAATATAAAGGTGTCAAAAATCCCTGAGATTCTGTATTATTACCGAGTTCGGAGCATCTCCAGGGATCATTCCATGCGCCTGCACCACAAGATCGCCATGATGATACTGATCATCCTGAGGCACAAACGGCTTTATCTGCAAAACGCCGGCTCCCTCTTCAGGAAGATGCTGCAGCTTGCAAAGACACGCTTTGTCTCTGCCTGGACCAGAGCTAATCCAACTTGAGAGTCTTAAGCGCCTGAAATAAGCAAAGGGAGTTCGATGGAGAAGGGTGTAGAAAAGGGATGGGACAACATCATACGGTCGCGAAATGGCTGGCTTGACATAAATCCCGGCGAAATCTGGAAGTACCGTGACCTGATAGGGCTCTTCGTCTGGCGTGATTTCGTCTATTTCTACAAGCAGACGATCCTCGGGCCGCTTTGGTACCTCATCCAGCCTCTGCTAACCACGCTGGTGTTCACTGTCATTTTCGGCAATGTGGCCCATCTCCCCACTGACGGCCTGCCTCCCTTTCTGTTTTACCTCTCCGGCACCATCGTTTGGAAATACTTCGCAGACTGTCTCAACAGCACCTCGAACACCTTCGTGAACAACGCACACCTGTTCGGCAAAGTGTACTTTCCGAGGCTCGCCGTTCCGGTCTCCGTCGTGATAAGCAATCTGATCGGTTTCGGCATCCAGTTTCTGATGTTCCTCGCTTTTCTCCTTTTTTACCGGTTGCAAGGGGCGGCGATTCAGCCGCAGGTTGCCATTCTGCTGCTGCCGCTTCTTATCGTGCAGATTGCGGCGCTTGGACTCGGGTTCGGCATCATAGTATCGTCATTGACCACCAAGTACCGTGATCTGGCGCAGTTGGTCACTTTTGGCGTCCAACTCTGGATGTTCCTGACTCCCGTAGTCTACCCGTCCTCGTCCGTTCCTGATAAGTGGCGCTGGGCCTTGGCACTCAACCCGATGACCCCGGTGATCGAGGCTTTCCGCTACGCGTTCCTTGGCACCGGCTCCATCAATCTCCTGAGCTGGATGGTCAGCCTTGCAGCATCTTTGTGCATCCTTTTTGGAGCCATCTTGTTGTTTAACAGGGTCGAGAAGACCTTCATGGACACGGTCTGATGGGCGACGTAGTCATAAAAGTAGAGAATCTATGCAAGGAGTACCGATTGGGTGTCATTAGCCATCGTACCCTCGCCAAAGACCTGCAAAGCTGGTGGTCACGCGTCCGCGGCCAGGAGGACCCCAACGTGCCGCTCGAGGCCGAGGGTGATGCCTGCGGGAAAGTGGAGCGTTTCATGGCCCTGCGGGATGTCTCTTTCGAGGTCAATCGAGGCGACATTGTCGGTATCATCGGGCGAAACGGTGCCGGTAAGTCGACTCTTTTGAAGATTCTTTCCCGGGTTACCGGGCCGTCCAGCGGCGAGGTTCGTTACAGGGGACGGATCGCCAGCCTTCTTGAGGTGGGCACGGGCTTTAACCCCGAATTGACAGGCCGTGAGAATATCTTTCTCAACGGCGCAATTCTCGGCATGCGCAAAGCGGAAATCCGCAAAAAGCTAGATGAGATCATTGACTTCGCCGAGGTCGAGAGATTCATAGACACACCGGTGAAGCGGTACTCTTCCGGGATGTACATCCGCCTTGCTTTTGCCGTTGCAGCGCACCTTGAACCGGACATCCTCATTGTCGATGAGGTGCTCGCGGTAGGAGACGCGCAATTTCAGAAGAAGTGCCTGGGAAAGATGGAAGACGCAGGAAAAGAGGGGCGGACGGTTTTATTCGTCAGCCATAACATGGGTGTCGTTGCCCAGCTTTGCAGGACCGGTATCCTGCTGCACGCTGGTTCCATTTCCTGCGAAGGTAATGTGCTTGATGTGGTCCACAACTATTCGCTGTCTCAAAAGAGAGGGTGTGGTTTCCTGCCGGGACAGTTGTTCAAACTGGAGGATGACAACATTTGTGAAGAGCAGTTCCAGGTGACCGAGATCCTGCTGTTGGACAGGGACAGCAACCGCAAGGCGATAGTCAAGACATGGGATGACGTCAAGTTCAGGATCACTTTCCATGCGCCCCATAAGGTGCCAAGTGGCTCCGTAGTTATCCGGATAACAACCTCTCTGGGCTATAAGGTGATCGAGATGTCTACACGGCCGCTGAGCGGACTCGATGTATCCTTCGAGCGGGGAGATGGCTCTATAGACTGCTTCATCCCGCGCATTCCCTTGTCTGCTGGCAGCTACAAAATCAGCGTATTGTTGGCTGTTCCGAGAGTTAAGTGGCTTTTTACCGGCGAAGACATCTGTGACTTGAACGTACTGGAGAACGATATCTACTGTTCCGGGTTGCCTCCCAAAGTGGATCGCACCGTCTTTGCCTTGGAACATTCCTGGAGCCGTGGCTAACCCTGGCCTTATTGCTGAATTTTTTCGATAGGTGTCGCCATGATTTACCCCTTTGTCACCCTCGCTAAAGACGCTGCAATCGATTTTTTTTACCCCGAGTACCCGGATGAACTCGGAAAAGGAGCCTTCCTGCAGATCAAGGAATGCGGGCAACTCGTAAAGGTCGGAGCGGCCGCCGGGGATGCTCACGATGTCGGGAACTGGTGCCGCACACACCCCCTGAATGACTACCGGTATTCAGGCGTAGAGAATAAAGACCTCAGAAACGTCCGATTCTTGAAGTGGCTGCAGACACTCGATGCGGTCGTGGCGGCCGGCTCCTCGCAGCCTGTCTATGACTTGGTCACTCCAAAGTACTTCGAGATTGCTGCATCCAGTGCGCTACTGGTCGGACAGGAATGCGCCGATCTGCCATCTCTTGGGTTCAATGATGACAACATGCTCACCTTCAACAAGGATAACTTTTCAGAAATGGCCGAGGACTACAGTAGAAACCCTGGAAGGTACCAGCTCGTCCGCGAGATGGGGCGCCGGCTCATAGCCGGAAGAAATTTAGTTTCTCACCGTTTGCAACAACTGAAAGAGCTTTTCCTGGAGCGGGCATGATCTACCCACTCGTGACCCTCACTACTGGCGACAACAGCTTCTGGTATGCGGAGCACCCCGACGATCCGCAGCGGGGCAGCTTTCTCTCGATAAAAGACTGCAACCGCTACCTCAAAGTCCGCGTGGACAGGTTCTCGACCATCCCCTTTTACTACGCGATCCACCAAGGAAGGCTCTACGGGTCGACGAAGTTGCACCTCGTGCTGCAGTCGCTTCCTCAGGATTTTCCGCGCAAGCTTGATGTTCCGGCCGCGATAGAGCTCCTCCGGACCAATTGTATACTGGGGGAGAAAACGCTCCTCGCGGGAGTGGCGAGGGTCCCCTACGGTCACGAACTGGTGTATGACAAAGAAGGCAAAACCCACACGCTGGCCCGGTACTGGCAACTCCCGGATTCGGTCGCCCCTTGGTCCGAGCAGGAGGCCCTGGCACTGCTCGAGGAGGCATTTATGGCCTCCGTCAGGGACTGTACGAAAGGGGCAGAGAGGGTCGGAATGCACCTTTCCGGTGGCATGGATTCTCGGCAGGTCCTTGGTGCTCTCCTGAGAGAGAGGGTGGACCTGCACGCCTTCACCTATGGCATTCCCGAAAACATCGATGTCGCCGTAGCCAAGAAACTCGCCGCCACCTTCGGGTTCACTCATCATTACCAGCGTTGGGACGGGGTACGCTGCTTCAAAGATCACGCCGATGAGCATTTCCTCCTTACCGACGGAATGCAGGCGCTCTTCCACGGACATGGCATCGGCTCCCACAGGGAGCAGAAAGATGCTGTGGATGTGGTGATCCACGGTCATTTCCTGGACCTGTTCATCCAGGGGCATATGTACGATGCAGTTTTTGAGCATGACGATCCTTTCCTGGTGACCCAGAGGCTTTACCATGCCTTCGATGGCGGCCCCTGCTCTATTATGCGTGGGGACAGTATGGAGCCCCTGATGCTCAAAAGGGCTTACCACGGTGTCTTTAGGGAGGGGATCTACCGCGAGATCGAAAAGGTCTCCTACATGGTTCCCGAAAAACGTTATGACGCCCTCTACTTCCTGCATCATGGGCTGCGCAGGTTGCTGCCCCAGGTGCAGGCGGGAGCCCAGTTCCTCGACTTCAGGCTGCCGGGGCTCAACAGCCGTTTCTTCGACGTCGCATGGGCCATACCGGGCCGGGTCCGCAAAGATAGGAAATTGCAGGAAAAACTGCTCCTTGGCCTGAACCGGCGCATGATGAAGATTCCCATCGTTAAGGACAACTCCATCATCACCTACATGGGGCGGAACCCGTTGAAGAAAATGGTGAATCAGGCGACGCTCCTGCTCCGTGAAGGCCGGTACAATCTGCTCCCCAGGCACTACGATTACTATGGACGCGGTCTCACGGAGTTGGCCAACCGCGACCTGTACCTGTGGATGAAAAAAGAAATCCGAGATGCTGAGCTCGAGTCCCTTTCTTTCCTGGAGCCCGCATACCTGAAGTACCTGCTCGAGGACGAGGCTTTCAAGGCTTCCGTGCCCGCGGCCCATTATGGGGCGCTGTACACCTTGGCGCGCTTCGTACGGAGCTATTTGTAGGAGGGCCGTGCTGGGCCTAGGAGTTCGTGAGAAAGAATGACAAGGCAAGAAAGAGATAGCTGCCTCCGGGGCGCAAGGATACTCTTCGTGTTCAACAACCTCGAACTGGGCGGGGCGGAACGCCAGGGCCTCATGCTGGCCCGGTTTCTGAGAGAGAGGTATGCTGCCGACGTGCGGATTCTCGGATTGCATGAAGCGCCGGGGAGGCTTTCGCAGCTCTGCGATCAGGCGGGCCTGCCATGGAAGGGGATAAGGGTTTCCTGGCAGTGGGGACTTCGCCACGTCTTCACCAATCTGCGCGAACTGCAGCGCATTGCTGCGGCCCTCAGGCAGGAGAAGCCCGACCTGTTGCTGCCCTACACCTTCTTTCCGAACGTCGTCTGCGGTCTGGTTTGGAGATGCACCGGGGCGAAGCTCTGCATCTGGAACCAGCGCGACGAGGGCCGCTTTCTGGAACCGGAGCCGTGGCGCGGCCTTGCCTCACGCCTCACCCCGTATTTCCTTGCCAACTCGGAAGATGGGCGGGAGGCCCTGCTGCATGCCTTTGCCGTTTCCCCGGATAAGATCGCGGTTGTTCCGAACGGGGTCGTGCTGGACCCCCCTCTGGCAGACAGAAGGGAGTGGCGGGAGAGGTTGAACCTTGCTGACGATGTCTTTGCAGCCTGCATGGTGGCCAATATTCACGAATACAAGGATCACCCGACCCTCCTGCGTGCTTGGCGCAGTCTTGCCGACCTGCTCCCGCAGGGAGTCCCCGCGCCGGTTTTGCTACTTGCCGGGCGGGTCGACCATGGCGAGTTCGTCCATGATCTCGCCGCCTCCCTTGGCCTGAATGACTGTGTCAGGTTTCTTGGTGCCATTGGGGACGTGGCGGGCCTACTGCGCGCGGTGGACCTATGCGTGCACAGCTCCAGGACCGAAGGGCTGCCCAACGCCGTCCTCGAGGCGATGGCCTCGGGGCTTGCGGTGGTTGCGACCGACATACCGGGGATCCGAGAGGCGGTGGGGGGGGATGGTTACCGCTTCCTGGTCCCCGCTGGCGATCCACAGGCCTTGGCGGAACTGATTGCGAAGTTTATACGGGAACCGGCCCTCTGTAGAACGCTCGGTGAGCGCATGCGTATGCGCGTTTCGGAACTTTTCGACGCGAACGCTTCCTGTCTTAAAGTGGCCGGTTTCATTGAGGGGAGGTGGCCATGAGACCATGGGTGCATGAGATCCTCTTCCGCCTAGGTACCCTGCTGGCCCTGATCATCCCCCGCCGGAACGATTCGGAGCTTTTCTTCTTTTTCCCCTTCTACCACGTCGGCGGGGCGGAGAGGGTGCACGCCGATATCCTGAGGCTCCTCGGAGATAAAATGCCGTGGATAGTCATCACGAACAAGTCCGAAAGTTCGGCGCTGAGGGAAGAGTTTTCCGCACAGGGCAAACTGATCGACCTGTCATGGCCGGCGAACAGGAGGGGATTTGAGACCGTCCTCACTGGGTACCTTGCCGCCTGCATCAACCGCTGCGACAGGCCCCTCGTGTTCGGCTCTAATAGCAGTTTCTATTACCTGCTTTTGCCGCACTTGCACGAGCGGGCCTGCTGCGTGGACCTCATCCATGCCTTCGGCTGCGGGACCGAGACGGTCAGCTTGCCGTACGTGGAGCGCATCGACCGGCGCGTGGTGATCAACGAGAGAAGCCAGGCAGATCTCATTGACCTATACCGTCAGCACGGCGTGCCCGCCGAGTTGGCCGCCCGGATCGATCTGGTGGAAAACAAGGTGGTCGTTCCGGAAAACCTGGTACGCGCCCCGAGGGGGGAACACCTCAGGGTTTTGTATGTCGGGAGAGGCACCAGCGAGAAGAGAGTCCAGCTTGTAGGCCGTGTCGCGCGCGCCTGCGAAGTGATGGGAGTACCGGCCGAGTTCACGCTGATCGGCGATCTCGCAGATGCTTACCCGACTGTTCCTGCTCGCGGCGGGCTCCGTTTCGTTGGCGAACTGCACGATCCTGCCCAGATCAAAGCGTACTACCGCCAGAACGACATGCTTATCGTTCCCTCTAGCAGGGAGGGGTTCCCCATGGTCATCATGGAGGCGATGGCCCACGCCGTCGTCCCATTGGCGACCGATGTAGGCGGTATATCTTTTCACCTGCGAAACGGCGAGAACGGCTTCCTTGTGGCGAACCGTGCTGACGAGGAGGAGATAGTGGACGCTTTCGCCCGCCTCATCGCGCAGTTGCATTTGGATCGTGGACTTCTTGAGCGATTGTCCGTTGCCGCATATCGGTACGCTGATTCACGGTTTCGGGGTGAAGAGTTCGACCGCTACTACTGCGAGCTGTTCAAGGGGGCGTCAGTAATGCAGGGGGGCTGAAAGAAGCCGGAGGCCCTCGTACCTATTGGGCGGGATGCTGCTGGAAACTGCTGTGCGTATAGGTATCAATCGAATCCAGAATATCACTGTCTATAGTGGAATCGAATTTCCTGGCAAACAGTTTAGGTGAGGATTTAATCATGTCAAAGTCACGCTTGGTCAGAGTCTTTGGATTTGCCTTGCCCTCAGACCAGTCTATCAAGCGAAGATTATCATTATAAACCTTGCCCCGAAACGGTGAGTTTATGATAATCGTCTGAAAAAACATCTCGTCCGGACAATGGGTAAATCTAAAGAATCTAACGAATCCCTTGTTCTTTCTCACGAAATCCAGGACGTAGGTGGCGCAGCACGAACTGATTGTCCACCATTGGGAGCCGCCGTACGGGAGGTAGCCTTTGGGTATTCTTCTGACGGGCAGCAGATTCAACAGACGTTCCATCAAGCTGCGGAGTCGATTGCTGCCCAGCGGGTAGAGCCAGTACCTTTCAAACCTTGCCATGGCCTCTGACCACCCCTGCGGAGACAGTTCTTTGTAGTGAAGGAATTCGCTTCCTTTGTTATCGCAAAGATATTGCCTTATCGACAGGTTGTCCTTTATTGGATAATCCTGACCGCTGATGAAGTGGATATAGTCATACTTGTTACCACTATTGACGATGGCAGTTAAACCGTTGAGGGTAGCTTGGACCTGGGAGAACTCACCCCATTCAACACATACCCTGTCGGGGATCAGCGTTACGCCGTATTGCTTTAAGGTTTCAGACAACGGAAGATAGATGTCATCGGGAACTTTTTTGTCGATATGTACAAAAAAGTCAACGCGATCCATCTGTAGCTTTGCAACAAGTCTCGCAAGTTGATCAAAATTTTTATGTGTGTTTATTAGGTAAGCAGTTTTCATGCAATTGGCGTCGTGTCCTATGGCTACTTTATCTGAGCGACAACAGTTCTCCGCAAAGCGCAGGACCTCGGGTATTTCAGTTTAGGCGAAACTGCTTCAGGAGCGGCATAGCGTTTGATTAAAACTGTTGCGGAGTATCGCATGACGTTGCGGGTGCTGGCAAATCAAAAAAACGCGGGAAGAGGTGACACGTGGTTGACCGTTCAGGTGCTGTTACGCTCTCGGTAGTAGTTTGCACTTACAACCGCTCCGACATCCTAGGCTCTTGCCTCCAGTCATTGGTAGCTCAGAGCGCGGAGCCGGAAAAATTTGAAATCGTCATCGTGGACAACAATTCGACCGACAGAACTTTTGAGATCGCTACCTCCTTTGCCGAGCACTTCCGAAACATCCGGGTGATCAGCGAACCCAAACAGGGGCTCAGCAACGCCAGGAACCGCGGTTGGCTGGAGGCGCAGGGAGAGTACGTTGCCTACATCGATGACGACGCTGTTGCCTACGAGGGGTGGGTTTCCGCAATCTGCCATTTCGTCCAGAGGCGCCCGGAGGTCGGGGTGTTCGGCGGTCCCTTTGACGCCTTCTACCTCTCTGATCCTCCCGGGTGGTTTCCCGCCGAGTACGGTTCTCTCGATCTGGGGAGCGCTGAGCGGCCCATAGTCATCGGCAAGGAATGGATCATCGGTCTCAATATGGTGTTCAGGAAAGAACTCTTGTTGCGCTATGGCGGGTTCAGCGACAAACTGGGCATGAACGGGACTACGACCGCTTTTGGGGAAGAAATCAACCTTTTCTTGATGATGCACGAGGGGGGGGAGCAGATTTATTACGTCCCTTCAGTTCGGGTTCGCCATCTGGTGCGGCCAGAAAAAACGTCCCTTTTCTACTTGGTCAGCGCCGGTTACCTGAGCGGAAGGAACCATTGCCTGACCTTCAGGGTCAAGCGTTCTCTCTGCGACATCCTCGCCTCACTCCTGTTCACCGGTTTGAAAGGCGTTCTGGTCTTTTGTACCGGGTGGAGGCGGCCCTTTAAAAGGACCCTGTATTATTCACTCTCACCGCTTGCCGGTGAACTGGGTGCTCTCATGGAATATTGCTCAGACGCATGGTCGTAGAAAGCAGTCCAGTAAGAGCCTTGCCCGCAGACGCAGCGAGTGGAAAAGGAAGACCAAGTCGCATCTGGCCTTTCCCGGGAAGGAACTGCCTCTGTAGAACTTCCTGGTAAGCCGCTTGGCGCTACCCTGAAAGTGTAGAGCGTGAGCCCTGTCCGTCTCCCCGTTCTCCGTGCGGCTGAGAAACGGCGCGCCGCCGCTGAAAGTCACCTTTTTGATGCCGCCTTCAACCACGTACTGCCCTGGCTCGGAATTGTCGCCGAAGTTGATGTTGTGGTCGAAAACGTTGTTCTTGTAGGGCGCGGCAAGATTGAGAATGCGGCATCTGTTGGATTGATAGAACAACTCGATGGTCGTCATATCGCAGACGCCGCCAGGGACGCCGTGGGCCAGGTGCTGCTGCCACTTCTGGTCGTAGATCTGCGACGCGCAGCTGTCCAGGAAACTCTCGGCGGCGAACCGGCAGAAATCCTCGATAGTGTTCAAAGTCCAGTAGCTTATGTGTCCTGATGCGGGTCCCCCCGGGGGAACCGTCAATCCGCACTCCCAATCCACGCCGGCATAGCCTTGCTGGATTTGCTCCAGCGAACTGAACAGGAGCACGTCGGAGTCAAGGTACAGTGCCGAGTTCGCCTGTTCCTTGCGCATGAAGTTGCGCAGGTAGAACCAGCGCTCCCAGCAAAATAACTCGAATTGTGGTGGGTTCGTGGATCTGTGAACATAGTTCCTGCGGAAGCTGTCGATGTCGTCGCTGGCGAGATTTTCGATCTGCTCGAACTGGATGAAGTCGTAATTACCCGCATCCCCGATGAGCACCACAGCCGACGACGGATTTAAGTGCTTTGCCTGGTGCAGGACATAGGGAAGGCAAAAAGTCCGCCCAGTATTGATGAACACTATCTTGGTGTCACGATTCACGTTGTACCCTTTTCGCTTGCTGTAAATGTCACGGACGTCCGGAATCTACGCGAGTTGCATAATGATCACAAGGATTTTATTACCAGTGGGATGGGCACTTGGGATGATCGTCTGGCCGTTGGACGTTGCTCTCGCCGACGGTCCGGCCCCGGCCGTGGCAGAGAGGTGGAAAGGCGTACCGCGGCCCCGCGCCGTTGTTCTTGGGTGCCTCCCGCCCTCCGTAGAGGCCCAATCCCTGTCAGGAGGTTTCTGATGACGTCATTGTTTAAAAACAGGATGCGAAGTGCCATAAGCGTCATATACCATGAGCTTTATTGCATCGCCTGCTGCCTCATAGGTAAGGCGAAGGTACGGCTTTTCTTCCATAAGGGGCGCACTAACAGGCTGGAGCTTGGGGCCGATGTGAAGAGAAGCGGCTTTTTGTTGATGGACCTGAATCTCGGGTCCCCTTATCCTTATGACCTCACTGCGGGACTGCCGTTCCCCGACGCATCCATAGATTTCATCTACGCGGAACACGTGCTTGAGCACTTCGATCATGGCCAGGTGACCATGCTGCTCAGTGAATGCCACCGGGTCATGAAGCCTGGCGCGACCTTAAGCATCTGCGTTCCAGACGTCGGCATCTTTCTTAACGGTTACGCTGAACCGGATGGGTTCGATGTTGAGGCTTTTTGCCATCATCCCTCTCTTGATTTCAGCGCCAGGGTCAACTACGTCAACTACATGTTTTATATGGATGGCTTTCACCGTTACATGTTTGATAAGGAAAACCTGCTGCGCTCGTTAAACAGCGCTGGCTTTGGCGATGTTGCATTGCGGGAGTTCGACCCGGACCTGGATCAGCAGGTTAGGCGACATGAGTCCATCTATGCCAGTGGCCGGAAGCGGGGGTGAGGGACCGCAAGGTTGATGATCCGACTACGGTTGCAAAACTCTTTGTCAATCTAGGCGCGTTGCATTATCATCACAATCATTTCTCCCAAAAAAGGATTCGGATGACAAAGTGGCAGATGCAAACGCCGGTAGCCTTCTTCATTTTCAACAGGCCTGATACCACGGCGCGTGTTTTCGAGGCGATCCGGAAAGCAGCCCCACCCAGGTTGCTGGTGATAGCCGACGGTCCCCGCGCCGGCCGCGAGGGGGAAGCGGAAAAGTGCGTCGCTGCCCGCGCCATCGTCTCCGATGTTGACTGGCCTTGCCAGGTACTGCTCAACTTCTCGGACGTAAATCTTGGCTGCAAGCGTCGTGTTTCCTCCGGTCTGGACTGGGTTTTCGAGACGGTCGAGGAGGCGGTTATACTCGAGGACGATTGTGTACCGGAGCCGAGCTTCTTCCGATTCTGCGATGAGCTGTTGGAGAAATACCGCGGCGAGGACCGAGTTGCTATGATCAGCGGCAACAATTTCCACGGCGACAGCGTAAGGGTCGCAGAAAGCTACTACTTCTCCCGCCGCCCCCACATCTGGGGATGGGCAGCCTGGCGGCGCAGTTGGCAACGCTATGACGTGGAGATGAAGTCATGGCCTCAGGTGAAGAAGAGCGGCTGGCTGAGACAGCTCTTTCCGGAAAGAAGGCTGGCCCGTTATTGGAGGGTGATCTTCGACGCTGTCTTCCGGGGGGATGTTGATACCTGGGACCACCAGCTCACCTATTGTTGTTTCCTGAACGGCCGCCTGTGCGTCATGCCTGCAGTCAACCTCGTTTCTAATATAGGTTTCGACCAGGATGCCACTCATACCAAGGCAGTAACAGAGCATGCCAACCTGCCCACCAAGGCCATCGCATTTCCGTTGTTGCATCCTCGCGAGATGAAGCGCAACGTCTTACTGGATAGCCAACTTGAGGACTCGCTTTCCATGCCACTGCACCAGGCGCTGCTTCTAGGAAATACGGTCGCCAGACTGCGGCGCCTAATGCGTGTGAGGCGCTATAGTTTTTGTTCCCGGACCTAACCGTGAGGACCTCGTGAAGTTTCTCTTGCTCAATCCCATTTATGGGGAAGGCAGCCCTACGCGTGCTGCCGCTCGCCAGCATTTAACGCTGTGTGATATGAACCTCCCCACATTCAAAAAGCAACTGTCGCGGTTTTGGATCACATGAAAGTCCTGACGCTCAGCACCTCGAACATGCACGGCGGCGCAGGGCGGGCGGCCGGCCGCCTGCACCAGGCCCTCACCGGCATGAATGTCGATGCGCACCTGCTTGTGCAAAGCAATTCCGGCGACAGGGACCCCTCCATCCACGGCCCTGAGAGTTCTATCGAGAGAGCATTGGCGCTGTTCAAGCCAACCTTGGAAGTGCTGCCCCTGCTGCTTTACCCGAACCGCAACCGGCTCTTTTTTTCGGCGAACCTCCTCCCGGACCGGATTGGGACCAAGGCCAAGGCCCTAGCCCCCGACGTGATCAACCTGCACTGGGTGAACGACGGCCTTCTCAGGATCGAGACGGTGCCCAAGCTTTCTGCGCCCCTGGTCTGGACCCTGCACGATTCCTGGGCCTTTACCGGGGGGTGCCACATCCCGCTCGACTGCAGGCGCTATACCGAGTCATGCGGCAGATGCCCGGCGCTCGGCTCGAACTCTGAACTCGACCTGTCACGCTGGACCTGGCGACGGAAAGCCAAGGCGTGGCGCGGTGTACCCATCACCGTGGTCACCCCCAGCCGTTGGCTTGCCAGGTGCGCCAGGGACAGCGCTCTATTCAGGGAGCTAAGGGTCGAGGTGATTCCGAACGGGCTGGATCTTAATCGCATAATGACCGTGGAGAAGAAGCTTGCACGCCGTTCCTTCGGGTTGGCCGACGACAAGAAGTACATCCTCTTCGGTGCCCATGAAAGCACAAGCGACAGGAACAAGGGATTCCAGCACCTCGCCCCCGCCCTGAAAAAACTTGCAGAAGCGGGTTTGGGGGAGACCTTTGAGGCTCTAGTTTTTGGTTCCGACACGCCTCACAGCCCCCCGGATCTCGGGTTGCGCACTCGGTACCTCGGTTACTTCCATGACGAGCAGATGTTGAGCCGGCTCTACTCGGCGGCAGATCTCTTTGTCGCGCCCTCCATGCAGGAGAATCTCCCCTTCACCATCATGGAGGCGATGGCCTGCGGCACCCCCTGCGTCGCCTTTGACGTTGGAGGGATCCCCGACCTGATCGACCACAAGGTGAACGGGTTCCTCGCCGAGCCATACCGGACCGAATCGCTGGCCGAGGGTATGGCGTGGGTGCTGAAGGGAGAGGCGGAAGGGGCTCGGTTTTCCCGCGCCTGCCGCGCGAAGATCGAGAAGGAGTTCGATGCCACCCTCTGCGCAAATAGATATCTGGAACTGTACCGGGAGTTGGCGCCAACCGGGCACAAGTTGTAGTCGAGGGTGCGGTGGAATCGATTCTTGCCGTCGGTGCCCGCTGCCGCGCCGAACCCACGGCGGGTTTTCCCCTTGACACCCGGAGGTACAGTTAAAGCTTTTCGATCCCGGACGCGCAGCTGCAAGCTGCCGTGGGCCCCTTCATCACGCGCGGGGCTAAAGGTGGAGTGGTAGCGTCATGACCTTCCTGCTTGTTCTTGCAACGGCCACGCTGGCGATAACCGCCGTCACCGCCGTCCAGCTGACCCTGGGCGCGCGCCGCATCCGCGCGCTGCGCGAGGTGGACCCCGCCCAGGTCACGGACCTGCCGCGCGTCTCCATCGTGGTCGCCGCAAGGAACGAGGAGCGCAACATCCGCGAGGCGTTGCAGTCGCTTCTTTCCCTCGACTATCCCGACTACGAGCTGATCGTGGTCGATGACCGCTCCGAAGACGGCACCGGCTCCATACTGGACGACATGGGAGCAAGGTTCAACCGCCTCAGGGTGGTGCATGTCGCCTCCCTCCCGGCCGGCTGGCTCGGCAAGAACCACGCCCTCTCGGCAGGGAGCCGTCAGGCCACCGGAAAATACCTCCTCTTCACCGACGCCGACGTCGTCATGGAGAAAACCCTCCTTACCCGCGCCGTCGGGTTCATGCAGCGTTACCACCTGGACCACCTGGCGGCCACCCCTTCCATGCGCATGCCGGGCGTCTTCCTGGAGATGTTCGGCGCCTCCTTCGTCATCTTTTTCTCGCTCTTCTCCCGCCCCTGGAAGGCGAGGGACCCCAGGAGCCGCTGCCACATCGGGATCGGCGCCTTCAACATGCTGCGCAGCTCGGCCTACCGGCTGGTCGGCGGGCACGAGGCGATCCGGCTCCGTCCCGATGACGACATCAAGCTCGGCAAGTTGATAAAGAGGGCCGGGCTGCGCCAGGACGCGGCCCTCGCGCCGGAATACATGTCGGTCGAGTGGTACGCGACGTGCCGAGTCAAAGCAAAATCAATTCAAGGCGTTTGGACCACGCTCACCCGCCTATCAATTTCCCCCTTTCAATTGGCTGCGCCCTTTCCCTTTGTCTCCCTCCACCTTGCCTACTATTACATCGCTAACCCCATAAACTTGATTTCCATCAATTTTTGCCGGACTCCCTGCGCCTATATTGGAACCCAAACAAGGATTCCCTCTCCATGCGCCGCATGGTGGAACAAGGGGATGGTGCAGTGCGCCCGACAGCAAAAAAGGGAGAGGTGGCAGATGGCGAGACTGATAGACGAGCTGAAAAGGGACCATGTCGAGATCGAGGCGATGCTCGCAAAGGTCAGGGACAACGGCATCACCAACAAGGAAGCCCACAAGATCCTCATCGCGGCCCGGGTCAAGCTTCTTGCGCATTTGAAGAAGGAGGACATCCAGCTTTACCCGGTCCTGAACAAGGCAGCGGTAAACGACGCGACCCTGAAGCGGTCGGTGGAGTTCTACGCAAAGGACATGCAGGAGATCACCGCCGACGCCGTCGCCTTCTTCGACAAGTATTCCCCCGCCGACGCAACCATCGACATCGAGTTCGCCAAGGCGTTCGGGCGGCTCTACTCCACCATATCGAGAAGGCTGCGCAGCGAGGAAGGCTCCCTCTACAAGGCCTATGAGACAGTACACCCGCTGTAAGCGGGGATTTTGATAAAAGGGAGCGACATGAACGATACCAGCAAAAACAAAGTGGATCTGGACAACCTGAAAACGGGCGGTTTCATCAAGGAACGGGGGAAGGACCTCTTCACCGTGCGCCTGCGTGTACCGGGCGGCAGGCTCAACGTCGGCCGCATGAAGCACATAGCCGAGGTGGCCGAGAAGTACGGCGTCGAGTACGTGCACCTCTCCGTGCGCCAATCGGTGGAGTTGACCCACGTCCACTACAAGAACTTCGACGGGCTGGTGCAGGATCTCGAGGCGGGGGGCCAGAAGGTGGCTTCCTGCGGCGCCAGGGTCCGGGTGCCGACTGCCTGCGGCGGCTGCGCCTACAACCCCAACGGCCTGATGGACACGCAGGCCTCGGCCATGGAAGTGGACCGGGAACTGTTCGGCAAGGATACCGATCATCACAAGCTCAAGATCAGCTTCTCCGGCTGCCCCATCGACTGCTTCAAGTCCTACCTGAACGACATCGGCTTCCAGGGGGTGGTCTATCCAAGGCTTGAGCAGGAGGCGTGCGTGAGCTGCGGACTCTGCGCCAAGAGCTGCGGGGCCGGTGCCATCGTGATGGGCGAGGACCGCAAGCCGCTCTTTTCCTCCGAGAAGTGCATCTACTGCGGCGACTGCATCAAGGTCTGTCCCACCGAGGCGTGGACCGCCTCGAAGAAGGGATACCTGGTGCGCGTAGGGGGGAAGGGGGGGCACAACCCGCTGCTGGGGACCATGTTCGCGCTGTTTCTGCCCGCCGAAAAGGTGGTGGAGTTCATCGACGCGGTGCTCGCCTGGTACAAGGAGAAGGGCGCGGGGACGGGGAGGACCAGGATCGGCACGCTCCTCGTCAGCGAGGGGGCGGAGGGGCTGCTGCAGCACCTGAGGCTGAAGTTCCCGGACGCCATCCCTGCCGCCACCATCCCGCCCCAGGCGATGAATACCCAGGTAGGAAGGTTCGCGGCCGGCCCCGCCGGCGCCTGAGCGTGAAGCGGATCGCCCTCCCCGTCAAGGGGAGGGCGTTACCGTCTCCGCTTGCGCAAGGCTGGGCGCGACCGGGGTTTCGCCCTCCAAGAGACGACCTGCCGTTTCGCTCGGCGCGCTTTGCGCAGCTGGTTTTGCCTCGCGCTGCATCCTTTCGCCCCCAAAGTCCCATCCGCTCGAGGATCGTGCCTGCCCGAGGGTGCCTCCCCCTGCGCGCCCGAGCCCAACCGCGCCCTCTCGAGAAAAAGGCTCTCCGCAGGCTTTACATACTGCAGGCTATGGGGTATTTTAGGCGCCTGCATTCAGACCGGGCGCTGCCCGCGGGGAGCTTTCAGTGACGTTTTTAGAGGCGGTAATACTTGGCATCGTGGAGGGACTGAGCGAGTTCCTCCCTATCTCTTCCACCGGGCACCTCATCCTGGCGTCGGCGCTCATGAAGCTGCAGCAGTCCGACGCGCACAAGGTGTTCGAGGTGACCATACAGCTGGGGGCGATGCTTGCGGTAGTCCAGATCTACCGCAAGCAGCTGCTCACCCGCCTCGACCTGCTCAAGAAGGTCTGCTTCGCCTTCGTCCCGACCGGCGTGCTCGGCTACCTGCTGTACAAGCTGGTAAAGTCGTTCTTCGTCCCCTCGCTGGTGAGCTACATGCTGATCGCCGGCGGGATAGCCTTCATCGCGATAGAGCTCTGGATGAAGAACCGTCCCGCCACCACCCATACCCTCGAAGCGATCTCCTACCGTCAGGCCTTCAGCATAGGGGTCATCCAGAGCCTCTCCATGATCCCCGGCGTCTCGCGTTCCGGCGCCACCATCATGGGGGGGCTGGCGGTCGGCCTGGACAGAAAGGACGCCGCCGAGTTCTCCTTCCTGCTCGCGCTCCCTACCATGCTGGCCGCCACCTGTTACGACATCTACAAGAACTACGGGGTGTTCGACCTCTCCGACTGGCAGAACATAGCGGTCGGCTTCGTCACCTCCTTCATCTTCGCCGTCATCGGCATCAAGGCGCTCCTCAGGTTCATCACGAGCCATACCTTCATCCCGTTCGGCGTCTACCGCATCGTCGTCGGCATCGTCTTCCTGTTGTTTCTTGCCTGAGCGTCCCCTCTTCTAGCAGGCCATCCCTGAATTCCTCCGGGCATAGCAGTACCAGGTGAGCGCGATGCAGCTTACGTAGAAGGCGAGGAAGCCGTAGAGGGCCGCCTCCGGGCCGCCGGTCGCCGCTATCGAGCTGCCGAACCCCTTCGGTATGAAGAAAGCGCCGTATGCGGCGAATGCGGAACTGAAACCAAGGACCGCCGCCGCTTCCTTCCCCGCATCCGCCACAGCCTGCGCCTGCGCCTTCGCGTCATTTGCCGCGGCACGCTGGCGCTCGGTCAGGAAGATCACCGGAATCATCCGGAAGGTGGAGCCGTTGCCGATGCCGGTGGTGATGAACATCAGGATGAACATCCCGAGGAAGCCCCAGAAGTTCCCCTGGTAACCCTCGCGCGGCAGGAAGTGGAGCACGCCGAACACCGCAGCCGCCATGGCCATGAAGTTCCAGAAGGTGACGCGCGCCCCCCCCAGCTTGTCCGCGATCCATCCCCCCAGCGGGCGGCAAAGGGCGCCCACCAGCGGCCCCAGGAATGCGTACTGGGTCGGGTTCATGGCCGGGAACTGGGACTTGATCAGCAGCGGCAGCCCGGCGGAGTAGCCGATGAAGGAGCCGAAGGTGCCGAGGTAGAGCCAGCACATGATCCAGTTGTGCTTGCGCTTGAAGATGATCGACTGGTCCTTGAAGGACGCCTTCGCGTCCGCGATGTCGTTCATGCCGAACCAGGCGGCGAGGGTCGCGGCCACGATGAAGGGGACCCAGAGGAAGCCTGCGTTTTGCATCCAGACCGAGGTCTGCACCCCCTTGACGATGCAGGCCTGCGGGTCGCCGCAAAGGGCGGCGAAGGTGCCGGTGGTGATGACCAGCGGCACCAGGAACTGCATGGCGCTCACCCCGAGGTTTCCGAGCCCGGCGTTCAGCCCCAGTGCGGTCCCCTTCTGGGACTTGGGGTAGAAGAAGCTGATGTTGGACATGCTGGAGGCGAAGTTTCCTCCCCCGAAGCCGCACAGAAACGCCAGCGCCAGCATGGTGGTGTAGCTCGTGTTCGGGTCCCGGACGGCAAAGCCTATGCCGACGGCCGGTATCAGCAGCGAGGCCGTGCTGATGGTGGTCCATTTCCGGCCGCCGAAGATGGGGACCATGAAGGAATAGAAGATCCTCAGGGTGGCTCCCGACAGCCCCGGGAGCGCAGCCAGCCAGAACAGCTTGTCGGGCGGGAAGTTGAACCCGATGGACTGCAGGTTCACGACCACGACGCTCCAGACCATCCATACCGCGAAGGAGAGGAACAGGGATGGGATGGAGATCCACAGGTTACGGGAGGCGATCGCCTTTCCTTCTCTTTCCCAAAAAGCGGCGTCCTCCGGAGTCCAGACTTTCAACAGGCGCGATGACATCAAATTTCCCCTTTGATTGCAGTTTTAAGCGTTTTTTTTGCCGGCTATGCCTTGGCGGAGGAGAGCTGCGGTTTGTGCCGCTTCTTCTCGCTCTGCATGCCGGTCAGCATGAGCAGTATCGAGACGCTGGTCATGGCGAACAGGAACATGAAGGCGCTGCTCCTGATGCCGGTCAGGTCGACCAGGGCGCCGAAGATGATCGGGAGCACGAATCCTCCCAGTCCCCCCATCAGGCCTACGATGCCGGAGACCACGCCGATCTGGTGGGGGTAGTCGCTTGCGAGGTGCTTGAAGACCGATGCCTTTCCGAAGCCCCAGGCGAGGCCCACCACGCACAGCAGCGCTGTGAAGACCCAGATGTTGAGTCCCAGGTGCAGCCTGGTTTCCCCCGTTACCGTCTTGATCGCCAGCTCGGTCTGGGGGTAGGAGAGCAGGAACAGGCAACCCCAGGAGATCCACAAGATCCAGCAGGTGACCGTGTGCGCGCCGAACCTGTCGGAGATCCACCCCCCCAGGGCACGGATCACGCCGGAGGGGAGCACGAAGACCGAGGCCACCAGCGCCGCCGTCTTCAACTCCAGCCCGAATTCGGCGATGTAGTACTTGGTCATCCAGAGCGAGAGCCCGACGTAGCCGCCGAAGACGATGGCGTAGTACTGGCTGTAGCGCCAGACGGCGGGGTCCTTTAGTGCCAGAAGCTGATCCCGCACCGTGACGGAGGAGGCCACCCTGTGCTGCGGGTCCGAGTGGGTGAAGGCCCAGAACAGGCAGGCCATCACCAGCATCGCGACGGCGTAGGCCTTGGGGACCATCTGCCAGCCGTAGGCGGCGACGATGGAGGGGGCCACGAACTTGGTCACTGCGGCCCCCGCGTTGCCCGCTCCGAAGATCCCCATGGCGAAACCCTGCTTCGACTTCGGGAACCAGCGCGCCACGTAGCTGATCCCCACCGAAAAGGAGCCGCCGGCGACACCGACAAAGACGCCCAGGGCCAGGAAGTGCCAGTACGCGGTGGCGTCGCCCACCATGTAGATGGGGAGGATGGTGCTGAGCATCAGGATCAGGAACACGATGCGGCCGCCGTAGCGGTCGGTCCACATGCCAAGCGGCAGGCGGATAAGAGACCCGGAAAGGATCGGGGTCGCGGCCAGCAGGCCGAACTCGGTCTCGTTCAGGGCGAGGGAGTTCTTGATCGGTATGCCGATGATGGAGAACATGACCCAGACTGCGAAGCAGACCGTAAAGGCGAGCGTGCTTGTGGAGAGTACGGAAAGCTGCTGCTGTTTGTGCGTCGGCATGGAACCCCCGTACCCGTTGTTGAAAAGGATGAAAGCCGGCATTACCGCAGAGGGCGCAGAGGACGCAGCGGAACACCTCTTCCCGTAAAGAGCGGGAGCTTAAGGCCCTTCTCCGCGTACTCCGCGCGCTCCGTGGTGATTGATGCCTGCTTCCCCCCGCCTACTTCGACCGCCAGCGGTACAGGATGGGGGGGTCCTTCAGGAAATCCAGCGGCAGGTAGAGCATGTGCACCAGCTTGGTGAACGGCAGCACGGCGACCATCAGGAAGGCGCCGGCCGCGTGCAGCTTGAAGACCAGCGGCAGGTCGGCGACGTACTCGAGCTGCGGGTTGAACGAGACGATCGACCAGAGGTAGGGAACCGCGCTGTGGAGGTACCACTGGGAGCCCCAGCGCATGAAGTAGCCGATGTAGATCCCGGTCCCGGCCTGGAACGCCAGCAGGTAGAGGATGAACCAGTCGGAGCCGAAGGTGACCCGCTTCAGCATCCCCGAGTTCACCCGGCGCAACACGAGCAGCACGCTCCCCATCAGGGCGAAGATGCCGAGCCCGAGGCCGAAGCTCTCCACCATCAGCAGGGTCTCCTGGTTCCCCAGAAACGGCTTGATCCGGCCGGGAAAGGCGAAGCCGATGACGTGCGCGGCAAGGATCGGGATGATCCCGTAGTGCCACGGGTTGATCCCCCAGAACAGGAACTTCCGCTCCAGGAACTGCGTGGAGTAGGCGGACCAGGTGAGCCGGTTGCTCAGCAGGCGGTACGGCGTCACGAAGAGGAAAAGCGCCAGGGCCGCGTAGGGGAGGGCGATGAAGATCAGTGAGTTCAGCATGTCGAAACCTCCCGGCAGTCCGCGCTGCATATCAGTTCGGCCGCCTGGACCAGTGTGAGCCAGGGTGAAAGGTCGCGCGGGGCCGCAGCCGCGAGCAGCTTGTTCAGACCGGGCAGGACCATCTTCTCTATGAACTCGCGGCGGGGCGCGTCGTCCCCCCGCCTGGCCAGGTGGGCCAGGAAGTCGAGCAGCACCGCCAGGTGGTCGGGAAGCTCCTGGTCGGCGGGGTGGAAGTCGTACCTGCCGTACTCCTTTTTCACCTGGATCATGTAGGAGGCCTTCTTCTGGTTGTCGCCGTACAGGTGGTGACCGAGGTAGGGAGCCGCCGCCGGGTTGAAGTCGAAGTGGGCGACGTAATCCTCCTGCAGCTCGGCCAGGGTCGAGCTGCGCACCAGTTCCCCGAAAGCCGCCGCAGGGGACTCGATGCCGTTTTGCCTGAGATAGGCGGCGACGGCCTCGAAGGACTTCTGCAGTTGCTCCTTGCCGTGCGGGTAGTCGAGGAGCCTTGCCAGGCCGTCATAGCTTTGTTGCATGCTCATTTATTTGCCCCCCCTGGTCTTCTTGAGGATGCCGAAGCCGGCTTCCTGTTTGCGCCGATAGGGATCCTGCTCCTCGCGCTGCTGCGCGGGGATCACGTTGCGCTCGTTGTAGCCTGCCACCGTGAAGAGCCGGTAGAGCCTCTGCACCGATGCCTCGTCCAGTCCGGCTTCCTGCAGCACGGCAGGGTCGGCCGCAACCCCGAGGTTTACGGCGCGCATGTGGGCCCGCACTGCGATGAGCTTCTTCAGGGACTCCTCGATCACCCCGTGGTTCCCGCCGGACAGGAGGCTCGCGAGGTAGCCGATCGGCACCCTGAGGGTTTCCAGCGCCGGTATCATGCCGTGCTCCAGCAGCTTGTGGGTGTCCCCCCAGGTGGAGAGGACCGGCGAGAGCGACGGGATGTAATACGCCATGGGCACGGTCCTGAACTCCGGGTGCAGGGGGAGGGCGAGACCGAACTCCTTGACCAGGGTGTAGACCGGCGATTTCACGGCGGCGTCCAGCCACTGGTCGGAGACGCCGTTCTTCCTGGCGCCCTCGCGCACCTCGGGGTCGCGCGGATCGAGGATCAGGTCGCGGTGCGCCTGCACCAGTTCGCCGTCCTTGCTGAGCGCCGCCGCCTCGACGCCGTCCGCGTCGTACAAAAGGACGCCTACGTAGCGGATGCGCCCCACGCAGCTGTGCGCGCAGGCGTTGCACTGCCCGGTCTCCACCCGCGGGTAGCAGAAGATGCACTTCTCGGCCTTGCCGCTGTTCCAGTTGAAGTAGACCTTCTTGTACGGGCAGGCGCTGGTGCAAAAGCGCCACCCCTTGCACACTTCCTGGTCCACCAGCACGATGCCGTCCTCGCCGCGCTTGTAGATGGCGCGGGAGGGGCAGGAGGCGGCGCAGGCCGGGTTCAGGCAGTGGTTGCAGATGCGGGGCAGGTACTGCATGAACATCGAATCGTAGGAGTCGATGACCTGCTTGTCCTGGAGGTTCAGGTCCTTTGCCGCGTATATCTGGGAACCGGAGAGGTCGTCGTCCCAGTTGGGCCCCCCCTTTATCTCCTCGATCTTCTTCCCGGAGATCTGGGAGAAGGCCTCGGCCACCGGCTGGTCGTCCCCTTCCTTGGCGCCGGCCAGGTTGCCGTAGTCGAAGTCGAACGGCTCGTAGTACTCCTCGATCTTCGGCATGTTGGGCTGGAAGAACATGTTGGCGAGGGTAGGACCCTTGCCCATCCCCTTCAGCTTCAGCTTGCTGCCGTCCGCCACCCACCCCCCCTTGAAGCGCTCCTGGTTCTCCCAGTGCTTCGGGTAGCCGACGCCCGGCTTGGTCTCCACGTTGTTCCACCACATGTACTCGGCGCCCTTGCGGTCGGTCCATATGTTCTTGCAGGAGATGCTGCAGGTGTGGCACCCGATGCACTTGTCCAGGTTGAAAACCATCACTATCTGTGCTCTTACATCCATAAATGCGGCTCCTTTGGTCGCCGTGCGCGCGAATCGGTTGGATCTGCCGGGTCGGTCGGCACCGGGATTTACTTAAGCTTCCTGACCACCACGTAACTGTCGCGGTTGACGCCGGTCGGGCCCCAGTAGTTGAAGTAGTAGCTGAACTGGGCGTAGCCGCCGAGCATCAGCGTCGGCTTCAGCCGGATGCGGGAGAGGCTGTTGTGCACGCCCCCCCTCTTGCCGCTCTTCTTCGACTTCTTGACGTTCAGGGTGCGCTCCGGCGCGTGGTACATGATGGCGGCCCCCTTCGGTATGCGGGAGGAGACGATGGTCCGGCAGACCACCACGCCGTTTGCGTTGAACATCTCCACCGTTTCGTTGTCCTCGATACCCGCCCCCGCAGCGTCCTCGTGGTTCAGCCAGACCGCCTGGCCGCCGCGCGAGAGTGTCAGCATCCTCAGGTTGTCGCTGTAGGTGGAGTGGATGCCCCACTTTCCGTGCGGCGTCAGGAAGTTCAGCACCAGCCCGGTCTCCCCCTCGGTCTCGTCCAGCAGCGCCGGGTCGAGTTTCCCCTTGAAGGTCGGGAGCCCCTCGTGGAACTGGCCGTAGTACGGGTGGTCCAGGTACAGGGACTGCCTCCCGGAGAGGGTGCGCCACGGCACCCCGTGCTCGACGTTCAGCGTGTACGGGGCGTAGGGGCGCCCGTTGTTCATGAGCCCGCTCCAGATCGGGGAGCTGATGGCCCGGCGCGGCTTCTGGGTGACGTCCTCCCACTTCATGCGGAAGTCGCGGCTACCCTCCGAGATCTGGGCCAGCGGCTTTCCTACCCGCTTTTCCAGTTTCTGGAAGGCGCGGTGCGCCAGCTCGCCGTTGGTCTCCGAGGCGAGGGAGAGGATCACGTCAGCGACCACCTTCTCGTCCTCGAGATCGACGCAGTTCCTTCCCTCCCAGCTCCGGGTGGGAAGCGTCTGCAGCAGTTTCTCGTGCTCGTCTTCCGCGTCGTAGTAGTTGCCGTGCGATCCCAGGTGGCCGATCTCGGGGCCAAGCGACATGAAGCGGTTGTAGAGGTTCGGGTAGTCGCGCTCCACGATGGCCAGGTTCGGCATGGTCTTGCCGGGGACCGGCTCGCACTCCCCCAGTTTCCAGTCGAGTACCTGCCGCTGGGAGATCTCGCCGGGGGTGTCGTGCAGAAGCGGCGCCGCGATGACGTCCTTGACCGGGGTGGGCAGGTGCTTTGCCGAGAGCTCGCTCACCTTCTTCGCGATCAGGCTGAAGATCTTCCAGTCCGACTTGGATTCCCAGGAAGGGGGGACTGCGGCGTCCATGCAGTTCACGAAGGAGTGCATGTCGGTGGTGTTCAGGTCGCTCTTCTCGTACCAGGTGGCGGCGGGGAGCACGATGTCCGAGTACAGGGTCGAGGTGTCCATCCTGAAGTTCAGGTCGACCACCAGGTCCACCTTCGCCTCGGGCGCCTTGTCGTGCCAGACGATGTCCTGCACCTGACCCTTGGCGACCTCCTTCGCGGTGAAGCTCGCGTTGGGTGCGCCGATCACGTGCTTCAGGAAGAACTCGTGCCCCTTGGCGCTCGAAGAGATGGCGTTGCCGCGCCAGATGAACCACACCTTGGGGGAGTTGCCCGCTCCGTCGGGGTCCTCTATGGCGAAGCGGGTCTTTCCTTTCTTGATCCGGTCCACCAGCCAGGCGCGGGTCTCGGCGTCGTCCTTGCACCCCTCGCTCTTGGCCTTTTTCATGAGCTCCAGCGTGTTGTCGTTGAAGTGCGGCGCGAAGGGGAGCCAGCCGAGCCGGACGGCCTTGGCGTTGAAGTCCGCCGTGTGCATCGGCATGTTCTCGCCCGTCTCGGGCTTGAAGTAGTCGACGAAGCTGCGGTCGTAGCGCCACTGGTCCGAGTGCATGTACCAGAAGCTCGGGGTGTTCTGGAGCCGGGACGCCTTGGTCCAGTCCTGCGCCATGGCGATGGAGGTCCAGGGTGCGAGCGGCGCCACCTTCTCCTGTCCCACGTAGTGCGCAAGCCCGGCGCCGTTTCTGCCGACGCTGCCGGTGAGGATCAGCGAGGTGATGGCGGCGCGGTAGAGCAGGTCGTTGTGGTACCAGTGGTTCACCCCTGCGCCGATGATGACCATGTTGCGCCCCGTGCTCTGCTCGCCGTTTGTCCCCCACTCGCGGGCGATGTCGATCAGGGTCTGCGCGTCGATGCCGGTATGCTTCTCCTGCCACTTCGGCGTGAAGGGGAGGTCGGAGTCGTAATCCCTGGGGTAATCGCCGGACAGGCCCCGGGACACGCCGAACTGCGCCATCATCAGGTCGAAGACGGTGGTGACGATGACCTCGCCCTCTTTGGTCGTGACCCGGCGCACCGGCACCTCGCGGATGGCGTCTTCTTCGCGCTCGATGCAGAAGCGGACCTTGCGGGTCTCCTGCCCCAGGAAGGTGAGGGCCGCGTCGATCTCGGTCCCGTCGACCATGTCCTTCATGTCCAGGTTCCAGTTCCCCTCCTGCTTGCTCCAGCGGGAGCCGAGGCTGCCGTGGGGGATGCGCACCTCCCCCTCCCGGTTTGCGACGCACAGGGTCCAGTCGGCGTGCTCGATGCCGCTTGAGCGCTCGAACTGGTCGGCCCGAAGGAACTCCCCCTGGCGCCAGACGCCCTCCTGCTCGGAGAGCTTCACCAGGAAGGGGAGGTCGGTGTACTTCCTGACGTAATCCTGGAAGAACGGCACCTGCCGGTCTGCGTAGAACTCCTTGAGGATCACGTGGTTCAGTGCCATCCAGAAGGCGCCGTCGTGCCCCTGCTCGACCGGGAGCCAGGCGTCTGCGAACTTGCTCGCCATGGAGTAGTCGGGGGACATCACCACCACCTTGGTGCCGCGGTAGCGGGCCTCGGCCAGGTAGTGTGCGTCCGGCGTGCGGGTCATCGGGACGTTGGAGCCGCAAAGGATTATGTAGGAGGCGTTGTACCAGTCGGCCGACTCGTTTACGTCGGTCTGCTCGCCCCAGACCTGCGGGGACGCGGGGGGGAGGTCGCAGTACCAGTCGTAGAAGCTCATGGCGACCCCGCCGAAGAGCTGCAGGAACCTGGAGCCTGCGGCGTAGCTGATCATCGACATGGCGGGGATGGGGGAGAATCCGATCACGCGGTCCGGGCCGTGCTTCTTGGCGGTGTACACGGTGGAGGCGGCGATGATCTCGGTGACCACGTCCCAGCTGCCGCGCCGGAAGCCGCCCATGCCGCGCTTCGCGGTGTAGGTAAGCCGCGCCTCGGGGTTTTCCACGATGCTGGCCCAGGCCTCCACCGGGTCGGGGAAGCGGGTTTTCGCCTCGTTCCAGCGGTCCAGAAGCGCGCCGCGCAGGTAAGGGTGCTTCACCCGCATCGGGCTGTAGAGGTACCAGGAAAAGCTGATGCCGCGGGCGCAGCCGCGCGGCTCGTGGTTCGGTATGGAGCCGTCGAACTGCGGGTAGTCGTTCGCCTGCAGCTCCCAGCCGACGATGCCGTCCTTCACGTGCACCATCCAGCTGCACCCTCCGGTACAGTTGACGCCGTGGGTGCTGCGCACCACCTTATCGGACTGCCCCCGGTTCCGGTAGAACTCTTCCCAATCCCGGTTGCGCTGGGAGCTGTCGTCCTTGATCCTGTTGTGGGACATTATTTTATTCTCCTCTTGAACAGCACGGCCGCGACCAGGCAAAGGGCGAAGAAGCCGAGCCCGGCCAGCGGGTAGGGGTCGTTCCCCGCGTGTTTTCTTGCATCGGCATCCTTGAGAAGGGCGGTCACGGCCGTGATCTCCTCCTCGGTCAGGGGACGCTCGGCGTAGATCTTGTTCATCACCGGGAAACGCAGGCTTTTGAGGACGCCGCGCACCCCGTTTTCCCCCATCCTGCCGTAGAGGCCGGTCAGGTCGGAGGCGAGGGCGCCGCTGTGTATCCCGGGGTAGCGCAGGGCGTGGCACGAGATGCAGGGTGCACCCCCCTTGGCGAAACGCTGCTTTCCGGTGAAGAGGTCCCGGCCGGCGGCAAGGAGTTCCCCGGTGACCGCCAGTTCGGCCGGTTGCGGCGCCTGCCCGGGCTGCGCCTGGGCCTCAGCCGCTGCGGCTCCCCCGGCTGCTGCCGCGTCCTTGGCCGGCGCGCTCCCGCCGCCAAGGAACGCGACGATCTTGGCGGCGTCGGCGCGGCTCACCCCGACGTTGGGCATCTCGAAGCCGTACTTCTCGATCAGCTCCAACTGGGTCGGGTCCTTTTCCGCCGTAAGCTTGTCGGGTTCGGCGATGACCCTGATCAGCCACTCCTGGGAACGCCTGGCGCCGATCCCCTTCAGGTCGGGCCCGCCACCGTCGCCGCCCCCTATGGTGTGGCAGCTGGCGCACTGCTTTTCGAAGAGATCCTTCCCTGCATCTGCCTGGGCGGTGCCTGCTGCAAGCAGCACCAGCAGAAAAAGGTAGCGGCTAAGCGTGGTAAAAGTCTTGGGCATGGGTGCTGATCTCCTTTTGCTTCTAACAGGGTGTGAAAATGTGCAGCCACGGCGGGCGCTCCGAACTCCGGGCGCGATGATGTAAACAGCATCGGGTGTTGCGACTCTAGAACAATAGTTTGCAAAAAATCTTGACCTAGATCAAAAAAGAGGAGATGCCAACAGGCTAATGAGGAGCGGCGATCCCCCCCCTTTTCGCCCCGAACCGGCTGGGACGTTTACGGCAATGACACGGGGGGCCGGGCCGGGCGAGCGGGGGAGGACTTGACAGTGCGGGTATTGACTGTAGATTTTTCCGGTATTTTCGAAGGGGTGCGGGCGATCCGTCCTGAACCCGGAAAAAGGGAGTGCCATGACGAAGAGAAGGGTGCGCGTAAACGACCTTATGCAGCAGTCGTACAGCTACTATCTCACCGAGCCGGCAGGGGGGAACTTCCATCCTGAGTTCAAGCCGGAGTTGACGCCAAAGGAGATGCTTCAGATGGGCATCTTCGGCGGCAAGTACATGACCGACTGCACCGACGAGTTTCCCGCGCAGTGGTTTGTCGGCGCGAGGCTCTGTCACGAGCGCCATGTCCCGGAGTTCAACTTCTTCGGAGTCAACGCATCGAAGCCCCTTTCCTACTGGCGGGAGATGGGGTGGATCCACGAGGACGACCCGCGGGGGTGGTTCCAGTGGTACTGCCGGTACTACATGGGGAGAAGGGGGGGCGACGACCTGCGGCAGATCAAGAGGTGGAAGGCGATGGCCAGGCACGTCGCCCAGCTGAGGAAGAACTGCCCGGAGGGGGTGCTGGCCTGCCGCAAGAGACAGCGCCAGGCGCTTTTGCACTGGGCCTACGACAGTCGCAAGATTTGATCGCGCCCGGCCGTTCCCCCGGGCTTTCTCCTACACGACCTTCCCTTCCTTCACGTACTCCCTCAAGATCGCCGCTTCCAGCCGCTTCAGGTCGAGGCGGCGCGAGCCGTCCGCCAGGGCCTCCAGGGCGCAGTAGTGCGTCACGTTCATGATCCCTGCGCCGGCCAGCTCGAAGCGCGCCGCCACCTGCTGCCAGTCGATCTCGGCAGCGATCTCTATCTGCGCGGGGAAGGCGTGTTGCCAGATCCTGCAGCGCTCCTCGGGGCGCGGCATGGGGAAATGTATGATGGCCTGGAACCGGCGCACGAAGGCGTCGTCGAGGTTGCTCCGCTTGTTGGTCGCGAGGATCACCAGCCCGTGGTACCCCTCGATGCGCTGCAAAAGGTAGGAGACCTCCTGGTTCGCGTACCTGTCGTGGGCGTCGCGGATGTCGGTCCGCTTGCCGAAAAGGGCGTCGGCCTCGTCGAAGAAAAGTACCCACTCCTTGTACTCCGCCTTCTCGAACAGCGTCGCGAGGTTTTTCTCGGTCTCCCCTATGTACTTCGACACCACGCGCGACAGGTCGATGCGGAAGACGTCCTTGCCGGTGTACTTGCCAAGCAGCGTGGCGGTGAGCGTCTTCCCCGTGCCGGGAGGGCCGTAGAAGAGGGCGCGGTAACCGCGTTTCAGCTTCGTTTTCATCCCCCAATCTTCCAGCACGGTGTCGTTGTGCTTGATCCAGTTCTCTATCTCGTGAATCTGGCGCATGGTGTTGGGATGCAGCACCAGGTCGTCCCAGGTCATCTCGGTCTCGATCGCCTGCGCCGGAAACTCCATGCCGAAACGGGGCCGGCCGACCGAGCCCAGCGTGACCCATTCCACCAGTTCCGGGTCGATGCAGAGACGGCCGCTCATCACCGGCTCTCCGGCGCGCACCGGCTCCAGCCAAAGGATCCGCTTCCTGGCCAGCCAATGCTCGCCGCTTAGAAGCCGCTGCACCTCGATGCTTCTCGCCAGGTCGTTCCCTGCCAGTATGAACCGCGCCGTTTCGCCGGTGGGGAGGATGGCGCGGTGGTCGCTACCCTTGACGCCGCCGAACTCCGGAAGGTCCCCCCCCTCGGGAAGGAACCCCGAGATGATGGTGTTGAAGAAACCCGGGCGCAGGTGCGGCGCGAGGGCCATCATCACCAGCGCGAATTCCTCCAGCGTCGGGTCCTGGCTTTTTATGAAGAGCTCCAGGGGGGAGTCCTCGCCGCAAAACTCCAGCGATTGCGCCTTGAAGCTCTCCGATTTCCCGAAATGCACGGCGAGGTAGCCCCTTACCAGTTGCGCGAGCCACTCCAGGGCGAGCTGCAGGTTGAGCGCCTCTGGGCTCCGGTATGGCATGGCTTCAGCTTTCGGCATGGATGACACCGCCGCTTTTCTCCAGCAGGGAGACCACCATTTTCGGGTAGTCGCCCTTGAAGAAGTTGTCGTCCCCGCCCCCGAGCACTCCCCGCAGGTGGAAGTCCCCGCCGACACGCAGCACTGCGGTTGCGGGGTCGGGCGCCGCCGCTATCTGCCTTGCCTCCCGCAGGTCCCGGTCTTCGGCGATTCTTCCGGCGGCCGCCTCCGCCTGTTGTTGCGAAGGGAATGCGGCGACGACCAGGCAGGCGAAAGGCTCGTACTTGTAGCTCTCCACCAGCGGCGAGTAGTCGTCGATGTCGTCGATCCCCAGGTAGCCTTGCTGCAACGGCTCAACGGTGACCGGCCTCTTGAAGTGAAGGGTCATGCGCCAGACGAAATCCCACTGCGACTTCCAGTCCCCCTGCGTCCAGTACTCGCTGTAGAAATTGCACCTAAAGGGTCTGATCGACCACTTCTCTGCGGGCACCGGGATGTCGAGGGTGCGCAGCGTTGCGCCGACGAACCTGTCGGCCCCGCCGCCGACCTGGTCCGAATCGCCCCTGGTAAGGATCATGTCCAGAACTGTGCCGTCTGCGCTGACAGCCGGATGCCAGAGATACAACATGCTCATGATGGGTCTCCTGGGCCGCGGAATTTTATGGTGACGCGCTTTTCGTAGCTTCCTTTGAGCTTGGCCCCCATAGAGCTGTTTTCGCTGTAGGGGACCACCTCGCAGCCGCTGGTGTCGTTGAAATACTCCTTGCGCTCCTGCTGGTCGGTCTTTCTCCCTCTCTCCTTCCAGTGCTCGACGACGGGCTGTGTCTTGTGGTCTACCGTGGGGGCTTCAGCGTACTTCAGGGTCTTGTCCCACCACTTGTTGTTCCACTTGTACAGCTTCGGGTTGGTGGGGTGGGCAAGCTTGCCGTTGACCAGGTTGTCGCGCCAGGTATAGACATCGTCCCGGTAGCTCTTGCCGTAGAACTTGTCCCGGATCACTTCCTTGGTGTCGAACCCCGGCTTCAGCACGTACTTTCCACCCTGGCGGGTGACGTACTGCGACTTGTGCTTTTTAAGCCGCCTCTTCTTGGGGCCGGAAGCGGAGGGGTTTATGGTCGCCCTGATCGAGTCGTAGACCTCATCTTCGTCTATCGGCGCCTCGACCAGCACCAGAGCGGTCAGCTTGTATCTCGTCCTGATGGCCGGCAGCGCCTTCTCGATCTCCGGTGCGTCCCTGTTTTCGTCCTCGATGAGCTCGCCGGCCTCTTTTACCGCCGCTTCCATCTCCTTCGTCTTCTGGGCGTCGCTGCGCTCGTCCTTCTTGCCGTCGACCGTGCCCTCCTTGTCCAGGTCCTTCCCCTTCAGCTCCATCCCCTTCGCCTTCTTCCCCGCGGCCTTCGGGGTGACCAGCCAGTTGTCTCCCTTCGCCTGGACCTCGAAATCGACCCCCTTTACCGACGCCTTGATCTTCGCGAGTTCCCGGTCCAGCATGGCGCGGTCGAAGGGACCCTTCCCCTTGAGCGCCTGCAGCGGCTTCGCCGCAGCCTGGAAGATCTTGTTGGTCTCCTGGGCCCGGGCCGCCTTGGGGTCCGGCTTCGCCGATTTCCCCACCGGCGGCTTTGCCCCTTTCTTGGGCGGCTTCGCCTCGGCCTTCTTCGGCTCGGGCTTCTTGGGAGCTGCCACCGGCTTGGGTATGGTGCCGTCATCCTTGAAGCTCCCGCTGCCGGCACCCTTGCCGCCCGACTTGTTGGGAAGCTTGTCGTCCACCATGCTGGTCATGAACTTGGACGGGTCGAACTCCGGCTTTTTCAGCTCGATCTCGGGGACCTTTCCCGATCCGAACTGGTATTCCTTGACCACCGCGCTGATGCCGACCGGGTCCCCCAGCGGCCACTCCTTCGAGAAGAGAGGCCAGGTCCACCTGTCGTCGGAAAGCGGCGACCACCAGGGCGTCGACAGGGCGATGAAGAAGTCCCCCCCCAGCCCCAGCATCGGCTGGGCGACGATGTCCAGCGTCCCGCTCATGTAGAAGACTCCGGGGTCGCGGTACCCCACGGTAGGCCGCGCGTCCGCATAGGCCTTCACTCCCACGTCCGCCTGCAGCCCGATGCCGAATTTCAGGTCGTGCGAGGCGATCTCCACCCCCGCGCCCCCCTCCGCTCGCAGCCTGAGCCCCCCGTACGCCGAGACGTTGATGGAGCCGGAGATCTGGATCATCTTCTGGACCTCCGGGTCCGTCGAATAGGTCCCTATCACCTCGATGTTGTAAATCCTGGCGGGCCCCAGCCGCGCCAGCGCCGTCAGGCCGATGTTGGCGAAGAGGTTCAGGTTGCCCACCACCGGAATGCCGTAATAGGCGCGCGCCTCGAACTTGATGATCTCCCTGTCGAAGTTCTTCTCCCCGAAAAGGGGGATCTCCCCGGGGGGCGTGATCTTGCTGACCACGGTCAGCTGCCCCTTGCCGTCCACCACCACGAAAACCGTCCCGGCGAACCACTGGGTCAGGTGGAACTGCAGCTGCCCCGTGGCCGCCAGGGCCCGCTGTTTCTTCCCTTCCTTGGGCGCGGGGACCGGCGGCGGCGGACCCGCGGTCTGCACGTTCTCCTTGCCGCCGGCCGCCGCGATGGCGTCCTTGGCGAACTTGTTGGCGCTCTCCGTGTCGGTCGCCACAAAGGAGACCTGCCCGGACAGTTTGTCGGCGGTGTAGCCTGCCTTCCCCCCGATGTCGATGGTGCCGTCCGGCTTGTAGCTGACGACCGCCGAGCCGCTGAAGGATTTGAAGTCCACCCCCAGCATGATCTCGCCGGCGAGCCTTTCCTTCGTGTTGTCGAGCTTCAACTGCCCCTTGACCATCCCCTTGACGTTGATGTCGGCGCTCGCCTCTATCCTGGGATTCCTGGCGTTCTCGACCGCGAGGTTGAAGAGCGCGTCGACGTAGCCGCCGACCTCGACCTTCAGGTTGGAGACCCCCAGGGTCAGGACCCCGGCCTCGAACTTGTTGACCGGCTTGGGGAGGTTCTCTATCTTGAGCCCGAGCCCTCCCAGCAGTGCCGAATTCTTCTTCACGGCCTGCAGCCAGTCGTTGGTGTCTCCTCCCTTCGCTTTCAAGGACGCATAACCGCCGGAAATCCTGCTGTTGGTTATGGTGAAGTTGATATGCATCCCGCCGATCCGGTCGGTCCAGGGGTTGAGCAGGGGCATGGTGCCCTTCCCCATGGAGTCGAAATTCTTCTTGCCGTCCATCCTGACCTTGACCCGCCCCTCGCCGGTCAGACCCTTCACCATGACCCGGACTTCCAGCCCCTTGTGCTTTTGCGCCTCTATCTCGTCCCTGACCCTTTGCGAGGGGGCGAAGTCGGCGGCGGAGAGATCCACCACCTCGGAGCTGGTGACAGCTTCCTTGGCGGCTGGCGCGGCAGCAGGAGCGGTAGCAGGAGCGGTAGCAGGAGCGGTAGCAGGAGCGGTAGCAGGAGCGGTAGCTCGTTGGAGGAGGGGGGCGTTCTCGTCCCGCTTTCCGGCAGGGGGATTTCCCTGCCTCATGACTCCGTGCCCCTGCTGCACCGTGTGGCTCAGTTCGTGGGCCAGCAGCCTTCTCCCGGCACCTGTTTCCGGCTGGTACTGGTCGCGGGCGAAGAAGACGTGGTTTTGGTAGGTGAAGGCGCGAGCGGCCAGCTGGTCGCCCAGGCGCGCCGATTGTTCGTCGCTGTGGACCCGCACCCCTCCGAAATCCGCGCCGAAGCGAGGCTCCATGAAACTGCGCGTTCCGCTTGAGAGCGGCTCCCCTCCTGTTGCACCGCTTCTGACCGCTGATTGCGTGCCGGCATCCACGGTGGATGTGCCGTCGCCCTCCTTGCGCTGCAGTTTCTCCTCTTCCTTCTTGTTGAGGCTCTCCTCAGGCTGCGGCGCCTTTTGGAGCTTTTCCTCCTTTTTCCTCTTGACCTGCTCCTGCGGCGTTGCACCCCTTTGCAGCCGGTCGTCCGCCTGCCGCTGGAGCTCTTCCTTTGCCGGTGCTGCCGGTGCGGGCATGCGCATCACCCTCTCCGCCATGCTGTCGGCTTCCCGCTCCAGCTTGTCGCCGGGGTTGCTGAGCGTCATCTTCCGCTGGATGGACGGAGAGATGAATGGCTGGCTCGACAGCTGGGATGCGCTGGTCGAGGCGGCGGAGGATTTTTTGGCGGCTGATTTCATGGCTTCACCGGTTCCATCGGTCCGTTCAGGTCCACTCCACCCACAGCAAGGCGCCCATCCACGGCAGCCTGATCATGGAGATCGACCATGGGAGCTCGTCCAGCAGGATGTCGCAACCGCTGGACTCCACTTGCAGCAACCACTCTCCGTCCCGGCGCAGGGTCAGTTTTCCCGGGCGCACCAGAAAGGTTCCGCGCAACGCGTCGGGGGAGCAGCTCCCGAGAGCCCCCCAATGCCGGATCACCGCCTCCAGCAGGGCAGCGCATTCCCCCTGCTCGGCGCTCGTCAGTGCCGCCTCGGAGCTGACCGCTTCCTGCAGGCCGATGTTGCAGAGGACCTTGGGGAGCGTCACGAGGTATTCCGGCGCCTTGACCGAACCCGCAGCCAAGTGGTGCAGCAGGCAGACGGCGCGCTCCGGCTGCAGGAGCTTTCCCCCCTGCGCAATCCGCAACGCCTCGAAGCACTGCGGCAGGAAAGGGTGCAGCAAGACGAGGCCGGCGTTGTCTATGTAGATTCCCTCTGCCGCCTCGGGATGAACAGCTCCATCCCTGCTCCGGATCAGCCCCGGCTCCTCGCCGGCCGCCGGGTACCCACTGCCCGCCGACCCTGTAGGACCCGCCCCCGAACCGGCGCTCTCCCTCCCTTTGCCCCGGGTCTCCGGCCATAGCGCTGCCAACTCCTCGGCCATCCCGCTTGGCAGCAGTGCGGAAAAGGGGGGCGACCTCCAGGGACTTCCCGCCAGTTCACGCTCGGACGCGCCGCCGCCCCTAGCCACAGCTGCGAAAGTTCTCTCCCAGACATTTTCCCGGAGCAGTTTCAGGGCGACCTCCGGCAGCGGCAAGCCTTCCAGTCTCAGGAAAACGGCGTTCGCAGTTTCCCAGACTTCCGGGGAGACCAATGCCAACAGGAACCCCAGGAAAGGATGGGAAAACTGCAGCAGCAGCCTCCTTCGGGCAGAAGCGGCTGCAAACAGGCGAGGCGCCGTTTCCTGCAGCGTACGGCTGACGCTGCCGGAGGGGTCCCTGGCCTGCCAGCAATCGACCAGCCCCTGCTCCAGGTCGCAACCTGGGGGGAGGCGGAACCACCAGGGGAGGGACCCCGCTTCCAGGAAGTACAGGAAAGCTTCCGTGAACGCCTGCTGTGAGCTCTTTCGCTGCGTTGCCCGGGTGCGGGACAGCTCCTTGTTTAACGTCCGCTCCAGCGCCTCGGTTACCGAAGCGGCCAGGTCGTATTCCAGCCGCTCCACCGGGAGCTGTCCGACGTCCAGGTCCAGCCGTTCCAGGTAAAGATGCTGGTCCGTGGTGGAGTGACGGTCGAGCGCGACCTCGATGGCGGGAAGGAGGCTGTCGCGGCAAAAGCGCTGCAGCCTTTGTTGCAGGGCGGCCAACTCGGGCTCCGTACCCTGGAATGCGACCTTCAGGTGCTGTTGCCTGATCATATGCGTCATCGCTACCTCTTTGGCACTTCCGGCTGGCTGCCGGCCGGAAAACCGCTCCCTGTAGGGGGGGTGAATCGCGGCAGGAATGCCGCTCCTACACGACGGAGGCGAATCGCGGCAGGAATGCCGCTCCTACACGACGGGGGCGAATCGCGGCAGGAGGGCCGCTCCTGCACGACGGGGGCGAATCGCGGCAGGAGGGCCGCTCCTACACGATCTCTCTTACGGTCGAGCCGAAGCATCCTTTTTCGGTGATCGCCGTCAGCTTCACCAGGCCCCTTGGCCTTTCCAGGAACACTTCGGCGCTTCGCCCCTCATAGAACGGCTCAAACGGATGCGACATCGGGAAGTCCCACAGCCAGGCGGAGATCCCGTGCTCCGGCAGGTTGCCGACCCGCCCCTCCAGCCGGAATCCGTTCTCCTCGAACCTTTCCATGGTGAGCTCCAGCTCCGGCTGCGCACCTTCGCAAAGCCTCTGATAATCGCTGCCGCTGCACAGGTTGCGCTCGGCGCAGTCGAAGGCGGGGACCCGCGTCTCCTTGTTGTTCAGCCGCTGGTTGATGAAAACGGCTCCATCGAAGGGGGCGCCGGTCGGCGCGGGCTCGTTCGAATAACGGATCGCCATGGAAAAAGCGGGAGACGGTCTGGCGAAGGAATACCTGAATTCGAGGTTGAAGGTCTCGCAGACGAAGTGCTCGATGGAAACGGTGCTGAAGGGCTCCGTAGCTTCCGGGTCGTAACTCAGCACCAGGCGGTTCGGCAGGGCTCCGATCTGATCCATGAGCGCCTGGTTGATCAGTTCGTTCAGGGCCTTCAGGTACCGCCCCATGGCGTTTGGGAACCTTTCGTTCAGCTGCCCTGCGTCAAGTATGGGGAGAGCGTCGGTCCTCAGCTCGATCTCGCTGCCGTTGAAGCGCAGCCGGACCTCCCGTTCCTGGCGATAGCTCTCGTAAAGCGCTCCCTCTTCCGGCGGCTGCACCCAGAGGCGGTAGGCGCAGCGTCCGGATTGCCCGTCGCAGGGGAGCGTGCATACCTCTTCGCAGTCATGCTCCACCTCTATGCCCGCGCTGCAGTTGTTCTGGTCGGTGACCGTAACCGAGAACCTGGTGCCGCTGGGGATGGGGCCGGTCGTGAAAAGGTTGCCGGTGACCGGCTGGTTGTTGGCGCGGAAGGGGGGGGTACCCCCTTCGATGATGATGAAGGAGCGGTAGTTGTCGTTCCCTTCGCAGGTGAAGTCCGTCTCGCTCAGCGCCAGTCGTGGAGCGACCACGATGGTCTGCGGAGCAGTCGCCATGCCGGCGGCGTCGCGAACGCTGATGCTGTGCCCCCCGACGGAGAGCGATATCGGCCCGTTGAGAGGGGCCGGAGCCATGCTGTCCACATGCACCCGGTATGGCGCACTCCCGCCGGTCGCGACCACTTCCACCGGCGCCACGTTGTCCGTCGAGGTGCAACCCACCTTGGCGGTGAAGGAAAGGGGCGTCAGGCAGGTGTGCCTGATCCCCTGTGCGGCAGTGCAGTTGCGGGCGTCGGTGATGACGATCTCGATGTCGGCGTCACCCGGGAGGATGTCGCTCGTGTACTCCGTCCCGTTCACCGTGCCGCGGTTTGCCGTGTAAGGGGGGGTCCCTCCCTCGATCCGGAATACCGCGAGGTACTCGTTCCCTTCTGCCACGCAGTCGAAGGCCGGGGCCCCGAGCACGAGCCGCGCCGGGATCACGACGGCCTGCGGAGCGGATTCCGCCGCCTCCTGGTCGCGTATCGCGAGCGCGTGCGTCCCCGCGCTCAACACCAGCACACCCGTCAGAGGCTGGAACTCCTGCTGGTCCACCTTCACGCTGTAGGGTGCGATACCTCCCTCCGGCGTCAGGGTCACTTCGGCCTGGTTGTTGGCGTTGCTGCAGCCGACCTGCACGGTAAAGGCGGGGGGCGCCTTCGGGAGCAGGAACTGGACCGGGGCGCAGTCCGAGCAGCAGAGGTAGGGGAGGAAGAAGTCGGCGATGACCGTCCCGTCGCTCAGCTCCTCGACCGCTGCATCGATGATTGCGCCGGCGCCCGTGCCGGGCGGGAGCGCGATGCCCAACTCCGGCAGGCGCCCGGTGAAGGCGCCCAGCACCATGCGGATGTCCGGGTCGATGGCGAGGTCCGGCTTCCGGCCGATCCGGGTGAAGGCGTCCACGAGGGCCGTCGAGTCGATCTCGGTGCACTCTGATCTGTCGGAGCTCTCCGGCCGGTCGGACACCCGAAGCGACCTTGGTACCCTGAACCGCACCGGCCCCGGCACCGGTTCCGGCTCCTGGTGATAGACGACGATGAAGGTCCCTCCCAGCGGCACGCCTCCCTTGTGCTGGATGCCGGGGTGCAGGCGCAGGAAGTGGCTCAGGAACTGCTTTTGCTTCACCTCCCTGACCCGCTCCAGGTACTCTTCCCGCAGAGCCTCGAAGGCGTCCAGGCGGCAATGGTAGATGATCGCCTCCAGCCGGTCGTCTAGCTCCTCCCATCTCAGGAGGTTCACGCTCCCCTCCAGGTTCCCGGCACTCTCCTCCCTTTCCCGCTCGACCGCATCGGTCACCAGCACCAGGTCCCGGTAGCGCTTCCGGAAGGCGGGAAAATCCAGCTGGCCCAGCTCCTCGGTGAACTGTTGGTAGAGCTTGGAGACGTAGATGACGATGTAGAAGACGATGAGGTTAGATTGACCCACGTTCTGGCTGCTCAGGAAGTTGATGATGATGTTCGGGTCGATGTCGGGGACCGCGCCCCCCGGCTGGCCGGAGAGGTAATCCTCGAACAGCCGCCCCAGCGTCTGGGGGCGCACCAGGAATTCGGGAGCGCAATCCGCCAGCAGGGGGAGCCTGGCCTTGACCGGCGTGGTGATCCTGGAGCCGCTCTCGAAGGGAAGCGAGTAGAAGTACTGCAGCTCCTGGCACAGGAAACAGGTGGTCTGCGCCTTGAGCGTGTCGTACAAGGCCTCCAGGTCCTGGAAGCGGCACCGCTCCCTGGAGAGGTCCGCCGGCATATGCTCGTCGAAGGCGCCGGTGCGCAGGGCGACCATCTCGACCGGGAGGCGGTAGCGCGACTTGAGCGTCAAGAGGGTGTTCATCACCCCCTGGTAGTTCTTCCCCAGGTGCCCCTCGATGCGCAGGAAGTTGTACGGCTCCAGGTCGTAGCGCAGGGGCTGGGTGACGAATAGAGGCGCTGCCGGCTGCCAGGAGTCGCAGCGGTAGCCCAGGTTCTGGTTGGCCCTGTTCAGGCGTGTCTTCTCCGGGTCCCACAGGTGGTAGAGCGGCGGCGTGCCGTTTTGCAGGTAGTAGTAAGGGATTGCCTTCTTCGCCAGCGGCAGGTCCCCAATGCTGCTCGGGGTGATGCGGATGGCGTTGTCCGTCCCCGGCCTGCGGGAAACGGGTGGCGGCGGGGGAAGCGGCGGTGCATCGGTGAAGCGGGCCGCCATCTCCGCCAGGCGTGCAAACAGCCCGACCAGTTCCTGCGCGCGCCGCTCTCCCCCCCCCGCGATGGGCGACCCCCAGAACGGGTGCCGGTAGATGCCGGGGTTCACCACCTGGTTCGGAAACAGCACCCCCAGCATCAGGTGGCGCGGGAAGAGGAACTCCGGCGGGCAGCAGACGGCAAGGAATTCCGCCCCCTTGCGGCACAGCTCCAGGTAACCCCTCAACAGGTCGTCGAACAGGTCGTAGTAATACTGAAGGAAACGGACCTGGGTGGTGGTAGCCGGCGCATGGTCAAGGGCGCCGTAACGGCTGGAGAAGTCGGCGAACGGGTTGGAGGGGTAGCTCTGCTCCAGCAGCGGCTTGAAGGCGTGGTAGGCCGCCGTCAGTGCCGACCCGGTGTTCAGGGCCAGCTTTTCGCCGTGGAATACGGCGTGGAATGCAGCGAGCAGCTCCTGTGAGGTGGCTGGGGCGGTGTTGGGCACCTCCACCCGCGGCAGGCGAAGGTCGGGGAGGTTCAGCCGCTGCAGCAGGGAGGCTTCCAGCTCGCCGGCGCTGAGCCCCCCCTCCAGGGCGTTGGCCTTGGCTATGATCTCCTTCAGATCGTTTGTCCCTATCAGCAGGCGCCGCACCGTGACGGTGATTTCAAAGCCCCGGTCGTCGCAGTTGTTGAGGCTGCAGTTGCGCAGCCCCTCCTTCCTCAATTCCAGGAAGAGAAGCGCCGCCTTGTCCGACAGGAAATTCGCCGGGCTAGAGAGCGGCGTGCTGTCCGGTTCCCCTGCCGGGAACATCTCCCACAGGTGGTAAGGGTCGTCGTTCTTCATGAAGGGAGGGTAGGGAGGGTCGCTCGGGGGGGTGTACTCCCGGTAGCTCGTCAGGGAGAGCTCCCCGCATTCCGAGATCAGGTATCCCTGCGAGGTGACCCCGCACCCTTTCGAGATCCTCACGGTGGCGCCGTCGGCGTCCTGTTCCAGGTCAAGCTCCAGTCCGCAGGCGATCCCGATCCCGATGAGGTTGGCCCGGGTCAGGCGCTCCTGCTCCTCCAGGTAGTTGAACCCCTGGTTGAGGTGTGCGAAGGAAAGGACCTGATTCGCCTCGAAGAGCGGGTAGTTATCTTGTGAAGGTTTCATCGCAGAGCACCTCGGTCAGCTCCCTAGAGCCGTTGTCCCCAGACGAACCGGGTTGGTATCGTTCCCCTCGTCGCAGTCGTGCAAGGTGGCGGGCGGGTAGCTGTTGCTCAACCTGCTGAGCAGATCCGCCACCACCCGAAGGCGGTAAGAGACTTCCCTGTAGGCAAGGTAGCGCCCCTCCAGCAGCTCCCTGATCCTCTCGATGGTTCCTTGCCGGAAGCCGAGCCCGGAGCAGTGGGGGGGGAGCTCCACCGGGAAGGCGGGGAGCGGCGCGTCGGGGTCGAAGCTCCCCGACCGGAACAGGCCGTCCATCCACTGGTAAAACTCGCTCCCATACCCGGAGAGGATCGCGCCGGCGCAGCGGCAGAGCTGGAGGCTTTCAGGGGTTTGCGTGTCGGATACGGAGGTGAGGTCGCGGGAGAGGATCGCCTCGACCCGCTCCTGCAAACGCTCCTCGGTCCAGTCGAAACCGGCGTTGGCTGCCAGCCAGTCGCACCAGGCGGCCTCGAAGCGCTCGAACTGCCAGCCGTGGAGCGCAACCTGCCGGAAATGCTCCGCCATCAGCGCGGTGATCCTCGGCCATAGCGGATCGAGCAGCGCCTCGCACGGTATGGCGGCGGGGTTTACCCCGGAGCCGAATGCCAGCTCCAGTTCCATCTTCAGGGCGTCACCATGGATGTGCTGCAGGAACTTGTCCTGATACCACTCCCGGAATACCTCCGAAAATTTCGAGTAAAGCGTACCGGCGCATGCGCAGGCCTGCGGTCTTGTCGGGTGGACCCCCCCGGCGGTGACCCCCTTTTCCTCTATCAGCCGCGCCAGTTCGGTGACGACCGGGTCGCACGGCTCCTCGACGAACCCGGCGTTGCCGACCCAGCAGATCTTGACCACCAGGTGCGAGGGGATTTCCTGCCGGATCGAGCGGTCGGCGAAGCTGCGCATCTCCAGGTCCGTGTTGAAGGCACCGCTCCACCCCGGCATGATCAGGCTCAGCCGGAAGGAATACGGGTCCTCTTCGCCGCAGGTGGCGCAGGCGCCGTCACTGCAGGCGGGGTAGAGGGCGTCGCCGGGGAACTTCGGGCGCAGCAGCAGGTGCTCCACGACGATCATCCCTTCCAGATCGGGGTCGCCAAGGAGCAGGGCGATCTTCTTCTTGATGCCGGGCTGGTTGTCCGGGTTGCACGGGTCGACCAGGTAGTTGAACGCCCTGCCGCGGTCGTGGCTGATGACCGGGTAGGCCGAGAGGAAGGCGATCTTGTCGTCTATGAGCCGGTCGAGCGCCGGCTGCTGCCCGAGCCTTTTCACCAGCAGCAGCGTGTATTCGCCGTACTGCTCCCCGAACCTCGCCAGCAGGTGATCCAGGAAGCGGTTGCGGCGCAGCAGGAATTCCGGCTCCGTTTCCGCCAGTGCCTCGAGTTCCGCCTTGCCGAGCCCGCTCACCAGTTCGTCGTACCCCTGGATGATCTCCCCGGTCAGCTCGGTCACGAAGTAGGTCCGGTCCACCGCCGGGTCGAGCGAGAAGAGCTCCGCCGCATGCGCCAGCTGCGCGAAGGCGTTGGCCAGGATCTGCTCGAACACCATGAGGTACGCCTTCAGCTCCCTGGCCTGGGCGCGGCGCCTGGCCGGGGCGGTGGTGGAGAGGTGGTCGGGCCCTATGCCGTAGGTAAGCGGGAAGCTGTACTGGACGGGGAAATACCGGTCGGGGTGGCGGTAGCTCCCTGCGGGAATGGGGATGTCGTTGGCGGCGTTGCGGATCCTGGTCCGTTCCGCCTCGCCGCGCAACTGGGTGAGGGTGTCCATCGCCTCGTCCATCCTGGGGTGGAAGGGGAGCCCGTTCTTGTAGAAAAGAAAGCGCGACGCGTTTCCGTACAGCCTCGGCTGATGCTGCTTGCCCAGGTAAAGAAGCCAGGAGGCGCTGGATCTCGCCGGATCGAATACCGGCTTCCCTTCGCTGCTCCAGGTCGGATCGGCCGCCCCCTTCACGACCTTCCCCTCGCCGTCGTACCTGGTCAGCTGCAAATGGTTCACGGCGATGACCCCTTCTATCTCCATGAGCCGGTTGATCAGGTCGGAGACGCAGAGCACCGACTTGAGCGACGCCGCCTGCAGGTCGGCATCCTTGATGAAGCCGCCGGTGAGCTTTGGGCCGTTGAAGATCTCCTCGACGGGGACCCCCTCATCCAGCATTTCCTGCAGGGTGTGGAAGGGGAGGGGAGGGTTCAGGTACCGTTCGGTCTCGAACCAGATGCGGGCCTGCACCAGTTCGATGTCCGCCTCGGGCGCCACCTCGACATCGGCGCAGACGGCGACTTCCTCTATCTCTATCACCTTCACCCGGCAGAAATCCTCGTCGAGGTTCCGGTGGGAGAACAGCGCCTTCTTGGCCTGGGCCACGGCCGCCGCCTTTAGCAGCTCCTTCTTGCGGTAGCGCTGGATCGGGCCGTTGGCGCCTCTTTGTTCGAGCAGGGCCTTGAGCGCCTGGAGTGTCACTGCCTCACGGGAGCCCGCCGTGCCCAGGAGCTTCAGCGCCGCGTGTTCGAGGAGGATCTTCTCTCCGGAGGGGAGCAGCTCGATCTCGAAGGTGAGGTAGAAGACGTCGCGCCAGTGACGGCGCAGGTAGCTGTTTCGCCCGTCGTCGTCGAGAAGCGGATCACTCTGGACATCGTAGGACCTGGTGGCGCCGAGGCGGGTCAGTCTCAGGTGGTAGGACTGCCCGTTTTGCTCGGCAAAGGCATCGTCGCTTAAGAGAAACAGCGACCACCGCTCGCGGTCGGAGAGGGAGCCCTCCTGGAAACGGAGCTCGACGGTCAGGGGATGGCTCCCGCCTGCGTCGCTCAGCGTGGCGCCCGTCTCGATCTTCCTGTCGTTCAGGTCCCCCGTGTCCGGGTCCGCTTCCAGCTCAAGCAACGCTTCATACAGCCCAAGCGGCCACACCTCCACCGGTTTGCGCCGTGCCCCTCCCGGCAAACGATAGGAGAGCTCCAGCTCTTCTTCCTCGCACCAGGCGTAGTACCACGCGTCGCAAGCGCATTCCTTGCAGACCATCCAGGCGTTGCGGACCGTCTCCAGGTCGATGAGCAGGCGGCGGAAGTCGTCCGGCGTCAACGGGTTTACCGTCAGTATCTCCCGGGGGGTGAAGAAGGGCTGGTTCGGGAAGGGGTCGCTCTGGTCGGGTGACGGGGTCTGCGGTGCCAGGAGGTCGGCGATGTCCCACCCGGTGCGGTAGCCCAGGTCGGTGATGGCGTAACAGAGCGCCTCCAGGATGGTGATCCCCGGATCGCTCTCGTTGTAGTCGCTCCAGAGGCGGCTTGCCGTCTGCTCGATGAAGCCGATCCCCTCGCGGCGCAGGCGGTGGAAATCCTCCGCAGGCGCGAGGGGGGGATGCTTCGCTATGGTCAGGGGGAGACGGCTCATGCGACGCACCGGCACTGTTCCCCGGGAGCTTCTTCCCCGGCCGGGTCGATGATTTCGACCAGGTGCTTCCTGGCCGAAACCAGGATGGACACCGCCTTGGAACCCGCAGCCTCTTCGACCTCGTCGGTGCGCCGGCTCCCGTCCCGGTCCTGGTAGCTGTGCAACAGCCTGAAGTCGGTCACGCAGTCGAGGTAGGGGAGTTCCTCCAGGAAATTGATCAGCACCGACTTGCGGATCTTCCCGCCGAAGGAAGGGCTCCCGCCGCCGGGATAGGCCCAGGGCGACAGGAAGCGGGTGACGGCCTCCTCGATCTGCTTTTTGTGGAAGCTTTCATCCACCCCCTCGCGCAACCGGACCTTGCAGGCGATCTGCACCTCCTCGAACTCCGGGTTCTTCACGTGCAGTTTCACGAAAAAGGAGAGCCGCCGGCGCAGGAAGGCGGCGATCTCCTCGAGGAGCCCCAGGCTCGCGTACGGGCGCAACGGGTCGCGCAGGTGCTGGAACTGCTGGTTGGGGATGGCGACGACGGTGACGTGCCCCGGGGCGAGCTCGCGGTAGATCCCTTTGCCGGTGTGGTCCGGCTGGTACTGGGTGTGGTTCAGGCACTTGGCCCTGTAGACCTGGGGGAAGGCCTCGAGGACCAGCCGCTCGTAATCCCACTGGGCGATGGCGCGCTCCTTGTGCCGCAACCGCTCGGCTATGCGGGTGTAAAAAGCGGTGGGGGGCTCCTTGCCGCGGCCGCCGAAGCCGGCAAAGGGTTGCATGACCTTCTTCACCCCCTCGTCCGGCTGTTCGAGCTTGGCGATGGTCCCCGCGGCGAGCGTCTTTCCGGCAAAGGCCGGATCGTTCCCCCGGTCCGTGAAGGTCGCCTTCAGCGCCTGGGCGGCCACCGTCACGAGGCGGCAGGCCGAGTCGCTGTTCGTGCCCACCGCTCCCCGCAGCCAGTGCCTGCCGGCGGGGAGCAGGGTGTTGTCGTTGGAGGCGTCCCGCGGCACGGCGAAGGTGGCTATCCCCGATTTCAGCAGTTGCCCGGTCCGGTCTTCCACCTGCTCCAAGGCGAACGCGATCCACTCGTTGGCGTGCAGGTAGCTCCAGTGGATATGAGGGGCCGGTTTCACGGAGCGCGGGTCGGCGCTGCCGTCCACCACCTGGAAGAGCAGGGCGAGGTTTTGCGGGGGGGCGAGGTGGGTCAGGCCGATGTAGAATTCCGCTTCGTGCTTTACCGGTTCCCCCTTGGGGAGCTTCGCGTCGTCCCGGTTGAAGTGCCTGAACTGGGGGAGCAGGTAGATCGCCGGGTCGGCAAAGGGGGTCGACGCTTTCAGATAGGGGTGCTGCTCGGCATGGCCGAAGGGGGTCAAGTGAAGAAAGAGGGCCTGCCTGGCATCGAAATGCGCCTTTTGCGCCGCAGCGAGGTCGACGGCCTGCCGGGCGGTGTAATCAAGGGTGAGCTCGGTGATGAAAGGGCCGGCCGGCGCGAGCGGCTTGCTCCCGTCGTTGTTGGGGTCGCCGTCGGTCACGCGCTTTATGTAATCGATCAGCGCCTGCTCGAAACCGCTCTGCCCGAAGTCGTCGGAAAGCCTCAGCCGGACGAAGCCGTTTCGCGAGGAGCTCTGGTACTGCTCGTCCCCGGACGGGTCCGGTGCATCCGAGTAGGGGGGCGCATCGGGGGATTGCGGCTCTCCCAGCAGGGTGAAGGTTGTCCCGGTGACCTCCTCTTGCAGGTTGGTCCGGTACTGCCGCCAGGCGCCCCCCTGCAGGTACTCGGTGACGGCGTTGACGCTCTTGCCGCCGAAGGGGGCGGGAGCGCTTTGCCACTGCACGTTGACCACCGCATCGGTGATCCTTTTCTGGAGGAGCTCCCTGGACCCTATGACCAGTGCGCTGTTCTTGACCGGAGACGCGCCGAAGGGCTGAAACGGCTTGGAGGCGTCGACCGGACCGAAATCGTTGGAGAGGGCGGCCTGCTTCAGCCTTTTTACCTCGACGGTCAGATCGATGCGCGTCAGCGTCGCTTCTTCCAGCTTCGCGAAGGCGAACTTTGCCGCGTCGCGATGTCTCAGCTTCACGAGCAGGACGGGGAGGGAGGTGCCGAAGTTGTAGCCATGGACCTTTTGCGAGTAGCCTACGACGGCGGGGTCGGCTCCGGTGAGCCTCACTTCCAGCTTCAGCCCTGAGGTCCCGGGGTGGAAGGAGGCGGGGCTTTTTTCCAGCCACCCTTTTTCGGAGCTGAGCAGGCAGACCACATCGTCCTTGAACTCCCCGCTCGGCGCCTGCTGCTGCTTCAAGGCGACGGTGACGGTCCGCTCGCCCTGGGCCAGGTACAGGTAGTGCGAGGCGACGGCAAAGCCGATTTCCGCCTGCGGCATGTCGATCCTTGCCAGCACCCCCTCCCGGTACTTCTTGTTGTGCAGGGGATGCCACGACTTGTCCCCGGTTGCCGGCTCCCCCCCCAGGCCGTCCCCGGAATCTGCCACGGTGGAGGCGAAGAGCCTCCCCTGCTGCAGGTCGCTCGGCGCGACCGCCCCGACCTTTTCCTCGTCGTGGCGGTAAACCGTCTTCAACTCCGCCACCTTCGCCCGGTTTGCCGCGAAGTCGCGGTCGTTGGCGAAGAAGGCTTCCTTCCCCAGGTCGTCCTTACCCGCCTTGAACGACTCCCCGCTCCTCAAAAGGTGTTCCGTCGCCTGGCTCGCCAGTTCCACCAGCAGATGCGCCTGAGCCGGCAGGGCCTCCTTTTCCTTCAGCCGGAGAATCCGCCGGTAGTAGAAATCGAGATGCCTGCCGGTTAAGGTGTTGATCCCGTCGCGCGCGTGGGCGAACAGCCGCAAAAAGGCGAGGAACAGGGCGTAGTGCGGCGGGTGGTCGTCCCGCCCGGTGAGGGACGCCTCCAGGGCACGGCCCGCTTCGGTCACGGTCCGCGCCAGGGCCTTAAGGAACAGGTCGAGGATGGAGGTGAAAAGGTTGTGGGTGGCTATCTGGTTGATGCGCTGGAAGGGCTCTATCCCCGGGCCGTAGACCGAGGCATCGGCGGCGATGGCGCTTTTGTAGGCGCTCCAGTCGGCGGAATTGTCGGTGATCCACTCCCTGGAGAGCCCCGAGAGGTAGATCTCGCTGAAGGGGACCGTGGTGCCGCCGAGGATGACCAGCCCCGGCTGCAGGTCGGCTATGAGACGCTCGGATTCGGGGAGTACGGCGAGATCAGCCTTGTAGTAGGAGATCAGCCTGTTGAAGGCGGGGGCCAGTTGGCCCTGTATCAGGTTTTGCAGGGTCTGCTTCAGCGCGATGTCGGCCGGCAGCCCGCCCTTCAGGAGGTCCAGCTCCCTGGCAAGCGTGCCGGCGCTGCTGAAAAGGTACCCGAGGTTCGTCCTGGCCAGCTCTTCATCCGAGGCGAAATCCAGCTCCTTCAGGAAGTCCAGGAATTCCTTCACCCGGCTCTTGTAGAGGTCGACATGCTGCACCGCAGCCACGGCCAACCGCACGGAGACATCCTGGCCGAAGAACGGCTGCCAGTCGCCGTCCTGGACGTTGTTCGGGTTGAAGTAATTCAGGAAGGCGGCGTAGGCCTTTGCGAAGACCATGCTGTCCGCCGCCGTGCGCCCGTCCGCCGGAGCATAGCCGGGGTCCAGGGGGAAGAGCAGGCGCTCCTCCTGGCCGGTCCCCTCGCGGACCGGTTTCAGTGCATCCCTGTTTTGATTGCAGTCGGGCGATGGGCTCATGGGCTACCTAGTCGTTCTCGGGGAGAAGGTTGACCGTCACGGCGAGATCCACGTCCGTGCCTTCGAGCTTGTAGAAGGGATAGACGAAGTTGAAGCGCGAGTTGGTCGATCTGACCCTGTAGATCACCTCGATCAGCACGACACCCTCCAGTTCGCGGGTGTCGTCCAGGCGGACGCTTTCCAGCTCTATGCGCGGCTCGTGGTAGAGGACGGCCGACTCGATCTTGTCCGTCATCAGCGCCTTGGTGCCGGTGTCGAGGCTTTCGAAGACCAGCTCGTCCAGGTTGCAGCCGTACTGCGGGAGCATGACCCTCTCCCCTTGTGCCGTAGTGAGCAGCACCTGGAGGCTGGCGACGATGTCCGCCTCCTGTTCCAGCATCTCCACGCCGGGTAGGGCTTTGTCGAAAGTCGGAGGAAAGGACCAGCCGCGGCCCAGGAATTCGAGGTTCATCAGGCATCACCCTCCGATCAGCACGTTCAGTGCGCAGGGGGGGAGGATCATCCCCCCCGCGGCGGTCGGGTCGGCCATTCTGGCGGCGGGGAGGCCGCCGATCAACACGGTGGCAGAGCCCTTCACGATCGCGTCCGCGCCGCAGCCGTCCCCCAGGCGGGCAGCCGGCAGTCCGCCGATCAGCACGTCAGGAGCGCCCGGCGGGATGATGGGAACAGGCACCCCCGAGGTGGCCGTGCTGACGATAAGGTCGGTGACCCGTGCGGCTGGAAGCATGAGACCTCCTGACAACCCGAACCGGGAAGGGAGCCGTTAAAGGCATTAACGCAGGCGCGGAACATGCGCCAGGGACGCGGAGCTGGGCGGGCTGACCGTCGCACCTTTTGTTTTCCCCTCTGCGCCCTCGGCGCTCTCTGCGCTAAGAGCGTCTTTCAATTGATCTGCACCACTCCCCCCTGGATGACGGTCTTGGCGCTCCCCTTTATGGTGGTGCTCGCCCCGCTGAATTCGGCGGAGGCTGCCCCCTCCGCCTTGAGCGAGGTCTGTGCCTTGACGGTGAGGTTGGCTGCTGCCTCTATCCTGATGTCCTTGGCCGCCTTCAGGGTCAGATCCCTGCTGCTCTCTATCTTCACCCCGGTGTTGTCCATGGTGATCCTGTTGCCGTTTTGGTCCTCGATGACCACACCCCCGGCTTCCTCGGAGAGCGTCATCCTGTTCCCCCCCGGGGTTTCCAGCAGCAGCACCTTTTTCTCGTCGTCGAAGACGAGCTTCATCTCCTCCCGGCTGACGTACCCTTTCCTGTGATTGTCGTCCCTGGCGGCCTCCGGCGCCGGCTTCGCCTTGCTGTGGCACATCCCCAAAACCACGGGATGCCGCGGATCGTCCCCCAGGAATCCGACCACCACCTCGTCGCCCGGGTCGGGACGGAAAAAGGTCCCTCTCTTCTCCCCCGCGTCCAGCGTCGCCAACCGCGCCCAGACCCCTTCCTCCACCGTGCTTACCAGCGGCAACCGCACCTTGATCCGGTCCTCTCCCAGCGGGTCCTGCTCCAGTACCGTGACGACCCCTATCTGCAGCCCGCTTGCCGCCGGCAGCAGCCCCGCGGCCGGCAAGGGACGCAGGTTGTAGGTCTCGACGAAGAGGTCCGGGCTGACCCCGAACTGGACGTCCGTTTCCCAGTTCCCGTTGCTCACCAGGTGGCGCACGCCGGAAACGTAGACCTTCCCCTGGAAGCGCTCGCCGATGCCGGTTACCTCCATCACCTTCCCCGGGGCGACCCCGGCGAAACCCTGGAACCTCGCCCTCCCTCTCACCTTGGCCAGGCGCTCTTTCAAAAGCCGCCCATCCGCCCAGGCCTGCAGCTCGGGCTGCGTCACCCTGCCGCCGTGCCTCATCTCGTGCGCGCCCCCCCCCATGACCTGGGCCAGTGTGTCCGGCGCCAGGTTGCCCGCCCCGGATTTCGGCGGTTCCTTGGCCTCCGCCTCCAGCACTTCCTGGTCGGTCGCGTTCCAGCTGCGCGCCACGATCCCCTCGCTTTGCCTGCGCGCGTCGATTTCCGCATCCAGCTCCAGCAGGGCGCCCCCGAACCCCACGGTGAGGACCGGCTCCTCGCCGGTGGCGGGGGTGGTCACGGTCACCTTGCCGTCGGCCACGATGACTACCTGCCCGTTGGCCTCCGCGCGGCAGAGCAGGAAGTCCCAGTCGGTGGAGACGTACTGCGTTACTTCCTTGAGATCGGGCTTGGTCGGCTGGACGTCGCTGGCGAGCCGGTAGGAACCGATGAGCTGCTCCATGATGTCGCTGTCTTTCATGTCGACGTAGTACCGGCTCTTGGTCCCGCCGGTCATCTTCACCGCCTCGTCGCGACATTCCACGGTCAGCACGGCGCCGCTTTTACGCAGGCTGACGCCATGCTTTATGACGATCCCCCGGAAGACCGTGTCGTTTTGCGAGCGGTATCCGAGCTTGAGCTCGACCTTCCTCCCCGGTATGAAGAGGTCGCTGTCGCTCGCCTGGAAGGTCGCCCGGGACGCTTCTCCGTCTCTTATCTGTATCGTGGCCGACGGTATGCGGTTGATCTCGTTTTTCACCGCCACCGACATGATGTGGAACTCGCCCGGGACCTGCGCGCCATCGACCATCACGGCCACCGTGCAGACATCCGGTGTCGCCGGCGTCGGGATGGTCGATTCGCCGCTCACGGCACCTTCCCCTTCTTATCCAGGGGAGGAAAGAGCAGGTTCGTACCGGGCGCAAGCGAGCGGAAATCCTCCAGCGCGTTAGCACGAGCCACCTCCAGGTAGTACTTGGGGTCGCCGTAGATCCGGTAGCAGAGCAGGGGAAGGGTGTCGCCCCCCTTCACCTTGCGCTGGTGCGTCAGGTCGACGGACGACTTGTTCTCCTTCCTGGCGCGCTTCTTGTCCTCGATGCTCTTCTTGAATTTGACCTTGGCGACGGTGCGGATGGGCTGCCCGTCCTGGTTGAACAGCTTGTGCGTCAGGGCAAGCTCCACGGCCCGGCCGGCGAACACCAGGCTCCCCCAGACCAGCTTCAGGTGGTACGGCTCGTGGGAGTTCCCCTGGTAGCCGGTCAGCATCTTGCGGAAGGCATCCACCTCCCCGGAAACCCCGTCCTTTTTGGGCTTGCCGTCGATGATGCCGGTGTTGTCGAAGAGGAACTCGAAGCTGAGTTCTTCCGGGAGCGCGAACTCGAACTTCGCCTGGGCGCCGCTGGTGCCTTGACCCTGCCCGTCGGAGGTCTTCACCTTGTATTCGAGCGTGTAGCTTTCCGGGTTGATCAGCGCCTCGAAGGACTCCTTCGCCTCGCTCTTGCTGCCGCGTTCCGCATCCTCGGAGCTCTCGAAGGCAAGTATCAGCAGCTTTTCCAGTTTGCCGTTGGCCATCAGCGCTCCGCCTTTCGTTGAAGTATCTGAAGTACCTGCTCGACGCATGCGGCCACGATGGCGTCCCTGTCGTCTCCTCCTCCGGCCGCAGCGGCGGGGGGGGGGGGGGGGGAGGTAAGCGCGACCTTGATGTGCAGTTCCTTTATCTCTATGGGCATGGCGGCGGGTTCCTGTCTCCTTTGGGGCGGCTCGGTGCACCCTCCCTCCCCGCGCTCGCCGGCGCAAGGGCTACTGGAGGGTGAAGTACCGGTAGCTCAGCTCCAGCGTCTCGATCACGACGGAATTCTCGCCGGCGTTCAGGTCGCTCACCAGCCACTTCCTGGGTATGGCGTGGGCGACCTGCCAGGTGCGCAGCGGCTCGCTCTTCTCGTTCATCAGGATGACGTTCAGGTCGGTCGGCTGGAAGTCCCGGTCCCTGAAGGCCCTGAAGAACCAGTTGATCACCTCGGAGTCGGTCAGCATGCCGCGCTTCAGGACCAGGTCGGAATACTTGGTGCGCACGGGGAGCTTGTGGGTGAAGCGGTTTTCGCCCCCCTCCTTGTACTCCTCCGTGTCGTATTCCACCGACAGCCCCGACACCGTCTGGAAGCGGACGTCGTTCTTGTTCTTGCTGACGCCGAACTCAACACGGTAATAAAACCCCCAGGGGGGGTAGTAGTCGACCATGCGCTTTTCCTAGATCTTCATCAGTTTCAGCCCTTCATGGGCGATCTCGATGCTCTCGATGGCGGCCTCGTTGGCGTCGGACTTCAGGTCCGGGGCGGTGACCTTCACGGGGAAGCATCTGGCCGCGGCCCAGGCCGCCACCGGCTCGTGCTTCTCGTTCAAGAGCCTGATGATCACGTCGCGCCGTCCCTCGACCCGCTCGTTGGCGACCTCCTCCAGCCAGCTGTTGTAGTCGAAGTCGCGCTCGAACTTGCCGCGCTTCATGGTGATGTTGTTGTTCTTGATCAGCCCCGGCATGGCGATCTTGTTGAAATCCTTGCTGTCGCTGTGCCGGTACTCTATCTTCTCCCTCTCCATCACCAGGCCGGTCACCTCTGTGAAGCTGATCTTCGCCCCGCCCCAGTCAACCTGGAAATGGAAACGCGGTAAGGGGTACTCTTGCGCCATGGTCGTTCTCCTTTAACTACGTTGTGGGGTGAAACTGCCTCTACGATTCTGCCATCTTGTGCGAGAACCTGAGGATGATGAACTCGGCCGGGCGCACTGCGGCCATGCCGATCTCGACGATCATGCGTCCTTCCAGGATGTCGATCGCGGTCATCGTCTTGCCCAGCCCCACTGCGACGAAGAAGGCATGTTCCGGCTTCACCCCTTGCAGCGCGCCCTGCCTCCAGATGACGGTCAGGAAGTTCTCGATCATCCCCTGCACGCGCACCCAGGTGTTGGCGTCGTTCGGCTCGAAGACGAACGGCTCGGTGGCCTTCTTGCACGACTCCTCGACGAAGTTGAACAGCCTGCGCACGTTGATGTAGCGCCATTCGTTGTCGTTGCCCGCCAGGGTGCGCGCCCCCCACACTAGGGTCCCTTTGCCGGTGAAGGCGCGGATGGCGTTGACCGATTTTCCCGCTACGGCATCGAGGTTCATCTGGTCCTGTTCCACGTTGGAGAACTGGATGCTCGGCTGGATCACCGAGTTCACGCTCAGGTTGGCGGGAGCTTTCCAGACGCCGCGGCTGTTGTCGACGGCGGCGTAGATGCCGGCCATGGCGGCCGACGGCGGCATCTTGCACGAGGCGTCCCTTATCGCCGCCTTGGACTGCTCATAGACGCGGTTGTTGCTGTTTTTGAGCGTGTCCAGTTTCACCGCGGGTGCCGCAACGCCGTTGGTGGTTATGGTCACCTCCACCGTGGAGTCGTCGTAGTGGAAGTCGAGCACCGTGTCCATGTTGGGGGCGTAGGCCGCCCCGTATTTCAGGTTGTTGTTGCCGATGCCGCTGTTGCGGAAGTTTGCGACGGCGTTCAGCAGGTTCCCGTTTGGGTCCGCGAGGGAGATGGCATCCCCGTGCACGTCCATGATGACGAAGCGGTCCTTCAGGTCGGCGCACTGGGCGAGCGCCGCGTCGTGCAGGGCCTTGAAATCGGCGATGGAGAGGCTTTGCGCCTCCGGGAAAACGATCAGCGTCGGTTCGTCCTTCTTGACCAGGGTGTCGAGCCCCGCCTTCAGCTCCGTCTCCACCAGGGCGCCGCCAAAGGTCGCCTTGTAGGAAGCGACGGAGACGATGTAGCAGGGGCCTCCGCCGTTGGCGAAGAACATCTGCAGCGCGTAAAACATGATGTGCTTGGAGCGGGCGGCCTCGGTAACGGAAGCAGTCGCCTTCAGTTCCACCGTCACGCCGTTTTCCTGCGTCTCCTGGATGGCGACGTTGATGTCCTCTTCCTTTTGCGGCCCTCCGAAGAGCTTCTCGTATTCCACCAGCGAGGAGATCCGCGCAGGCTTCAGGGTCAGGTCGCCGGCAACGAACTCGTCCGCCTTCTCCGTGTACCCGATGAACGCGGGGATGGCGGTCTCGACCGGGGCGACGGAAGGGGGGAACTTGGGGATCTCCTCGATGTAAACCCCCGGTGTCCTGTAGATTTGGGCCATAGTGTCTCCCTCCTTTTTGAGCGACTGACGCGGGTTATGTGCTAGCCGGCTTCGGGTTGCCCGGCCGGTCCCGGCCAGGATAAAACGGTTAGGGCGCCTTGTGGTGGATGTCGTGCACGATCTCCGCGATGAGCGGATGCTCGTTCTCCACGGACCGGAACTTCAGGTCCACCATCCTCATGACGTACAGGACGAACGGGTACTGTTTCCCGCCCAGCGTTCCCCAGAGGTGGTTGACCTCTTCCAGGGTCGGGGAATAGATGTCGAAGATCAGCTTGAAGCCCTGCAACTGATCGAGCGGGTTGATGGGTACCGGTGAATTGGTGATCGAGGAGGGGTCGACGGTGGTTTCGGTGAAGACGTTCTTGAACTGGAAGAAGCGGATGGCCCGGGAGAGCACCGACAGCGCGTTGGTGTAATCGGTGTGGGTGGCCGTCATCAGGACCAGGAAGTTCAGGAACACGGGGGGATTCTGATATGACGCGGTCAGGGTGGCGTCGTTGCGCACATAGTTGGGAACGTTCTTGAGGGTCTTTTCCTCCTTCACGTTGACCGCGGAGAGGTAAAGCATGTCACGGGAGAGGCTTCCCCCGCCGCCTCCGGTGCCGAACACGTCCGGCACGTTCCCCAGGGCGGCCGCCACGCCGGAGTTGTAGACATCGTCCAGATGCTTGTTGAGCTCATTCATTACAATGGTCAGGGCATGGGAAATCAATCTTGGCTCTCCGGTCCCGGCTTTGGAGTCTTTGAATGGCTGTGGCGCCCCTCTGCATGGAGCAAAAAGTGTCGCGAGACAGGCAGCTTGGGGGATGCCTTGATGCTCTTTGCCGGGGTGGTCGTCGCTGCTGTCACGCGGGCAAGGGGGTGCAGGGAAGCGGGTGAAGATGCGGGTGTGCGTTTTATAATTAGAGTAGCTAAATTTATCGGGATTCGCCCCGCTGTCAACCGCGGCACCAAAAAAAGATGCGTCCGCTGGAGTACGGACCCGGCAGGGGAACGGAGAACCGGCAGGGGGGGGTGGGTGAGCGGAATGGGGGGAGGGATAAGCGCGGGGAGGGGTCAGCCTTTCTTTCTGATTATGAAGAACGCGTCGAAATGGGCCACCTTGACGTCGCCGTTATATACTTCCGCTTCTCCCGCAATTTTCCTTTCGTCCTGCGGTATCGCCCTGGCTTCGGCACGGACCACCCCTTCGCGCACGGGCGCCAGGAACTTCAGGCTCATCTCCACCGTCACGAAGTCCGTCCCTTCAGGGACTATGCTCTTGATGGCCATCGCGACGGCGGTGTCTGCCAGCGCGGTAACCGCTCCGCCGTGCATGAGCCCCACCCCCTGGGCCAGCTTCGCCTTGAACGGCATCGACAGGACCGCGCGACCTTGCGCCGCCTCGGTGATCTCCATCCCGAGGTATTCCTCGAAGGGGGCGCAGGATATCCACCCGGGGAGCCGGAAAGGCGTCCGGGCGCTTTGCATCGGCTGTTCGTATATCTCTTCGTACATGTCTCTTTGTTCCCCTCTCCTGAAGATTCCACACTGGTCGTTATATATAGAATCCCGCAGGGGCTGTCTACCGCAAACACATTTTCCACGCTCAAATAGCGGCAAAAAAGGGAGACGCCTCAGGCAATCCCCTTTATGGCCGCGGGAAGCTGTGCCAGGGTGGGAACCGCCAGGCCGGGGGGGTCCCCCGGGAAACCCCACAGCTTTTCCTCACGCTCGATCCAGACCGTCTTCATCCCTACCGCATGCGCGCCCAGCACGTCCCACCCGTGCGCGGCCACCAGGCAGCTCTCCGAAACCGGAGATCCCGCCCGAAATGCCGCCGCCAGGTAGGTGCGCGGGTCGGGCTTGCAGGCGTCGGTTTCGTCCGCGGAAAGCACCGCCTCGAAGGCGTGAAGCACCCCTGCTTTTTGCAGGAGCCGCTCTGCAGCCTCCACCGAGCTGTTGGTGAGAACGATGAGGCGATGCCCGTCGCCGCGCAGTTGCTGCAGGCTTTGCGCCGCCTCCGGCCAGGGGTCCAGTTCCTTCATCTGCTCAAGGATCCCTGCGGCCAGCGACTCGGGGCGATCCACTGCTTTCAGGACCTGCTGCAAGCTCGCCTCCGCCAGCAGCAGGAAAGGGGTGTAGCGGTTGGCGAGGGTGGCGGCCATCGCCGATTGCAGCAGGCGCGCGAACCACCACTTCGCCGCCTCGGGGCGCATGCCCAACTCCGAGAACGCCTGTTCCACCTTCCCCAGCGAGAATAACGTCCCTACCAGATCGAACACGATGACCATTTCTCTCTCCCTCGCTATATGCTTCGCTGCCGAATGCGCGCCCTCCTCAACCGTCTCCCGCTCCTCCGGTCAGGGGGGGCCTCCGGTGTGGCAATCGGTGCAGGGGGTCTGCTGCCAGGCGTCGCCGATCTCCTCGGGGTGCCGGAAAGCCAGGCTCTCCCCTATCCGGGCCGTTTCCAACCCCTTGCCCGCAATCCCCTGGACCACGATGTCGTGGCACAGGTTGCAGTCGGCGCTTATGGCCTCCTGCTTCTCGTTGCGATGGCTGCCGCTGTGGCAGCGGAAGCACCCGGGGAAATAGAAATGGCCGATGTTGTCCGGATACGCCTTCCAGGCGACCCGCATGTAGGGGAAGATGTTCCTGGCGAACTCCCCCTGCACGCCGGCCACCCCCTGTTCCACCAGGGCCGGCTGGCCGGCCAGGAGGTTCGGATAGCTTACCCGGTAGAACTGCATGATGCCGCTGCGAATCCCCTCCTTCGCCTTGTCTAGCGACGGGTACGGGTCGCTGCACAGCCTGACGGCGAGCTTTTTGATCTCCGGGAGTCCGGCGGGGATCCGTCCCGCGGTAATGGCCGAATCGATGAACTGCGCCGGCGGCCGGTACAGGTGTGAAGGGCGGTTGTGGCAGTCCATGCAGTCCATCACCCGGATCTCGCCCGGCGGGGCGGTTCCGGACTGCTGTCCCTGGTCGCGGAAGAGCTGCACCGATCCGTCGGCGAGGTTCGTGTAGCGAACCCAGGCGATCTGCTGCCTGCCGCGATCGGCAGCGACGTATTCTATACGGACCCGGGGATTGGTGTGCCAGTGGATCCCCTCCACGAGCCCCAGCGCCGACTGGGGTGGTCCGACCTTCAGGTTCAGCCCGATGCGCCAGGGGGTGTTCGCCTGATCGGAGAGGTGGTGGTCGCGCAGCTGCAGCTTGTGGCCGTAGAATTGCTGCGGCCAATGGCATTGCTCGCAGACGGCCCGCGCCGGGCGGAGGTTCTTGATCGGCGTCGGTATCGGCCTGGGATAGACGTCGGCCAGGGTGGCATAGACCTGGTAGAGCCCGGAGAGCTTGGAGCGCGCATACCAGTCTGCCCCCGGCCCCACATGGCAGGCGGCGCACGCCACCTTCGCGTGGGGGGAGTTGCTGTGGGCGGTGTGCTCTGGCTCCATCACCGCATGGCAGAGCGTGCCGCAGAACTGGACGGATTCCGTGTAGTGGAACGCCTCGTAGCTTCCCACGGCCGAAAGAAGGACGAAGATCGCGGTACCCGTCACGAAAATGAAGAAGGCATGCCGGTGCCTGGGCTCGGCAAGGTCGATCTTCGGCCACCCCGGCGCGGGGTGCGCGCCTTCCAGCCTTTCCCGCCTGATTTCCCGAAGCATGCCGAGCGGGATCAGCAAAAGTCCCACGATCATCACCGACGGCAACAGTATGTAGGTCACCAGGCCGAGGTAGACCGCCTGTTCCTTCATGGTCAGGGTGACGATGAAGAGAAACAGTATCATGAACAGCGAGGTGAGCACGATGACGACGCCCGCCAACGAAAGCCAGTTTTTCACCGAAGCCGGGAACATGAGCTTCATCAGGGACCTCCTGGCCTGTGGAACATCGGGCCTGGGGATTTACACATCAGGTATTCTAGTGAGCGGTTGGGGAAAAGCAATGATCGGTGAAGATTAATGCCCTTTCCGCCAAGAGGCGCCGCCGACTGTTTTCCAGGTCCCGCCTGCCGGCTCTTCCCAGCGGCAGGGGGGGGCGGCTAATCGCTGCGATTCGGTATTGAAGGGCCGGGGGAGAGCCGCTCCCGGTCCCTGCTGTGGTCCTTCGCGATCAGCATGTAGATCGATGGCACCACGAACAAGGTGAAGAGGGTCCCCACGAACATCCCTCCCACCAGCACGAGGCCGATGGAGTTTCGTGCCTGCGCCCCGGCGCCGGAGACCAGCGTGAGCGGGAAGTGGCCGGCTATGGTGGCCGCCGCCACCATGAGGATGGGGCGCAGCCGGGTCACGGCCGCCTGGCGCACCGCGTCCAGCTTGCTTGAGCCCTGGAGCTGCAGCTTGTTGGCGAACTCCACGATGAGTATCCCGTTCTTGGATACCAGCCCCACCAGGGTGACCAGCCCCACCTGGGAATAGATGTTCATGGTGGTGGTCCACCCCCTGGTCCAGAAGGGGAGGTTCGGGTCCGGCATCTTCAGGAAGGTGAAGATGAGCGCGCCGAACATGGCCAGCGGCACGGAACCGGCCAGGATCACGAAGGGGTCGCGGAAGCTGTTGAACTGGGCCGCCAGCACCAGGAAGATGAGCACGATGGCCAGCGCAAAGGCGGGGAGGAACTTGTGCCCCTCGCTGCGCAACTGGCGCGATTCGCCGGTGTAGTCGACCACGTACCCCAGGGGGAGGATGCGCGCCGCCTCGCCCTCCAGGAAGGTGAGCGCCTCGTCCAGGGGGCGCGTCGGCACGCCGCTGATCTTCACCGCGTTCAACTGCTGGAAGCGGTTCAGCGAACGCGGCACCACCGTCTCACGGAGCGTGGCCACGGTGCTCAGCTTGACCATCCCTCCCCCGGGGCCGGTGACGTAGAGGTCCTGCAGCTGGTCCGGGTTGAGCCGTCCGCTGCGCTCGATCTGCGGGATCACCTTGTAGCTGCGCCCTGAGATGGCGAAGCGGTTCACGAAATTCCCCCCGACCATCCCCCCGAGGTCTCCCCCCACCTGTCCCAGGTTCAGTCCCAGCGCCGCAGTCTTGTCCCGGTCCAGGACGAACTCGTACTGGGGCTGGTCGATCTTCACGTCCAGGATGGGGGGGAAGGCGAACATGCCGCTTTGCGCCGCCTTCGCCTGCAGCCTGTCTGCGAACTCCAGGATGCGCTCGGTCTCCTGTGTGGAGGCGAGCACCAACTCCACCGGGAAATCGCCGCCGCCGGGGAGGGCGGGGGGGGTAACCGGGAAGATGCGCACCCCGGGAAGCTGCTGCAGCTTTTGCTGCACCTCGGGCATGATCTGGAAGATGTCGCGCCGCCGCTTGTCCCACGGCTTGGTCACCATCCCGGAAAAGCCGGAGTTGGGGTTGGTGAGCTGGAAGGTGAAGCTCGTCTCCGGGATCCCCATGAAGATGCGGTTCACCGCGACGGCGAAATGGCTGTTCTGGTCGATGGTGGAGTTGGCGCCCCCCTCCAGGATGCCGAAGATCACCCCCTGGTCCTCCATGGGCGCGAGCTCCTTGGCGGACATGATGAACATCGGGACCGACAGGAGGCTCACCGCGAGCCAGACGGTGTACACCGCCGGGCGCGCCTCCAGCGTCGTTGCCAGCAGCCGGCCGTAGGCGTCTTTCAGCCGGTGGAAATCGCGCGCGATGCGCCCGGCGAAGCCGTGCTCCTCCATGCCCGGCTTGAGCAGGGTGGCGGACATGACCGGCGACAGGGTGAGCGCCACGATGCCCGAGATGGCGACCGCCCCCGCCAGGGTGAAGGCGAACTCGCGGAACAGGGAGCCGGTGAGCCCTCCCTGCAGGCCGATGGGGAGGTAGACGGCGGTCAGGGTCACCGTCATGGCGACGATCGGCCCCACCAGCTCCCGCGCCCCCGTGAGCGCCGCGTCCAGCGGTGATTCCCCCTCGCTCAGGTGGCGCTCCACGTTCTCCACCACCACGATGGCGTCGTCCACCACCAGGCCGACCGAGAGCACGATGGCCAGCAGCGTGAGCAGGTTGATGGTGAAGCCGAAGGCCTGCATCAGGAACACCCCGCCGATGAGCGACACCGGGATGGCCACCACAGGTATCAGCACCGAGCGGAAGGAGCCCAGGAAGAGGAAGATCACCACCACCACGATGATCAGGGTCTCCCCCAGCGTCTTTAGCACCTCGTGCACCGCATCGGAGATATAGCCGGTCGCGTCGTAGGCGATGCGCGCCTTGAGGCCGGTGGGGAGATCGCGCTCGATCGCCGCCATCTCGCGGCGCACCAGCTTGATGACGTCCAGGGAGTTGGCGTTTGGCAGGGGCCAGATCCCCATGAACACGGCGGTCTGTCCGGAGAAGCGCACCTCGGTGTCGTAGTCCTCGGCCCCCAGCGCCACGTCGGCGACGTCGCCAAGGCGCACGATGCTGGTGCCGGAGCTGCGCAGCGCCAGTTTCCTGAACTCCTCCACGGTGCTCAGGTCGGTGTCGGCGGTGAGGTCCACCTGGATGTAGCTCCCCTTGCTGCGCCCCAGCGCGGAGAGGAAGTTGTTGGCGGCCAGGGCTTCGCGCACCTGGGCCGGCGTGACGTTGAGCGCGGCCATCCGCTCGGGCTTCAGCCAGATGCGCATGGCGAAGGTGCGTGCGCCCAGGATCTCGGCGCGCTGTACCCCTTCCAGGGCTGAGAGGCGCGGCTGCACCACGCGCACCAGGTAGTCGGTGATCTCGTTTTGCTGGAGCAGATCGGAGCTGAAGCTCAGGTAGGCGGAGGCGAACTGGGAGTCCGCCGTCTCCACGTTGATGGCGGGTACCTCGGCCTCCAGAGGGAGGTCGCGGCGCACCTGGTCCACCTTGGAGCTGATCTCGGCCAGACCTCTGGTGGAGTCGAAGTTCAGCTTGAGCCGGACCCTGATGGTGGAGAGCCCGAGGGTGCTCTGGGACTCCATGTATTCGATGCCGTCGGCCGCGGCGATGGAGCGCTCCAGCGGCGTGGTGATGAAGCCGCGCACCAGCTCGGGGCTGGCGCCGACGTACACGGTGGTGACGGTTATGGTGGCGTTCTCGCTGCGCGGGTACTGGCGCACCTTCAGGGTGCGCATCGCCTGGAGGCCGGCGATGACGATGACCAGGCTCACCACTGCGGCGAGCACCGGACGGCGTATGAACAGGTCGGTGACGTTCATGGCTAGCTGTTCTCCGGCTTGGGTGCCAGCTCGAAGGGAGGGGAGAGCCGGTTATCCGGCAGCACTGCCTGGCCGTTCATCAGCTTGAACACCCCGGTACTCGCCACGACCTCCCCTGCCTTGAGGCCGGCGTTGACCGCCACGAAATCGCCGCGCCTTTCACCCAGGCGCACGAACTGCTGGCGCAGCACCTTGCCCCCTTTCCCCTTCCCGTCGTCCTGCACCACGAACACCGAATCGCCGTAGGGGGCGTAGAGCACGGCTGTGGCGGGGACGGCGAGCACGCTCCGCCGCTCGGGCAGCCGTAGCGCCACGTTCACGAACATCCCGGGTCTGAGCCGCTCGCCGCGGTTGGAGAGCGTCGCCTGCACCCGGATGTTGCGGGTGTCGGCATCGACCAGTGGGCTCAAGGCGGTGACCCGCCCGGTCACAGTCAGGCCGGGGAGGGCGTCCACCGTCACCCGCACCGGAAGATCCCGTTGCAGCACGCCTATCTGTTGTTGGGGGAGGGTGAAGTCCACGAAGATGGGGTCGAGGGCCTGCAGCGTGACGATGGGGTCCCCCTCGCGCAGCATCTGGCCCAGGTTCACCTGCCGGATACCCAACCGGCCGCCGAAGGGGGCGCGGATCTCCTTCTTGTTCAAGACCGCTCGGAGGTTGGCCGCCTGGGCCAACGCCTGTTCGCGGGCAGCGAGCGCACTTTCGTAGTCGGCCGGGGACGCGATGCGCTCGGGGAGCATCTTCTCGGTACGCTCGAGTGTCGTGCGGGCGAGCTCCGCCTGGGCCAGCGCGCCTGCTAGCTGCGCCTTCTCGGTCGAGATCTCCTGGGCGATCAGCAGCTCGCCCTTTTGCACGCGGCGCCCCGCCTCGAAGGCGATACGCACCACCTTTCCAGCCATCTCCGCCGCGACCGTCACCCCCTGAACCGCGTTCAGGGTCCCCACCGCAAAGAGGGAACTCTCCCACGACTGCGCCTTTACCGAAAAGGTGGTCACAGTCTCCGGCGGCGGCACGAACTGCTTTCCCTGCTCCACCATGGCCCGGATCTGCAGCGCCTTGATCCCGGCGAGCACGGCGACGATGGTCAGCAGGCCGACAAGGGCGAGAAACAGACGCTTCTTCATGGCCGAAATCCTTTCTCCCGCCCCACTTCAGGGGAGGCCGGGGGCTGCGCGCCGGTGGGCGGAGACCACCACCCGCCGCCTAGCGCCTGGAAGAGCGCTGCGGTGTCGGCTAAGCGCATCGCCCTGGCCTGCGCCAGGGAGATGCGCGCCTGCTGGTGCTGGCGCTGGGCATCGAGCAGGGTGAGATGGTTCACGGCGCCCAGCCGGTACCGGGTGAGCGCCACCTCTAGCGAGCCGCGCGCGGCTGCCTCCGCCTCCGCCTGCGCCTTGAGCGCCCTGGCATCGAGCTCAAGGCTCCTCAGCACGTCCGCCACGTTCTGAAGGGCCATGAGCACCGTCTCCCGGTAGAGCGCCTCCGCCTGGGCGTAGGCAGCGAGAGCGGCCCGGCGCCTCGCCCCTAGCTCGCCACCCCGAAAGAGCGGCTGCACCAGGCCGGCGCCGATGCTCCAGACGCCGGTCCCGGCGGAGAAGAGATCGGCGGGCGCGGGGCCTTGCGAGCCGAAATCGCCGGTGATGGTCAGGCGCGGGAAGAGATTGGCGGTGGCCACCCCTACCTCTGCGCCGGCCTGGTGCAGCAGCTCTTCCGAGGCGAGGATGTCGGGGCGCTGGCGCACCAGCTCAGAGGGGAGGCTCACCGGCAGCTCGGGGGGGAGCTTGAGCCCCTCCAGTTCGAACTCCGGGAGGGCAGCCGCCTGTGAGGGGGGGAGGCCGGCCAGCACCGCCAGCCGATGCCGGGTCAGGGCCAACTCCTTTTCCAGTGGGGGGATCGTGGTGCGGGTCTGGGCCAGCTGCGCCTGTTGTGCCAGGAACTCCGAGCGGACCGCCCCTCCCAGGTCCATGCGGAGCTTTACCAGACGCAGTTGCTCCTCCTCGGCGGCGATGATCGCAGCACTCGCCTCGATGCGTTCGCGCAGGGAGCATTCCTGGATGACCGTGGTGACGATGTTGGAGGCGAGCGTGAGGCGGGCCCCCTGCAGGAGAAAGCGTTGGTAGTCGAGCTGGGCCTGGAAGGACTCCACACGGCGTCGCACCAGCCCGAAAGGGTCCAGGCCGTAGGAGACGCTCACCGAGGCGTTGTAGAGGGTGAAGATGCCGCCGGGGCCGCCGGGTTGACCGAAGGAGGCGCCGGTGAACTTGCGGCGCTCCACGGAGAGCCCCGCGTCGAGGTCGGGCAGCCGCGATCCGGCCTCGGCGCCTCGGATCTCCTCGGCCCGGCGCAGCGCGGCTTCCGCCGCGGCCAGGTTGGGGCTTTGCGCCAGTGCCTGACGGATCACCAGCTCCAGCTTGTGCGACGCGAACAGCGTCCACCACTGGGAGGGGATCTCCCCGCCGTTCACAAACCGTTGCGCCTCCCCCTGCGGCGCCGCCGCGGCGTCGGTCGCCTCCGGTAGCGGCAACGGGGTGTAGCGCTGGACTTCGGGAGCCTCGGTCCCGCGAAAGTCCGGGCCCACCGCACATGCGGAGAGCGCGGCCATGGCGGCAGCCATAACTACTGCAAACCCGTGGCGGAGCAAGTATGTCACCCCTTTGCACCTCGACTGATCGTTCGCAAAATCCACCGGTTATCCGGCCCGCCTCTCGCCCTCGGCACCTTCGGCCTGAAGCAGATCCTCAACGTAAAGCATCTTAACTGCAACCGCCACTGTCGCTGTGATGGGGGCTGCCAGCACCACTGCCGTTACCGTTTGGCAGGACAAAGGTTATATTGGTGACCGGCAATGTCAACGTTCATTTGGGAGGATGAGACGGGCGGCTCGGCTGTGGCGCGGCTAGCGGTTGTTGCATCTCGTCAGCGCGCTGAGCCGCGGCATGGGCGGCGGGCTCAAGCCTTCGCCGGCGCTGCTTTGGATGCGTACTCTCGTGCTGGCGAACCTGGCACGACGCCGGTATCCCGCAAACGTTGCCTTACCCGGTCGACCTGCGCCACGGCAAGCGCCCATCGAGCTCAACCTGCAGGGCCATGCTCAGGAAGGTTCGGATCAGGACCACCACACCGAGAACCGTTACCCCCTGCAGGTTGGGTTTCACTGCGACGGTCCGTATTATGTCTGCGGCGACCAGGAACTCCAGGCCCAAAAGTATCCCCTTTCCGATGTCCTGTCTCAGTTTTCGAAAAGGATCCGCCTCGTTGCGCCAGGTGAGGGCGCACCTCGCCAACGCCGTCATCAGCCCCAGGATGATCACCAGCACCCCCGCCCCGTCGACCGCCAGGCCCACCGCCTCTGCAATCTCGTCGAAAGATGGCATAAAACCTCCCCTCGGCCGCCCGCTCGTTGCCGTTCAGGGGAGAAAGGTTATATTAGTGGATTGCAATGTCAACGGTGGTCCGGGAGGAGGATGCCGTTCCGAATGGAACCTTTCTGGCCGAGGAAATGCCGCATCGAGAACATCTTGAGGGGCAGCGTTGAGCGAAGGGGAGCCAATGGGCACTGCCAGCAGTGGAGGCAACAAAAGGGAACGGCCTCCCGAGGACGTGGCACTCGAAAGGGAGCGCTCCGCGCTGCTCCGACGGCTCGAAGCGTCGTTGGAAACACCTATGCTGGTACTTGCGTTCGTGTGGCTGGTGTTGCTGGTGGCGGAGCTGATCTGGGGGGAGAGGGTCGCCTTCGAGCTGATAGGTATGGTGATTTGGGCGATATTCATCGTCGATTTTTCAGTGGAGCTGATGTTGGCGCCTCATAGGGGTGCGTACCTGAGAGGGAACTGGCTGGCAGCGGTTTCGCTTTTGGTGCCGGCGCTGCGCATTTTCCGTATCTTTCGTATGCTTAAACTGATCCGGGTGGCTCGGGTCGGGCGCAGCTTGCGGTTGTTGCGTCTGGTCAGCGCGCTGAACCGCGGCATGGGTGCGCTGGGCGCAAGTCTTCGCCGGCGCGGCTTCGGTTACGTTCTCTCGCTAACGGTGCTGGTGAATTTTGCGGGCGCAGCCGGGATGTATTCCTTTGAGAGCGGGGGAGGCGCAGGTTTGAACTCATACGGGGAGGCGCTATGGTGGACTGCGATGGTCCTGACGACCATGGGGTCGCAGTATTGGCCGCAGACGTTGGAGGGACGCGTCCTTTGCTTCTTCCTGGCTCTTTACGCATTTGCTGTCTTCGGGTACGTGACGGCCACCCTGGCGACCTTTTTCGTCGGTCGCGACGCGGAGAATCAGCATGCCGATGCACCGGCGGGGAAGGAGCATGCTGAAATACGTGAAGAATTGGCCGCCTTGCGGCGGGAGGTCAGGGAAATCCTGCTCCAGCAGCGGGAGTCGGTGAGAAGGGACCGCGACCGGCAGAGGTGAAAGCACCGGCCGGAGTACGGACCGGCGGGGACCTGGCGGCAGCCTTGAAGCCGGGCACCGGGCATGAAGTGGCGATGGTGCCGCGGCTTGGTCGGTATGAGCGATCAGATCGATAGGAGCCGGTTGAAAAAGGACCGGTAGCGGCGCAGCGCGAGCCGCAGGTCCTCGGTCGAGACATCCCCGCCGCGGTCCCACTGTGTCTCGAGCTTTGCCCGCTCATCGGCGAAGGTCTCAGCCAGGCGCTTCATCGCCTCCGCCACAAGGTTGTCCGCCTCTTCCACCGCCCTTCGCGGCTCGTCGACGAATCCCGCCTGTATGCCGTCCCAGCGTGCGCGGAGGTCGCTCGTCTCATTGGGGGATAGCAGCGGCGCCGCCGACGCGTCGGCAGGCTGTCCCTCTTCTTCCGCGGTGACAGGAACGCGGACCTGTCGTTGTTCCTGACGTCCCGCCAGGTCCGCGGTGGTCAGGACCGTTTTCCTTTTTTCCTCGTTGAGTCTCTCGTCCATTGGTTCCTCCCTTTGGTAATGCAGCTATTTCCGCAGTGCTCCGGCAGTTGGTGAATCCGTTTCACCGACCAGGTCCAGGAAAAGGGTGCGGTAATGAATCATCGCCTGCCGCAAGTCTTCTGTGCTAGCCTCCCCCTTGGCATGACGAAGCGAGATGTCGTGCCCTGCCCGGTAATGCTCCACGACCCGTGGATGCTCGACAGAGATGTCAGCGGCGCGCTGCTCGAAGTCTCCGACGGGGTAGCCGCGCCTGCCCATCACGTCACCCAGCAGTTGGTCTGCTTCCGTCACCGCGCCTTTCGGGTCATCGACGAACCGTGCCTGGACCTTCTTCCAGGACTCCCTGAAGCGCGCAGCATCCTCCGAGGAAAGCGGCCGGATGTTCAGGCGCTCCACACGTTTCTCGCGCTCCTTGAGAGCGGCTTCCGCGCGTGCACGGTCTCCTGTTTCCCGCACGGTATGGTCATACTCCGAGCCGAACCGATTGCGCAGTTCATCCGTCTTTCGCCTCCGGAGGAGAAAGAACCCTGCGATAGCCAGAACCACAACGACAACGACCACGCCGACCGCGACAAGTGCACTTTCATCCATGTCCGCCTCCAATGTGCGTCCTTTAATTCGGGCAATGCATGTATATCACCGTTTCAAGTGTATGCAATTCCGACTGCCCAATCGCCTTTCCTCTTCCTTTCTGCCGGCGCGGGAATTACAATGCTCTTAGAAGGATGGTAGTGAGAAGCGCTAAGGAAGAAGCGACGGTCGCTGCGGAAAAAAGCGGTGCCCGACGCGGGAGGTGAAAGATGGGAATTTTAACGTGGATTATACTTGGTCTGGTGGTTGGTGCGCTCGCGAAGTTTTTCATGCCCGGCGATGATCCCGGAGGTATCTTTGTAACCATCCTGCTCGGTATCGCGGGGGCATTCCTTGGCGGCATGATCGGTTCGATGCTCGGGATAGGAACGATAACCGGGTTCAACATGTTGAGCATCCTGCTCGCCATCGTTGGGGCGGTTCTCCTGCTGGTCCTTTATCGAGTCATCAGGAGACCTCACAGAGGGTAAAAGCCTGGGCGCAGGTACGGGCCCGGCTCAAATGCAGGCTACTTTTCCAGATGTGTATCCGCTGGGGAGGTAGCCTGTCTCATTTTCTGCCACCCAGCCATCCAATCGCTGAGCCTCTTGTTTCGATTCTCCTACAGCCTGCTTCCCGTCGACTTTCATCGATGCGGTGCATGCTCACCGCATCTGCCATTCGGAAAAGGAAACGGGCCATCTACGCAACTATGACAGATAACTTCATTTCCGTCCCGGATATGCAGCATGCGGATGAGAAAACGACGATTCCGCCTCCAAATACGGCGCATCGGGAAAAAATATGACGGATCCGCGCGAAGAACTTCATTTCCGTCCCGGATATGCAGCATGCGGATGAGAAAACGACGATTCCGCCTTCAAATACGGCGCATCGGGAAAAAATATGACGGATCCACGCGAAGAACTTCATTTCCGGCCCGGATATGAAGCATGCGGATGAGAAAACGACGGTTCCGCCTTCAAATGTGACGCATCAGGAAAAAATATGACAGATCCGCGCGAAGAACTTCATTTCGGTCGCGGATATGCAGCATGCCGATGAGATAACGACCATTCTGCCTTCAAATGTGTCACATTCGGTAAAAATTTCGCTGATCCGTACGATCGATCCGGAAAGGATGTGCGCTTTTTGAAAAGTAGTGCGTCGCGGTAATTTCACCGGACCCGATAAAACATAAAACCTTTACATGGATCACGATGTTCCGTGGGGGATCCGGCATTTGCGGCAAGAACCGGCGGCGGGATTGCGCAGAAGCGACTGGACGTGGGGGGAAAGCAAAGCCCCCCCGGAAGGCTCCCGGGAGGGGCAGGTAAGGCTTCAAGCCGGTTCCATGCGCAGAAAATAGGACCATGGGCCGACGATGGTGCCGCTCTTGCCCCTGATCCTGAGGAAGTTGGGCTTGGTGCGGTTCAGTCCCAGGATCGGTATCTTCTGGCACCTGGTCGACGAGTCGAGCAGCCTCCAGTTCGCCTCGACGCTGGGATCTCCGTCGCAGACCCAGATTTCGTACAGCTTTGCGCCTGCGAGCTTCGCTACCGAAGCATAGGCCTGTCCCCCCTTGCAGTCGAAAGTGATCCTGAAATCTCTTGGCTCAAGGATGGTCGAGGCAGGGGCCGTCTTTTCGGCTGAACGACCAAGGCCGAGTTTCTCCGGAAGGGTAGGGTCCTTGATGGCTGCAGCTTTGACCACGCCGTGAAGAATGGCAAGGCATTCGTTCATCACCTGACGATCGGCCTCGCACGCCTTGATCTTTTCGGGGTCCCCTTTTAAGGAGCCTGCGAAGCTGGTCTCGAGGCGCTCGTGGAGTTCGCTACACCTCCCCGGCGTGGGGATAAGCGATATCAGGTAGTCGAACATCTCCTGGGTTAAACCGTCGATCAATACGGCTGATTTCGTAATGACCTCGGCATTGCTGTCGTTGCTATAGCTCATGGCTACCTCCTGTTTGGGTTTGTTTGGATATTTTAATGCTCGCTTCCCGGAATGACAAGTCGTATGGATACGGTTCATGGTGCCCCGTACATTTTGTCTTTCCCCCCGCGGCACTGCCGTTGCGTGCCTAAGATTGGGATATATAATCAATTGCCTGTAGCTAATCCCTGAGCCGAAATCCGCGTTGGAGAGAGCCGGACGCGGGAAGGAGAAAGAAATGAGGCGTCGAATCGCTGCTTCGTTAGTCGTTATTCTTGCGTGCCTGTGGATCGTGTCAGGCTGTCACACCGTGAAAGGCGTCGGCGAAGACGTTCAGAGCGGAGGTAAGGCAATAGAGAGGTCTTCGGGGAAATGACCCCGTTTGCCTGACGTCATGCGCATGGGCAAGAAGTTGCCTTGTCTAAAAGGGACAGACCGGCTGGCGTTCTGTCCCTTTTTTGCGGCAGC
>Ga0209317_1000184_pt1 | contig 85077 bp, 78 predicted proteins | sample RifGroB2_FD_183994 | JGI IMG/M metagenome (GOLD analysis project Ga0209317, IMG submission 183994) | Soil microbial communities from Rifle, Colorado, USA - Groundwater B2 (SPAdes) (version 2) | ecosystem: Environmental > Terrestrial > Soil > Unclassified | place: Rifle, Colorado | collected...
TCACTGATGTTGACACCCATGAGAAATTCACCTTGCTGGGAGCCAAATACGGACTGAATGTAATTTGCCAGAAACCATTGGCTCCGGGCTACGATGCTGCCAAACGGATGATAAAGGCCACCAAAGAGGCAGGGGTGAGGTTCTACGTCCACGAAAATTACCGCTGGCAACCGCAGTTTCGCCTGGTAAAAAAAATACTCGATTCAGGAGTTATCGGTAAAGCATTTCGCTGTGAAACGGCTTTCGTCACCGCCTTCCCGGTTTTCGAAACCCAGCCCTTTTTGGCCGAACTCCGGGAATTTGCCCTCACCGACCAGGGCTCTCACCAGTTCGATGTGCTTCGCTACCTGTTTGGTGAAGCCGAAACCATATACTGCGAAAAGCAGACCGTCAATCCGTCCATTAAAGGTGAGGATGTTACAACTTCCATCCTGAAAATGGCATGCGGCACAGTTTGTATCCAGAAGATTTCGTTCAGTTCGCCGCTCGAAAATGAAATATTTCCGCAAACCACTATGCTCATCGAAGGCGACAGAGGCAGTATTCGTCTGGATGCCGGATTCGAACTTAGCGTGACTACTCCATCAGGAACGACCAAAGAAATAGTTCCTATGCGTGTGTATCCCTGGCAGACCGACCGGTTAAAACCAGAACCGCCCAGTATTGTTGACATCAACCAAAATATTCTGGACGATATGCTCGGAAGCGGCAAAGCCGAAAACACCGGCGACGACAATTTCGAAACAGTCCGTCTGGTTTGGGCAGCTTACGAATCGGCAAATTCGGGAAGAGTGGTCAGATTGAAAGATTTTTAAACTATTTTTACTGTTCCACTCGCAATATCCGGAACTATAAAATTAACCTTCAACATAAAACCTGCGTCCATGAAACAGCGATTTGTCCTTTTCTTTGTCGTGCCCGCTTTTCTCATTGTCTTAAATATTAATGCACAACAGGCTAACTGGACGCATTTCAGGGGAAGTAACCTGAATGGCATTTCGGAAGCGACCAATCCGCCGGTAACTTGGGGCATTAGCAACAACATCAAATGGAGAACTGACCTCACAGGCAAAGGATGGTCGTCGCCTGTTGTTTTGGGAGATCAGATTTGGTTAACTACAGCAACTGAAGATGGCAAAAACATGAAGGTCGTCTGCCTCGATTTCAAAACCGGAAGAATAATTCACGATATTCTGTTGTTTTCGCCCGATTCGCTGGAGTCGAAACATTCGATAAATACTTATGCCACACCAACTCCATGCATCGAAGACGGTTTTGTGTACATTCATTTTGGCACCTATGGAACTGCCTGCCTGAAAACTGCCGATGGGAAGCTGGCCTGGAAGCGGACTGACCTGAATTGCAAGCATGTGCAGGGGCCAGGTTCATCGCCAGTCCTCTACAAAAATCTGCTCATCCTGCACCTGGAAGGAACCGATGTGCAGTACCTGGTGGCACTCGATAAAAGAACAGGTAGAACTGTCTGGCGCATCGAACGACCGACCAAAGTTTATGATCCGCTGACGCCCATCGGCAAAAAAGCTTACATTACTCCTCTAATTGTGACAGTTAAAGGCCGCGATATGCTGATTTCGAACGGATCAGGTATTTGTCAGGCATTCGATCCGAAAACCGGGCAGGAAATCTGGCGAATTGTACAGGGCATTGATTCGACCATTGCCATGCCGATAGAAGAAAATGGGCTGGTTTACTTTTTCCCCGGATTTGTTGACTCCCCGGATGGCGAAAAATATACTGAACTAATTGCTGTGAATCCTGACGGAAAGGGCGACATTGCCAGAACCAATGTGTTGTGGAGGCTCAAAACGCCTGTACTGCAATTGCTCACTCCTGTGATTAAAAATGGCCTGATTTACACTGTTGACACCCAAAATAATCTTCTGTGCATTGAAGCCAAATCGGGTTCTGTGCTTTATTCGCAGCGGATGAAGGCCAAACATTATTCATCGCCTGTAGGTGCAGCGGGCCGGATTTATTTCACTTCGGCAAAAGGAGAAACCACAATAATCAGGGAAGGCCGCAAACTGGTGATTGAAGCTGTAAATCAGTTGCCCGGCGAAGTTTTTGCCACTCCTGCCATTCTTCGCAATGCCATTTTGCTGCGCACCGACAAAAGCTTGTATTGCATTGGGAAATAATAAAAAAAGAGAGCCAGTATTTCCAGTTCAAACAATAAATAACAGACTTGAAAAGTGTACCCTTGGGGACTCCGACTTTCCGGGATTCCGACTTTCCTAAGTCGGAGTGGAAGATTTTTCAAAAGGAAAAGAAGATCACGGACTTAGGAAAGTCCGTGTACCAGGCCAATCTCTCCAATCGGAGACCAAGCCAGCCGATACCGGATTGTTTAATACATAATTTATTACATTCGAAAAATGCCTTTCATTCCTGATAGTCGTTTCAAAACTTTCGTGTTCCCATAGTTGACCTGTTTGGCCTTCGTTTTCGTTAATATTGCGGGCAGTAAAAAGTTTTATGGAGTGTAAAATATCCTCAAGGTAAACCGGTTTTCCGTTTTCATCTTTTTCAGAAACCGTGAGTACCCAGTGAATGTGGTTTGACATGATACACCATGCATGATTGGTCAATCGCTTGCCTTCCCAAAACAGCAGCGCTTTTTCAATCACTTTACGGTTGTTTTCCTTTAGAAGCGAAAGAGTCGGGAGATTCGAATTGTTCAAAATTTTATCGAAGGCGAGGCGGTATTTCCGCAAAGCAATTTGATAATCCTTTTTGGCTTGTGTAAGGGACTCCGGGATTCCAACTCCGGAGATTTTATCGGACTTTGGAAAGTCAGATTTCAGGTTGTCAGAGTTTGAAACTCCGGCTCCCCAAACTCCGATTCCCGAAAATTCCGCATCCAGGTGATGCAGTCGGTTTCTGGCGATTTCGAGCTGTAGAGAATATTTATCCATTGCACCTTTGGGAATGGCGCCAAACAAGGTACAAGTAACCGAATACCACTGGCCCGGTTGTTGAAAGTGTGGAAGTTTCCTACGATAGTGTTCTTTTCTGGGTCTCATTGAGTGGAAGTTGTTTGTTAAAGTTAAAGAAAATCAGGGACTTTAAGTTTCCTAACTCAAAGTTTGCCGGACTTGGGAAAATTCACTTCTTGGGGATTCCGACTTTCCTAAGTCGGAGTTAAAGGCTTTGAAAAGGGAGAAAGATCACGGACTTGGGAAAGTCCGTGTCCTCCGGGACTTTGAGTTTCCTAACTCAAAGTTTGTCCGACTTGGGAAAATTCACTTCTTGGGGACTCCGACTTTCCTAAGTCGGAGTTAAAGGCTTTGAATCGGGAGAAAGATCACGGACTTGGGAAAGTCCGTGTCCTCAGGGACTTTAAGTTTCCAAACTCAAAGTTTGCCGGACTTGGAAAAGTCCGACTCCCAGACAAGCTGGTTAACAAGAAATCTTCAGGATATTTTAGGTACAACATGCAGGATTATTTTATAAAATTACCAATCAGTTTCAGACTACTATCCGATGAAAAAATTAAGGACAAACCACATTACCGTACTATACGAAAACGGCGCCCTTCGGCAAATTAAACTTGGGGATACAGAGATTTTAAGAATGATTTATTCAGCAGTTCGCGACCGCAACTGGGACACTATTGAACCAAAGATAGAAGATGAACTCCTTGAAATAGGAGAAAATTCATTCGATATCAAACTGAAAGTTTGCTACCAGACTAATCCCATTCATTTTGTTGCAGAATATCAAATTTCAGGAGAAAAGAATAAAATCCGCTTTGAAATGACGGGAACGGCGCAATCTGATTTTCTAAAAAACCGGATTGGCTTCTGTGTGCTGCACCCTATTCGCGAATGTGCCGGTAAAACAGCAACAGCGATTCATTCCGACGGAAGTACTTCGGAATTTCTTTTTCCTGAATATATTTCTCCAAACCAGCCTGTCAAAAATGTGCGGGCGATGATTTGGGAAGCTGCTCCGGGCATAACTGCCCGAATGAGTTTTTCGGGAGACATTTTCGAGATGGAAGACCAGCGAAACTGGACCGATGCCTCTTTTAAAACTTACTGCACTCCATTGGAACTGCCATTTCCGGCAGAAATAAGAAAAGGCGACACGGTTTTGCAGGTGGTGGAACTGACTATTGAAACGGAAAAGAACCAGAAAAGCCCGGTTAATGATTTTGTTTTTTCGTGGAGTGACGAAAGGATTTCAAAACTTCCTGAACTGGGAACTGCCATCAGCTCGCGAAAAGAAACACTCACCCATGGTGAAATTGATCTTCTGGGAAACCTTCCCTTTCAACACCTTCGGGTGGAGGTAAAAATGAACCATCCCGATTTTGCCGATGTTTTCGGAAAGGCGATGCGCGAGGGCAAACTACTTGGCTGGCCGCTGTTTGTGGTTCTTTATCTTTCAGAAAACCATTCGAACGAATACCAGAAGTTTGCTTCGTTTTGCAGGGAGTTGAACGTGAAAGTGAGTTATCTGCTGATGGTTGGCCCAAATCATCTTCCTTTTGCAGAGTTCGACGAACTTTCGGCACAAATCAGAAACGATTTTCCTGAAATCTTGATCGGGACTGGGGTGAACGCTTATTTTGCCGAACTGAACCGAACCCGTCCCGCCATCGAAAAAGCCGATTTTGTTAGCTTTACGATTTGTCCGCAGGTTCATGTGTCCGACAGTGCTACACTGGTCGAAAATCTGGAGGCACAGGCAGAAGTTGTTAGTTCAGCGCACGTACTTTTCCCTGGAAAACCAATTTATATATCGCCGGTTAGTTTAAAGCAACGCTTCAATGTGGTGGCTATCACTGCCGAACCCGAGCCGGAACCCGGAACCTTGCCCTCTTCAGTCGATCCGCGTCAGCGGACAGCATTTGCTGCCGTATGGACTTTAGGCAGCCTGAAATTTTTATCGCAGTCCGGATGCCGGTTGATCAGCTATTACGAAACAGTTGACTGGAAAGGATTTATTCAGGGAGAATTTAATCCTGATTGCCCTGAAAAGTTCCATGCAAAAGCGAATGATATTTTCCCGATTTATGAAGCGATAAAAGAGCTTTCAGGATTTTCACAGGTGATTCATTCCCATTCATCACATCCCCTTTTGTTCGATGGATTGGTTGTTAAATCAGAACTTGAAACCAAACTGTTCATATTCAGTTTTTCTACGGAAGAACTTGTAGTTACCTTAAATACAGGTCTTCAGCCCAAAGAGATCAGATCGTTGCTATATTCCACAAATCCAGAACTTTCACGAGATCAGTTGACTTTGCAGGCCTGGGATTTGATGGTCATAAAATTCAACACGTAAATTGCACAACCGAGCTGGAAATCTACAACAAGTCACTGGCAAGTTCGGCCAGATAACTTCGTTCTCCTTTTACGAGATTTACATGAGCAAAAATTTCATGATCTTTCATCTTCTCAGTCATGTAAGCCAATCCATTCGACTTCATATCCAGATAAGGCGAATCAATCTGTTGAAGGTCGCCTGTAAAAACAAGTTTACTTCCCTCTCCGGCCCGGGTAATGATGGTTTTAATTTCGTGAGGTGTCAGGTTTTGGGCCTCATCAATAATGAAGTACGAATTCGACAAACTTCTTCCCCGAATATAAGCCAACGGCGTAATGATAAGCTCTTCATCTTTCAGAAGCTCTTCAATTTTCTGGTATTCCATACTTCGCGGATTATAATTGTGCTTGATGACTGATAAATTATCGAAAAGAGGTTGCATGTAAGGACTGATTTTTTCCTGGGCATCGCCGGGCAAATAACCTAAATCACGATTGCTGAGTGCAACAATGGGGCGGGCCAGCAAAATCTGCCCAAAGTTTTTGTGTTGTTCGAGCGCCGCAGCCAAAGCTAACAGTGTTTTTCCGGTTCCGGCCTTTCCGGTTAGTGCAACCAGTTTTATTTCAGGATTAAATAGTGCATCCAGACTGAAGGTTTGCTCAGCGTTTCTGGGTTTAATTCCATAAGCGGTTTTTTTCTCAACCCTGATCATTTTCTTCAGGCCACCATCATACCGCCCTAAAACGCTGGCTTTCGAAGATTTAATTATAAAGTACTCGTTTATATCCGGAGTCTGCTCCAATCCCATATCCTCCACCGGAAGCGAATTTTCATTGTACAGTTTTTCGATCAGCGCATCATCAAAACTGGCCAGTTCGGTTACCCCTTTATTCAGGAACTGAATATCCTTGACCTTATCGTTGTAATAATCCTCAGCCTGAATTTTCAACGATTTAGCCTTCATTCTGAGATTAATATCCTTCGAGATCAAAATAGTAGGCCGGTCAGGAAATTTATGCCCAATATGCATAGCAATAGCCAGAATCCGGTGATCAGGAATATCTTCCCTGAACGATTGTTTCATTTCTTCCGGAACAGGTTTCCCGGTTTCAATGATCAGTTTTCCTTTATCAGGTCCTAATTTTATTCCCCCGTTAAACAGTTTGTCGCCAACAATTTCATCCAGTTCGCGCACGAATTCACGGGCCTGAAAATTGATCGGATCGTTCCCCCGCTTAAACTTGTCCAATTCTTCGAGAACAGTAATCGGAATTACGATGTCATTATCCTGAAACTGGTAAATACTGGTATGGTCGTGAAGTATCACATTGGTATCCAAAACGAAAATTTTGGTTATTTTCTTTCTTGCCATTTCCGCTATCTTAAAGGTTTCCCTAAATTTAGAAAAATTAGAATGCAATTCTCCCGATTAAGCCGATAAATTCTCAATTTTACCGTTCTATTTTTTAACCAGTGTTCATAAGTTTTTAACTCATGCAAACTTTCCAGGAAGTCCTTGATTTTTTATACAGCCAGTTGCCTATGTTTCAGCGTACTGGTCCGGCTGCCTACAAAGATAACCTCGATAATACCATTCGGCTCGACTGCATGTTCGGGCATCCGCATCGTTCGTTTAAAACCGTTCATGTTGCCGGAACGAATGGAAAAGGTTCGGTTTCGCACATGCTTGCTTCCGTTTTTCAGGAAGCCGGATATAAAACGGGGCTTTATACTTCGCCACATTTGAAAGATTTCAGGGAAAGAATCAAGGTAAATGGCGAAATGATTCCGGAAGAAGTGGTTGTTCAGTTCACTAAATTATACCTCGAAAAAAATGAAAAGGAAGCGCTCGAACCTTCATTTTTTGAATTGACCGTATCTATGGCTTTTGATTACTTCCGAACCATGCAGGTTGATGTCGCCGTTATTGAAGTCGGGCTGGGTGGACGGCTCGATTCAACCAACATCATTACACCTGAAGTGTCGGTCGTAACCAACATCAGTTTCGATCACATGTCGTTGCTGGGCAATACGTTGCCCAAGATTGCGGCGGAGAAAGCCGGGATCATCAAAAAAGGAATTCCGGTTGTGGTAGGCGAATCATCGCCCGAAACCAATTTCGTTTTTGAACAGGTGGCGGAAAAGGTTAAAACATCACTCGTTTATGCCGACCGGGAATATCAGTCTGATTATTCGATGCTGACAACCGGCGGAAAACAAAGCCTGAATATCAGGAAGAATGGAAATTTGTTTTATCCGGATTTGCAGCTTGATTTATTAGGAATTTATCAACGGTACAATGTTCCGACCGTTCTAAAAACCATCGATATTCTGAATGAAAGAGGATGGAACCTTTCAGAGAGTGTTGTCAGAAGCGGATTACTCCACACCATCCGAAATACGGGCTTGATGGGACGCTGGCAAATCATCGGGAACAATCCTTTGACGATTTGCGATACAGGGCATAATCCGGCAGGTATCAAAATAGTGGTGGAACAGATTAATCAAACGGCTTATAAAAATTTACATCTGATAATCGGCATGGTGAATGATAAAGATCAGGATGAGGTTTTGTCTTTACTTCCATCAAATGCGATCTATTATTTCACCAAAGCTTCCATACCCCGTGCCGCCGATCCTGAAGTGCTGGCCGGCAAAGCCGCCCGGTTTGGGCTGATGGGGAATTGTTATGCAACTGTTCAGGAAGCATTTTCTGCTGCCCTTGTACATGCTGATAAAAACGACCTGGTATTTGTTGGTGGAAGTACATTCATAGTGGCCGAAGTTTTATGACTTTTTTAAATGTTTTGTTTGCAAATTTCAAAAAGGAGTATATCTTTGCAACGCTTTAAAAAATAAAGCACATACACAAAAACTACAAAAAGGGCGATTAGCTCAGCTGGTTCAGAGCATCTGGTTTACACCCAGAGGGTCGGCGGTTCGAATCCGTCATCGCCCACAAAAGAGGATAACGAAAGTTGTCCTCTTTTGTGTTTTTTACCTCCTACGTTGGACCAGATCAGTCAGAAAATCTATTTTCTGGTCATTTCAGTAACATATAGATCACATTCGTGCAAAATATGAATACTTCCACTAACAAAATCAGACTATTCAGGAATTAGGCTTGACGAAAATAAAAAAAATGAGCTACTTTTGTGCTCAATAAATTGACTTCGGCATAAATGAACCTGTAGTTATCCCGTTAGTCAATGATTATTTTCTAATTGTTTTTAACTCGAGTACCGGTTAAATGGTGTGACTGAGGAGACGAAGTTGTGCAAACCCTACACCAGAAACTTAGGTTAACCAAAATTATTCCATTGGCATTTATAATAATTCATCAAAACAAATCCACGTTCTCAATATTTTTTGAGGTATGCTCGAAAATTTAATTACATCCAAAACACGTATCAAGCTTCTGCTCAAATTCTTTTTGAATTATCAGACCACCTGTCATTTGCGAGGGTTGGTCACTGAATTCGGAGAATCTTCAAATTCCATTAGGATGGAACTTCTTAAGCTTGAAAATGCCGGATTGTTGATTTCAACTTTAAAGGGGAACAAGAAACTCTATTATGCCAATACAAATTATCCATTTTTTGATGAAATTAACAGCATTTTAAAAAAGGTTGTTGGTATCGACCTCATTATCGAACAAATTACCAGCCAGATCGAAAATCTTGATGCTGCATACCTCACCGGAGATATTGCGGTTGGCAAAGATTCGAAAATCATTGAACTGGCGCTTATTGGGAATTTCCTCGATCAGGAATACGTCAACAGTCTGATTAAAAAAGCAGAATCTTTCTTAAGCCGAAAGATCAATTGTACGATCCTTACGCACGAAGAAATGATTCAAAATTATAAATTCAAAAACATATTACTGATTTACGAAACAGAGCAATACTCTATAAGTAAACTTTCAAATATCTAAACTCAATTCTTTTGCCAAACATAAAACAAAACTTATGCAAAAATTAATTCTTCGTATCCTAATCTTCTTTTGCTATTTTGCAACTGTCATAGTTGTACAGGCGCAGGATCCGGCAAGCATTGATGTCAACCAACTTTCAGAACAGCAGATACAACAAATCGTAACTGAAGTAAATTCCAGAGGCTTAACCATCGATCAGGCGGCACAAATGGCTCAGATGCAGGGAGCAACCCCTACCCAAATTGAACAGTTAAAAAGACGAATTCAGGAACTTAATCTCTCCAAGGGAAAATCAATTGCCAGTCCCGCTGCACAAAGCGCTCAAACCAGTACCTTTTCAAGAGAAGCCTTTTCTGAAAAAGCTGTGGTAAATGCCTCACCTGAAGTAAAACGCATTTTTGGATTTCAATTGTTCAATTCGGATAACCTGACCTTTGAACCTCCTGTAAATATTCCAACACCTCAAAACTATGTATTGGGAATTGACGACGAATTGGCTATTTCAATCTGGGGAGCCAGCCAGCAAAACTACCAATTGCGCGTTGAAACTAACGGAGCTGTCAGTATTCCGGATATTGGTCCGGTTTATGTTTCAGGAATGGAATTCTCAAAAGCAAAAGAACTGATCAAAAGACGATTGATCGCTATTTACCAGGGCATGGATGGATCGTCGCCCAACACGTATGCCGAAGTAAGTATCAGCAACCTACGTTCCATCAAAATCAATGTAATCGGAGAAGTTATGGCTCCGGGAACCTACACACTACCATCCACCGCATCGGCTTTTAATGCACTTTACCTTTCCGGAGGACCGAATGAAAACGGTTCGTTCAGAAACATTCAGGTAATACGTGACAATAAGATCATCAAAACCATTGATGTTTACGACTACCTGATTAATGCCAATACACAAGGAAATATCCAGCTGCGCGAACAGGATATTATTTACATCCCGACTTATACCAAACGGGTGGAAGCGAACGGTGCATTTAAACGAACCGGTATCTTTGAACTGACTGAAAAGGAAAAGCTTTCTGATCTGATACGCTATCTGGGAGGATTTAGCGATCAGGCGTTTAAAGCGCAACTCTCACTGACACGCATTACCGATACAGAGAAAAAAGTCATCGATATCAATCAATCCATTTATGAAAGCTTTGTTCCCAACAATGGCGATGTGCTTGTGGCCTCCGGAATTATTGATCGTTTTGAAAACCGGATCACTATTTCAGGAGCAGTTTTCCGCCCGGGAACCTATGAACTGACGGAAAATTTAACTCTTTCAGGCCTGATCAAAAAAGCGCAGGGAGTTACCGAAAATTATTTCAGCAATCGTGGTTTGATAATTCGCCTTCAGAACAACCTTGCACCAATGACCTTATCGTTTAATGTGGATGATGCGATAAAGGGAACCAACGACATAAAACTTCAGCGTGAGGACCAGGTGATCATTCAGGATATTTTCAGCATGCGCGAGAAAAGGACCATCCAAATTCTGGGAGAAGTACAAAAACCAGGCGAATTTGACTTTTCAGATAACATGACTTTAAAAGATTTAATCTTTAAGGCAGGTGGATTTACCGAGGCTGCCAGCGAATCATTTATTGAACTCGCCCGTCGTCACAATTACGAAGAATCTAACCTGATGGGCGATGAATTGGTTAAACTCTCTCAGTTTAGTATCGACCGGGAACTTAATCTCGATTCTAAAGCAGACACTCTCCATTTACAGCCATTCGATTACATTTATGTCCGGAAAGCTCCATCCTATCATCAGCAACGCACTGTTTATATCACAGGTGAAGTTCGGTATCCGGGAGCATACAGCATCGGATCAAAGAAAGAACGTATTTCGGACCTGATTAACCGTTCAGGAGGATTAATGCCTGATGCTTTTGTAAAAGGTGCCAGAATGAAACGTGTCAATGAGCGAATAGGCGAAAAACTAGATGTTCTTCAGAATATTACATCTGAAGGTGTTCTGGCAAAAGCTGAATTGCAAATTCAGAATGATCAGCTGGAATTAAGACTGGAAGATATCCTGAAAAATCCGGGATCGGGTTTCGATTACCTCTTGAAAGACGGTGATCAGGTGATCATTCCTGAAGTCTCGCAGGAAGTACGAATTTCAGGAGAAATACAAAACCCTATCGGACAAGCCTATCAGAATGGGAGAAGCCTGAAATACTATATCAATCGTTCGGGAGGATTCAGCGACAATGCACTGAAAAAGAAAACCTTTGTGATTTACAGTGATGGAACCACTCAGGTCACCCGAAGTTTCATTGTTCGCAATTATCCTAAAATTGAACCAGGATCGCAGATTATTGTTCCCCTGAAACCGGAAAAGCAACGAATAGACAATACCGGAAAATGGTTAGGCATTGCCAGCACTATGGCTACTGTGGCCATTGCTCTTTCCTATCTGATTAAATAGATACAAAAAGCAGAAAATTGAATATACTGTCTTTTACAATTTAACTTTTGAGAATTTAGCCATTGGCTATTTTCATTATTCACAACCCCAACTCATAACTCATAATAACTTATAACATCAATTCATGAGCACCCAACAAACCAGCACCCCCAAACCTCCGGTCACTAATGATGATGAAATCGATTTGCTGGCCTTAGCCAAAACTTTTTGGAAAGGCCGAAAGACTATCTTGAGAACCATACTCATTGCCGGGATATTCGGAGTAATCATCGCATTACTATCACCCAAAGAATATACTGCTACCACAACCATTGTTCCTCAAACTTCTTCTTCAACAAATAAACTTGGAGGATTATCCTCGTTGGCAGCTATGGCCGGGTTTAATCTGGACAATGCGTCTTCGGGAGAGATACTCTCTCCTACGGTTTATCCGGAAATTGTATCTTCCGCACCCTTCCAACTCGATCTGATGAATCTACCCTTTACTTTTTCAGAGGTCAATCACCCGGTAAGTCTTTACGAATATTACAGCGAAATTTCCAAGCCCGGTGTTTTATCGTTAATTGGGAAATACACGATCGGTCTTCCCGGAGTCATTCTTTCAGCGATTAAAGGGGATAATGAACCGAAAACAATCACAGAAAACAAAGGCCCCATTGCTTTGACCAAAAAGCAAGAAAAGGTTAGAAAAATGATTGCCGAGCAGGTAACTATAAACTTAGATACCAAACAAGGTTTTATCACCCTGCAAGCTGCTTTCCCTGAAGCATTGCTTTCGGCACAGGTAGCAGATCAGGCGAGGGAATTGCTTCAAAAATACATTACCCGGTTTAAAATTGAAAAAGCTTCTGATAAGTTAGCATTCATTGAACAACGCTATCAGGAAAAGAAAAAGGAATTCGAAAAAGCCCAGTCGAAACTCGCATATTTTAACGACCAAAACAAGAATGTAACGAGTGCAGTAGCCCGAACCGAAGAAGTGCGGTTACAGGGAGATTACACCATAGCCATGAACGTTTATAACGAATTAGCCAAACAACTGGAACAAGCTAAGATTCAGGTTAAAGAAGAAACACCGGTATTTTCCATTCTGGAGCCTGCCATGGTTCCGCGCGAAAAGTCGAAACCAAAGAAAGGAATTATAGTTGCAATCTGGATCTTCCTTGGAGGGATTATAGGTGTTGGTGTTGTTTTCGGAAAAGAATTTATGAAAGAGGTAAAGAAAAGGTGGAACGAGACGGCATAAAACGACGATGACAAGATAAGATGATTTTCATAATAAGGACAGATTACATCAAATCAGGCGAATTACATAATGGTAATATGTCTAAAATTCTTTTTAAGGTGAAAATTATAGCATAATTGGATTATGATCTCAAATACTAAAATACTCGTAACCGGCGGAGCCGGTTTTATCGGTTCAAACCTATGTGAAGAATTAATCAGACTGGGCAACAAGGTTGTATGCCTTGATAATTTTTCGACAGGCAAAAAAGAAAATATTGAACCTTTGCTTTCCCATCCTGAATTTAGATTAATCACAGGCGATATCCGTAATTTGGAAGATTGTAAGCTTGCTGTTGAAGGCGTTGACTACGTTTTGCACGAAGCTGCCTTAGGTTCTGTTCCACGTTCAATCAATGATCCAATAACAACAAATGATGTAAATGTTAGTGGATTCCTGAATATGTTGGTAGCATCAAGAGATGCTAAAGTTAAAAGATTTGTATATGCAGCCAGTTCTTCTACTTATGGTGATTCAGAATCATTACCCAAAGAGGAAGAAGTAATAGGCCGTCCACTTTCGCCTTATGCCATAACCAAATATGTGAATGAATTATATGCCGATGTGTTTTCGCGTACCTACGGAATTGAATGTATTGGCTTGCGCTATTTCAATGTTTTCGGTCGCAAACAAGATCCCAATGGAGCTTATGCTGCCGTAATACCTCTTTTCGTCAAACAATTGATGAACCACGAACCTGTCATGATAAATGGTGATGGTGAATATTCACGCGATTTCACTTACATCGACAATGTGATTCAAATGAATCTATTGGCTCTAACAACGAACAATCTTAAGGCAGTAAATACAGTTTACAATACGGCATTCGGTGATCGGACGACATTGAATCAGTTGGTTGGTTACCTGAAAGATTTTTTATGTGAGTTTGATTCTGAAATTGTAAAAATAGAAATCAAACACGGACCAAACCGGGCAGGTGATATTCCGCATTCTTTAGCCAGCATTGATAAAGCCAAACGATTATTAGGATACGATCCACACTATTGTATGAAAGATGGGTTGAAGGAAGCAGTTATATGGTACTGCGAAAATCTGCAATAGACAGGCTATTAAAACCTTATCTGTATTTTTTTCAACTTTAGTAGCAAGAATCAGCCCCCCAAACCAAAACCTTATTTACCTTATTGATATGCAAATCGAATGCTTAATTCGTTAAATTGTGCTAAATAAAACAATCAACTCAAATATCATTTATCAACATCAACCAAATACAAATGGAAAATAATATTAAAATCGCTGTAATCGGCCTTGGTTACGTTGGCCTTCCCCTCGCCCGACTTTTCTCCACCAAATACCAAACCATTGGCTTCGACATCAATCAAAAAAGAGTAGATGCCCTAATGGCAGGAAATGACGATACGCTTGAAATAAGCAATGAGATGTTAAAAGAAGCAATCCAGAAAGGTTTTTTTTGCACGACCGATCTGGAAAAAATCAAAGACTGCAACTTCTACATAGTAACTGTGCCCACTCCGGTTGACCGCAATAATCGGCCAGACCTCACTCCTCTCATAAAAGCCAGTGAAACAATTGGCAAGGTGATTAAAAAAGGCGACATCGTTGTTTACGAATCTACCGTTTATCCCGGTGCAACAGAAGAAGATTGCATCCCGGTAGTGGAGCGCGTCTCCGAACTAATATTTAATGTTGACTTCTTTGCAGGTTATTCGCCCGAACGTATTAATCCGGGCGATAAGGAACATACAGTTGAGAAAATAAAAAAGGTTACCTCCGGTTCCACTCCCGAAATTGGAAAAAAGGTAGATGCCGTTTACAATTCTGTTATTACGGCCGGAACACATCTTGCCCCCACCATTAAAGTGGCCGAAGCAGCCAAAGTAATTGAAAACTCACAGCGCGACATTAACATCGCTTTTGTAAACGAATTGGCCAAAATCTTTAACCTGATGAATATTGATACTCATGCCGTGTTGGAAGCTGCCGGCACTAAATGGAATTTTCTGCCCTTTAAACCGGGCCTGGTTGGTGGCCATTGTATTGGCGTTGATCCTTTTTACCTGGCACAAAAAGCACAGGAATATGGTTACCATCCCGAAATTATCCTTGCCGGGCGCCGCCTTAACGACAGCATGGGAAAATATGTGGCCAATGAGGTAGTAAAACTGATGATTAAGAAAGGGACACCAGTTAAAGCAGCAAAAGTCTTAATGTTAGGCATTACATTTAAAGAGAACTGCCCGGATATCCGCAATACCAAAGCCATTGATATTTACCATGAACTTCGTGAATACGATGTTGAAGTAGATGTTTACGACCCCTGGGCCGATCCTGACGAGGTAAAACACGAATACGGGATTAAAACTATTACGGAATATCCAACTGGAAACAATTATGGGGCAATTATTTTAGCGGTGGCGCATAATGAGTTTTTGACAATTGATTTGCAGATACACAAGAACCAAGGATGTATTATTTATGATGTTAAGGGGATCATCGATATTTCATTAACAGACAGCAGACTTTAATAGAATCAAAAATTACCAGTGAAAATTTAAATGTGGTAACGACTTTAATGGTTATTCACCAGAAAGGAAAAATCCGGACGATCAGATACATACACTCCCAAATACCGTGAAAATTGTTTCTGTATGTGATACCGAATCCATTGAAGTTATCGCTCAGGTTTATGAATAAGTCATCACGGTACGTGTTCATCGTGTCCCCAGCATCAAAGTGTCTGAAGCTGGCAAAATCATTGAAAACACCCATCGCGATGTAAATATTGCACTTATTAACGAATTGTCCAGCATCTTTAACAGAATGGACATTAACACATACGACGTAATTGAAGCTGCCGGGACCAAGTGGAGTTTCCTCAAATTCTATCCAGGTCTGGTTGGAGGAATCTGCAATGGTTTTAACTCATATTATCTGGTACACAAAACCAAACATCTGGGATATCATAATCAGGTATTTGATGCCAGTCGTTACACAAACGTCTCGATGTACGGATACATGTCAAACGAATTTTGGCAGCCGATAAATACATCCCTCAGCTAGTCGTGTGTACTGTTAATGGCTTCACCTTTAAGGAAAACGTAACAGATATACGCAATACCAAAGTTGCCGATATTATATGCGAATTACAGTAATACGGTGTACATATAAATCTGGTTGATCCGTATCCCGATTTGGACGAAGCACAACATGAATATAGGATTGAACTGAAAGAACAACCTGAAGGAACTTATGATACCGTTATAGTGGCAGTAGTCCATCGGCAGTAAAGGGAAAAGACTTAACTGACTTTCTTAACCTCGCTATTAAAAACTGCCTTGTGGTAAATGTGAAAGGATTGTTACGCAATGAAATTAAGATTCTGGATTACTGGAGTTTGTAATTAATCATTCTATCAATATTTTATTGATGCCTAAAAATATTTTTAACTTGGAATAAAAAATTGCTATATTTATTTTCAAACTTATTTATAACAAAACCGTTTTTCTCATGAGGAACAAAACCTATATCTATTTGATTATAATACTACTAGACACTTTAGTGCCATCTCAAAAACTTACAGGAAAAAACAAATACACCGTAAAAATAATTCAACCCGATCCGATTCAGGCTCCTGTCATATCTTCAGTAACAGTTTCTCCTGAAAATAAAAATCTGGTAGTATGGGAACAACATGCCAATGAGAACATACAATATTTTAAGATTTACCGCGATGCAGCCAATCCCGATGATGGTTGGATAAATGTAGGCAAAGCAATGTATCCAGGGAATTATTCGTTTATCGATCCTTCCTCCTATCCCAATGTCCGTTCGTACCAATACCGGATTTCGACTGTTGACAAATGCGGTAACGAAATATTCAACACCCAAATCCATAAAACAATTAGACTAACTGTTGATAAAATTAGCGATGCTACCTATTTATTAAAATGGAACCCTTACGAAGGCTTCGACATTGCCGGATATAAAATATACCGGGGTACCGATGTTGCGAATTTATCCCCGATTGATACTATTACTGCCTTGGCAACAGGCTATACCGACATTAAAAATCCTTATAAAGATGCATTTTACCAAGTTGAAGCAATTAGCAAACAGGATACAATTACCATTCAAAAGAAACTTAGTTTAAACAGAGGAAGAACACGTTCAAACATTGCCTCCAACAAATCGGTCCTTACTTCCTCCGACACGGCCGATACTTCAAAAATTCAGGTTTATCCCAATCCACTGACAATAAACGCAGTAGTGGTATTTCCTTATGATGCCAGCCAAACTTATCAACTATCCATACTCGATCTAACAGGGCATACGATTTATATGAAACAGGTATTCTCGGGAGAAATCGAAATTGAACGCAAAAATCTTAAAGAGGGATTGTATATCATTCAAGTTGCAGGAAAGAAAACTTATAGAAAGAAATTAATGGTGGGGAGTTATAAAGCATGGAAACAATAAAAACATTCATTCTTTTGATATCCTTTCTTCTAATTCTATTTTTTCATGTTGATGCACAAAACGTTGAAATAATTGGTGACACCATTGAGATACAAATCGATGGTTACAAGACAGGGGAAATTCAATGGCAGTTCTCAAAGGATAAACAAACATGGGAAAATTTAACCAATTCTAATTCAGAAAAATTAACCTGTAAAGTAACCAAAACAGGTTTTTTTCGTGCAAAAGTTGAAAATGGTAACTGCCCCTATTTTTCGGATGAAACATTTATTTATACACCTTTTACAGATAATTCTTTTCCTAAAATAACTGACGAAGGTGCAAAACTAAAAATACAATGGGATTTTAATATTTCCCCTCTATTAGTTAGCCGCTATTTTGTCACGGTTGAAGGTAAGGATACAACAATTGAGGTTACAGGTAAAAACAATGAGTTGCTTCTCCCTCGTAAGATGGAATATTACAATAAAACCTTTTATATCAAAGCTTTCACCAATTGGGGGCTTCAGCTACCCCATCAAACAATAAGATACGAAAATAATTACACCAAATTTTTCACTTGTAAAAACAAGTATATTGCTCACCGGGGTCTTTCTGCATTGTATCCTGAAAATACAGCTATTGCTTTTGAAAAAGCGAATGAAGCTGGTTTTGAATATGTTGAATGTGATATTTGGCTGACCAAAGACCATCAGTGGGTCGTAATTCATGACGAGACAATAGACAGGACTTCTGATGGAACAGGCAAAGTTTCTCAATATACTTTCGACGAATTACAAAAATTCAACTTTGGAAACACAAAAAGCTTCGGAAGTAAATATCCACAAAAAATATCCTCTATTAAGGAGTTTGTTGAGCTCTGTAAATCAAAAAATGTAAAACCACTAATTGAACTTAAACACGGAGCTAGTGATCAAGATTACAGAAACTTACTACAGATTGTAAATAATGTGCTTCCATATGAAAAGTATGCGCTAAATAGTTTTGGTCCAAGTACACTTTATTCAATAAGGAAAATAGACAATGAGGTAATTCTGGGTTTAATTACAGGTATTATTACTCAAAATAATTTCAATGACCTAAAAAGTCTATATCCTTGCTTTTATAATATAAATGTTTCGCAAGCTAAACTAGATCAACCATTCAATAGCGTATTGAACAGTGATATTTTTAAACTGTATTCAAATGGGACTATTATAAGTATTTGGACAGTCAATGATCCAAAATATTTCGATAATCTCTCACAAAATAACATGTTTATTTTAACAGATATTCTTCCGCCCATTTTCAAATAATCATCCGATTAATAGCCATATAAATTTTTAATAATGAAAGATAGAGTTATAGTATTTACATCCGGCACTTTTGATCTTTTCCACTCAAATCACCTAAAAATGATCAAATATGCACGTGGATTAGGCGATGTGCTTATCGTTGGTGTTAGTACAGACGAATTGGTTTGCTCCTATAAAAAACCTCCAATTATTCCTTTTGAAGAACGAATGGCAATTGTTGAAGCATTAAAATATCCCGATATTGTTATTCCTCAACATACCTTAAACCATGCACAAAAGGTCAAGGATTTACACATTGATATTTTTGTAATAGGTGATGATTGGCGCGGGAAATACGATTATTTAAATGAATTAGGTATTCAGGTATTTTATTTTCCATATGGTGATGGAGTATCTTCAACAAACCTCAAGCAAAAAATCTCAAAAAAATATTTAAATCTGAAGCTTTCAGCCGACAAGCATGAAAATCCGGATATTATTAAATAAACATTTATGAAATATGCATTAGTTACAGGAGGAACAAAGGGAATAGGGAAAGCCATTAGCCAAGCCCTTTTAGAGAGGAATTATTTTGTAATTCTAAATTATGCTAATGATGACGATAGTGCCAATGAAACCTATATTGAATTAAATAAACAGTATTCAGATCAATTACGCATAATTAAAGAAGATTTAAGCCAACCTGAGAATATTGCAATTTTCTGTAACAAAGTTAAAGAGATAACTAAGAGCATTGAAGTTTTGGTGCTGAATGCCGGAAAAACCGATCGTTCTTCTTTTGGTGAAACAGATTATAATACCTGGCTGAGTGTTTTTGAAACTAATCTTTTCGCACCTTATTTTATTATTCAGGAACTAAATTCGATTATGCCATGGGACAGCTCAATTATTGTCACAGGCTCGGTGATGGGTATTTATCCACATTCAATGTCTATATCTTATGGCGTATCGAAGGCAGCCGTGCATGCCATGGTCAAGAATTTGGTAAAATTCCTTTCTCCATTTGGAATTAGGATTAATGCTATTGCACCTGGTTTTATTGAAACTGAATGGCAAAAGAATAAACCGGACGAGATTAAAAAGAACATTGAAAGGAAAATATCACTGAGCAGATTTGGTACTCCTGAAGAAATAGCAGAAGCAGTTATATTTTTAATTCATAATAAATATATTAATGGGGAAATATTAAAAGTAGATGGCGCATATTCATTTATGTAAATTAACACAAAATACAAAAAGTAAATTTTATGAATATGTAATATCAAATAAATAGCGATATTAATAATTTATAACATATTTTTTAATCAGAAAGAATTGAAATAGTTACCAGAAATATTAAGGATGAAAATAATTTGTATAGTTGGTGGTCTTGGAAATCAGATGTTTCAGTATGCATTTTATTGTGCTGTTAAAAATCGATATCCAAATACATTTATTGATATTAGCGGATTTAATAACTATAAACTACATAATGGTTATGAACTTGAGCGAATCTTCAAAATTAATGCTCCAATTGCAAATTTTGATGAAATCAAGAATCTGACTAATCTTAATAAATATAACCTTGTATCAAGACTAAAAAGAAAAATAGTAGCTTCAGGTCTAAAAGCAGGCCTCCGAGAATGTGAATATTTGGAAATCTCTCCCATTCCCAACCTTAATCTCCTCGATGACAAAACCGTAAAGTATTATTGGGGTTACTTTCAGAGTGAAAAATATTTCAATTCTATAAGTGAATTTATTAGGTCTGAATTCAAATTTAGACTTCCATTAGACGAAAAAAATCTATTTCTTTCTCAAAAAATTAGATCTGAAAATGCGGTGAGTGTTCATATTAGGAGAGGTGATTATTTATCCAATAATTACTTTAAAGGTATATGCACTACTGATTATTATAAAAATGCGATCAAATACCTTTTATCCAAAGAACAAAATTTAATATTTTACTTCTTCTCAGACGATATTAAATGGGTTAAATTAAATATTTTAATGAATATTAATTGTGAATATATTGATTGGAACGTTGGCCCTGATAGTTATAAAGATATGCAGTTAATGAGTTTATGCAAGCATAATATCATTGCGAATAGTAGCTTTAGTTGGTGGGGGGCTTGGCTTAATACAAATGAAAACAAGATTGTTGTTTCGCCCAATAAATGGGATAACAAAAAAAATAATAAAATAGATTCAATTATACCCGACACCTGGATAAGAATATGAAACGAGCCATGAGAGATAATCTCACACAGACGAATGATCCCGAGTACTCGGGATGGCGAGTTCTCCCGATGGATCGGGACAGGCTATGTGGCAATTAAAAAACAAATTATTAACAGATGAAAATAGTGATAGAAAATATTATATTCCTGATTTTAAAAATCATTAATAATCTAATCCCAAAGAATCATAACAATATAGTCTTTATTAGTAGGCCTGATTTTTCGGACAATGCAAAAATCATGTACGACTATGTTAAGTATAGAACAACAAAGACGATTTTTTGGATTTGCTTTGATAAGAGCACAAACATATTTTTAAACAACAACTTGCAAATTAAATCCTATTACTTATTCAGCATTCAAGGCTTCTCTAAATATTTACGGACTAAATACATTTTCACAAGTAGCTCAAGCTTATGGCAAATTAAAGCACATTCACAAAAGCAATACGAATTGTGGCATGGAATGCCATTGAAGACCGTATTGTGTATGGGAGAAGAACATGCAAAACCTCATCGCTATGCCAGCACAGTAACAAAACGATTTGCAACTTCTACATTGACTAAAGCAATTCTTTCTGCATGTTTTGATTTTAACGCGATGAAAATTGAGGTAACAGGACAGCCCAGAACCGATGCGCTTTTTTCAAAAAAACAAAACCTAAAGATTATTTATGAAGATATATTATGCTTTAAAAAGATTATTTTATACATGCCAACTTACAGGCAGGGTTATTTAGATAAAAATGAGGGCAGAACACTTGACTTAAATATATTTGGATTAGAATCTTTCAATTATGATTCATTTATTCAATTTTTAGAAAAAAATAACATTTTATTCTTATGGAAGTTACATCCTTTTGAAGAATCCTTTTTCCTGAATAAATATACACCGCAGAATAATTTCAGAAATTTATCACACAGGTTACTAATAAATAATGGATTAGATATTAATGAAGTACTTGGAGAGATTGACATTCTGGTCACAGATTATTCTTCAATATATATTGATTTCTTATTAACTGATAAAAAAATGATCTTCTTGCCAATTGATTTAGAGATTTATAAGGAAAAGAGAGGGTTTATCCTTGAACCATATGAATATTGGACCCCTGGGCCAAAAGTGCATTCACAATTGGGATTAGAAAATGAGATTATTTCTTCAAAGGATGAATATTCAGAACAAAGAGTTACAATCAGAAATCTTCTACATCAATTTAATGACGGTAATTCTTGTGAAAGAATCTGGAGCTCAATTAGTGATGACTTTTAAGATAAAATGCTTTACGGTTTTTAAAAAAATAGCTTCATTAGATTATTATTTTTAGAGACTGTTTAAATTTGATTTATTCAATATGTATCAAAGTTCAACCCCTTCAGGGTTGCTGGATTATATCATTCATTTTCCGTGGGTTAACACCCACGGTTATTAAAATCACACCCTTTCAGGGTTGTAAAGAACCAAAAGTCCGAAGGACTTGAATTTGAATAACCTCCGGTTTCACCGGAGGCAAATGAACCAATAAGTTTGAGAACCCCGAGTGGGTTCAATATAAATTTAAACAGTCTCTTAGAAATTTTTTAATTTTTATATCAGACATATGAAGTATATTTTTAAACGAATAGTGTCATTATTTCCTTTTTTTACTTCGATTAGGAAGTTTGGACACAATCTCTTAAAATAACGATTTTATTCCCTTTGTATTCATAAGTTATGTTTATTTAAAAATATTAAATAATTAAAAAAATGCTCAATTTTAAATCTGTACTAATTACCGGTGGAACTGGTTCTTTTGGTAAAAAATTCATTGAAACAATTTTAACCCGATACCCAGAAGTTAAACGAATAGTCATTTATTCACGCGATGAGTTAAAACAATCTGAGTTAAAACAAAAATACCCTGATTATAAATATCCGCAATTGCGGTTCTTTATAGGTGATGTACGTGATGGGGCAAGGCTCAAGCGTGCATGCGAAGGAGTTGATGTAATCATACATGCAGCAGCAATAAAACAAGTTGATACCGCTGAATACAATCCCGATGAATGTGTAAAAACAAATGTACATGGCGCACAAAATGTAATAGATGCTGCACTTTCCAACAATGTTAAGGAAGTTGTAGCATTATCAACCGATAAAGCATGTGCACCAATTAATCTTTATGGTGCAACTAAATTGGTTTCGGATAAACTTTTTACTGCAGCAAATAATATAAAAGGCAGTCGGAATATTCGGTTTTCTGCTGTCCGATATGGTAATGTGATGGGTTCCCGTGGTTCGGTAATTCCTTTCTTTTTGAATAAGCGTAAAGAAGGTATTATACCCATTACACATCCCGACATGACCCGTTTTAATATTTCATTACAGGCAGGTGTCGATTTGGTTATGTATGCCATTGGGCACCATTTGGGAGGTGAAATATTTGTACCTAAAATTCCATCCTATAAAATTATGGATGTTGCAACAGCCATTGCACCTTCATGTAAAACCAAGGTTGTAGGTATCCGCCCTGGTGAAAAATTACACGAAGAAATGATAACTGAAACTGATGCCCTCAGTACCATTGATCTTGGCAGGTATTACGCTATATTACCATCGGTTTCTGATCGACTAACAAAAGAAGATTATTTAAAACATTACAAGGCAGTTGAGGTTGACTCTGGGTTTAAATATAATTCAGGTACCAATACAGAATGGGAAACAATAGAGACCTTGCGTGAAAAAATTAAACAATTTGTTGATCCAAATTTTGAAGTTTTATGATTGCCGCAATAATACAGGCAAGAACAGGCTCCACCAGATTATCCAATAAGGTATTTAAAACCCTTTGTGGGAAGCCGCTTATCTGGCACATAACAAACAGACTAAAATATTCGCAAAAAATCGATAAAATAATTTTAGCAACAACTACGACTAAAAATGACAATGTACTCGAATCCTGGGCATTAAAAAATAATATACCCTGTTTTAGAGGCAGTGAGAATGATGTCCTTAGCAGGTATTATCATTCTGCACAACATTTTAAAGTTGATACCATTGTAAGAATAACCGCTGATGATCCGTTTAAAGATCCCCAAATTATTGATGAGGTCATAAATCTTTTTGAAGAAAATAATCTGGATTTTGCATATAACAACAATCCTCCAACTTTCCCGGAAGGATTAGATGCTGAAGTTTTTTCGTTCAATGCTTTGGAAAAAGCTTTCAATAATTCGACCGATCCTTTTGAAAGAGAACATGTAACTCAATATTTCTACAGAAATCCTTCGATATTCAGTCAAGCCTGTCTAAAAAATCCAATTGATCTTTCTTACCTTCGTTGGACAATCGACACCCAGCAAGATTGGGATATGGCAGAGATTGTTTATAACAAACTCTATCCAATCAAAACCAATTTTAGCATGTCCGACATTCTGGAATTAATAAATAAAGAACCATATATTGCAAAAATCAACTCAGCGGTAAAACGCAGCGCAATGTATACAAACAACAAATAATTATGAAGAGGTTTACTGATCTAGAAAAAAAGTATGTATTGGAGGCCGTTGAAAATGAATTTAGTACTTCCAAAAATAGCATATTCAACAACCGGATGGAACAGAAATTCTGTGAACTATTTAATGCAAAATACGCTATTGGTCATGTGAATGGCACCCAAACTATGCATACTGCTTTAGTTGCTCTTGGAATAAAAGCGGGAGAGGAAGTTATTGTACCCCCTTTGACCATGTCGAGTACTGCTCTTGCAGTCTTACAAAACAATAGCATCCCTGTTTTTGCAGATGTCGATCTTGCCACATTTAATATTGACCCCGAATCGGTAAAAAAATGTATTACCGAAAAAACCAGAGCCATTATTTCTGTTTCACTGTATGGACTTAGTCCCGACTACGATAAGTTACTGGAAATTTGCATAGAGCATAATCTCTATCTCATCGAAGATAATGCAGAATGTTTTCTGGGAACCTATAAAGGTAAGTTAGTTGGTCAATTTGGGGACTTTTCCAGTTTTAGCTTTCAGGCAAGCAAACATATTACATGTGGAGAAGGTGGAATGCTCACAACCGACAATGAAGAATTTGCAAACAATGCGAGAAGGTTCAGCAGTCTGGGTTACGCCGGAGTGAGCGCCAAACAAGGAAAGATTACCCGTAATGATATTCAGGATCCAAATTATAGTCGCCACGTTTCGTTAGGATTTAATTACCGCATGTCTGAGGTAAATGCAGCAGTTGTACTTGGTCAATTGGAAAGAGCAGAAGAACTGGTTGACCAACGTGTTAAAGTAGCAAAGATTTTTGATCAGGCAATCGAAGGAACAAACCTTTTAACCCGTCAGGCTGAACCGGAAGGATACAATAACTCTTATTGGGCATATAGTGCGGCTCTTAATACCGATAATCCAAAAGTTGATTGGTATCGTTTCCGCGATCTTTTCCAGAAAAACGGAGGTGATGGATTTTATGCAGCTTGGAAACTGTCATACAACGAACCATTATTTAAAAATGAAATTCAAAATGGGGACGGTGTTTGGCAAAAATACAATGAAAAGCTTTGCCCTGTTTCCGAATACCTTCAACCCCGGATGATACAGTTAAAAACAAATTATTGGGACTTATCCGAAGCTGAATCACAGGCTGAAATTTTAAATAAAACGATAAAAATGTTCTAATCTAAAAGCATTTACTATGAAATCATTTCCAAAAGAAATCAGAATTGGCAACAAGATCATTGGTGTTGGACATCCAACTTATATAATTGCCGAAATAGGAGCAAATTTTGACAAAAACATCGACAAAGCGAAACGCTTGATTGATGCAGCAAAAGAAGCAGGAGCTGATTGTGCTAAATTCCAGACATTCAGTACTCCAAAGATTGTTTCTGAAGGTGGATTTTCAAGAATGAAATTGGAAGGAGTCCATGGTTCTTGGGGAAGAACAGTTAGCGAAGTATTCAAAGATGCTGAGTTTCCAAGGGAGTGGCATCAGGAAATTTCAGAGTATTGCGCAAAAATAGGCATTGATTTCTCTACCTCACCTTATGATTTTGAGGCGGTTGATTTATGTATAAAATTGGATGTACCATTCATTAAAATCGGCTCTGGAGAAATTACTTGGCTCGAAATGTTAGACTATATTGCACGTAAAGGTAAACCAATGATGCTTGCAACCGGAGACGCAACAATGGCTGAAATTGATGAAGCGGTTCGAACCATTGAAGCAACGGGAAACCGTGAACTAATCCTGATGCAATGCATCACAAACTATCCTTCAAAAATCGACAGTGCCAATGTCAATGTTTTGAAAACCTATCAATCAGCTTTTGATATTTTGACTGGTTATTCCGATCATTCACCTGGACCCGTTGTAGCATTAGCATCTGTTGTTTTAGGTGGATGTGTAATTGAAAAACACTTTACATTGAATAAAGCTGACAAAGGCCCTGATCATCCTCATTCAATGAATCCTACAGAGTTTAAGTTAATGGTTGATTATGTGCGGGAAATTGAACGAGCCATGGGGAGTACCCGCAAAGAGGTTGTTGAAGAAGAAGGAGAAACTGTGTTTGTTCAACGTCGCTGCCTTTACGCAAAAAGATATATTCCTGTTGGAAAGATTATTGAATCAGATGACATTGATGTTTTAAGACCTGCACTTGGTATTCCGCCAAAATTCAAAAATGTAATTATTGGCAAGACTTCTAAAATAAACATTGAAGCTGGACAGCCATTATTCTGGGAAAACTTTTGAAATGACACCAAGGGAAAAACTGATAATATTGGTTGATAATGATTGTATCAAAAAATCGGATGCAATTATTTTGTTGGAAGGAGATGGTTTAAACAGATATCCTAAAGCGGTTGAACTTTATCACTCAGGTTTTGCCGACAACTTAGTATTTAGTGGTGAAATAACCAACCAAGCGTATGGGAGCATTCCGTTTTCAGTTATTTACCCTAAATTAATTAATACTGGGATACCGCATTCAACAATCGTTCATGAATCAAAATCTCAAAATACAAGGGAACAAGCTATTGAGGTGATTAAGCTGTCCAAAAAAAATGGTTGGAAGAAACTAATACTCGTTGCCTCCCATTACCATCAATATAGGGCATATCTAACATTTCTAAAAGAAATACTAAATACAAATAGTAACATTTTACTCTATAATGCTCCTGCAAAAGATTTAACATGGTTTAAAGAAACTGGGTGGGGTAAACGATTCGATTTACTTGATGATGAATTTGCCCGTATTGAAAAATATACCCAGTTATCTCATCTGTCAACAATAAAAGAAGCAATTGAATATCAAGAATGGAAAGAACAACAAGCATAGAAGAAGCAAAACTAATTCTGGGCAAAAATTTCATTGGACCGGATGAATTATCTATTATTGCTGATCAAATGAGGATTGCACTACCAGGCAATTATCCCGAAATTCCGTTTAGTAAAAAAGAATTAATTGAAAAGCATGAATATTATATTTTAATTCTTGGAACATCTCAAATGAAAGATGGGACCCCATTAACATTAAAATCATTGATAGATCAATTTGGTAAAAATCCCGACATTTCTGAACCATGTTTCTACAATCAGGATTGGTATGTAAAAGAAGATTTTATAGTTAGGCCTTGTGAAAAGAAATGGTTTTTAATAAGGAAAAACGTTCTTAACGAAACCCGTGGGGTAGATCCTCAATTGATAGTTGCTAAAATTAAACTGCCTGCAGCAGTTCTTTGTGCTTATGTTTTCTTTTGCAATTTTCTCTTAAATCAAGGGGACCTGCTATGGAAGCATGACTTCGTATGGTGTTCTGATGTTGATGTTAACAATGATATGATCTATGTTGGCAGGTATATTGATGCGACTGGATTTTGCAAGAATGGATTTAGTATTCATCGCCACCTTAAATTAAGAAATAATTATAGTTGTATTAAATTTTATTAAACTCACATAAAAACAATTGATGATAAAAAATATCCCATTTAAGATATTTAAAAGTTTGAGCGGGGTATTTGATTTCTCCCTTATAAAAAGCACAGGAATATATACGGTTTCGGCCCTTATTAATGCTTCTATTCCATTCTTGCTACTTCCTTTCCTTACGAAATTTCTTTCCCGTGCTGATTTTGGAGTTATATTTATGTTTTCCACATTGACAACCTTTATAACTCCTTTTATAAACATTAGTATGGATGGTGCCATAACCCGGGTATTTTATAGCGATAAAAATTCTATTAACCAATATATTGGGAATTGTATCATTATTAGTATTACAAGTACTCTTTTATCACTTTTACTTTGTCTTCTGATTTCTGAAAAAATGCTTGATTATACAAGCCTAACCATCGAATGGGTAGTTCTTTGTATTATTTATTGTTTTTTCCAATTTATGGTATTGATTCTCCTTACACTATACCGTATTCATGTAAAACCCTTTAAATATGGGGCCTTGCAGATAATTCAATCAGCCCTGAATCTGACACTATCTCTGATTCTAATAGGAGTATATAATTATAAATGGGACGGTCGGATTTTAGCACAAGTTTTCTCTTCATTTGCTTTAGCCATTGTTTGTTTTTTTCTTATAAAGGTAAATTATAAAGTTATTTTTAAAATCAATTTCAGCTTCATTAAACACGCATTGAAGTTTGGAGGTGGATTAATCCCACACGCATTGGGTCTGGCGTTAATTGTTTATACCAATAGGTTTTTTCTTTTAAATATGGTAAATATAGATGAAACAGGCCTTTTTGGAGTAGCATCACAATTAGCAAGTGTTATATCTTTTTTTACATTCTCTTTCAATAATGCATACGTTCCATGGCTTTATGAAAAACTTAGCAAGAATAGCATGCTCGAACGTTTTAAGTTGGTCCGATTCACATATTACTATTTTGTTCTACTTTTATTTTTTGGTTTAATTTATTATTTGGCCCTTCCAATTTTATATCATTTATTTATTAATGTAAAATTTGAGCAATCAATTAAGTATACACCTTGGCTTATTCTTGGTTTGTTATTTCAGGGAATGTATTTAATGGTAACCAATTATATTATCTATTCTGAGAAAACACATTTCCAGGCAATTGTTACAATTATTGTTGGTGTCCTGAATGTACCATTAACATATTCTTTAATTGTACTATTTGGTTCTATTGGGGCTGCAGTTGCATTTACAATCTCATTCTTTTTGTTATTTATATTGACATGGGGGTTAAGTGCAAAGGTTTACTCGATGCCATGGTTTTTGTTTTTTAAAATAAGGAAAAGGTCATAATATGAAAATAGTTTTTAATTTCAAGACTGTTCTAATTGCTATTATCCTTATTGCTATACCTGGTTTAATAGGATACCAACCATTCTTGCCAAAACTGGTTCAAACTATTTTGATTTATTCCAGGCTTCTCTTATTTGGCCTTTATATTCTATTTTTTCTCAGAAATGAACTAAATTTCAAACTCCTTCTACTTTTTCTTTTCTATATTTCTATATTATTTGCAATTAATCCACCTTCAGATCTTAATTATTATGGTTTGGTTTTTTTATCAGTCTTTTCATCACTGTTATATTTTAAATTAGGAACTCATTTAATAAACAGCGATGCCAATCATTCCTATTTTAAGTATCTTATATTTGGTATTAATATTTTTAATATTTCCACACTACTAGTCTATTATTTACTTGGAACAGGGTACATTAATGCTACAAATTTTTTCGAAATTGCGGGAAAAGATAATATAGAATTATTTCGATTTTCAATAGGAAATCCAATAGAAATTCCATTATTAATTACTGCACTCCTGTATGCTTCAATTAAGCTATTGCCTTCTACTAAAAATCACATGTTTTCCTTATCGTTAAATCTTATAGTTACAATACTTTCGCAATCACGCATTATGGTGATAGTTACTGTACTTATGTTTTTACGTGAATTGTTTAGAAGCCAACTGAAATATAAGGTACAAGCTGTGATAATTATATTGGCCTGTCTACCCTTTTTAATATATCAGTTTGGAGATATAGTTCTTTCATTATTCGATAGACTCTCCGGCAATGATGCTGGATCTATCAATGGCAGGAGAATGTTATTACAAATATTCTTAGATCATATAAATGTGCTCAATCTATCATTTGGTAACGGACTCACTTCAACACTTGACTTAATAAAAAAACAAATCGGAGTATATCGGACAATTGAAAGTGTCTTAATACAATTGATTTACGAATTAGGAATACTGGGCACTTTTCTTTTTGTGGGAAATCTTTTCATAAGTAAGAAAAAAATTCATTTACCCGATATTTTCGATTTTGTAATTCTACTTATGTACGCACAAATGTTTCTATTTCTTCCCATTTTCACATTAATGCCCTTCTCTTTTTTCATATTTGGAATTTGCACAAAACAATATACTATAAACAATAAATTAATGGTAATTACCAATATGAGTAGAAATAAACTTGAGAATGATTAAAAATTTTAAATTAAAATATTATTTATCACCTTTTCTAATAGATTTAATACGATTCTATCGGTCATATCAGCTTAAAAAAGTGCCATCAAGAATTCTTAAAACGAATTCCAGGTGGCATAACAAATATTGTGGCGAGGAGGTTTTTATAATAGGAAACGGACCATCACTTGGGGATGTGGATCTTTCATTAATAAAGGGCAGTAAGGTAATTGTGATGAACTCGTTTGAGCGTGCTACCTGGAAAGATTCTGTAGAAATTGTAGCTCATTGTATAGGTGAACCTTCAATGGTAAAAGCTTGGTCAAAGTCAGAAATATTAGAGAGTATTAATGGAACAAAAGCCAAATCATATTGGTTACATTTTACTTCTTATAATCACTTTGAAAAATGCGGGAAGCGAGATTTATTGCATTATGTTTTCATAACAAATGAACCTGGTTTGTGGGGCAATCGAGCAATTAATCTGGCGAAGCCTACATTAACCTACCAAACAACGGCTCAGCTTGCGATACTGGTGGCATTACACATGGGGTTTAATAAAATTGGTCTTCTCGGATTTGATCATGATTGGCTGGCCAGCCCTGACTACTCAAAACATTTTTATTCCAATGAAAAGGACTCAAATGATACTCTACACGAGTGGTCTTATTTAGTAATAGTAAATATGATTGACCGTATGTGGCGTATCTATTATAAACTTAGGGATATCGCAAATTACAATGGTGTTGAAATTTACAACTTAACAAAAAGCTCATATTTAGATGTCTTTAAAAAAGATGATTTAGAGAACTTTTAAAACAACCTTGCTGGCTTACTTGATATATTTGATTTTGCCTTTGTTTTTATTCGATAAATGAATCCTCAATATGTATAATTTTTACTAATAATGAAAAATAACAATCAAGATGAAAAAACAACTTATTCGGCTCATTAAACCAATTATAGAACGTTTACCAAGGTTGGCGATGACTTGTAGATATTTAAGGGATAGCTGGCAAATCCAAAAAGAGCCTAAACCGACCCCGATGGGCTTTAAGTTTGTGGGTAATCAATCAATGCAAAATGGTCAGTTTGAACCCGAAGAAACTCAGATTGTACAAAGTATTGTTTCTAAAGTAGATGTAGTCATTAATATTGGAGCTAATATCGGTTATTATTGTTGTATCGCCCTTAGCCAGAAAAAGAATGTCATCGCATTTGAACCTATCAATCTCAACCTCAGATACCTTCTTCGAAATATCAAAGCGAATAATTGGGAATCAAAAATTGAAGTTTATTCGATGGCTCTTAGTAACAAAGTTGGTGTAATTGAAATTTATGGCGGTGGAACTGGAGCATCTCTTTTAAAAGGATGGGCAGGCAACCCAGAACAGCATGTTACTTTGGTTCCTTGCTCAACATTGGATACTGTATTAGGCACCAGATTTCAAAATAAGAAATGTTTCTTTATAGTAGATATTGAAGGTGCTGAGCTTTTGATGCTCAAAGGAGCTTTCTCTATTGTAGAAAGGGATCTAAAACCGATCTGGCTGATGGAAATATCTATTTCGGAACATCAACCAAAAGGTATTATTATCAATCCAAACTTATTAGCCACATTCCAACTTTTTTGGGATAGAGGTTATGAAGCATGGACCGCTGACAAGGAATGCCGAATCGTTCAATCTGATGAGATTAAAAAAATTGTTGCAAGTAATAAAGACACCCTCAATACACACAATTTTCTGTTCATAGAAAAGGGGAAAGAGAGAGAGTATTTATATTCTTAGTAGGTGTTGTATTATTTGAAATATTGTAACCTAATATAGGACTTACTGATAAAGCACTTAGTCTTGAGAATAAAGTAAAATGGGGTATCCGATCATCTCCCGTAAAATTGCATAGGAATATCTTCATGTTAAACTGAGTATGAAATGGTCTTTATAAGCAAGATTTATAAGAAAGAGAACAGAACTGGACTGCATATTTTGCGACAAACAGTCGAATTACGGGTTTTGTATGTCCAGTTTTCCTTACATCAAAATCACGGGTAATGATCGGATACCCCATTTAAAGTAATTTATTTAATATTATGGCTAAATCAAATAATCCAAGTGTTTTCTTCTCAATTATTATACCTTCATATAATGATCTGGGATTACTTAAACAAGCGTTGGATTCAGTTTTATGGCAATCATACAAAGATGTTGAAATTATTATCGTTGATGATTCTACAACTAATGAAATATCCGAATTTATACAGTATTCAAATTATGCTGACCATATCTGCTATTTTAAAAATATACCAGCCAAAGGCGCTGTTCAAAATTGGAACTATGGGCTAAGCTTGGCAAATGGGAATTATTGTATTCTTCTACATCATGACGAGTATTTTTCGACCAACAACATATTGGAGGAATTGTTTCTTAAATTTAAATCTGACAAATATGGTTGTATAGTAATTAATAAAGCTTTTATTCGACAGGGTAATCTAATAACTATGAAATTTAGCCCTGTTGCTATTCAATTTATTTTTAGCTGGGTTCCTTCTCTTTTATATGTAATTAATATTGTTGGGCCTTGTTCTTGTATTGCCTTCAGGAATTCTGGTTCTCCTAAATTTGATGAAAATCTTCAATGGGTAGTTGATATCGATTGGTATTATAGACTCTTCAAATTAAATAAGGTTTTATACATCAATTCATTGTTTATGAATTCAACTTATGGGCATGTAAATCAAATTTCTAAAAATATTGACATTAAAATACAGGAAAAGCTTGATATGATTTATTTACGAAAAAGAACTAACCCTTTTAGCTATTTACAATTAATTTATTTTTTGAGATTTGCATATAAAATTCTTGCAAATTCATTTTTTAAAGATAGTATTAACCCTATATATGGGAAAGTATAATTTTCAGCTCAACATATGACTTTACTTGGCGCGTTATAATTTCTGTCAATCTCAAATTCAGAATATTTAAATTAAAACTCAGTTGTGAAAGTAATGTGAAAATATACTGAATGATACAATTTAAACACAACCTGATTTCAATTAGTTCTTATGATTACTAATGGCATTGCTAAACATTAATCTCGACAAATTAGTCAATACATCCTCAAAATAGACGCCTTCTCTTTTTTGAATGATGAAATTATATTTAAAAGATGGATCAGACTAAAAGAAATTTATCTTTTTCGGTTCTCCTTTCTGTTTATTACAAAGAAAAACCGGAATATCTCTCATCAGCTTTAGAAAGTATCTGGAAGAACCAAACACTTAAACCGAAAGAAATCGTTATCGTAAAAGACGGACCACTTTCAGATGAATTAGATCATGTCATTGATGCATTTTCTACAATAGCACCTATCAAATGTGTTTCTCTTGATAAAAATTATGGCTTGGGCATTGCATTGGCTAAAGGGCTTGAAGCATGTTCGAATGAAATTGTTGCAAGAATGGACAGTGATGATATTGCTCAACCAGATCGTTTTGAAAAGCAAGTTAAATTTTTGGTTGAACATCCAAAATATGATGTTGTTGGATCAAACATTGCAGAATTTAATCAATCTATAAACGATATTGTATCCTTTCGGAAAGTGCCGGAACAGGCAAATGAAATCACTTCATTTGCCAAGAGAAGAAACCCAATGAATCACATGACTATTGTTTTTCGCAGAAGAGCAGTATTGGATGCCGGCAATTACGTTCCCTTTCTGGGCTATGAAGATTATTATTTATGGGTTCGCATGTTTCGAAACGGTTCTAAATTTTACAACCTCCAGGAAAATCTGGTATTTGCTCGCATAGGCAATGACATGCTTGTTCGCCGGCAGGGTATAAATTTCTTCTTTCAAGAGTTAAAACTTCAAAAGGAATTTCGCCGCATTGGTTTTATTAACCGTTTTGATTACATGTTGAATCTTTTATTCCGTGCAACACCCCGCCTGTTTCCTATTTGGGGTCTAAAATATGTATATAAAACTTTAAGAAAATAAAAATGTTTACTATTATTGGAGCCTCTGGCTTTGTTGGAACCCGCCTAATCGCACAGCTTGGAATAACAAATTGTCAAAATTTGGACAAAAGACAATCACTGAAATACCCTGAAATAACTATTCTTCAGAATATTCTCGAAAATGGTCTAACCGATTCAATACCTTCAGAAACCCAAACCATTGTTTTGCTCGCAGCCGAACACCGCGACGACGTTTCTCCAACTTCGCTTTATTACGATGTGAATGTGCAAGGCACCCGCAATGTACTGGATGCCATGGATAAGAAGGGAGTCAGGAATATTGTTTTTACCAGTTCTGTTGCTGTATTTGGATTAAATAAAAAAAATCCTGACGAAACCCACCCGGTTGATCCATTTAATCATTACGGCAAAAGCAAATGGCAAGCAGAAGAGGTTTTAAGAGAATGGCATCAAAAAGATCCGGGAAACCGCTCATTAAACATTCTCCGACCAACCGTTATTTTTGGAGAACGCAACCGCGGCAATGTGTATAACCTGTTAAAGCAAATTGCTTCAGGAAAGTTTATGATGGTTGGCAATGGCACCAACAAAAAATCAATGGCTTACGTAGGTAATGTTGTTGCATTTATTCAATTTTGCATCAATATGCAAAAGCCTGGCTACCGCTTGTTTCATTACATCGACAAACCAGATATGAACATGAACGAGCTGGTTCAACAAGTTGAGAAGAGTCTGGATAAAAAATTACCGGCAGTTCGTTTACCCTATTGGCTCGGTTATATGGGAGGTTTAAGTTTTGATCTACTGGCAAAACTAACTGGCAAAAAGTTTTCGGTTAGTGCAGTCCGTGTTAAAAAGTTCTGCGCCACCACGCAATTCGATGCCACCGCTGCGCACAATTCCGGTTTTAAAGCTCCATTTACCCTTTCTGAAGGACTTCACCGCACCTTGCATTATGAGTTTATTGATTTGAATAAAGATGAAATTGTTTTTGAGTCAGAATAAAAATAAAAAAAACGACGCTTCATGGAACAAGATGATACTTTCATGAAAGAAAATGCATACTTCATTAATTTATAACTTTCTGCTTAGCTTATGTCACATAATCAATTCTTTAAATAGCATATCTTTGTTGAACCAACAAGCACTTAAAATGATAGATATTAATGTATGCACTTTTTGAGATGAAAGAGTTCTTAATTGAGAATTTCCTTCTATAAAGGAATCATTGTTATCGCAAAAACGTATAGCGTCCATATAGGTTGAAACACTGGTAAACGAATCAAAATTATGATGATTTCAATTCTTCAAATTTCTGCCGCATTTTTCATCGGTCTCGTAATTGTCTATTATGCTATACCAATAATTGTAAGGATTTCTATTGAAAAGCATTTGTACGATGTTCCCAATGAACGAAAAGTCAACAAAACGGTTATTCCCAATTTAGGTGGAATAGCCCTGTTTGTCGGCATTTCAATTGCCACCTTGTTGTGCATCTTTGAAAATTCTTTTCCGGATTGGCGCTATATTTTGTCCTGCATGATTATTCTTTTTTTTGTTGGAATTAAAGACGATATCCTGATAATCTCAGCCCGTAAAAAATTCGCAGCGCAGATCCTCTGTGCCTTAATATTAGTAATACTTGGAGATATCCGGCTGACCCATTTTCATGGTATTTTGGGAATAAATGAAATTAATTATTTTTTTAGCCTAATAATCAGTTCTTTAACCATTGTAGGAATTATAAACGCGTTGAATCTGATTGACGGAATTGACGGCCTAGCTGCTTCAATTGCCATTCTGGCTTCAATGATTTTCGGTTTCCTGTTTTTCTCTTCCGATGACGTAAATTATGCGTTGCTTTGCTTTGCTACAACCGGAAGCTTAATTTCATTTTTTATTTTCAATGTATTCGGCAAAAAAAATAAGATTTTTATGGGCGACACCGGCTCTTTAACCCTTGGTTTAATCCTCTCTGTTTGTGCCATTAAATACAATGAATCTACTATTGGTGGCAATGAAGTCATGTTTAATCTTTCACCTATATTATCACTGGCCCTTCTGTCTGTTCCTATGTTTGATCTGGTACGTTTATTTTTAATTCGAATTTTTCAGGGAAAATCTCCTTTTGTTCCGGATATGAACCATATACATCATAAGTTTCTGAAATTAGGTCTCTCGCACCGCATGACCACTATGATTATTGTTCTGACAAATGTATTTATCATTGGGATTATTTTTGTTTTCCGGGGTTTAAATAACCATATTTTATTAATTCTGCTAACATTATTGGTTGCTTTTTTCATGGTTTTACCGGATTTTATTTACGAATTCATAAAATCACAAAACTCATTCGCAAAGAGGATTCGCTTCCAATCATACTTTATTCCTTATAAAAACAGCTTCTATCATCAAACACACACTTCATCTCCAAAATCAATCGTACTAATCGAAATTAGACATAAAACCGATAAGCTAAAACAATCTTTAGTGAATAACCTAAATTCAGGAAATGCTATCTGATAACATCGTGAAAATAAGCTTTCATACCACTGCTATTCATGCATGCAATCGAGCAATAAAACCATAAGTGAAAGGAAGGTAATCATCTGACATTTTGCAGTAATTAAAATGAAAATCAAGGGTTACCGTTTGAACATGAAAACCCGCCCCATATTAGTATGCATTCATTCGCATCAACCATGAAGCACCTCATTTCTGTACCATCAAACACCATTCCTCATTTCCACCAGATTTCCGGACTTTCTCCTGACGATTGGTTTGTTTCTTCCGATCCTGAAGGAAAAAAAGTCGGTTCAGGAGGAGGAACGGCCCACTTGCTGACTGAGCTTTTTTATCAGGATGGAGATAAGGGATTTGACCAATGGTTAGGGAAAGAAAAACGGGTAATTATTCATGCAGGTGGACAAAGCCGAAGGCTTCCGGCTTATGCTGCCCTGGGAAAGAGTTTATTGCCCATGCCGGTATTTCGCTGGTCGCGCGGACAAAGCCTAAACCAACGCTTAATTCATCTTCAGGCTCCACTCTTCGACCAAATTCTAGAAAACGCCCCAAAAAAACTCAACACACTGATTGCCAGTGGCGACACCCTTATTTTTTCAGGCAAATGTATCCCCAAAATACCTGAGGCCGACATGGTTTGCTTTGGAATGTGGCTCGAACCAGAGAAAGCCACCAACCATGGTGTGTTTTTCGCCAATCATGAAGACCCTGGAAAATTGCAGTTTATGCTTCAGAAACCAACCATCCAGAAGATTAAAGAGCTAATTCACGAGTATTATTTTCTGATGGACATTGGCATTTGGTTACTTAGCGATAAAGCTATAAACTTGCTGATGAAGCGTTGTGGCTGGAAAGATGAAACTTACGAAAACAAAACTTCGGATTTTTATGACTTATACAGCAACTTTGGAATGGCCATGGGAGAATCACCAATTGAAGCTGACGAAGATATTAACAAACTTAAGGTAGCGCTGGTGAACCTCGAAGAAGGAGAGTTTTATCATTTAGGCAATACATCAGAACTGATCAGTTCCAATTTGGCTATCCAAAACCGGATTACCGACCAGCGTGAAATCTGGCACCGGCAAATCAAACCTCACCCGTCTATTTTCATACTTAATGCTGAAGTTCATTCCGTATTAACAACAAAACAAACCAATCTGTGGATTGAAAATTCAATCATTCCATCAGGATGGGAATTGGCCGGAGATCATGTTTTGACTCACATCCCCGAAAACAGTTGGTCGCTAAAATTACCTTCAGGAACTTGTCTCGACCTGCCACCTGTATCTGAGAATGAAGTTGCAATTCGAAATTATGGATTTGAAGATACCTTCAGGGGAGAAAGGTCAGACAACGGCACTCGTTTTATGGGATCAGTTTTAAGCGAATGGCTAAAAAAACGTGATTTAAGCGGGGCTTTCAGCGACAAAGAAATGAAGACCGACATGCAGTTTCTCCCCCTGTTTCCAGTCGTGAAGAAAAATGAGATCGCTGCTACGTTCATCCAATGGCTAATTGATGAGAAACCTGAAAAACGTGCAGATTTTACGAACCAATGGTTGGGTGCCCGGCGATTGAGTTCGGATGAAATCAGTTGGGTTTGCCATATTCCATTCCTGGAGGAACAAAGCAAGCATCTTCGTTCGAAAGCAATCCCTGCCCTTGCTGTAAATTACACCAATTCAGTTTTTTATCAACTTGATCTGGCAAAACTTGCCAATGATTTTGTCAACCAAAATCTGGAACTTCCGGCCACACTTCCGGGTAAAAATATGGATTGGCTACCTTTGCATTTTCATATGTTCAGGGCATCGGTTTTGCGCAAAAGGGGATTAGAATGGAACCAGGAAGAAAAAAAGGCGTTCGACTATCTTCGCAATTCGGTACTCGAACATTTCCATGAACATCCGGTTGAGCCTGTCATCAAACTACTACCCGATCAGATTGCCTGGGGCAGAAGTCCGGTCAGGCTTGATCTGGCCGGGGGATGGACAGATACCCCACCCTATTGTTTCCTTCACGGCGGGAAAGTAGTTAATCTGGCTGTTGAATTAAATGGCCAACCACCATTGCATTGTTACATCAAGGCTTCAGAAAAACCTGAGTTCGTTATACGGTCAATAGACCTTGGGGCGCAGGAAACAATCCGGACTTTTGATGAACTAAGGGCGTTTCACAACATCGGATCTCCATTCGCAATTCCCAAAGCGGCACTTGCCCTTGCCGGATTTATTCCTGAATTCTCAATCCGGAAATTTCCTTCGCTCGAAAAACAACTTGAATATACCGGAGGTGGCATGGAGATTTCTATCCTTTCAGCAGTGCCAAAAGGTTCCGGGCTTGGTACCAGCTCTATTTTAGCGGCAACCGTACTCGGAACCATTTCAGAAGTTTGCGGCCTGAAGTGGGACAAAACAGAAACGGGCAGGCGCACACTTGCATTGGAGCAATTACTGACTACCGGAGGCGGCTGGCAGGATCAGTTTGGCGGAATTCTGGAGGGTATCAAACTATTGGAAACCAGTCCGGGAAAGCTGCAAAGTCCGCTAATCAAATGGCTTCCCGAATCACTATTCACCGATCCTGTTAATAAAAACAGGATGTTGCTCTATTATACCGGAATAACCCGGGTAGCAAAAAGTATTCTGGCCGAAATTGTCCGTGGTATGTTTTTAAATTCGTCGCCCCATCTGGCTTTGCTCGAAGAATTAAAAGTGCATGCCGGTAACACCAGTGAATCACTCCTGTCTAAAGATTTTGAAGGGCTAGGTAAAAACATACTTCGGAGCTGGCATCTCAATCAGACTTTAGATCATGGTACAAACACTACGGAAATTCAGAAAATAATAGACCGGATTGCACTGTGGACAGTGGGATATAAATTATTGGGAGCCGGAGGCGGGGGCTTTATGCTTATTTTTGCCCATGACGAAAAATCTGCCGGGAAAATCAGGCACGAACTAACTGCAAATCCGGTAAATAACAGGGCCAGACTGGTTGATTTCAGCCTTTCCACTTCTGGATTACAGGTAACTAAAAGTTAATCGGACTGAACTTACAATTCACAATATTCGCCGTCGTGGGCCAGGTTTTTACATGGATAGCGCCACATACCATCTTCCATCAACTGATCAACTACCTCGGGGCCCCAGGTTCCGGCCGGATAACTAAAAATCGGGATATCCGGGTTGTTTTGCCAGGCATTGAGAATAGGCTGAATATACTCCCACGCCTTTTCAACTGCATCGCCACGGGCATATAAAGTAGCATCGCCCTGCATACAATCGAGCAACAGACGTCCATAAGCCGACGGAAGGTAAACGTCAGACAATTCGTTGTAATGAAAATCGAGGTTTACCGTTTGAACCCGAAAACCCGCCCCCGGGATCTTCATCCCAATCTTCAACAAAATTCCTTCATCAGGCTGAATGCGCAGTACCAACTGGTTGTTCAGCGTACCTGAATCTGGCTGGTCGCCAAATAAATGATGTGGCGTAGTTTTAAAATGAATCACCACTTCAGCAACTCTTGCCGGTAATTTTTTACCCGTCCGGATATAAAATGGAACGCCAGCCCAGCGAAAATTATCAATGAAAAATTTAATGGCCAGAAATGTTTCGGTTCGTGAAAGCGGATCAACACCGGTTTCATCCCGATAAGCCTTAACCAGCTCTTTGCCAATATGCGATTGGGAGTATTGTCCGCGGATGACATGCTGTGCCACCTTTTCCTGACTGATTGGTCTCAACGATTGAAAAACTTTCAGTACCTCATTGCGGATGGCATCGGCTTCAACCACAACTGGCGGTTCCATAGCTATTAGCCCGACGAGTTGCAACAAATGGTTCTGAACCATATCGCGCAACGCCCCCGAATGATCGTAATAGCCACCGCGGTCTTCAATCCCAAGCGTTTCGGCCGAAGTTATTTCGATATGATGTATAAAGTTATGGTTCCAGATGGGTTCAAAAATGCCGTTTGAAAAACGGGTTACCAGCATATTCTGAACAGTTTCTTTCCCCAGATAATGATCAATACGATAAAGCTGATTTTCGTTAAAGTAGTTGAGCAAATTTTTGTTGAGGGACTTTGCGCTTGCGAGGTCAGTCCCGAAAGGTTTTTCAATGATCAACCGTTTAAACCCATTCGTTGAGTCATTCAAACCAACTTCGGCCAAACTTTGCGGAATTACCTGATACAGATTGGGCGGAGTTGACAAATAATAAATGAAATTTTCGGGAATTGCCAGTTCATTGCAAAGCTCTTCAAGCCTTGATTTCAGGATAGGATATTCCGAAGAATCGGAGGTTAACAGTGGCTGGTAATATAAATGTTCCAGAAATGATTCAATGTCTTCCTGATTCTGTGGCTGGACTGACAAAAACTCTTTCACCATCTCACGAAACCCGAAATCAGTAAGCTCAGTCCGCGAAACGCCAAGCACGGCCAGTTTCTCCGGAAGCAGTTGTTGCGTATGCATTTCGTACAGTGCCGGTATCAGTTTTCTTTTGGTCAGGTCGCCTGAAGCTCCGAAAATAACCAGTATATGCGGATCAGATTGTTTCATGGTTGACGATTTCGTTCTTATATTATTTAAACGAATGAAAAGCGAATTTGATTAATAACTAACCCAAACCATGCAATGATTTTCGAAAATCTGAAAGTGGGGAGAATAAACCACCGGATTATTCCCGAAAGTAAACCGCGCTGAAAATTGATTTTCCTGTTCAGGAATAAAAGGTAGAATTTGAATATGTTCCCTGAATACAATTCCATCATCAGGCACTAATTTAAAAATAGCTTCTTTGGCGCACCAGTAGAGACATTGCAAAACCGGATCTCTTCCGGTTTGTTTCAATTCTGCCTCAGAAAGATATCTTTTTTCAACTGCATTGTAGTTTCGGCTAACACTTTCCAGATCAATGCCCACCTCACAAGTCACATGAATATACACAGTAACGAATTCACGCGAATGACTAATGGACAAGTATTTAAAGGTGGAATGGTTCAAAATTGGTTTGCCTGATTCAGAATAATGAATTTCGAAGTCGGTGCCAATCATTTGACGAAGTAAAAGTCGTGTTGCAAGCCATTCAACTTTTCGCTTTTCATAGCTGTATCTCCAAAAATCAGAATTTTCAAGCTCTTCAGGAGAAAAATGAGCAAGCAAACCGACTGAAGTTTCAGTCAGTTGCCAAACTCCAATCTGGCCGCCATCTGTTGGTATGATTCTAAATAATGCCATTTAACGGATCCATTCTGTAGTTTCGATTAAATGAATAACATCGGGAGTTAGGAATTCGATTACAGGACGAATAGAATCAATATTGGGAACTTCGCGGATATACAATGCGCCACGAAGAAAGTGATGAGTGCTGTCGGTCAGGTAAAACTGAAGCGGTGATGCTGTATTCCCGTCAATCAGGTAAATGGTTCCATAAACTTTTTTTTCAGGATTCATGAAAAGCCGTTCATTGATGGCATCGGCTTTAATGGAATGTTTGTATGCCAGGGTGTGCGAATCTTCAGTAAGTTTCGCCAGATTGTTGTTCACTTTTTTATAGCTGATATGCAATTCGGCTTTGTGTGCCGGTATGATCAGGTTCACCCAAAAAGGTTCGGTTAATCGTTCATCATCGGGCACAATCTGGCTGTAATCCGGTATTTCAAAGCGATATGGAAAAGTGGGTGATAAGAGTTGGTGATAAGACTTTTTCTGAAATTCGATCCGGAAGAATCCCCGAGGTTTTGGCACATATTCCTTTTTGCACGAAAAGCTGATCAGCAAAAGCAGTACGGGGAAAAAGTAAAGGTATTTTTTCATTCTTCATTGGTCTTAATTTCAACTTTGATTTGCTTAATCCGCCGGTTGTCAACAGCTTCAATCGAGAAAACGTAATTTTTACAGTTTATCGTATCACTCTTAAGCGGAATCTCACCTTTTAATTCCAAAATAAGTCCTGCAAGGGTGTCGGCTTCTCCTTTTACATCATCAAACACTGTATCTTCTGAACCAATAACCTTGTAAAAATCATTTAACATGGTTTTACCATCGAACAGGAATTTGTTTTCTCCGATTTTGGTGTAAAATTTTTCCTCTTCGTCAAACTCGTCAGTAATTTCGCCGACAATTTCCTCCAGCACATCCTCGAGCGTTACAATCCCCGATGTTCCTCCATATTCGTCAACAACAATAGCCATGTGAACTTTGTTTTTCTGGAATTCTTCAAGCAGGTCATCAATCTTTTTGGTTTCAGGAACATAAAAGGGTGGGCGGATAATGCTCTGCCAGCGAAAAGTTGCCCCTTTATGGGCATGTGGCAGCAAATCCTTGATATAAAGAATACCCTTAATATGATCGAAGGATTCGGAATAAACGGGAATGCGGGAGAAGCCGTTTTCGGTGATCAGGTTCATGATTTTGGAGTAACTGTCGTTCAACTCAGCAGAAACCACATCAACGCGCGAACGCATAATTTCGGCGACACTTTTATTTCCGAATTTTACAATCCCTTTTAATATCTCTTTATCCTCTTTCAGCTCAGTTTGTGAAGTAAGTTCCAGCGCCTGTGACAATTCATCAACCGAAATGTGTTGGTTATAAGCGCGGATACGGTTATTAATAAACGAAGTGGAATAGATGAGAATGGAATTCAACGGCCGAAGGACTTTGATCAGATAATACAGAGGGAAGGCAATAAACCATGCAAATTTTAGAGCATGGCGGGTAGTATATACTTTGGGTATGATTTCGCTAAATAGCAGGATTAAAAAAGAAATTGTTATGACCTGAATGATAAACCCCCAAACAGGCTCATTCGAAAAATCAACCAGATTATTGAAGGTGAAACTTGATAAGATTACAATACCTACCTTAATAAAATTGTTGGCTACCAGGATAGTAGCCAACAATTGCTCGGGAGATTCCAGATTTTTAAGTATATAAAAATTCTTTTTTGCCAATCTTCCCTTAATTTTATTTTTCTCAGCAGAGCTAAGCGAGAAATAAGCAACCTCCGAACCGGAAAGTAAAGCAGAAAAAATAATCAGGATTAATATAACAACCAGGCTAATTGCAATACCGGCAGAAAAAGGGTGAATTTGAATATTCCGGGAAATTGCGCAAAGCGCAGGTAATGGATCAGTTTCCAATTAAATCTTGTTTAAGTTATTAAAATGGCAAATCGTCTTCTTCGGGTTGAATAAAATCAGGTTCATTCACACTCTGAGCTTGTTCGGCATTCACAAGGGGTTGGCCAGTAATTTCAGCTTGTCCTTCGCGTTTGCCAAGTAACTTCATGGTATCAGCATTGATTTCGGTGGCGTAGTGTTTAACGCCATCCTTTTCATACGTGTTTGTCCTGAGACGCCCTTCGATGTAAAGTTGGCTGCCTTTTTTTACATACTTTTCAGCTACTTCGGCTAAACCTCTCCAGGCCACAATGTTGTGCCATTCGGTATTACTGACTTTTTCACCGGTTTTTGCGGTGTAATTCTCTGTTGTGGCAAGTGAGAACCTTGCAACTACAACACCTTTGTCGAGATGCCTGATTTCAGGATCGCGACCTACGTTACCTACCAAAATTACTTTGTTTACTGACATAAGTGTGAGATTTTAAATATTAGACAGTAATAAATTTAAAATAATTTTTGCCAGCATTTTTTATTTTGTGACAAAGATTTACGAATTAACCGAAATTCATTATGAATACTTAATTTTTCAGCACCAAGTTTTCATTTACTTAGAGTTCATTGATAAAAGTCTCGAGCAATTTTGGTACAGCAAAGTTAAGAATATCTTCCTTATTCACCCTCAATAACTCCTCCGACATTCCAATTTCTTCCGACAAACCAAGTTGTATAAATCTGAAATGAATTTTCTGATGGCTCAGGATATGTATTTTCCAGTTACTGATGCTTAGGATTGTTGTGTAGGGACAATTCGTTATTTGATGCCATTCGCCGTGGATCAAAATTTGATCTGCATCAGTTTCTTCAGTAGTTTCGATCAGTGGAAACTCAAAGAGCCCCTTCCAGATATCGTTTTTTTTTCGTTGGCGCAGCCAGGTGTAATTGCCGAATTCAAAAATCAGATAACTAAAGTATCTGTCGCGCTGTTTAGTCTTGTTTCGTTTTACCGGCAATTCACCAATTTTATCAGAACCGAAGGCAAAACAGTTTTCGATTAAGGGGCATCGCAGGCAATCCGGGTTTTTCGGTGTACACTGTAGTGCGCCAAATTCCATTAATGCCTGATTGTGCATTCCGGGATTTGTACCTTTGATTAGTTCTTTGGCCAACTCATTAAACACTTTCTTCCCGGCATTTGAATCAATTGGCTCCGGAACCCCGAAAAAACGGCTGAGCACCCGAAAAGCATTTCCATCAACGGCAGGGTATTCGAGATTAAATGAAATGGAGGCAATAGCCGCGGCGGTATAATCGCCAATTCCTTTCAATGAACGGATGGAATGGTAATCTTCAGGAAATTTGCCATGATGATGTTTTTGAATGAATTTGGCTGTAAAAAAGAGGTTTCGGGCCCGTGAATAATACCCCAAACCTTGCCAAAGTTTCAAAACCTGATCTTCTGAGGCATTTGCAAGCTCATTTATCGTCGGAAATTCATGTGTAAATCTCAGATAATAAGCCAATCCCTGTTCAATGCGGGTTTGTTGCAGGATAATCTCTGAAAGCCAGATGAAGTATGGGTTACGGGAGTTTCTCCAGGGTAAATCGCGCTTAAAAAATGCGTACCAATGATGTATCCGGGAGTTAAAAAAGTCCATTTTTTGCCTAACTGCTTTAAAATCTTTCCAAATTGTAAAAATAAACTAATTTTAATGTTCCTATTTTTTAAATAATTTTTATTTTTGCACACCAAATGTTACAGTAATATAAATTGTTGATAATTAAATATTTTTAGAGATGACAAAAGCAGATATCGTAAACGAAGTAAGTAAGAACACAGGTATTGAGAAAGTAACAGTACAAAAAGCTGTAGAAGCTTTCATGGAAACAGTAAAAGATTCCCTGACCGATGGTAGAAACGTGTATCTACGTGGATTCGGAAGTTTTATCGTAAAGAAAAGAGCTGAAAAGACTGCTCGTAATATTTCAAGGAATACGACCATCATTATTCCGGAACATTTCATACCTTCTTTCAAACCCGCTAAAACTTTCGTAGCACAAGTTAAAGACCAAGTAAAATAATTTATTATGCCAAGCGGAAAAAAAAGGAAAAGACATAAGATGGCTACGCACAAGCGTAAGAAGAGACTAAGAAAAAACAGACATAAAAAGAAAAAATAGTCTTTCTTTAGTAAGCATTAGCTTTTAAAGTACTTATTACGATTAAACCTAAAGCACTTATTGCGCTTTAGGTTTAATCTGTTTTTAAGTCTGGTAGTTTAATTTGAAAAACAAAAAACGTAGTGAGTAGCGATTTAATTGTAGATGTCTCTCCTTCGGAAGTGGTAATTGCTTTATTGGAAGATAAACGGTTAGTCGAACTTAACAGGGAAAAGACAGGGGCAAAATTTGCAGTTGGAGATATTTATCTTGGACGCGTAAAAAAAATAATGCCCAGTCTGAATGCTGCTTTCATTGACGTAGGTTACGAAAAAGATGCTTTTTTGCATTACCTCGATATGGGTCCCCAATTTTCAACACTCAACAAGTTTCTGAAAATTGCCACATCGAAAAATAACAGAATCACCTCCATCTCAAAAATCCAGTCAGAACCTGACATTGATAAGGAGGGAAAAATCTCAGATATTCTTAAAGTCGGGCAAAACATTTTGGTACAGGTGGCTAAAGAACCCATCTCAACTAAAGGGCCCCGCTTAACTTCGGAATTGTCGATCGCCGGCCGAAATATGGTATTGATGCCATTCAGCGAAAAAGTGAGTATTTCGCAAAAAATTGAATCGGCCGAAGAAAAAAACCGACTAAAAAAGCTCATTCAAAGCATAAGACCGAGAAAATTTGGTGTCATTGTGCGAACTGCTGCCGAAGAAAAACGTGTTGCCGAACTCGATCAGGAATTAAAACGGCTGGTCACCAAATTCGAAACAACATTTCAGAAATTGCGAAAAGTAAATGCACCTGCGCTAATCGTTGGCGAATTGGGAAGAACAACTGCTTTACTTAGGGATATCTATCATCCCGACTTCAATAGCATCATTGTTAATGATCCTATTGTTAGTGAAGAAATTGCTGAATATCTGGGATCAATCGCCCCTGAAAAAAAGAAAATTGTGAAACTCTACAAGGGTAACCAATCGATTTTTGAATATTATGGGATTGATAAACAACTAAAAGCAACATTTGGGAAAACCGTATCCTTCAAAAATGGAGCATACCTGATTATCGAACACACCGAAGCCTTTCATGTTATTGACGTGAACAGCGGAAACCGTTCGAAAGCCGGAATTGACCAGGAGACCAATGCTCTTGAAGTTAATCTGGCGGCTGCCGAAGAAATTGCCCGTCAACTGAGGTTGAGAGATATGGGTGGTATTATAGTAGTCGATTTTATAGACATGCACCAAGCCGAAAACCGCCATAAAGTTTATGAGCGGATGAAAGAATCGATGGCTGTTGACCGCACCAAGCACAACATTTTGCCATTGAGCAAGTTCTGCCTTTTACAGATTACACGTCAGCGTGTCCGACCTGAGGAACATGTTGAAACTGCTGAAGTTTGTCCGGTATGTAAAGGTACCGGAGCTGTTACACCAACTATTTTATTGGTAGATGAATTGGAAAGTAAAGTCAATTACATCTGTAAAGAACTAAATAAAGGGAAAGTAGTCATAAAAGCTCATCCATATCTGGCGGCCTTTCTGAATAAAGGCCTTTGGTCTTTACGCTGGAAATGGACTTTCAGGTATTTAAAACGAATTAAGGTTCAGGAAATGAGCTCGTATTCCATTACTGAGTATCATTTCTTCGACGAAAGCATGGAAGAGATCGTATTCTGATCTCAATAAAAAATCCCGGTATTCAAATGCCGGGATTTTTTATTTATCATCACATCTGATATCCTTAACAGTTATTAAGTTTTTTCGATGATCCTTTTCATAAATTGATAAAACGCATTGTGTATTTTTGTCTTTAATAAAATATAAAAATAAGAAAATGAAACATGCCGCTCTTTTTCTCAGCTTTTTATTCCTTGTTGGATACCAGTTGTTTGCTCAAATTATAGAACCGGTAAAATGGACATTCGAATCGAAACAGGACGGGAACGAAGTAACCCTGGTTTTTAAAGCTGCTATTGAAGAGGGCTGGCATTTGTACGACACACAATTGCCCGATGGAGGTCCGGTAAAAACATCCATCAATTTCGCCGATTCAACCTTGTTCGGGTTTGTCGGTGAATTAATGAAAGAGCCACTTCCTGTTGAATACTTCGATAAAATATTTAACCTGAAGCTCGGATATTTCAGCCGGCAGGCTGTTCTGACTCAAAAGATCAAATTAAAAAACCCTGGAAAAACAGAAATCAAAGGATTTGTTGAATTCATGTCGTGCAACGACGAAACCTGTACCCCACCTGCCGAAGCTGATTTTTCCTTTATCCTGAACTCATCTTCTGACACTGATTCCGGAACTGGACCTGTCGTCGCAAAAAGCGAAGGAGGAGAAAAACAACAACCAGGGTCAGGTAATCTTTTGTGGTTTTTTTTCTTTTCTTTCCTGGCCGGACTGGCTGCTATTTTAACACCATGTGTTTTCCCGATGATCCCAATGACGGTTTCGTTTTTCATGAATAGCGGGGAATCAAAACTGAAGTCAAAGATTAATGCTGCATTCTATGGATTTTCGATCATTGCCATTTATACCATAGTGGGGACTTTGGTTGCGGTTATTTTTGGTCCCGGGGCCGCCAACTGGTTAAGTACTCACTGGCTGCCCAACCTTATTTTCTTCGCTGTATTTGTGATTTTTGCCTTTTCTTTCTTCGGAATGTTTGAAATCGTTTTGCCCAGTTGGATTGTTAATAAATCAGATCAGCAAGTTGACAAGGGAGGATTGATGGGTTCGTTTTTCATGGCTTTAACACTTGTGCTCGTTTCTTTTTCGTGTACAGGGCCAATTGTTGGCGCCATTTTAGTTGAATCTGCAGGAGGGCAAATCCTGAAGCCAATCATTGGAATGTTTGGCTTTTCGCTCGCTTTTGCATTGCCATTTACACTGTTTGCCCTATTTCCCGGATGGCTGACCAGTCTTCCAAAATCGGGCGGCTGGCTCAATTCGGTGAAAGTAGTCCTTGGCTTTCTGGAACTGGCATTGGGTTTAAAATTCCTGAGCGTGGCCGATCAAACTTACCATTGGGGAATTCTGGACCGAGAAGTTTACCTGGCTTTATGGATTGTTATTTTTGCCTTGCTCGGCTTCTATTTACTTGGTAAATTGAAATTTTCGCACGACAGCGATGTTAAACACGTGACAGTTCCCCGGCTGCTTCTGGCTATTGTTTCCTTTTCTTTTGTTGTCTATCTGGCCCCGGGAATGTTTGGCGCTCCGCTGAAGGCAATTTCAGGTTACCTTCCTCCCCAATCAACACATGATTTTGATTTGCACCAAATCATCAGGGATGAAATCAAACTGGCGCAGCCACAAGGTGGGATTTCAGCAGTAGTTCAACCCGGCAAAGAGCTTTGCGAAAAACCGAAATTTAGCGAATTCTTACATTTGCCTCATGGTTTGGAAGGTTATTTTGACTACGAACAGGGAATGGCTTGTGCACGCAAACAAAACAAACCGGTTTTCATTGACTTTACCGGGCATGGTTGTGTCAATTGCCGTGAAATGGAAGCCAATGTATGGTCTGATCCACGTGTACTCGAACGGCTTAAAAATAATTTTGTCGTTATAGCTTTGTATGTTGACGATAAATCCACCTTACCCGAAAGCGAATGGATTACTTCTACTTATGATGGTAAAGTAAAAAAGACCTTAGGTAAAAAATATGCTGACTTTCAAATCTCCCGATATGGTGTTAATGCTCAGCCATACTATGTTTTACTCGATGGAAAGGAACAAAAGCTGATTGAACCCAGGGCATACGATTTGAATGCCGATCGTTTTGTTGAGTTTTTGGATGCTGCTTTGACTGAATTCAAGAAAAGGAAGTAAAGCCTCCCCCAACCCCATCCGAAAGAGGGGGCTTTAAAAATGCTTAATTGCTCATTTTGGAATTTTTGATATATGACAAAAACTAATCATCGCTTTCTTTCGTTCCCTCTTCGGGGGAGTTGGAGGGGGCTTGGGGCTTTAAATAGAATCTTTATATTTGGAGAATAAATTAAAGGAGAGCTGCCGGAGTGGTCGATCGGGGCAGACTCGAAATCTGTTGTACCCTTCGGGGTACCGGGGGTTCGAATCCCTCGCTCTCCGCTAAAAAATGAAAAGCCTGAAGTCTTGAAAATTTCCAGCTTTTTTACTTTTTGTTGGTCGAATCAAATATTTGACCGATGGTTTTCATGGGTAGAAATAGTTTATGACTGTCGGGGAGTGACACAAAACCATATTTGAGATAAAATCCCACTTTCTGCTCATTAATTGGATCAACAGCAACGGCAAAAGACCCAATCGTTCTTGACAAGTCGAAACTTTTCTTCAAAGCGTCGATCAGTAAATATTCACCAGTACCTTTTCCGTGAAACCGTTTATCAACAGCCAAACGTCCAATCAGGGTTACCGGAATAGAAGAATATGATTGAGGGAGATGCTTTCTGAACCCATCAGGAACCATATTGAGTGGTATGCTGCTGTTCGAAAGCGTATAATAACCTTCGATTAACCCGGTTTCAGATTCAGTTAATACAAAGCAAGCTGTCAGTTTTCGTCTGACATCCTGTCCAGCCTGGTGCCAAAGGTAATTATCCAGCAAAGCGACTCCACACGAAAAGTTTTCCTTTGGGTGGGCAGACTTCAACAATTCGACGACCCTCATTCGGCATTAAGTTGTTTGTATTTACGGGCAGCATTCAATAAAGCTTCATTTGGGCGTCCGGCCTCGACCAAGGAATCGAAAAACAATTCGGCATCGCGCTGCGAAGCCACTATGGATTCTGTATCAAAAATTATTTTTCTGGCTTTTTCCTGTGCCGAAGCGATAACAAACTCCGAAAGGCTTCGGTATCCTCCCAATCGGGCAGCTCTTTCAAGTTCCAGTTTTTGCTCGCTCGAAATTCTTGCATCGAACCTGGATGTATTTTTTCCAACTACTTTTGTTTCCATAACCGTCGTATTAATTTCGCAAATGTACGGAAATTCTACACACAAATACAATGAGATGCCTTTTTAATAAGCGTTTGGAAAGTGTTCGTTTTGGCAGTCTCGAAATTTGTTGTCCATCAATCCAGACGTAAAACTCTTGCGTCCAATCCAGATCGTTCGAAAAAATGCTATATTTGAACTAATTAAATATGAAAAAAATGGAGAAAAAAAATCAATCCGAAGGCATGAAACGCCGGGATTTTATACAAACCAGTGCTGTGTTTGCAGCTTCTGCCATGTTTTTAACTTTAAGCGGAACTAAAGTATTCGGCGCTCTTAACCCCACACAAAAGGGGAATTTAATTCCAACCATTAAGCTCAACAACGGCATACCAATGCCAATGGTTGGATTCGGTACGAATACCCTCAACGGCGCTATCTGTGAACGTAGTGTATCTGATGCAATTTCAGTGGGTTATCGCCTTATTGATACCGCCAAAGTATATGGAAACGAAGAATTTGTAGGGGCTGGGATTAAGCAAAGTGGCATTAAAAGGGAAGAACTGTTTATAACCTCAAAACTTTGGGTTGACGATTCGGGGTACGAAAATGCAAAGAAAGCCTTTGAAACAACCTTGAACAAATTGGGACTGGAGTATCTGGATTTATATCTCATCCACCGGCCCCGGGGAGATGTAAAGGGATCGTGGATGGCAATGGAAGAGCTTTGTAAGGAGGGCAAAATCAGGGCCATCGGGGTGAGTAATTTCGAACCCGGTCAACTTGATGATTTGATGGCCGATGCCAAAATCAAACCCGCTATCAATCAAATCGAAACTCATGTTTTCTTTCAGGAGCACAAGTCATATGAAGCTTTGAAGAAAGTTAAAGTGCAAATGGAAGCCTGGTCTCCCTTTGCAGCAGGACGCAATGGAATTTTCAGCAACCAAACCCTGGCCGGTATTGGCAAGAAGCACAATAAAAGCATTGCCCAGGTGTGCCTGAGGTGGAATCACCAGAGAGGTATTGTAGTTATACCAAGAAGTACCCAAAAAGCACACATGATTGAAAATTTAGGCATTTTCGATTTTGAGCTTGATAAATCCGATATGCAAACCATAGCCACACTCGATCTAAATAAAACCCAATTTCCGGAGTGGGGATGATTATCAAAAAAGGGAGGTCGTTTCCGAACCTCCCTTTAATAAACCCCCTAAAACTAACCCCTGAAAAAAAGTGCCTTTACAATGTGTGTGGCCATCTTCGGATTTTCCTTTAACCGGCGGGTCGAATAACCAAACCAGTCTTTCCCGAATGGCACATATACGCGCATTTTATATCCTTGCTTTACAATACTGTTCCTGAGTTCAGGAGTTACCCCGTAAAGCATTTGGAACTCATATTTAGTTTTGTCAATGTTTTTCTCCTGAATGATAGCTATTGCAGAATCAACCAGAAATTTATCATGGGTCGCAATACCAACGTACATCCGTTGTCCGAACATGTATTTCAAATCATCGAGGTAGTGTTCACGAACTTCATCGTATTCTTTAAAGGCAATGTGCTTGGGTTCAATGTAAATTCCTTTGCAGAGTCTGAAATTCAATGGAGCGCCATTTGAATGAATGCTGTTCAGGCTTATCAGATCGTTTTTTGCACGTCGCAGATAGGCTTGAACGACCAGCCCAACATTGGCCGGATACTTATGCTGAAGCTTGCGATAGATCTCTAATTCACGGTCAACACACTGAGAATCTTCCATGTCTATCCTGATAAAGTTTTTCTTTTCAACCGCCTTTTTGACTACTTCTTCAATATTAGATAAACAAATTTCTTTGTCAATAAGTAACCCAAACATGGTGGGCTTCAGCGAAAAGTTTCCGACAATTCCTTCCGAAGTAAATCGTTCAATGATTTCAAGATACTTGTTTTTGTTTTCCTCAGCTTGCTCAATCGTGGAAATAAATTCACCCAGCAGATCAACAGTTACCTCAATGCCTTGCTTATTGAGCTCACGACAAGCCTTAAGACCGTCGTCAATAGTTTCCCCTGCAATATATCGTTTGGAGAAAACCCAAATCAATTTTTTAGGCATATATGGCAGTACGTTTGCCAGTAATCTGTTAAACATTATTTTGCGATTTCAGTTTAAAATGAATAAAGTAAAAATACTTCGGAAAATAACCTGGAATCAATGATGTTTATCAAGGTGAACTTATGATTTTACGCAGCTTTTATCCCAATTTTTCTACATAAAACTGATTCGGCTCCGGTTCTGAAAAATAAACTGGTTTATGGATGGATAGTGACAATAAATTTTTATTTTTGGCAAAACTTAATTGGAAAGAGGCGTATGAAAAATACATCAATGATAGTTAGTGTTATTTTGTTTGTTGCGGTTGCAGGTCTTTATATACTGCATTTTAGTGGAAATAAATTTAATGGTGCAGGGAAAGATGATGCGATTGAAGGTGATGCTTCTTCCGAATTAAAAATTGCCTATATTAAGGTTGATTCTCTGGTTGTGAATTACGACTTTGCACAGGAAATGCATGACGGATTTACCAAACAACAGGAAGCTTATACCAAAGAATACGGCGAAAAGCGCAACCGCTTTGAATCTCAGGCTGCTGCTTTTCAGGAAAAAGTCCAGCGTGGCGGATTCTTAACACAGGAACGTGCCATGCAGGAACGCGATCGTTTGGTTGGAGAAGAACAGCAAATTACTAGACTCGATCAGGAATTATCATCCAAACTGGCCCAAATGCAGGCTGACAACAACAAACAACTTCTGGACAGTGTATTGAATTATTTGAAAGTTTACAACAAGGATAAAAAATACAGCTATATACTGAATGCTGCCGAAGTTTTATTAGGTGACGAAACTCAAAATATAACCAAAGATATATTGGTTGGCCTGAATGCCAGATATTCGAAGGAAAAATTGAAATAGGATCAATTTTCCATATATTTGAAAAATCCGGATTAGTTCGGATTTTTTTGTTTTATAAAACCTGACCAAAGCTATGGGATCATTTGCCGGCCGTTATATTCAAAACAATGTTATTTATCCGGCTTTCATTCATGACGAAGTTTCGCCATCACTCGGAATGATTGTGATGATTCCATGCCTGAATGAACCTGAGATTATACTGACTCTACAATCATTGTGGGCTTGTGATCCGGTTCTTTCTTTTTGTGAAGTTATCGTAGCTGTTAATGATTCAGAAAGCAGTTCTCCTGAAATCAAGCAGTTTAATGCGGATACTTTTCAAAAACTGGTTGTATGGAAACTGAAAAACGATCGGCCAAACCTGGTTTTACACCCGATTTATGCACAATCGGTAAATGCAAAACATGCCGGCGCTGGCATGGCGCGTAAAATAGGTATGGACGAGGCGGTCAGACGTTTTAACTCAGTCAGTAATCCGAATGGAATCATCATCTCCACCGATTCTGATTGTCTGTTTTCATCGAATTATCTGCAAAGAATTGAATCGTGTTTTAAAAACAAATCGTGTTTTGCTGCAACCGTCAATTTCAAACACCGGACTGAAGAAATGGATGATCAGAAGCAGAAAACAGGTATTCAGCTCTATGAAGATTATCTTCATTACTACAAAAAAGCCCTTGATTTTACCGGATTCCCGAATTCAATCTATACCATCGGTTCAGCATTTGCAGTCAGGGCTGAAGCTTACGTGAAGCAAGGCGGCATGAACCGAAGGCAAGCCGGCGAAGATTTTTATTTTCTCCATAAACTAACCAAACTTGGAACGATTAATGAAATCAACGACACATTTGTTTATCCTTCGGCAAGGATTTCAGACCGGGTGCCCTTTGGTACCGGCGCATCCATGACTAAATGGATGAACGACGCGGAAGACCTGACTCTTACCTATAATTTTTCTGCTTTTCTGGACCTGAAAGTTTTCTTCGACAGGATTGATTCCTTATTCCGGATTAATACTGATGACTTTATCAGGATTTTAAATGAATTGCCCATTTCAGTGCAGGATTATCTTAAGAGTCTGGATTTTACTCCGAAGCTGGTGGAATTAAACCAAAACAGTTCTTCTTTGTCTGCTTTCCGAAAACGGTTTTTTCAGTTCTTTGATGCTTTTATCATCCTTCGCTTTTTGAACCATGCACATCAAAAGCATTATCAGCGGCAAAACCTTTCGGAAGCGATTGGGCAATTGAATGAATATTCCAATTGTTACCGAAATCATTAGCAACGCCATTTATGGCGTTGGATTATAAAAACACATATTGGCTTTAGCCAAAACTATTGATGTCTGGGCTAAAGCCAATTTATTTCTACCTTTTACAACGCCATAAATGGCGATGCTAGTCAATTCAAAATATCCCCGAATTTCTATTTCAGTCCGTTCGAAAGCATATAATAAACATCGTTCCATTTCAGCTCTTTCTTGAATTCTGAAATGGTGGTTTTGTTATCTATCAGCATAAATTCAACATCGGCCATTTCAGCAAAATCTTCCATATATTCAGCCGTAACTGCCTGACTGAAACTCGTGTGGTGAGCGCCACCGGCCAAAATCCAGGCAGTAGCTCCGTCAGGAAGGTTGGGTTGCGGAACCCACATGGCACGTGCAACCGGTAATTTTGGGAAGTCGGCATCAGGAGCAACACAATCCACATTATTGACCAACAGGCGGAAACGGTTTCCCATGTCGAGTACCGAAGCATTGATTGCCGGACCTGTTGGAACATTGAAAACCAGACGTGCCGGATCTTCCTTTCCGCCAATTCCTAAATGATGAACTTCCAAAGAAGCCTTTCCGGTTTTAATTGACGGACAAATTTCGAGCATGTGCGATCCTAAAACCTTCATTCCGTTCGGGTTGAAATGATAGGTGTAATCTTCCATAAATGAGCATCCGCCTTCAAGACCGGCGCCCATCACTTTCATGGCGCGTACCAAAGCCGAATGTTTCCAGTCGCCTTCAGCTCCAAATCCGTAACCGTCGGCCATCAACCGCTGAACAGCCAATCCAGGCAACTGGGCTAATCCGTGCAAATCCTGAAAGGTCGTAGTGAATCCTTTAAAATCACCATCGGTCAGGAACTTTCTCATTCCTATTTCGATCCGGGCCTGAACCCTTATGTTTTCGTGTTTCGCACCACCTTTTTTTGCAATATCAACAATGTTGTATAGGGCATCGTATTCTTCGACCAATGCGTTGATTGCTGAATTGCTTACTTCATCAATGTATTTGACCAAATCGCCAACGCCATAACCATTCACTGCATAACCAAAGCGGCGTTGGGCCTCAACTTTATCGCCTTCGGTAACTGCCACTTCGCGCATGTTGTCGCCAAAACGGGCAAATTTGGCTCCCTGCCAGTCGGACCATGCTGTTGCTGCGCGCATCCATACATTTACGCGGCGCTGAACTTCCGGATCCTGCCAATGACCAACCACCACTTTGCGGTTTTTCCGCATCCGTGAAAGGATGAACCCATATTCACGGCCACCGTGCGCTGATTGGTTCAGGTTCATGAAATCCATGTCAATATCGGCATACGGGATATCGCGGTTGAACTGCGTGTGGAAATGCAGGATTGGCCGGTCGAGAATGCTCAACCCACGGATCCACATTTTAGCTGGCGAAAACGTGTGCATCCAGGTCATTATCCCGATACAGTTTGGAGCCGAATTGGCTTCGAGGCAGAACTGATAAATGGCATCAGGGGTTTTCAAGGTCGGTTTGTAAACTATTTTTACCGGAAGATTTGCATCGGCATTCAAGCCACGGCAAATTTCCTGCGAGTCAGATGCAACCTGTTTCAAGGTTCCTTCACCGTACAAATCCTGGCTGCCTGTGGCAAACCAAACTTCTAATCCATTCGTGTTTATCATGATTTTAATTTTTTGATGATACAAAATTGTTGGAACAAAAATAGGAAAATATTAATAAACGTAGTTGTAACACTTATGAAAAATATGTTATCCGATTCTAGTTATTGAACATGTTTTTGTTTTGCTGGAACCCCAACTGACGGGGTGACTTTGGAATCACCCCGTCAGTAACAACAACAAGTTCTGCTGAATTTCAACCAGTCGGTTGGTAGGTCTTTCAATAAACGTCCATCAGTTCTTTAGCTGTTTCCTGAATGTTTTCCCAGGCCTGCCTGACATGCTCTTCATTCGTGTTGGTTTGGGCAATGCTCATCCGAAGCACGAACTGTCCGTTAATTACCGTATGGGTAAAGTACATTTTGCCCCGGCTATTGATTGTTTCGAGCAATTTCCGGTTAAAATCATTTCCGTTTTTGTGGGCAAAACACACCAGGTTGAGTGGCGCAGGGGCAACAAGATCGAATTCTTCAGAAGACCGGACCCATCCGGCAAATTGCTGCGCAAGGCGGATGTGCTCCTGAATATGATAACGTAATCCGTTTACTCCGTAGTGCCTGATCACAAACCAAAGTTTGAGCGAACGGAACCTGCGTCCAAGCTGAATATGCCAATCGCGATAATCGAAAACTGCGCCACTTTCGGTTGCCTGATTTTTTAAATATTCAGGAAGAATGCTCAGGGTTTTAATCAGGACCGAACGGTCGGCAACAAAAAAACAATTGCAGTCGAAATTAGTGAACATCCATTTGTGCGGATTAAACGAGAAACTATCGGCCAGTTCAATACCATCCAGAATATACCGGTACTCAGGACAAATTGCGGCTGTACCCGACATGGCGGCATCAATGTGCATCCAAAGCTGATATTTCAGGCAGATATTACCGATTTCATTCAACGGATCAATGGCATTGGTTGATGTGGTTCCGACTGTTGCACATACGAAAAATGGAATTAATCCATCCTGTAAATCTTTCTGAATGGCATTTTCAAGCAAATCAATCCGCATGGCCAGATTTTCATCCACACCGATCAGGCGAAGGTTGTTTTTCCCAATCCCGGCAATTTTTATGGCTTTTTCGACCGATGAATGGGTCTGGTTTGAAATGTACGCGACCAGATTTCCTAAACATCCGGAGTCGTTTGTCTGATAGTTAGTTTTTTTCTCGCGGGCGGCCAATACCGCGCTTAGCGCTGCACTTGAGGCTGTATCCTGAATGACAGCCCCTCCGTCCGAAGTTGATTTGAATTTTTCGGGTAGCTGAAGCATTTCAGCAAGCCAATCCAGAACACGGGTTTCGAGCTCGGTGCAAGCCGGACTGGTAGCCCAAAGCATTCCCTGTACCCCCAATCCTGAAGAAAGTAAATCGCCCAGAATCGAAGGTCCGGATGTATTGGCCGGAAAGTAGGCAAAAAAATCAGGCGACTGCCAATGTGTAATACCGGGCATGATGATCGAATTGACATCTGACATAATCTGCCCGAATGACTCACTTTCTGTTGGCGCCGAATCTGGTAGCTGATCCTTAATATCTCCGGATTTTACCTGAGATAATACCGGATATTTTTCGATATTTTCGTAATAGTCGGCAATCCAGTCAATCATTTGTTTTCCTTGTTTCCTGAATTCGTCAGGAGTCATGTGGTAGTTTGTCATCTTGTCAATCATCGAATGTTAAAACTGGTAAAATTTCTTGGCGGCACATTTTCTGAAACCGAAAATGAACGGATGACAGCTCTGGCAGGACCAATTTTCATCCAGTCCAGGAATATTTCCAGTTTGTGAGGCTCACCTTCTGCTTCAATTTCAACTCTTCCGTCGGGGGTATTTCTTGCCCAACCAAAGATTTGAAACTCGTTGGCTTTGTACAAGGCAAAATATCGGAATCCAACGCCCTGAACCCGGCCAGCAATAACCAGAAAGACAGATTTTACAGGCATATATCTTTTTTGCGACTGAAATATCGAACAAGAAACGAGAAATAAGAAATGAGGAATGAAAACTTCTATGTTTCTTATTTCTTATTTGGTTTTTCTTATTCTTTTACTGATGAATTATTCCCGAAAGCGGCAACTGTTTCCGGTTGAATCAATGCCCAAATGGAATAAATCCCGATGGCTGTTCCGAAAGGGAAACTGAAAATTTCAATAACTGAAAGAATCAGGGTCAGAATCCGGGCCCATTCTTTCCTTTTGTAAAGACCCATTCCGGCTAATATTCCCGGCACAGATACCAGGATGAATACGATTGCAAGAACATCAGCAATAATAGAGAGAATCGTTCCTGCATTGGGTTCATCTACAAATCCACCGACTAATTTAAGAACAGTAAAAATCAGAAAAGCAATAAATAAGTTGAAAATACTAAGTCCAATTTGAAGGGCGGCAACTACATTGATGTGTTTTTCCATGATAGTATGTTTAAGTAAAGGAATTTAGCTGATTTAAAAGTACATATTATCCGACATTTCATCAATAATTTTAATACTAATCTCCAATCATATTATTCAGCTTAAAAAATATCACCCCAAAATGGCCGGGAATTTAATTTGTGAACAGGTAATTCGTACTTCAGGTTTAAAATATAACTTTGCACGTAATTAACTAAGAGGGGAATCATCATGCTGGTAATAAAGGTTATCATGTTGTCAGTTGTGCTAATGGCTTTGGCTTTTGTAGGGCTTGCTGTACAGACCTTGTTTAAAAAGGGAGGAAAGTTTCCGAATACTCACATAGGAAGCAATAAATACATGAAAGCAAAAGGCGTAACCTGTGCACAAACATTCGATAAAATGGAACAGGCAAAGGCCAGGAAAGAACTTCGGTTTAAACAGCTTTCACTTCAAAAATCCGATTCGAAGTAAATCAGTTCTTTCTTCCCGGAGTTTCTTTTGATAAAATGGATTGAAATCTCGTTGAACAGGTTAGCCTGATCGAGGTTACAGCAGTGACCGCTGTTTTTGATGACTTCCAGCCTGGCATTAATTTGTCTTTTCACCAGATCGGCTACCATTGGTAAAAACATGTGGTCACCATCGCCCATCAGGTATAAAACAGGGGCCGATGGCTCGCGGCTCAAAAAATCTTTCAGGTTTGCTTTAATTTCCCTTGTCATTTTCATCCATTTTGCAAACTCATCTTCACCAAGTTTAATAGCTTCCTGAATGAAAATATGACGCGATTCCCGGTGTTTCCGGTATGGCATCAGTATTAAGGCATTCAGTTTGTAGAGCCACATATAAGGCAAAACCGAATTCAGGATTTTCGCCATCCCAATTAATACTTTGATTGTTTTATTGAATTGAATAATTGCACCTCCCAAAATGATAGACTCGGCCCTTCCCGGCGCAAGTTTATCAATGGCCCGGATAACCACACAACCCAATGAGATTCCAACCAAATGGGCTTTTTTGATTTCCAGATGATCCATAATCCGGATGACATCTAATGCAACTTCGTTAAACGAATATACTGAATCTTCTTCCTGAATTCCGGGTTTCGATTTACCGTGGCCACGCAAGTCAACCAGAAGTACATTAAAATGTTTTTTAAACTCTTTTAACTGACGAAACCAGACTACATTGCTGCCTCCGGCCCCATGAACAAAAACGACCCAGGTTTTTGATTTCGGATGTATGAATTTACGATGATAAATCATGTTGTCGTTTTATCCGCCAAAATCATCAAACAAGACGTTTTCGTCGGGTACTCCCAAATCATATAACATCTTGTTTACTGCGTTGTTCATCATTGGCGGACCACAAAGGTAATAATCAATTTCTTCGGGCTCCTCATGTTTACTCAGGTACTGATCGTAAATTACCTGATGGATAAAGCCTTTGTGGCCGGTCCAGTTATCTTCGGGCTGAGGATCAGAGAGGGCAAGGTTAAACGTGAAATTTGGAAACCTGTTCTGTATGTCGGTAAATTCTTCGTAGTAGAATACTTCCCTCCATGAACGGGCGCCATACCAGAAAGAAACTTTTTTGGTGGTTTCTTTGACCGTATGGAACAAGTGGAAAAGATGTGAACGCATGGGGGCCATACCGGCGCCCCCGCCAATAAACATCATTTCGTTATCGTTCTTTTTCAGGAAGAATTCGCCATAGGGGCCTGAAATAGTAACTTTGTCACCAGCTTTCCGTGAAAAGACGAAGGAAGAACAAATACCGGGATTTATTTTCTGAAATCCACCATTAACCCTGTCAAATGGAGGAGTTGCAATACGAATGTTCAGCATTATAATATTTCCTTCGGCAGGGTGATTGGCCATTGAATAAGCGCGGAATGTTGGTTCCGGATTTTTCATCTGAAGTTTAAACATGCCATATCGTTCCCATTCCGGGCGATATTCGTCGCCAATAATCATGTCTTTGAAATCAACGGTAATCTCCGGCACATCAATCTGGATGTATCCACCTGATTTGAAATTCAGGCTTTCACCCTCAGGAAGTTTCACAACAAATTCTTTAATGTAAGTAGCCACATTGTTGTTTGAAACAACTTCGCATTCCCATTTTTTTACGCCAAGTATGTGTTCCGGAACCTTGATTTTCATGTCTTCCCGAACCTTTATCTGACAGCCAAGCCGCCAGTGTTCCTGTTGTTCCTTTCGGGTAAAATGATCGGTTTCGGTTGCAAGAATCGAACCGCCACCTTCTACTACCTGACAACGGCATTGTGCGCACGTACCTCCGCCGCCACAGGCAGAAGGAAGAAATATTCCACTTTCGGATAAGGTGGAAAGCAATGAACTTCCGGGATTAACAGTAACTTCCTTTTCGTCGTTGATGGTAATTTTTACCCGACCAACTGCAGTGAGTTTAGCCCGTGCATACAAAAGCGTTGAAACCAATAACAGTACGATGACTAAAAAGGCCACAATACTTGAAATTATTACAAAAATGACTGAACCTAATATCATTGGATTTGAATTTTGTTCGTATTAAACTTTAATTCCGAGGAAACTCATGAAAGCAATTCCCATTAAGCCGGTTATAATAAAGGTTATGCCAATTCCCCGGAGAGGAGCTGGGATTTTGTTGTATTTCAGCTTTTCACGCACAGCGGCAAGTGAAACAATCGCCAGAGCCCAGCCAACTCCTGAACCTAAACCCCATGATAAAACTTCTCCGATGTTTTTGTAGTCTCTTTGTTCCATGAATAATGATCCTCCAAGAATAGCGCAGTTTACAGCGATCAAGGGTAGGAAGATTCCGAGTGAATTGTATAAGGCTGGTGAGAATTTTTCAATAACCATTTCAACTAACTGAACCATGCCAGCAATGATTGCAATAAAAACCATAAAGCTGAGGAATGACAGATCAATATCTTTAAATCCGTCGCCCAGCCAGGCAAGTGCACCTGGGTGCATAACATACTTTAGCAATAAGTAATTTACCGGAACTGTAATAATCTGAACAAATATTACTGCTGCCCCAAGTCCGATTGAAGTTTTTACAGTCTTTGATACCGCGAGATAGGAACACATCCCGAGGAAATAAGCAAAGACCATATTGTCTATAAAAACCGACCGTATGAATATGTTTATAATTTCTTGCATAATCGTTTTATTTACAGAGATTATTCTTTTTCAATGAGTTCTTTATTAAAGCTGCGTTGTATCCAGATAATAACACCAACCAGAACCAGGGCCATCGTAGGCATAATCATCATTCCGTTATTAATGTATCCCGCGTCGTAAAAGGATTGTGGTACAACCTGAAATCCAAGTATGGCCCCCGACCCAAAGAGTTCACGAATAAAGGCCACTACAATTAATATAATGGAATAACCAATTCCGTTTCCAATTCCATCCATGAACGAAGGCCAGGGTTTATTGCCCATCGCAAAAGCTTCCAACCGGCCCATAATGATACAATTGGTGATGATCAAACCGACGTAAACAGAAAGTTGTTTGCTGACATCGTAAACAAATGCCCTTAGAAGCTGGTCAACCAGAATGACCATCGAGGCAACCACAACCAATTGTACTATGATGCGGATACGTGGTGGGATATATTGACGCATGGCAGAAATAGCCAGGTTAGAGAAGGCTGTAACTACGATAACCGATAGACCCATAACAATAGCGGGTTTCAATTTGGTGGTCACTGCCAGGGCCGAACAAATTCCCAGGATCTGCACCGTTACCGGGTTCTCCAGATTCAGGGGGTTCGCCAGCAGCTTAAAGTTTTTTGAAGAGATTATGCTCATTGTTATCTGGTTTTATTTGTGACGGTTTTGAATAAAATAAGGTTTGTATTGAACCAGGCACGAATCAAGCATGGCCTCAAGCGATTTGGAGGTGATTGTTCCTCCTGAAATGGCATCCACAGCATGTGGATCGTCTTTCTTTGCTCCGCCTTTCAATACTTTTATGGAGACAAACTCTGTAGAGTCTTTAAAGATAGTTTTACCGATGAAAGGTTTTTGAAACCATTCGGTTGAAATCTCAGCGCCAAGTCCCGGAGTCTCGCCCTGATGGTCAAACACAGAACCATAAACCGTATTCATATCAGGTTGTAACGAAATATATCCCCAGATCGGGCCCCAAAGACCTTTGCCACGAAGCGGCATTACATAAGCCTTCGACTGGTTGTCGAGTGTACCAACATAAACAGGCAATAATCTTTCCAAAGCAGGTTTGCCGAGTTCATTCTTTAACTCAACAGTAAATGCTTCAACGCCTTCCTGTCTTTCACCTTTATTATTGAGTACATAACTGTCGGTAATATATTTGCCATATAAATCAACAGCGTCCTTTACCGTTGATTTAATCCGGATCGAAGCGAGAATATTTTGTTTTTTCTCTATCTCAATGTTCTTGTCCTGAAATGGTTTTAATTGCATGGCAGCTAATGACAGCATCAAAGCTACAATAACAACCATGACGATGGAAAAGATAAATATATAGGTATTACTAAAGTTCTTCATAGTTCTCCTTTTTTAAGTGTTACCTTTCATTTTGTCTCTTTTTAGTCTGCGTTTGATATGATTCTCCACAACAAAATAATCAATTAGTGGAGACCAGACATTCATAAGCAGAATGGCTAACATCATTCCTTCGGGATAAGCAGGATTGAAAACACGGATCAGCACCGCAAAAACCCCGATCATAAAACCATAAATCCATTTGCCTTTTTCGGTATGTGATGCGGTTACCGGATCGGTAGCCATAAAAACGGCCCCAAATGCGAACCCACCCATTACCAAATGATAGTAAGGAGGTAATGTCATATATTCGTTTACAGCCAGAATATTACAAAGGAACCCGATAGCAAGCGCTCCCAGTACTGTTGAAAGCATAATTTTCCAACTTCCGATGCCTGTAAAAATAAGGATTGCGGCTCCAATTAAAATGGCAAGTGTTGAAGTTTCACCGATTGAACCTGGAATAAAACCCATAAACATATCATGAAATGAGGCCATTTTCGCAGAAGTTCCCTGTGCTATTTGGGCTAGTGGTGTCGCTCCTGAAAAACCGTCAACAGGAAGTTTGGTGGGTAATTCGTATATCCAAACAGCATCCCCTGACATTTGCATTGGATATGCAAAGAATAAAAACGCCCGGGCCATCAGCGCTACATTCATGATGTTATAACCTGTTCCGCCAAAGATTTCTTTACCAAAAATTACGGCAAAAGTTACGGCAAGGGCAACCATCCACAGAGGAATGTTTACCGGCAGAATTAAGGGGATTAATATTCCTGTCACCAGATATCCTTCGTTGACTTCATGCCCCCGGATTTGTGCGGCAATGAATTCAATACCAAGTCCGACCCCGTATGAAACAACCATGATAGGAAGTATTTTCATAAATCCGAAAAGGAAGTTTTCAATCAGGCTTCTTTCGATGCCAAATGCAAGACCATTCTGATAGCCAATATTCCAGCTTCCGAAAAGCAAAGCAGGAACCAAAGCCAAAATCACAACAGTCATTGTCCTTTTTAAATCAATAGCGTCATGAATGTGAACTCCTGATTTGGAAGTATGATTGGGTGTAAACAGGAATGTTTCGATAGCGCCAAACGTTGATCCTAATTTGGCCAGCTTACCTCCTTTTTGAAAAAGCGGCTTATTTTTGTCTATAAATTTTCGGAGTGATTTCATCTTAAATCTCTTGTTAATTACCCAGTTCTTTAATCATCAAAGTGATCCCTTGGCGCAAAATACTCTGTACTTCCGTTTTCGAAGTACATACATATTCGCACAAAGCCAAATCTTCTTCTATCACTTCATAAATACCCAACTGTTCCATCTTGTCTATATCGCCGGCAATAATGGCTTTCATCAGGAATACCGGAAGTATATCCATGGGGAGCACTTTGTCATATTGTCCTGTCACTACCAAAGCCCTCTCTTCTCCATTCAGGTTTGAATCGGCTTTGTATTTTTTATTTGGGGTAAGCCAGGAAAAATACGAATGGGAGATACTGAATTTGTTTAGTCGCGGCATTGCCCAGCCTAAAAATTCATAATAATCACCTTCCGGAATTACGGTAACCTGTTGGTCGTAAAATCCCAGAAAATCATCGGCTTCAACCTGAGTTCCGGTCAGTACATTACCCGAAATAATACGTTCTTTTCCTTCCTGGCGCGTTGCTTTTTTCAACAGATTTGAAAGACAAGCTCCATGAATAACCTTGAAATACTTAGGAGAAACGACTTCAGAACCAGTAAGCGCGATGATTTTTGAAAAATCAATTTTTCCTGATTCGAATAAGCGGCCCATATAAATTACTTCCTGTGGATTAATTGTCCAAATGAGGTCTCCCTTGCTGATCGGACTGACATGGTGAATCTGAACGCCAACATTTCCGGCCGGATGCGGACCTGAAAATTGTGTGGTTTCTATGTTTTTTATACCTGAGAAGAAACCGTTTGCCTGATCGGGGCGAATTCCGACATGAATTTTGCCGTCGGTTAATTTTGCAAGCGCATTAATCCCGGTTTGAAATGCAGATGATTGATCTTTCAGTATAAACTCATAATCAGGGGCCAAAGGGGCTGAATCAAAACCTGAAATAAAAATATGAAGCGGGGCGCTTTCGGGTTTTGCGACAGTGCCATAAGGTCTCTGTTTCAAAAACGCCCACAATCCGCTCTTCTTCAAAACTTCTTTAATTTCTTCGCGCGAGAGTTTATTAGGATCAGCTTTAACAAATTCAGCAGAATTGTTTTTGCCATCAGCTTTAATAACAATCTCCAGAACCTTTCTTCGTTCACCTCTGTTCACAGCCAATACTTCACCACTGGCAGGAGCAGTAAGTAAAATTTCAGGATTGTATTTATCGAAAAAAATCGGATCCCCGGCTTTGACTTCCTGTCCGGCCTTTACCAGAATTTTTGGTACGAGTCCTGGAAAGTCGGTCGGTTTAAGGGCAACCTTTTCCGCTTCGACCGACGCTGCAAGAACTTTTTCGGCATCCACTTTTAAACGGATATCTAATCCACGTTTTAAATTGATAACCTTTAACATTGTATTCCCTTGTATGGTTTATATTGAGTTTTTAAAAGTACGGATTTAAAAACTTTTCACAATCTTTGTTTGACAAACTTATATTCATTGAAATATTTTTCCATTTGAATTCGTTATCAAAATATCACATTTTTTTTAATTTTTCCTGTCAGTGCCGTTTTTCTCCATATTTTCATAAAATCCGATTAAAAATGAACCGTAATATAGCGCTCTTTTTTACTATCCTGAATGTTATCTTAACGTTAAATTCAGGAGCTTCAAAAAAAACTGATCCGTTTTATTATCAGAATGCGGTTTACCGTGAAGAAATCAAATCAGTTCAGTTATACCGCATCGGAAATGAACTTTCAAATCCTGTAATCGAGCTTGGAACCGATACTAAACTAGTGCTTAAATTTGATGAACTTGCCGAAGATGTAAAAAACTTTACCTATACTCTAATTCATTGCGATGTAAACTGGAATGAATCCTATATTCAACAGAACGAATACCTGACCGGATTTCCGGATAATCCGGTGAAGGATTATGCTATGAGCTTTAATACGACGGTCAAATTTGTGAACTATCAGGTTCAGATTCCTAATGACGATTGTGCCCCAAAATATTCAGGAAATTACGCATTGGTGGTTTTCGAGGAAAACAACCGTGAAAATCTGGTTTTAATCCAAAGGTTTTATGTGGTTGAGCCTTCGGTCAAAATTGAAGGACTGGTGAAAAAAGCAACCTTCGATCCGTTCAATGGCGAAAATCAGGAGGTTGATTTTAAAGTTATCAACCAGCAATTAAAACTCCTGAACCCGCGTGACGATATTAAAGTTGTGCTGATGCAGAACAGGCGGTGGGACAATGCCATCCTTAATCTGAAACCCAGTTTCATTCGTGATAATGTGTTGGATTACGACTACAATAAAGAAAATGTATTTCCGGGCGGAAATGAATTCAGGTATTTTGACATCCGGACAAGAAGGTACAACGGTGAAAATATTGAGGACATCAAATTCATCAGGCCTTATTATCATGTAACGGTCCTCCCCGATGCCATCCGAAGCAATAAAAAATACAGCCCGTATAAAGAGATGAATGGCAATTTCGTTATCGAAAGCCAGGACCGGGTGACTGATTTGGATACGGAATGTGATTATATGTTTGTGCATTTTTATTTACCCATGCAAAGTCAGTTGGTTGGCGGATCGGTAAATGTATTTGGCGCATTAACGGGCTGGAATGCCAACAAAACAAACGAAATGAAATGGAATTTCACAAGCGCAGGTTATGAACTTTCGTTGCTGCTCAAGCAGGGATATTACAATTACCAATACGTTTATGTTCCTGAAGGGGCTAAAAAAGCAGATTCGGTAAATCTGGAAGGAACTCATTATATGACCGAAAACGATTACCAGATATTTGCCTATTATCGCGATCAGGCTGGCCGGTTCGACCGCCTGGTCGGGTTTACGAACCTTAACTCGGCAATCAGGTAATAATGGTTAAAGTAAAGTGGGATGGATTAGCGAACAATTTTCAGCGGACTTTCCTCTTTTTTATAAGGAATTGTAAACAAAAAAGTTGAACCGTGATTAAGCTTGGATTTTACACTTAAACTGCCGCCAAGTAAACGTACATAGTGCTGGGCAATAGATAAGCCTAAACCGGTGCCTTCATAAGCGCGAATGGTCCGGTTGTCGAGCTGGTGGAACCTTTCAAAAATCCGTTCCTGATCCCTTTCGGCGATCCCGATACCGGTATCACGCACAAAAAACTCAAGAAAGTTAGATTCAAGAATCCGATAACCGAACTCAACCTCGCCTTCTTCAGTAAATTTAATTCCGTTCTCGATAAGTTTTTGTAATATGGATTGAAGCAGAACCTGGTCGGTAGTAACGGCAAATTTCTGATTTGAATTTTCACAATTTACCTTTAATTGGATGTTTTTACGATCTTCCAGGTCGTAGCTAAATTCTTTGTATAGAGAAACCATCAAATCATTTACCCTGCAAGGCGCCTTTTTTACCACAAGCGTGTTGCTTTCAATTTTTGAGAGGCTGATCATGTCGTTGATCAAGGTCAGCAATACTTTTCCGTTGGTGATAATAATCTCAACAAATTTACTCTTCTCATCATCGTCAAATTCCGGCGAACCAATCATTTTAGAGAATCCGATGATGGCATTCATCGGAGTTCTTATTTCGTGCGATATATTGGCAAGAAAAGCGGTTTTTAACCGGTCGGCATCCTCTGCTTTATTTTTAGCTTCTTCCATTTGGATTTCGGCCAGTTTACGTTTCGAGATGTCGCGGGCCAGCGAAATTACTGAATGATCGGAAAGTCTGACAATCCGCATTTCGAACATGGCCGACGAACTTTCAAGTTCCAAAGCATATTCTATAGTTTCGATAGAATCAAGTTCAATACAGCTTTGGATACATTGGAATATTTTACTCGACATTTTTTCTGAAAATCCAACTTCAAAAATCGAATTTCCGATAATGTCATCCGGTTTTATTTTAAGTGCATCCGAAGCTTTAAAAACAAAATCAACATAAACACCTTCCTTGTCAATAATAAAAAACAAATCCGGAATGGCTTCCAGAAGCACCTGATAACGTAGTTTACTTTCCTCCAGTTCAATAATTGTCCGTTGCTTAACAGTGACATCGGTAAATAAACTTACAATCTGGTTATTGGCAAGATTAAAGGTATCCACTTCAAAATGTTTATCCAGCCGGTCGAGATAAAAGGCGAAATGATTTTTTTTTGAACTTAGGTATTGTTTATTCCAGTCGAACGAACTTCTGAATATTTTAGGAAACACATCATCCGTTTTTTGATCTTTGATTTCACGCGAGGTTATCCTGAAAAGCCGCTCAAAAGCATGATTGGTTTTTCGAACGACGAGATGCGACGGTGTCCCAAATTCATCCTGAACCACTTCAAGTAACAGCATTCCCAGAGGAAGATTGCGAATGGTTTGATTAATAATACTTTCTGTCTTTTCCTTTTCTTCGGTCAATTTATTGATGACATTTTGAAATTTCCATGCAATCAGGAGTGAAACAAGATAAAAAGCTGAAAGAGTTAAAAAAGGATTGATAAAAATTGTCCCGGCCTCCCATTTGAACCGGAAAAAATAATCAGATAAACCAGCAAAGTAAACATGCAGGCCAAGAGTTAAAAAAGATAACACAAAATAAATGGAAATGTCCTTTTTATTATCACTGAATAACAGAAAAAATAACAAAAAAGGGGTCAGTGTCAATAAGGTCTCCTGAACAGAAAGGTGATTCGGAAGAATTGCGGTTGAAGGTGAGATGAAGAAAAAATAAGGAATTAACGGAATCAGGAAAAACATTTGTAAAGCCCAATTAAACCGGATAAAAAACAATACATACAACGCAATTCCAAAAATAAGGAGAATCGAAATATCGCCGGGTAAACAAGGGTCAGCCGAGATGCCAGTCAGGTCGCGTATAAACAAGACCAGACCGGTCAATAATCCGAGAATGATAAACACATGAAGGCCAATAATTTTCAGGATATCATTTTGTGCTTCAATATGGTAACGATTAACAATCGTTTTGATAATTGATTTTAGCATGAAATTGCGTCAACATTCAGTTTTTCGAGGGAATAAATATAGTAAAATTTAGAATCTAAATAGGTTTGGCGCAAATTACCTGGAAAATCGAAAGGTGATTTTTATTAGGAAATATACTCTCGTGAAAACCTAGTTTTGCAGGTACAAATTTTACATCAATATCAATAATACATAAAATTATGCCGAAAGGTTTTTTTAATATCCCTGAAGTCAGGAATGAACCTATAAAAAGCTATGCACCTGGTTCCCCTGAAAGAGTAGAGTTAAAGGAAATGCTCCGCCAGCTAAGGTCAGCAGAACTTGAATTGCCAATGATTATTGGTGGAAAAGAAGTGACCACAGACCGGCGTGTAAGAATTTTTCCACCTCACGACATCAAACACACACTGGGCTATTATTATCAGGGAGATTCTTCACACGTGCAAATGGCCATAGATGCCGCCATGATGGCCCGCGTGAAGTGGAATTCCATGGCGTGGCACCATCGCGCAGCCATTTTCCTGAAAGCTGCCGACTTGTTTGCCGGGCCATACCGGGCCAAAATAAATGCCGCAACCATGCTTGGACAATCGAAAAATGCCTATCAGGCTGAAATAGATGCTGCCTGCGAAATGGCTGATTTCTTCAGGTTCGGCGTAAAATGCATGACCGATATTTATAAAATGCAACCAGCATCAGCTCCCGGAATCTGGAATTATAATGAATTCAGATCTTTGGAAGGATTTATTTTTGCATTAACGCCTTTCAATTTTACCTCAATCGCCGGAAACTTACCGGCAGCCCCGGCCATGATGGGAAATGTGGTCGTTTGGAAACCATCAAAAACTGCTGTTTATTCGGCAGCCGTAATTATGGAGGTACTTCAGGAAGCAGGGTTACCTGACGGCGTCATTAATCTGGTGTACGTAAGTGGTCCGGCGGCGGCTGACGTAGTTCTTCAATCACCTGATTTTGCAGGTATTCACTTTACCGGCTCAACCGGAGTATTCCAAAGTATCTGGAAAACAATTGGCGAAAACATTTACAAATACAAGTCATATCCACGAATTGTTGGCGAAACCGGCGGCAAAGACTTCATTTTTGCCGATCCGACTGCCGATCCACAAGCTGTTGCCATTGCCATGCTTCGCGGATCCTTCGAATATCAGGGACAAAAATGCTCCGCAGCTTCGAGAGCATACATCCCTTATAGTATTTGGACTGAAGTTAGCGAACGATTAGGGCGCGAATTGGCAACCGTTAAAATGGGGCCACCCGAAGATTTTACCAATTTTATTAATGCAGTTATTGACGAACCTTCATTCGACAAACTAGCCGGTTTTATTGAACAAGCCCGAAAAGATGAGGATGCCGAAGTTTTGTTTGGGGGAAAATGCGATAAAACTGTTGGGTATTTTATCGAACCAACTGTTATCCTGGCTAAAAATCCGGATTATATTACCATGGTCGAAGAATTATTCGGGCCTATTCTGACAGTTTATGTTTATCCTGATGAAAAAATAGACCAAACACTTGATATTCTGGATAAAACTTCGATCTATGCATTAACCGGCGCTATTTTCTCACAGGATCGTTATAGTATAGAGCGAATTACCAAACGCCTCGAAAATGCTGCCGGGAACTTTTACATCAACGACAAACCAACAGGCGCAACGGTGGGCCAGCAACCTTTCGGAGGGGCCCGCGGTTCAGGAACGAACGATAAAGCTGGTTCAGTATTCAATTTCCTTCGCTGGACATCCATCCGTACCATTAAAGAAAATTTTGTTCCTCCCGTAAATTATACTTATCCGAACTTTTTGCCTGATCAGGATTAAATCTTTTTTTAAAGATGCTAAATGTTTTTTGAAATCCTGAAGGGATTTAATACCAATAGCCCCGGATGGAATCAATGGTAAAATAGCGATTACTTTACCCCCTGAGTTTCACTCAGAGCTATTCAATTTCAACCACTTCGTGGTTAATTTCTACAAAAAGGGATTTTTAACGTACACCAATTTTTTTTTGTCAGGGAAAATTCTATTTTTGCTTAAAATCATCGTCATGGAAGCCACAGAATTAGGAATTAAAATCATGAAGCCAATCTTCAACAAATACCTTATAACCCTGGTAGGTTTTTTGGTGTGGATCATGTTTTTTGATGAAAATAATTTACGGCAACATTTACAAAACAGGCAAGAACTCGCACTACTTGAAGCACAGGTAAATTTTTACAAACAAAAAATTGAAGCAGATAAACGAAAATTATATGAGCTGCAAACCAATGATGCCAATCTGGAAAAGTTTGCGCGTGAACAGTTTTTAATGAAAAAAGCCGACGAGGAAATTTATGTAATCGTTGAAGAAAACTAAAACATTAAGACATTTCAGTCTTTTATTTGGCAACTATCTCTGGTCTTTTGACTTAGTTTTACTTACAAGTTATTTTTTTTACTTCCATAACTAGCATTCTTCTAAGTATTTGTTTTTTTTATCTAAAAAAGATTTTTTTCTTTGAAAAGCGATTGAGAATTACTATATTTCTTGAACGAAGTTTGACCAATGAAAATTAATACAAACATATTCAGGATAGAAACCAATCACGTAGCCCCAAAACAGGGACATATACTGATTGCTGAACCTTTTCTGGCCGGAAGTTACTTTAACCGGTCAATCATTCTCCTTGCATCTTACAGTGAAAAAGGCGCAATTGGATTTATCCTGAATAAAAAAGTTGATTATCCGGTTGAAGATCTTTTTGCTGATTTCCCCGACTTCGATTCTGAAATCCACATTGGAGGACCTGTAGGAACTGATTCTATTTACTTCATCCATACCTTGGGCGACTCCATCCCCGGGAGTATCAAGATTAAAGAAAATCTTTATTGGGGTGGCGATTTTGAAGCGCTTAAACTTCAGATTAAATTAGGCCTTGTAAATTCGCAGCAGGTACGGTTCTTTTTGGGCTATTCGGGTTGGGATGCCGGTCAGCTTGAAGAAGAAATTGCTCAGAATTCGTGGCTGGTTGCCGATATTCCGCAAGCCGACCTGATGACTATCGATGAAAATGTGATGTGGGCACAATCCGTTCGATCAATGGGCGGTAAGTACAGCATGTGGGAAAACTTTCCGGAAAATCCTTCACTTAACTAAGCAGGCTTCGTCCAAAAATTTCGCTGATTTTCCGGATCGTATGGTTAAAAAACCGTTTGCCTTCAAATCCAACAATCCATCTTATCCCTTCAATGGCATTCACCGTCATTATTTCCTCAGCCGAACGAATATCATGAATGGTTATTTCTTCATTCTCAGAATACCTGAGATTTAATTTTCTGAATATTTCAAGTAAAAGAGTCTGACTGATATCCAGATAAGCGCCATGCTCACAATTGGCCCCCCTGATCCGGTTTCCGTTGATGATGTAAATGTTCGCTTCAAGAGCTTCGATGATATGATCTTCAGTATTCACAAACAATAATTGGTCTGCCACCGGATTTCTTAAATGATTCCGGGCTATGTTCCAATAGATTTCAGAACCCAGCGATAAATTCGAAAGAGATGATGACGGCTTCTTTATTTTATCAAAAATTTCAATAAACAGGCCTCTTTCATTCAATTCAAAATCAGATTGTTCAAATTTTTCGGCCCATATCGTATATTGAACCTGTTCATTTATTAACCTGAAAGAAATGGTAAATACTGCCCCTAAGAAAAGCTTATTTTTAGTCAATGCCCGTTCGAGCTGGCGTCTTAAACCAGCGCCACCGCGGTCGGTCAATTCAGGAAACGACTGGTTATAGAGGAGTAATTTAAGTTTGATTATTTCAAGTGTTTCGCTAAAGAAAGGAAAATTAGTACGTACGGCCCTTATTTTTTCAGCGAATAAAAAAGCATCCGATTCCTGAAGCGAAACCCGGTATTCATCAGCAGGAATGAATGTTCCGTTAACCAATATGTATTGGCCACTGTTCATCTAATCAGAAATGAAATAAATGGATACATATCTTGATTTGAATTGATCTTTATTTTCTGTATGCCTGCTTTTTCTGCGGCTTCCATGTCCGATTCGCTGTCGCCTATCAGGTACGATTCTTCCTTGCTCAATTTGTGTTTGGCCAGAAGTTTTTCAATCAGGATTGAATCAGGTTTTCGGCATATACATTTTTCAATTTCAGGATGGTGTGGACAAAAAACAATTTCTGTAATCTCAATCTGGTTGTTCCTGAAAGTTTGGATCAGTCCGGCATGAAGGTTTAAAATATCATCTTTCGGATACAATCCTTTTGAGATCCCGCCCTGATTGGAAACTATGAATAATTGATATCCATTCAGAAGCAGACATTTCAAGTTATCAAAAACTCCATCAACAAACCTGATTTGTTCCTGTTTCCAGATGTAATATTGATCGCTGTTATCGAATAAAACACCATCGCGGTCCAGAAAAATGGCCTTTCCATTCATATTAGCCCAAAGAGTTTGTCCAAAAATATTTCAAAGAGCCTTGGGTTCAGTAAAATTGGAAAAATAAAACCAAAAAGGGAACCAAGAAAATGGGCATCATGAGCCACATTATCTTTTTGTTTGTTGCTCATCTGGTACGAATAAACCAGGTATAATGCTCCAAAGACAATTCCCGGAATAGGCAATATTCCAAAGAAATAAATCTTATTCCAGGGATCGAAGAAAATGGAAGCAAAAAGTACGGAAGCGACTGCACCAGAGGCTCCAACAGCATTGTAAAAATAGTTTTTCCGGTGTTTAAAGAGCGCATAAATATTTGAAGTCAGGATGCCCCCAAAATAAAGAAGAAAAAAATAAAGGATATGATTATTCCCGAAATTGAATTCAAAATACTTCTCGATAGCCAGACCAAACGAAAACAAAACAATCATATTCACAAGAAGGTGTTCCCAGTTAGCATGAACAAAGGCATGGGTAATTAGCCGGTGATATTCTTTTTTATAAAATATTTTACTGGCATTGAACTGAAGAAGTTCCATTAGCTTAACCGAATTAAAAGCGGCATAGGAAACAGCTACAGTAATCACAATCAGAATAATAGTCATGAGTAAATCGTTTAATGTAAAATACGGTATGTCATTTCACGTTCCAGGTCGGCAAGTGAGGCTGAAACATTGCCAAATCCTTTTGATTTCATGTCGTATTCGCGCAAAATACCGACAATTTCGACCAGTTTTTTAATGTTGTAATTCTTTGCAGCAACTGCATAATCCTTGACAAAGAACGGATGAACTCCAAGTACGGATGCGGCATTATTTTGTGATTTATCTTCCAGAAAATGGTAGTTCAACAATTTCGAGAAGAATCCGAACAAGGATGAAATAATAACCGGGAAAGGATTTGTAGAAGGATTGGCCCCAAAATAATTAATGATCCGGTTCGCTTTTAGCAAATTTCGTTCTCCCAATGCTTTCTGAAGTTCAAACACGTTAAACTCCTTGCTGATTCCGATATTCTTCTCGACATGGTCTGGCATAATGGTTGTTCCAACAGGCAACGAAATAATTAACTTGTCCAATTCGTTGGCTACTTTGCTCAGGTCGGCTCCCAAATATTCGGTAAGCATGGCCGCTGCCTGTGGCGTAATGGCATATTGTTGGGTTTTTAAATAAGTTGTTATCCAGGCAGGCAACTGATTGTCGTAAATCTTCTTTGAATCAAAAAGAACTGCCGTTTTTTCAAGTTGTTTAGCAATATTGGTCCGTTTATCAATACTCTTGTATTTATAACAGATGACCAGAATTGTTGATTTTAATGGATTTTCGAGATAAAGCTCGAAAGGGAGCTTAGTTTTTTCACTGGCCTTTTCCTTTCCTGATTTGTTTTCCTTCGCAACCAGATCTTTGATGTTTTGCGCTTCCCGAACAACAATTACCTGATAATTGGCCATCATCGGAAACCGGCGTGCCTGACTAACAATCGTGGCGGGTTCAAGGTCTTTCCCATAGAGTATGGTCAGGTTAAATCCCTTTTCAACATCGGTCAGCACATGGTCTGTGATGTAGTCGCTGATTTTATCAATGAAGTAAGCTTCCTCACCCATCAAAAAGTAAATGGGATGGTAGATTTTTTTTTGCAGGTTGCTGATTATTTCTTCAAAAGTAATTGCCATAGACGATACTAAAATTTCAGGTGTTTCACCGATTCTCCGTTATTCTTAATCTCAAGAAGTGCATCAATTCCGGTTTCCAGATGTTCCTTCACAAAGGTATTCGAAACAATCTGATCGCTTGCTTCAGTTTTAACTCCGGTTGAAATCATGGGCTGATCGGATACAAGCAATAATGCCCCGGAAGGGATTTGGTTGCAGAAACCAACGGTAAATATGGTTGCTGTCTCCATGTCAATTGCCATCGCCCTCGATTTTTCCAGGTATTTTTTAAAACGCTCGTCATATTCCCAAACGCGTTTGTTGGTGGTGTAAACAACTCCTGTCCAGTAATCGTGTTTCCGGTTTCGGATAGCCGTTGAAACTGCACGTTGAAGGTTAAATGCCGGAAGCGCGGGTATTTCAGGAGGTAAATAATCGTTTGAAGTTCCTTCGCTTCGGATGGCGGCAATCGGTAAAATAAAATCACCCAATTGGTTTTTTTGCTTCAGCCCACCGCATTTGCCTAAAAAAAGAACCGCTCTTGGATGTATGGCGCTTAACAAATCCATCATGGTCGCCGCATTCGGACTACCCATTCCAAAGTTGATAATGGTGATTCCCTCAGCGCTGGCATTGGGCATATTTTTATTTTCACCCAAAATAGGTACATCGAATTTTTTAGCAAACATATCCACATACATGTGAAAATTAGTCAGCAGAATTAAATCATCAAATTCATCCAAAGGCCTTCCGGTATAACGGGGAAGCCAGTTTGCTACAATTTCTTCTTTTGTTTTCATAAATAAAGTGCCTAAAGTTCGGAGTGACTAGAGTGCCTAAAGTTGAACCCCATGCTATTGTCAACGTCATTGCGAGGCACGAAGCAATCTGTTTTTACTTTAGGCATTCCGAACTTTAGTTCACTCCGAACTTTTTTATTGTTACTTTTGATACTATTATTTCAGACAAAAATACAAACTTTGTTGGCTTCATCATGCAAAAATTGAATTTGCCAGAATATTCTTTCAGAATCAAAAACAAAGAAGAAAAATCCTTGATTTTTGATTCGCTCCGAAAAAAATTTGTACGGCTTACCCCGGAAGAATGGGTACGTCAGAATTTTGTGCAGTTTCTGGTTCAGGAGAAAAACTATCCGGTATCATTAATTGCCATCGAAGCCGGGGTAAAAGTGAACAACAATCCGCAACGCGCTGATATGATATTATTTGATCGGTCAGGAAATCCGGTTTTGGTAGCTGAATTTAAAGCTCCTGAAGTAAAAATTAGCCAGCAGTCATTCGACCAGATTGTGAGGTACAACATGCAGTTGAAAGTGAAATTTCTGATTGTCAGCAACGGGATGGAACATTTTTGCTGCCGGATCAGCTACGTTGATAACTCATATACTTTTTCCCCGGAGATACCCGATTTTTCAACAATCCTGACTTAGTCAATCTCTATACTTTCTTTTATAATTTCATTAATAAAGTCATCTCCTGTTTTGAAATAATTAGTCGGATATGGGTGTGTTTCAATCGTTGGATACTTGATGTTGATTTTGGAGTATAGTTTTAAATTATCGAAAATATTTTCACCAAACTGATCTGAAACCAATACCAGATCAATATCAGACCATTCGTGCATCATATTCTTTGCAACTGAACCAAAGATAAATACTTTGTAAAAGCTCAATCCGTTCAGGTTACAGTCGTGAACAAAAGATTTAGCTGTGCTTATTGCAAGTTCTCTAGTAACCATATTCTTAGCTCATTGGTTGAATTAATAATTGAACTGGCAAATTCTTCTGTACATATATTTTGGATTTTTGTCAAATAATCGGGATATCGTCCTTCCAATTGAAATCTGTTTAATGTAAGCAGGAATTCACTTTTTTCTTCAGCTAATTTTATTGGCGTTGAAGATAGCAAGAATACTAAATTGTGTGTTCGGGGAGGCACATTTTCCGTATTGTATTTAATCCAAACTGATTTACACAACTTTTCGACAACTAAATGCGCAAAGAACAATGATTGTAAATAGTTCTTTCCATTAAAAAGTGTATGAACAGCTTTCCAATCATCAATTGATTGCTCTACCCAGAAAGAAATATGTTCAGATTTTGTTTTCATCAATTCAAAAATAGCTTATTTCTATTTAAGAACATTGAAAGCTTTGGATTAATTCAAATAAAAGTTTAACTGAAAGTGCCCTAAGAAATTTACATTAGTTTCTTCATAATCATTTCCATACGGATTAGCGCCAGATCAAAACTGGAAGTGATATTTTCTGATCCGATCAACTCGCTGATTCCGCCTTTTTCAAGTTGCTCCAAAACTTCGGGTTGAACTCCTGAAAGAATAATTTGTATTTTTCTCGACTTCAGATCTTTGAGGGTTTGTTTAAGGTTGCGCAAGCCGGTTCCATCAATAAACGGAACATGCCTCATCCGGATAATCACCACTTTCGAAGTGTGGCTTATTTCCTTCAGGGTTTCTTCGTACCGACGGGCGGCTGCAAAAAAGAATGGGCCGCTGATTTCGAATATTTCGACTCCCTTCGGAATATCAGCATAATTTTCCAGTGTATCCGATTCGGAATCAATCGGGATTACCTTGCTAAGGCTCGACATCCGCTGCATAAACAATAAGGATGAAAGTACTACCCCAACCTCGATAGCAACAGTCAAATCCACAAAAACAGTCAGAATGAAAGTAGTGAGGAGTATAAATATATCGTATTTGTGACCTTTCAGAATCGAAAAGAATGACTTCATCTCGCTCATGTTCCAGGCCACTACAATCAGGATTCCGGCCAGACAAGGCATTGGAATCAGAATGGCCCATTTGCCGAAAAACAGCATGATAAGCAAAAGCGTTATGGCATGTATAATTCCTGAAATAGGAGTACGCCCGTTGTTCCTGACATTGGTTGCGGTACGGGCAATGGCTCCGGTAGCCGGAATTCCGCCGAAAAACGGGGTTACCACATTGGCAATTCCCTGGGCGATTAGTTCAGTATTCGAACGGTGGTTGCTGCTGATCATCCCATCGGCGACGACTGCCGAAAGCAATGACTCGATTGCACCCAGCAAGGCAATGGTAAGCGCAGGTTGCATATATTGGCCAAGCTCGTCGAAGCGTATCGCAGGAAATGTCAATTGAAAACTATTCGGGATTGCTCCAAAAACACTTTGGATTGTGCTAACCTCAAGTCCAAAAATCGAGACAATGAAGGTCATAACAACAATCGCAATAAATGATCCCGGAATTTTAGGGATTAACCTTCCGGAGAAAACCGTGATCAGAATGGTTCCGATTGCGATGAGGACTGCTGACTGATCATAGTTCTGTAATTGCTGAAAGTAAACTTCCCACTTTGCAATAAATTCAGCCGGAAGTTTGTCAATTGGCAAGCCCATTGCGTCTTTAATCTGCGTCGAAAAAATGACCAGCGCTATACCACTGGTGAACCCCACAATTAAAGGGTGAGGAAAGAATTTCAGGATTGATCCCAAACGAAGAAAACCAAAAGCCATCAGCATAAAGCCAGCCAATATGGTCGAAATCATTAATCCGTCGAAGCCATATTTTTGCAAAATACCATAAACAATGATAATAAAAGCGCCGGTTGGGCCGCCAATCTGGACCCGACTGCCTCCCAGTACTGCAATCAGAAAACCCGCTACCACTGCCGTGATTATTCCTTTTTCAGGAGAAACACCGGAAGCCACGGCAAACGCAATAGCCAGGGGAAGGGCAACTATTCCAACAATTATTCCGGCAAAGATGTCGTTTGATAAGTTTTTAAATAAGAGGCTTTTTTTGAAAAGGCTCCATGTTTTCGGTAGAAAGATTGGTTCCATTCCCATCAAATTTTGAAGCTGCAAAGGTATCCAAAAAAAAGAGTGTCCCCTTCCGGAAACACTCTTTTTATAGCCGGTAAAACACATTCTATTTCACTGGTTCAATTTCGATCATCAGAAAGTTTTTGGGCACCATCTGACCCTATTACAACATTTGAGCCCACTCCGATAAGTCTTTTTCTGCCACGAAGTCACAAAGTCACGAAGGATTCACTAAGAATAATTACAGATATTCAATACTTTGTGCAACTTAGTGTTTTGGTGTCTTAGTGGCATTTTTAATTTTTTGACTTTTCGGAGTAAGATCAACATTTATTTTTACAATTTTACTTTAACCATTTCGTTCACTATACTCAACAGATGTTGTATATTTACACTACTAATTTAAAACAGGGTTAGATGAAAAAGATGGACTTGACCATACTGGTAGAAAAGGGCGAAAATGGTTTTTATGTCGGTCAAATACAAGAATATCCGCCGGTTATGTCACAGGGCGAAACCCTTGACGAATTGAAGGAAAACCTGAAAGATGCCCTGACACTTTTTCTGGAAGTACAAAAAGAACAGGTCGAAAAAAATTATTCGAAGCGGAAAATTGTAAAACGGAGATTGATTTTTTCGCAATGAAACTGAAAGATTTTGAAAAGCACCTGATCAAACATGGCTGTAAGCTATTGCGCGAAGGAAGTAATCATTCGATTTGGGTAAACAAGGCAAATTTGAAGCAATCAGCCGTCGTAAGGCATAAAGAAATTGACAACCGCTTGTGTAAAAACATCTGCAAACAATTGGATATCCCCACAGTATAAAGGCAGTGTGCAAACAGTACATTAATTGCGTGAATCAACAATGATGTGTTTGTAAACCGGCCGCGAAAAAATATCAATCCATTCCTCTACTGTTAGCGTAAGATAATAGGCATACCCTTGTATTATTTTATTGCGAATTCCCATAGACATAAAGTTATGAATTTTAGAATCTGATGCTGGCCGGCTGGATAGCAAATCCAAAGCTTTAAAATGCCGATTGCATGCCTGATAGCTATCGGGACTGCACCAGCTTCTGTCAGCATTTCATCATATTCCGAAGAGCAAGGTATTTATGAGTCGGTACAGCAGTAAATCACACTCCTTTTGCACTTAATGGCATCTATCAATTTTTGTTTGAAAAAAATTCAACATTTATAGTGATTATTTCATAAAAATGATTTAATTTTAATGAAATCCATTCATATTGAAAAACTTACCTAACTAATAAGCCTGAAAAATGAATAAAAAACCTACCTATTATACGTTTTGTATGGATTTTCTCCGTCTCCAAGAAAAAAGTAATCAAACTCACATAAGTGCTAATAACCAGCAATTTTTCACCCGTAAGCCATAACTGAAAAAATATATTTAAAAAATACATCTATGAAACGAGCAAAATATGTTTTATTGCTATTGATTATTCTGATCTTAATTGCCCTTGGCATGGTAATTAAAACTTTAATCCAAAACAAGGATACTAATGATTATCAATTAAAAAATGAAAGTAATACAGTAAGAAGCACATCCGCTCAAAATGGGTTGAATAGAGATGAATCAGTTAAAGTTGATAGTAATTCCCTTGAACTTGGTTGGAAAGAATTAGGCATAACTCCAATTCAAACAATAGAAGGCACCCATTATACTTTTACTGCTTTTGATATTGTTAATGATTCAGTTGTAGCCTTTGCTGAAAGTTACGATAAAAATATCATCCGTTTTTTCAGCCTCAATAATCAAGCATTTATTGATTCAATAGAATTAGAACATATTCCATTTGAAATTTTCTTTCACAACAATATCCTTTATATACTATGTGAAAACAATATAATCCTTTTGATTAAAGACAAACAGGTGATTAATCAACATATAGTTGAAAATAAGAACACCTATTTGTTTGATAAATTTTTAGTTCTCAATGATAATATTTCCTTGCTTATGTCTGATGGTTCAAGTTGCTATTTTGAAGATGGTAAATTGAAAAATAAAGAAAGTTTAGTTTTCAGGGATGCCGAAGTTTGGGTTCTAAAAAATTCAAATTTCTCTTTTGTGATTAATGATAATAACAATAGAATTATTTATTCATACAACAGTAAAGAAGAATTGGGGTCAATTACAATTGCAGGAGGAACGGATGATATTTATTGTTGTATTGATAAGATTTATCCGGTAAATCCTGTTCAAATGGCAAGAGTTATTTCCTCATCAAAATCACAGTTTCAGGAAGATTTGATAAAGCTTCCCCGTAAGAATTATTCTTTTATAAAAAATGATTACAGGATTCATAACGATATTCTATACTATCTGGAAATAAACCCTGATGGATTATTAATTAAAAGAGAACATTTAAAAAGATGAATATGAGAACTATATATTTTATCGTAATAGGGGTGTTTTTCACTCACATTTCTTTTGCTCAAATCACAAGTGACCAGGTAATTGCTAATTCAAATTCATACATAAACCATTCTTGGACAGCAAGTACATCGAATATTTGGAATAAATCATGCGGCGGAAAAAATATTAAAACACCATTCTGGGTTAAAGTTGGAAAGAATAACCTTTTCCCTTATTGTTGGGGTGGAAATAGTAATCTACCTGATTTTGACAGTTATCTATTAAATGGTAAATCTGCAGGTGATTCGAACACGGAAACCGCTTATGGTGCTGAGCCAGGATGCTCAGTTGGAGTAGATTGTTCTGGATTTGTTAGCAGGTGTTATGGATTATCAACACATTATGCAACAGTTGACTTAAACACTAATAGTTTATTTGGTCACCATAACTCAATGAATAAGTTAAGAATAGGTGATTTTGTAAATAAGCCTGGAAAACATACAAGATTAGTTACAAAAATAAATAATAATGGTACCATTGATGTTATTGAAGCAGGAAGTGGTATTGAAAATGTTGGTGGTCAGGGGCTTTGGAGAGTGTTTACTTGGAATTACTCAACTGATGCATTATCAGCAAACGGGTATAATCCACAATACTACACTAAAATGACAAGTAGTACAACTTCACCTCCTGGGTCATTCAGTTTAACCCTAACCCCTGAATGTGACGGTACTACCAGTCAGATTAGATTGAACTGGACTGAATCAGCAAATGCCACATCGTATGAAATTTACCGGGATGGCTCTTTATATTTTCCTACTGACGGAACGAAATTAACAGGTACGCAATTTATAAATAAAGGAAGTAAAGTTATAGCTGGAACAAGTTATAGTTACTATATTAAGGCAATAAATTCTGCGGGAAGTACCAATTCAAGTACAAAAAGTGCAACAGCACCAAATTGTTCTTCAACTGGTTTTGCCAGCGTTTCTCAAGGTGTTTCAATTAATCCGACATCGGTAATTTCTGGTAGTGATTTCACTACAACATTTACCTTAAAGGAAACCAAAGGTTCATCCATTACCTTTGAAAGCATTGTTTGTGCAATTACAACTACAAACAATGTTTTGGTTAGGGATATGGTAATTAAAGGCCCTATAACAATATCTGCAAATGGAACTTATAATTACTCATCTACGCTGGCATGGAGGTCTTCAGATGCGATCGGGAATTATCGTGCATGGGCGCGCGGTAAAGTTGCTGGTGGCGATTGGTTTGATTTTACAACTGCAGGAGGAACAAATCCATATAGTTTTCAAGTAGTTTCTGGCGCAAATAGCCCTGGAAGTTTTAATCTTACCTTAACTCCTGAGTGTTATAATGGTACAACCAGTCAAATAAGATTGAACTGGACAGAATCAGCAAATGCCACATCTTATGAAATATATAGAGATGGTACTTTATATTATCCTACCGATGGCACAAAATTCACCGGTACCCAATTCGAAAACAGAGGTAGTAAAGTAATAGCTGGCACAAGTTACAGTTATTATATTAAAGCAATTAATTCTGCAGGCAGTACCAATTCAAGTACAAAAAGTGCAACTGCACCGGATTGTTCTTCAACTCCAACCTGCACTACCCCTGGTATACCGGTAAGTGCAACAGGTACAGCAACTGGGCAAACCACGGCAAACCTGTCATGGTCGGCAGGTAGTCCGGCAGGCAGTTCAGCAGTAACTTATTATTGGGTGGTTGGTACCAGTTCTTCTGTTGCTTATGGTAGCGGGATCGCCCAAGGCACTACTACCGGAACCTCGGCTTCAGCAACCGGACTTTCTTCCGGGACAACATATTATCTGCGAGTATATGCAAAGACGAATTGCGATGGGACAAGCTCGGGGTACAAAACATCGTCTGCATTTACAACTTCTGCATCCTGCACCACACCAGGAACACCTGTCAGTGTTAGTGGCACTGCAACAGGACAAACCACTGCAAATCTATCATGGTCTTCAGGTAGTCCAGCAGGCAGTTCAACGGTAACTTATTATTGGGTAGTCGGCATAAGTGCTTCGGTTGCTTATGGTAGCGGAGTTGCGCAGGGCAGTACCACAGGAACATCAGCCTCAGCAACCGGGCTTGCTGGTGGAACAACCTATTATCTCAGGGTTTATGCCGGTACGAATTGTAACAATTCCAATTCGGGGTATGGAACTTCCGCTGCATTCACAACTTCTGCTTCATGCACCACACCGGGAGCACCTGTCAGTGTTAGTGGCACTGCAACAGGACAAACCAGTGCAAATCTATCATGGTCATCAGGTAGTCCAGCAGGCAGTTCAACGGTAACTTATTATTGGGTAGTCGGCACAAGTGCTTCGGTTGCTTATGGTAGCGGAGTTGCGCAGGGCAGTACCACAGGAACATCTTCATCAGCAACCGGGCTTGCTGGTGGAACAACCTATTATCTCAGAGTTTATGCCGGTACGAATTGCAATAATACCAATTCGGGGTATGGAACTTCATCAACATTCACAACTTCGGCTTCCTGTACCACGCCGGGAACACCTGTCAGTGTTAGCGGCTCCGCCTCGGGACAAACCACTGCAAATCTATCATGGTCTTCAGGTAGTCCAGCAGGCAGTTCAACGGTAACTTATTATTGGGTAGTCGGCATAAGTGC
>Ga0209317_1000185_pt1 | contig 84676 bp, 64 predicted proteins | sample RifGroB2_FD_183994 | JGI IMG/M metagenome (GOLD analysis project Ga0209317, IMG submission 183994) | Soil microbial communities from Rifle, Colorado, USA - Groundwater B2 (SPAdes) (version 2) | ecosystem: Environmental > Terrestrial > Soil > Unclassified | place: Rifle, Colorado | collected...
GGGGTGGCCGACTTCAGCCGGAATACCCGGCCGACATCAACCGGAACAGCCGGCCGACTTGCGTCGGAATAGGCGGCCGACTTCGTCGGAATGCGCATTTTTTAACTCCTGATAATATATACTTGATTTATTTTCGAGCAATGCTACATAAAACCTGGAAATAAAATCTTCAGTTGCAAATGATTCATATTCGTAAACCTCAATTATAAAATATGGTTTCAATTCTGCTGTATAGTTAGCAAATCCTTTATTAGACATAAACAGATTGATTAGTTCTTTTGCTGCATCCGCATGTCTCTCATAGGTTGGCAAAAGCTCAGCGACTTTTTTAAGAATCTTACTTTCTTTATTAGATTTACCTTCCTTCAAATCTAACGCTACTTCCCATATGGATTTTGTTCGCCACCTCTTCCTAAGATTTGCCAAAAAATAATCAGACTTCACTATCTTGTTTATAGCCCGTCCTTTGCCATAAATTATTTTAACTAAATCTGAGTGCCGCCCTTCCTCGACCAATTCAGAAACGAGATTTTTGAATGAAAATATCTTATTCCTGCTAAGCCTAAATCTTGAGATACTTATTATGACAAGACATGTTGCAAGCAGAGTAACTAAGTAAGAAATATTCTTCGGCGTTAAACCATGTCTGTGCAATCGCAGTTTAGGAGTTAAACCAATGCTTTTGAAAACATCGAAGAACAATAAGTAGTGAACAATCAGTATACCCAATGAAATGATAACAATATCAACAAGTCCTATTCTGAATTTCAACTCGCGCCTTCGATATTCAGGAAGAACCGTGTACACAGCGGCCAAGAGGGTTAAAAACATTAAAACACTATCAAAAGTCATTATTATTCCTCAATTTTTAAGCTATGTCGCCTTGCGTGTGTATGACGTGTTGGGAGCGCATTGGATGAACGGAAAATTAAAATAAGAGCTGCTGACGAACAAGTGTAGCTCCGCATACATTTTCAACGAATACACTGATGTTGCATTGTTGCGTCAGATTTTTGAAAGTTTCGCCACCCATGCTATAGAAATCCGGATGACTCAGAATGTCTCCAATTTCCGGTTCTGCGGAGTCGAGCAATTCAAAGATTACATACTCACCGTTGCCGTCGATTTCTGCTGCATACATACCCCTTATCGGATTAATCATCGCAACCTTGGCTCTCATTGACTCTCTCCTCTTTGTTTCTGTCTAACGTCTCAAGGCACCAGCGGCGGAGCGTCAGAGGAGACCGCTGTTGCCGCTGGTTGAACATCCTCAAGGCTTATTCCGCCCACTCGCTGTATTCATCAAGTACTGAATCTGATAGATGTTCAAGATGCCTTTCTTGAGCAAGTTGTTCCAAACTGTCATAAGAAATGTAGCTACAACATTCATATAAAGGTGCACGGTCAAGCAGGGAGAATACGGGTCTTTGAATTTCTTGAAAGACTTTGTCTCTGCGTGCAGACGGTGCAACTATATGAAGATGAATATCCATATTAGGTTGGAGCGCCAACAGATCAGCCATCCGCAATAATCCAGAATAGACTGAGGTGGTATGCTCAACTTCAAAAGCTCTGACGATTGATCGTTTTTTAAGCCAAATTACATCTATTTGCTCAATTGTTCTGATAGTCGTGTCATCGTAGTTCAACGGGAGTGCATCAAGTAGCGATGAATCACTGTGATTCCATTCCCTCATTACATTACCGCGGTCACTTCTCGGAAGCCAAATGCTGAACCCCATTTTTTCACCGATACGTGCCAGTAGAGCCTGTATATGATAAGACTTCCTAATTTCTGTTTCATCCTGTCCCTCAGGAATTGCCTCAGTATCTTCTGGGACAGTAACAGTAACGATTCGGTCCTGGCTACGCACCTCTCCGCGCCCTGCTTTAAATTCTTGAAATTCTGGATATTGCTCCAGAAATTTTGTATTCAACTCCGTTATTCCATTGTTTATCAGTTCGATGCCTCTTTCCGTGATTTTGAAAAATCCTCTTCTTGTCGAGCAAAGTAAACCGGCCTTGCCTAAGTATGTACGCGCCCATGCGACACGATTAATGAAAACGGGCTGTAAACCACTCGGAAGAAATTGACGGAGTTCCTCCTCTGTCAGACCGAATTCACTCGCCAAAGGACCAGTGGCATCTTTGAGTTGGTGTTCATTTCCATCTGATGCCAAACGGAGGAGGGGCAACATGCATGCTTGATAATCTGGAATGGCCATGATTTCTTCCTTTTAAATTTCAGTCCTGTTCAACGTCGTGGGGGCGCACCGGCGGAGCGAAGCGGAGACCGTGTGCCGCCACCTGGTTATGCAAAGCGGACTTCGCCTTGGCTTCTTATCTGTTTGATGAAACCGATGTTTTCAGTATACCCAGCATACCTCCTGAGGTCCCCTAAAAGTCCTCCCACGCCATCTTGGCAGTAGTTCAAGAATTTGACGACATCTTTCACGCTATAAGGCACACTTGGATTAGTTGGATGAACGATTGAATTTCTTTGATTCTTCAACTCCAGGAACTTTGACCGAGATTTGGAGTTTTTGAAATCCTTTATCTTGTGGATCGCAAATGTGGTCATCCAAGCATCTAGGCGGTCATCAATTGATAAGCGGGAATCTAATTTGGCGGTGTTATCAAATTCCTGCATTGAAGGAATCATATTTTTGACATGAAAGGTGTACCTGTAGATAAAGCATTCAACGAGCGAAACACAGCTTTGTAGATATCCTCTGTATGCCCTCGCGAATCCAGGTAGATCTTCCCTGTTGAATGATTGAACAGCTTGTTTACGATAAAAAACAATGTCGTGAGAAAATGATGTCTCTGGGGGTTCAATGAAGCCACTGAAGTGAACAAATGACGAATGACTGCCATAGTTAGATTCTATTTTTACTTTTACTCCAGGGATGTCGCAGGAAATACCTAGACTCAATGGAGTATTTAGGAATCTGTCGCTCGAATCGAAAATCGCCTGAAGGAGATCTGCTTTTCCGGTTCTCCGAACCGTGTCAACCTCCTTCGGGAGGAGTATTTCAGTTGTTTGGGCGCCATTATTGACAGTAATTATCCCCGCAAATTCGTGACCTTTCGGAACTGGCAAGTTCAGCTCTTTGCAGAGAAGAGCAACATATTTTTCAGCCTTTTCTCTGCCGACGTGGATTTCAGGAATTGCTAGTTTCAATCTTATCCATCCTTTATGCGATAACGGCTGTGAGCGCAGCGGCGGAGCGAAGCGGAGACCGTCTGCCGCGCTTTGTTGTACGTTTAGCGGAGCCGCGCTTCCAATTCACCAGTTACTCCATCAAAAATATCTTCCAAGATTGGGATAGGAGCTCTTTCATAAGCATCTAAATGCATTTCCAGTAAATATTTTTTAGTCGCAGGATCAGAGTTATCATCAGCAGCCTTTTTTAGAATTCTAGAAATAATATTGCCATTAGCGATGACAACTTTAACAAGCTCTTCGAAAGTCTGAACTGAGGCGAAAAAAATGTTCTTAAGAGGAATGCAGTCGATATCCAGCTTTTTCGCAGCAACATACTCCTGAAGTGGTTCAGCTATAAACTCATCCCATAGATCTTGCCCATCGCTTAGATACATTTCCTTGTACGTTACAACTATTGCAAAGACCTCTCTGCCCCTGAGGATTTCTCTGCCTTCGGTAGTGAATTTCAATAGATTACCCACTTCGTATATCTGCTCAAACGATTTGATAATGTTGGTTTTAAGCTGATTAGTTAACACTGCATTTGTGGGATTGATTTGGGCATATGGATGCATCTCAATGCCTTTTACCTCTAATAACACCAGAGCGTCATCCAGCTCTAAGACTGCATCACACACTCTTTTATTCTTGAAGATTTCTTTGAATTTAACTTCTGGTATGTAAGGTATATTGTATTCATCCATGAGCCGGTAAATATAATTCTCGAATAGCAGTCCGAAGGCTTGGGTGAAATTGCTCCCGTGTGCGCCTTTTAGAATGTCATAAATTGTGTGCTTTATTTTCGCTTGTAAAACGTAAGGGGAGTAGCAGTAAAAACTGTCTTTGACTTGAAGAAATGGGTACTGCTTCAAAGGAGTTTGCTCGGTTAGTTGTAGAAGCTTGTCTTCTGTATTTTCATAGTGACGTTCGAAAAATCCTCTTGTTTCTTCAACAGAAAGTGCAACAAGGCTAAAAAATGAATCAATGACCTTTTCGCTATAACCCAGTGGAACGAACCATCCCTTAGCAATATGTGTTCTGCCACTGTCATCGATAAACCCCGACCATGCCATTATGAGCATTTGAAGGAAGGTTTTTATTTCAAGCCCTGTGATGGCGAGAAATTTATCATTCAGTTCAGCGGCGGCAGCACTATCATTAAAAATAAGGAGTTGTCTGGCCATGTCCCTGGATGTAATCGGTCGTTGGAACCAGAATTGCTGGAAAGCTTGCGTTCGTAAGAACTTTCTCACGCCACCGTTCTCACCATTTAAAAATCGGGATTCGTTTCCAAGGTCATTTATTTGATTTAAAGCGGCATTAATGTGGCCGGTCGTTGCTATCTTGCTACCATTTTTCCCACCTTCCAGAAATGCTACTTTAATAAGATACAAAAGATGCCACGGATAGTAACCACCGTTATCATAGACGGGCTTCTTGCTAATCTCATGTAGCTTCTTAATGCATGGCAGGACAAGTGAAAGAGTTTCGTACTTCCTCACCTTATTTCGAAGTGTTTTGTAATCTTCAAAGCTCGCCATTGCTTCTCCAGAATTGTATTATTTGACGGTTCAACTCGTTGTTGACCGGTTCACGCGCGCGCATGAACCGGTGATCTAGCCCCTTAGAACATTTAGCCTGTGCACATTAGTGGAAAGTACTTAGGGGTTAACCTCGCACAATCTAAAGCACTTCCTTCTTTCTGGCAAGGCGATTCTCCCCATATTCTTTAGCCCATGTAACGGTGGCTCCAACCTGCGTAAGGATATTGGGGCACGTTGGCCCAATGTGGGAGCGAAAACAGTCACGGGGAGCTGCCGCCATACTTGATTGAGCGGCCGCCTGAGTGCGTTTCACCCCCTGCCTTGACCGATAGCAAGGGGGAACCCTTTTTTAGGGTGATAGGGCCTCTAGGCGGCTCCGTGAGGGAGAACCAGTGGTCCCAAGAGGTTTCGTCGGAGTCAAGGAGGTGTGGTACCGGAAATAGACCGGAAAGGCCGGAGCAGTCGAGTTGAGAAGGAGTGCCGTCAAGGAAGGAAGACGCATCCAGCGAACTGTCGGTGGATAAGCAAACGCAGCAAGTTGGGGATTGCCGGGGGGTGGAAACGAAACTTTCCGAGGCGAGGAAAGGAATATTCTTCGCGGACCGGAGGGGAACCGGAAATAAAAAAGGCCCTTGGCGTGAGCCAAAGGCCATGATTTGTATGGTCGGAATGGAGAGGATTCGAACCTCCGGCCCCCTGCTCCCGAAGCAGGTGCAGTACGAACCAGAGGCCATAAACTCGGCGCAAGTGGACGTAAGTTTTCGAAAACTGAGGAAGAGGCTTGGTGCGAGGCAAGGAAAGGACGGCCTCTTGGATCTGTCTCTGCGAGCATAGAAGACAAACACGAACCAAGCGGACCGGACCGGGACCGGAGAAGGTGCAACGGAAATTTAGGGGCGATAGACTTCCCGTCGATGTCCCACCGCCAGGGCCAGGACAACCAGCCGGTCATCGTGAATTTGACAGATAATGCGATAATCACCGACCCGGTAGCGCCACAGCCCGGATAATTCACCACGTAGCGCCTCGCCGAAATGACGGGGATCCTTGCACCCTTCGATGCGGTCGTCGAGCCAGTCGAGAAGGCGTTTACGCACCGGGCGGTCGAGTCGGTGCAACTGCTTCTCGGCCACGTCGCTGATCTCAATCGTCCAGGCCAAGTTCCCGCCTCAGTTCCTTCAACGATTTGCTACCCTTCGATTCGGCCAGCGCCTTCCTTGCCAATTCAAGGTCTTCGTTGTCCTCCAGGTAGCGGATCACCGCCTCACGCACCACGGCGCTACGATTGCTTTGCTTTACCTTGGCCAACAGGTCGATCTGCTCTTCCAGCTCTTTTTCGAGGCGTATTGCAAGCATGGGGTACCTCCGTATTACATTGTATAACACGCTGGTCGATGAGGTCAACCTAGTGGTGCATGGGAAGCATCGTCCAATTTCTCAACTTCCTCCTGGAGTAACTCAACGGAGTCAAAAACTTTATATATTCTTCCAGGCAAAAAGAAAACCAATCATAATACTAAAAGCTAAAGGAGCATCACCTCCACTCGCCGATTTTTCAAGCGGAGAGTGAAGACTGGGCTCTTACTACGCGACTGTTCTATAGCCCAAGCCATGGCTGCACGGATCGCGGTCCCCGGACACTGACGGGAAGCAAAAAAAGGTGGTCAGGGTTGATCAAGTAGCGGGGTTCCGCGCTCTATCAGCTGAGAAAAAAACAGGGAGACCCAGAATTACTTACTGCAGCATGAAGGTCTTGTACTCCAGGCGCTCCAGGTCCCGGTCCAGCAGAAACATGCCGCAAAGGATGGTGACGCAAAGCGATCCGGCAAAACCGTAACCGTAAAAATAGGGGCCGAGATAGATGGAAACTATCGAGAACAGCAGGTTTAGCAGGGCAAAGAGGCCGGTAAGAAACAGGGCGCGCCCGCGCCGGTCCAGATAGAGATAGATGTTGATGATCCCCAGGAACACCACCTGCAATCCTACCCCGACTACGTCTATGTAGAGCAGCGGCAGATAGACCACGCCGATTCCCGCCATGGTGAGCAAGGTGCGCCCCATCAGGAATACGGCAATGGTGGCCGCGGCCTGTACCTTGATGATGTCATAGATCCCCTCCCGTGCCATGCGCACCATCTCGTCCTTCATGGACTGGATGTAGCTCAGCGATCCCCCCTCGCGCACCGCATCGTAATAGCGGTCGTAATATTCCACGAAATCGGTCTCCATCCGCACCAGAAAGACCGCCATGCCCGGCAGGATGGAGAGGTATGCCAGAAAGATCGGCAGGTCGTAGATCTCCGAGGCGTTCAGCGGGCCGATTACATTGGTGCCGGTATACGGATGGTACCAGAACACGAACTTGTCGGCCCAGATCGCCATGTTGTAAAAGAAGCCGGTCAGTATCAGGGACGCATGCACCCGGTTTGGACGCAGGAAATCGAACTCGACGAAACAGCGCGAAGGGTAGTTGCGGAAGATGACCAGCAGCATCCCCTTCAAAAGGATGAACTGGCCGATCAGGAAGGAGAGCATCAGCCCTTCCAGCTTCCAGCCCCGCAGAAAGATGGTCAAAAGCAGCACCGTACCGTAGCCTATGGCGAAATTTATCAGTATCGCCTTGTAGGCCTTGAGCCCGGACAACATGATGGCCGCGATCCAGACGCAGGACAGGGTCACGAAGGTGGAGGCAAAAAGCAGCCTGAAGACCAGCGAGGTATCGGGAAAGAGCAGGATGGCCAGCGGGAAGGAGATCACCCCGCCAACGGTGGTGACCAGGCAGAGCAGTCCGTTCATATTGGGCAAGAGACGGAAATGCTCCTTTTCAAAGATACGGTCTGCCGTATAACGGGTGAACGCCAGCTGGACAAAACCGGTGTAAATCAGGGACAGGGCGATCAGATAGGTGATGGCGACCTGAAACTGGGAGATCAGCACGGCCGGAATCACGAATGGCACGGAGATGATGCCGATGATCAGCACCGCTATGATGGAGAGCACCCAGGGTCCGGAACTGATGATGCCGGCATAGGTATAGGTCTGCAGCAGCGAGAGGTAGGAATCCCGCTTGAGCAGTTTGCGCAGTTCGAAACCGATTCCGGCCATCAGCTTTGTCCTTTACGATACAGTTCCCGGTAGCTGTCAAACATGCGTTGGTGGGTGTAGAGATGCTCCACCCGGGTAATGGCCGCCTGGCTCGCCTGCTGCCACTGTGGCCGATCAGTCAGAAACTGCAGCGCTGCCTGCGCCAGATCCTGGGGATTGTTGATGCCAACCACGCGGCCGGCAGCGCCTATGGCCTCGTCCTCCGGGCCGTGCCCCATGATCAGCTGGCGGCAGGCGCCCACATCGGTTGCCACCACCGGTATGCCGGCGGCGAAGGCTTCCAGTATCACCAGGGGCAGTCCCTCGCTGACCGAACTGAGCACCAGGACGCCCGTTTTCGGCAGGATGTCCATCGGGTCTCTGAAGCCCATGAATTTCACGTTGGCGGCGATATCCAGACTTTCCACCAGGGCCCGGCATTCGGCGACATACTCTGGGCTTTCATCTTCGGGGCCGATGATCCATCCCTGCACCTGGGGCAGGCGGTTGGCAATCAGGCGCAGGGCGCGGATAAAGGTCTTGATATCCTTGATCGGCACCACCCGGCCCAGCAGGGTCAGGACCGGGGGCGTTACCTCTGGCCGAAGGTGGCGCAGAGTGGCGAACTTTGCGATATCGATGCCGTTTGGAATCACCCGGGTGCGCTCCGGAAGGGCCCCGTCACTGATCTCCCGCTCCCGTGCTCCCTCGTACAGCGCCACTATGTTTTCCGCCGCTCCGTAGCAGAAACGCCCCATGGTCTCGAAGAAACGGATCCAGAGGTCGCGGTGGTAGCTGACCTCGGTCGGGTCTTTCTGCAAGGCGTTGCGGTTGTCCTGGATCCAGTCGCTGTTGAATATGTCTATGCGCCGCTCCTTGGTGTAGATGCCATGCTCGCTCAGAAGCAGAGGACGACCGGTGTTGTAGTGCAAAAGCGCCCCGAGAAAACCGGCATAGCCGGTGGATACCGTATGGTAAACCCGCGCCGGGATCAGCCGCTTGGCGATGCCGGCCAAAAGCCAGATCGGGGTGTGCATGTTGCGCACGGTCCAGAAATAGTCCACAAAGGAAGGGTCGGTGCAGCGCTCCTGGTACAATTCGGTGATCAGCTCCCAGGAGCGGTGCGCGTGGAGAAACTGATCGAAGTCCACCCCCTTTTCCGGGTCAAGGTAGAAGTCCACCTTCTTCGGGGAGTCATCCAGAGTGGCTGGATCGGGCTTCTGGAACCAGGCATGCAGCTGGCGTACCGTCTCCATCCCCTCGCGGTTGCCGTCCATGGACCTGATTGCCGGCTGCTCCTGCTTGTCCTGCAGGTAAAACGCCTCCAGGTGAACCAGGTTGGGGGGCAGATCATACTTGAAAGTGCTGTAGTCATCCCGGTCGCTGCCGAGAAAAACCGCGCCGAAGCGATACTCCGGAAAGCCCCGGATGATCTGGTTCACCCAGCTGGACACGCCGCCGCTCACGTAGGGGAAGGTCCCCTCCAAAAGCAGCATGATGTCCACCCGGTCTGATTTCGGAAAATTGTCCATATAGTTATCCCATCCAGAATTGGGCAACGGGCCCGATCCCCGGCTTGTAGCGCAGCAGGGGGTCATTTGCAAAGTAACCTTTCAGTGTCGCAAAATCCTTGCGGAGATAGGCCAGCTCGGCCAGGTATGGTATCACCCGGTCGCGATGGGCGCCCTGCGCCAGGGCCGCGTTGATCGCCTTTTCGGCCGCGACCGTGTCGTCCAGCCACAGGTACAGCCGTCCCGTCAGCACCAGCAGGGGGGCATCGCCGCCGGCCAGTTCATGGGCCTTGCGGGCATAGCTTAAGGCCTGGTTGACGAAGAAGACGGCCAGTTCGTCTTTGGCCAGATCGTTGAACACCATCTCCCAGTAGGAAAAGGCCAGTGAGCGGCAAAGAGGCGCCTGGTCGGCAGGGCGATCGCTCGCGCGCAGCTCTGCCAGTGCCTCCGAAATAGCCCTGCTGATAACCTTTTCCCGCCGGTCCGAGAGATTGAAGGCCAGCAGCCGGATTTCGTCGTCGCTGTCGCTGGTGGCCAGCTGCAGCAACCGGCTGGCGTTTTGTCCGGTACCGGCGCCCACGGCCAAAAGCGCCTTCAGGCGCAACGCGCGCGGCAGCGTGGTTGTGCGCAGGCGCGACCAGGCCCCGCCTTCACCCATGCCGGGAGCCGGACCGCCAGACTCCTGCATGAAGGGGGGCATAGGGACGCTGAAAAATTCGGCCCGCTTCTCGAAACGCAGGAAAAATCGGAAGTACACCAGGGCCCCGAGCATCCCGATACCGCCGAGCACCGGAATGAAAAAGGCAAAACTGAAGAAGAGCGCCAGGCTCGCCAGCAGTCCGGTCTCCTCCTGCCTTGGCAGCGCCAGCCTGAGCAGCACGCAAAGGCAGAGCGAGGCTATCAGGTGTGCGGTCACAAACAGCATCAAGCGGCTCCAGACCGGCTGCGAGCTTAGCAGCGCCGTGATGCCCGCCCATTCTCCCAGTACCCCCAGTATCAGCAGGGCAGCTCTTTTCATGGCTCCTCCCGCAGCAGCTCCAGCAGCTGTTGCAGCGGTTCCTCGGCCAAAAGCAGTGTGGAGCGCAGGCGAATGCCTTCCTCTCCCAGCTGCCTGCCGAACTGGCGCTGCAGCATGCTGTCGATGCGGACCTGATACCCCTCCACGGAGGCGAGCCCCGCAAAAGGCATCAGGGTCAGGAACTGCACCCCCCGGTCCAGGTCGCGCCGCCAGGTGTGGTCAAGGCCGCGCTGCTGGCGTTCCAGGGCGCTGCACAGCTCTTCCAGCCGCGGGTGGGGCTTGATATTTACCAGCACCAGGGCACTGCGGACCTCGAGGTCGCGCCGCAGGCGTACCATCTTGACCAGCTCGGCGGCAAAATTGGGCGGACAGTCCGGCAGGGTGGCCAGCACCCCGTCGGCCGATCGGGAGGATTCGGCATTGTCCGCGGCATAGGCCAAAAGCACCCCGAGGATCTGCATGGTCTCGCGGTGCAGGGACAGAAAAGGCATCTCGGTAACCAGCAGCACCCCCAGCAGGGTCCCGCTGCCGGTACTAAGTGGCGCTGCCACCAGGTATGAGCTGACCTCCGCCTCGCCGAGACGGTTCACCGCCTGATAGGCGGTATTTCCCGACTCGATGGCCGAACGCAACAGCAGGTCGTCGGCTGAGAGGGGCGCCCCCTTGCCGCACTGGGCGATGGGTGTTTCCTGCAGGCGACCATCCCGGTCGGCCAGGTAGAGGGCGGCACTTTCCAGACCGCAGTAGTGAATCAGGATGGCCATCAGGGCGGCGCCGGTTTCCTGGTCCATCTGTCCGCTGCGCTTGGCAAGCAGATTGCGCAGGTCGAGCATGGCATCCCGAAGGGTAACCGGCCGGCTGATCAGGTTCTGTTCCAGGCGGTCATGGGAAAGCCGTACCATGAAATAGGCGCGCGAGAGCTGTTCGAAGCGCTCGCCGGTATGACTGCTCAACTGGTCGGCGCGCCTCAGGCGGTGGCTCCAGATGGCGCTGAACTGACCGCTGATCAGGGTCATCAGCAGCCCCCCCAGCATGAAGGCGGCCGGGAAGGTGCCGGCCACCAGGCCGGTCCGCAGCATGACGACGAAGGTAAGACAGATGCCGCCCACGGAAACCAGGCCGGGGGCGATACCGTAACGAAGCGCAATCAGCAGCGGCCCGAACCAGATCCAGGGGAACTGGGCCTTCAGGAAAAACGGGTCACTGCGGTTGAACCAGTAGCCGCCAAAAAGCACGATGGCGGTGATGGCCACGGTCTCCATCCACCGTTCCAGCTTCAACGCGAGAGACTTGTCAAATGGCATGTTCATTTCTCTTTTTGATTGCTTTGATCTGCAGGTAGCACAGTTATCTCGCCCATCAAGCGTTCCAGCAGCTGCTGGGCGACGGCGCTGACCGCGTCACGGCTCCAGCCGCTCTTGCTGGCGGCGCCGCTCCAGACCACGCGCCCTTCGGGGAGTTCAATCACCTGCAGGGTGAAACCGGCCACCGGTTCGCCGTCCAGGCCGACCTTGTAGCGCCATTCGTTGACTGTTCCGGCCAGGGCGTAACGCACCTTTTTCTGCCGGGCTGATTCCAGCGCCGCCTTTTGCTTCGACTCGCCCCGGTCAGTACCGAGGGAGTCTTCGGGTCTGGCCGCCTCCGAGGTGCTCCGTTCCAGCCTCTGCACCCCGCGGGCATAGAGCAGCGCGGCGCTGACCGCCTCGGCCCTCTCGGCTGCGTACGGGGTCTCCGTGTTGTTGATGAAGGGGAGCAGCGCCCAACTTTCCTGGAAAGATACCGAAGCTCCTCCCTGGTTCAGGGTGACGCAGCCGGACAAGAGCATGGCTGCCAGTCCTGTCATTAATAATCTCTTCATAAAACTCCTCCTTGAAATAATGGAAATGAACTTCGTATTAGACCGTCTATTGCACTTCAAAAGGCAGACTGATCCGCATGACCTATGGGCCCGAGGTGAAATCCCAGCCCACACGAGGTTGCCTCGGGTTGTCGGAGGCAAGGGCCAAACAGGCGAACAGGCAGCCCCGAGATTCTTGCTGCATCAGTGTTGATTGTTGTCTTAGTGGTCCCCGTTATGGAATTGTCGCAGACAACACCTTTACGTTTTTCTCCTCGTTCTCCATGCTGTCGACGGCGCGGAGAACGAAGTGATAGGTAGTGCCGCTCGCCAGGCCCCGTAGCTGGTATTCGTAGGGATAAACCGACTGTAAGGCAAGACTCGGATTTGGTTGATTCCAGACATCGCCATATCCGGCTCCAACAGATGGAAATAGAACGACCCTGGTGGCGTTTGGCATAGTCTGGTCAGCTGTAAAGTCAAAGGGAGTTGTCTGGTAGTACAGGACATAGCGGACTTTGTTCATATCAAGTGCTACATCCCACGAGATGGTCACGCTGCCATCACCACTCACATCAACCTTCTGGATCCCTTCCCTGGTTTGGGGCTCGGTTACCGGGAATTCATTGTAATTGGCGTTGAAGACGCTGGACCAGTGCGGTGGGGTGGTGTCGACCATGTTCCCATTGTCCTTTACGAATGAGTTCACCAGGTCGATCCGGGCGTTGGTGATGTAGTGCCTGAAACCGACAGAACTGGCTTCCTGGATATCGGTCATCAGTATGTCGAATCCATTGCTTGAGTTGGCGAGCAAGGTCTGGATATCCATGTCCGGCTTAGGACCGTTAAAGCCGTCTGCATAGCCTAGCGACAGGACTTTGAAGCCGTCCGTACGGTTCGCCTCCGCCATCAGTTTGGGAACAGTATTGAACTTGTTGTCCGGGAAGTACGGTGAGACTGAGGTCCCCGAATCGTTGTCCAGATGGTAGCTCTCGAAGAAACCGATGTCGATCTTGCCACGGGCGGAGACCTGATAGTGAGGTTCGCGCGGGTCGAAAAAAAACAGTCCGCGGTTCTGCAGGATGACCTTGCCCGGGTAGTCGGTGCGCAGGTGGCCGATGAAATCGGAAAAGCCCCGGGCGGTCCATTCCGAGCTGGAATGGTTGCTGTCCTCGCAACTGGTATATTTGTTGGGGGCCGCGGTATCGATGGTATCGAGAAAGACCCCGTCGCACCCCAGGCCGCGGCCATAGGTCTCGGTAAAGAGCTCTTTCAGTCCGGGCGGAGTGTGGCTGGCGATATCCATCCGCATCTCCTTGACCTCCACATACCAGGCAGGGTCGCCGGCGTTCACGAAGCGGGTCTCGAAGTTGCCGTTCTGGTCGGGCGTGTTGGCCGGGTCTACTCCCGGACAGCGCAGGGCATTGTCATTTAGGTAGTAGGAGGCAAAACCGCCCTGCGTGGGAGTCCCTTTGAGGGGAAGAGGTGTCCCGTCGGCCAGGGTTTGCAGGGATCTGTTAGTGGGGGTGTCGGGGGCAAGACCACGCGGATCGGTGGAGGGGCCGCTGCCGTTGCCGGTGAACCTGGCATCGCCAAGCATCTGCTGATCGGTAAGCTGGAAGGTGCGCGAGTCTTCGCCGATGGAAAGGTAGCAAAGGACCACCACGTTATCGCTCGGGTCGTCCGCCTTTACCCCCTGCTTGATCTGCATGATCTGGTCGCGGGTGATGTCGCCGTTGTAGGGGTGCACGATCACCAGCGGGTAGCTCTTGAGAGTTTCGATATCCGCGGGGGTCAAGGCGCCGTAGGTGATGGCATAGGAATCCGCCTTGGCCGCCATCTCGCGCACATTCAAGCCCAGGTTCGGGTCCGGACCGGTGAAGGCCGGGGGCGGGCTGCCCCCGCCTGTGGAGGGGGAGCCGTTCCGGGTCCCCTGGCTGCAGCCGGCTAAGAGCGCCAGCAGGACGGCACAGGCCGGCAGCGCCAGCGCTCGCCCGTATTTGAGGCATTTCCGCAGTTTGCTAGTAGAGTGCATTGTCATCGCCTGGTTCCTATCTGAAGTAATAACGGTAGCGAAGGTCAAGGCGGCTGGTTATCTCGCTTCTACCAAAGCTGCCGCTTTCCTGGGAGAAGGCCCCTTCCATCTTGTCCAGCCCGAATATCGGCCCCACCAGTCCCAGTTCATAACGGTAGCCGATGGTGCTGGAGCTGTTCCAGTAGGCGTCCAGAGCCCCGAACGGTCGCCAGTTGCGGATGTAGCTGTCACGTCCTTCCTGGCCCACCAGAATGCCCACCCCTGCCTGGACAAAGGATGCCGGCAGGTAAAAGTCAGCGGCTGCGGCTCTCTGCTGTTCCGGTATGAGCAGCAACGCCTTGCCGGTCGGGGCGGCGCCGCGGCCGTAGTAGTGGTAGCCGCTGAAGAGCCGCAGGGTGGTGTCGGGGCCGCTGAACAGCAGGCGGTGGGACAGTTCCGCCTCGAAGGAAGCACCCTGGCCCAGCCGGTTCCAGTCCTGGTCACGCAGGAGCCGGCCGGAAACCCGCAGCAGTACAGAATCCCGGGGGGTAAGCCCCTGCAGCAGAACGGCACTGACCTCGTCCTTCATGCCGCCAATCTTCAAACCCACATTTTCTTCGGCTTCGGCGCCGGTCACCAGGGCAAGCCCCAGATTCCTCCGGTGGTGCAACTTCCAGTCGCTGGAAAGGCCGGCCTGCGCATGCAGAGAGAGGGCATCCCGGAAGCCGCCGAAGATCTCGCTGCTCCCCCCTTCGTGGCGCATCGCCAGGCCGATCCGGGCGCTCTGGGTGCTGCTCGGGTAACGTCCCAGCACATCGGATTCCTGATGCCGTATTTCCGTAGTGCCGGCTGCCACGCTGAGGGAAACCCGCGGGGTCAGGGCGCTGGTCAGGGAGAGCTGCTGTTTCAGAAAGCCGACCCCCTCCTGATCCAGCAGGGAGAGGTGATAGCGCAAACCGCCGGTGCGGGCGCCGTACAGCTCGCGCACCTGCTGATCCAGCAGATAATCGCGGTCGTTTACCTGAAAACTCTCGAAGGCGATGGTCTCGGCAAGCGGTGTCCAGCCGACCCGTATGGCCCCCTCGATGGCATCCCGGTAAGGGAGCCGCTCCAGATCGTAGTGCAGCAGGCGCGCAATCTTCGGGCGGTCGTTGTCCTCCAGGGCCAGGGTCAGTTCGACCCAGCGGGGCCTCCGGGTCATGCGGGCATATTCGCGCCAGAACCAGAGCCTGGACAGGTCGCTGCGCTGGCTGGAAAGCGCCCAGGCCGCCACCAGTTCGCGGCTGGCGTCATCCTGCCGGCCCCCCATGATCTCGCGCACCAGGCGGTCCACGGCATCCCCGGGCTGTACCAGCATGGCAATCCGCGCGTAATCCCGGATCAGCAGCAGCCGGTCTTCCCCGCTTGCCGCCGAAGCCGACTTCATCTGCTTGCGGGCCAGATGCAGCGCCTGCATCCGTTCCAGAAAGGCGGCCTCCTGCCAGCCGACCTGTTCCAGGGTGTCGGCGTAGGCGGCGAGCCAGTCCGGGCTGCTGCGCTTGTAGGGATAGCGGGCCTGAAAGAAGGGGAGCGCCTGCTGGTACTGTCCAAGGTAGGCATAGGCCGCCGCGAAGGGGTCATACAGCGCCGCCATCTTCTTCTCGCGACCCTTCCAGGACTGCAGCAAAACGCGCAGTTCTTCCCGCCGCTCCAGGTCGAGCAGCAGCCAGACGTAGCCTGCGGCCATTTCGCCATCTGCGGGAGCCCGTTTCAGCGCCTCCCGGTAGCTGCGCATGCTTTCCGCGACCGCTCCGGCGCCTCGCTGGACCCGTGACACCAGACTCCAGTAGTAGGCGTCCTGCTCCTGGGGCTTCAGCCTGCCGGTCTTTTCCTGCTCTGCCAAAAGTTGAGCCAGCAACTTGTGGCGTTTAAGCGAGAGGCCCAGCTCCAGCACGGACTTGAGATAGTCTATACGTCCGAAACGGCGCCATCCGTCCAGTGACAGCTGATAGGCGAGCTCCGGTTTTTTGTCCCGGCTGAGCAGGATCAGCCGCTGATAGTCATCTTCTCGTCCCTTGCCGCTATCCACCAGCAGTCGCGACGCCTGCTCCGCCGCGGGCATATCCTGCAGTGCCCAGGCCAGGTCGCTCAGGTTCTGCCAGTAATCCAGGGAGGAGGCCGGGATCTGCTCCCTCCCCCGGCTGAGAATGGCGTAGGCCCGCCCGGTGTCGCCGGTTCCGTAGGTGAGCGAGGCTGCCTTTAGCAACCCCTCCGCAGTCATGCCGTGGCCGGACATCAGCTCGAGCCAGGTATCGACCGCCTTCTGGGGCTGCCCTACCGCCTCGTACAGGCGGGCAAGTTGCGTGAGCGCCTGCTTCTTGCCGGGGCCGCTTCGGTGGCGCTCCAGTTCGGTGATCGCATCTTCGGGCTCGCCCAGCGCCTCGCAGACGGCAACATATTCCAGCACCAGCGCGAAATCGGCGCTCAAGTCGCGCTTTTCCAGCAGCTGCTTCAGAAGCGAATTATGACTCAGTCCCCGCGCCAGCCGCAAGGCATTGTCAGCCGCCTCCGGTACCTCGGTCCGGTCTGCCAGATAGAACCAGTGCTCCAGGGCTCGCAGGCTGTTGCCGGACCACTCGCCGCTCTGGGCCGCCCTGCGACGCCAGTCGATGTCGTCAGGCCGTTCAGCCACAGCCTTTTCCGCCAGCAAAAAAGCCTCCAGCGGGTTTTCGTTGGCGAGAAAGACATCATAGCCAAGGAGGTAAAGTTCTCCCTCATAGGGGACTGACGGCATCGCGGCCGGCGGATTCACGGCGCCCCTGCAGACGGGCGGGGCTCCCACTTGGGCGGCCGCCAGCAGCAACGCTGTTAGCACCATCCTCACCCTATTCATGTACCACCTGCCCGGCTGCGGTTTCCATCCCGAGCGCCTTTTTGATAAACACCTGGGCCCGGGCTGGTTGATTGGCGGCCAGGGCGACCCGGGTAAGAAATATCAGGGTGTCCCTGTCTCTGGACAGACCATTCAGGTGTCGCTCACCTGCCTCCAGAGCTTCCAGCGGCAGGTTGTCGGCCTGCAGGGTACGCACGCCCCGCTGGAACAGTTGCCGGCGCTTTTCGAGGCTTCCGGCGCCCCCCATGGCGTCAAAACTGATCGCTGCTGCAGCGCGGTAATCGCCCCGTGCGAGGGCCTGGGCTATGGGATCCGCCGGCGTCTGGGCAACCTTGGCCACCGCCTCCAGCGCTTCGATGCGACGGCGGTATGCGCTCCATGACTCCAGATCGCCGGCCGCGCGGGCGTCCGCTGCGAGCTGAATCAGACGCCAGGCCGGAGGGTTGGGCCCGGCCAGCTCACGCGCCGCCGTGACTACCTTCGCCTTCAGGCGCTGCCAAGGGAGAGTGCCCGGCCTGGCTTGGCGGAACAGGTCCTGCAGTGCGCCGTAGCGCAGTTCCGCCACTTCCCGCTGCTGATCGGGCGTAAGTCCGGCCGGAGCCTGATCCAGCGCTTCCAGCGCCCGCTTTGGGCTGCCGGAGCGCTGCAGCGATCCGGCCACCTTCAGGCGCATTTGGGTGTCGCCGGGATTCACCCGCAGCAGCGACTCGCGATAACGGATGGTGGCGGCGTCGTCGCCCCGATCCAGCACCGCCAGCAGCCCCTGCTCAGGGAAAAGCAGTGCCAGCACAGCCACAAAGGCGAAGAAAATACCCAGTACGACCAGAGGCTTGGAAAACCGCTCGCGGGGCGGCGGCTCTGGGCTATTTACACGTGACGGCCAGTTCATGGCTTCCTTCCGACAGGGAGATAGTCGTTTTGTCACTGTTTTCCGTACCGTGCACGGCAGCGCCTTCGGCAACACGGCAGCCGAGTGTCCCGGCGAGATGGACGCTGAAAGGGGTATAGCTGCGCAGGGTCAGCCGGGTTTCCCGGCCGTCCCGTGCAAAGGCATCCAGAAAGCCGTTCGCTGATTGCAGCGTAACGGTGGTTGAGGGTGCGCGTGTCAGCCGCACCCGGGCCTCGCCGCCGGGCGCCATGTGCAGGTAGCGGGTTTCGCCCAGGTCGCTGAAGCCGGCGAGGTTACTGTCCGGACTCAGTTCGGGATAACCGGCTTTGGCCGGCAAACGCAGCTCCCGCAGGCTGCCGCTGTTACGCACCAGCCAGCCGGCGCCGTCTCTGGCTATCACGGTGCGGTTGAAATCCAGCACTTTTTCGATGTACTCGGAGGTGTAGATGCCGAACAGACGCTGACCGGCAGCCCAGTCGTGGACCTGGCGCAGTGCGTTCAGCGAGGCCTCCTTGCTGGCGGAGTAAAAGTGGTAATAGATGTTCACCGGCTTTAGCCGGCGCGGCGCCTCGGTCAGGCGGAATGTTTCCAGGACACGGCGGTACCCGTAGAAGTTGCCGCTCCAGAGGTTGGTATAGACATTCTCGTTCTGGTTGGGAGCAAACACCTGAAACCATTTGCCCCGGCTGATGCCCAGGGGGGCCACTTCGGTCAGGGTGCGGTTGGAGTCGGTGATCAGCGTACTCCCCCCGTTGATGTTGAGCAGATTGGCCTCATAGGTCAGGCGCAGGGCATCTTCACCAGGCAGGCAGTTGCCGGTCCATTGAAAGATGCGCGCCTTCTTGCCCGGCGGCATGAGCCGCTCATTGATATAGTTGAGGGACCCGTTTATCTCGGCATCGAGATTAAACGAGTAATTGGGAACCTTGAGCGCATGCCAGCTCTCGGCCTCGACTCCGGTGTCGCCCTGATCGGGCTGCCAGCGGAAGGGGTGCGAGAAGGAATGGCTGGCCCCTTCGACTAAGGGGAGGGCCAGGATACCCCGGGCGATTTCCTCCAGCTGTTTTGATTTCTCCGGATAAAGGCCGTCGGGTGCCAGGGTACTGGCGATAAGGGAGATGGTGGTCGGGATGCGGTAGCGCTCCAGGATATTGCTGCGCAGCTCTTCCGCAGCCAGCCGTCCACCGGGCCATTCGGCACGGCTTTCGAAGCCGTCCCCGTCCACATGGGACAAAAGCAGGCGCACCCCGTTTTCGGTAGTGGTGTCCGGAACCGGCATTTCCGGCAGTTTCAAGGCCTCGCTGAAAAAGCGGAAGGGATCCAGCACCCAGGCCGCCTGATCCCCCATCAGCTGGGTGACCACAAAGCTTCCGGCCACATACCCGCCCCAGGGGGTGATGCCCACGGCATCGCTTACTACCCCGTTGGCCGTAGAGAGCTGCAGGAGCGTCCTGCCCGTCTTCAGCTTCACTGGCAGATAGGTATCGATGCGTGGCAGGGGCTGCTGTTCGAACCCGATCAGTTCGTCCTTCGCCACAATCCGCGCCGGCGGCACCAGATGGGTAAACGGCACCATTTCCAGTCCCAGGGCACGGGCGAAACTCTCGTCCAGATCCACCCCGAAGCGCTCCAGGAACACCAGCGGCACCCCTTGGGCGATGCAGTCCAGGGTCCAGCTTTTCAGCCCCTGCTTTTCGCCGGACTGTGCAGAGTAGGGCCAGACCACCACCCCGGCATAGCGCCCCGCCAGGATCCCTGCCGGCAGCGGTTCGCGCAGGTCGTGCATCTCGAGCGTATAGCCCAGGTAATTGAGCGGCATGACCAGATAGCGCTGCAGGTTGGTGAAAAACAGGTCGCCATCACCCTCGCCGCCGTCATACAAACCGATGATGGTGCGGGGCATGACCTCCGCGGTCCCGATCCCCAGCCCTCCCAGATCCTTGTCCGTTACCCAGGGTGTGAAGCCGAGCGCCTTGATCTTCTCGGCGGTCTGCCGCATCAGGGGACGATCGCCCGGCTGGACGTAATCTATGGCGATCACCGGGACACCGGCGCCGGCCACCTCTTGCAGCCGGCTGGTCAGCCAGGTGCGGTCCGTCTGCGTGACGGTGCCGTACTTGCCGCTGGCCGGGTCGAAGTTCTGGAACAGGGATTCAGCCGCCACGGCGAAGGTGACGTCCTTGACACGATCGAAAATCTCGAAGCCGCGGTTGAGGATCAGGCGCGCCTCGGGGTGGCGCTGCCGGATGGCCCGCACCGTGGCGGCCAGCCCGGCTTCCATGCGGGGGAGGTCTTCTTTTTTTGCGACAAGCTGATAAGAGTCCAGGGTATCGAGAAAAAACCCGCGATAACCTGCCTGCCAGAGCGGTTCCACCACACGGTCCAGAAAGAAGTTGCGCCATTTCTCGCTGGAAACGTCCACTACCTTCGTTTTCCACCCGAGGTTGTCGCCAAGGAGCCAGTCCGGGCTCATCAGCTTTGTGTACGGGCGGGCAGGATCGGCCTCTCCTGGACTCGTATAGGCAAACAGCTCGCTGCGGCCCCTGCCGTAGGCAGCTGGGGTCAGGCCGCTGTCCGGATCCGTCACCACGATGTCAAACGCCCGCAGTTCGTTTAGCGGATGATTCTTCCCGTAGTAGAAAGCAACACTCAACGGGTTTGGTGCCGCCCCGACCTCGACGGCAAAAAACATTATCATGATCAGCGCAAACAGGTGCAGGCAACCCGGCATCGGTATTCACTCCACAAAGAAGGGGCTCTAAGTTAGCTTGTCAGTCTCGTAGCACAACGTGAGCATCCGCATGTTGTGCTACGTGTCTGATATAATCAGCAACATAATATATCCGCATTTCGAAGTCCATTTAATTTAATGAACATTCACAATGAGAAGCTTAATGTGTAATGTTGGATAATACGTAATACTGCCGGGAACGGAATTCATGAAAATTTTTAATGTATTATGCTGCTTCAGGGATGTCCGATGCTGGTGGGGGGGGGCTATGAGGACGTTCTATAGTTACCTGTCAAACAGATTTAACCCTGGCAAAGCAGCTGGACAGACTGGTTTACCTGGCCTGGCTATCAGTTGTTGGTTGTGGCGTGGACCTTAAATAGTTTCCATCCGGAAACTCCGGATGTGAAACAGTTGGTTTCCGATTCGGAAAGCGGGGATTTTTCGTCCTGGCAAGGAAACCGAGGGGTTGCGCGGAGGCGTACATAAGTACGCCGCACAAGCAAGAACGAAGGTTGACGCCGCCAGGGCGGAAAAGCACCCTTTCCGGACGGAAACTAAATATGATATTTCACTCTTCTCTCTCCGGGAGAAGGTGCCCCGAAGGGGCGGATGAGGGCGTTGCCACGAAGTGAACAACCAACCGGACCTGATGTTTTTGCGTTTACACCGGAGGAATCAGGTCAGACCGAACTGCTTCTGGACCTCGGCGGGCGCCTCTTCAAAACCATGAAACTCCATGGTATAGCCCCCGCGCCCTTTGGTGGCGCTGCGCAGCTCCGTCATGTACCCGAACATCTCGGCCAAAGGCACGCTCGCCCGCACCAGCTCCCGGTCGCCCCGCTGGTCGAGCCCTTCCACCCGGCCGCGCTTTTGCTGCAGCGATCCAAGGACCCTCCCCAGGCTCTCCGTTGGCAGCTCCAATTCCAGAGACATGACCGGCTCCAGGAGCAGCGGGCCGGCTTCGCGCGCCGCCATGGCGATCCCCCGCCGGGCCGCGGCCCTCAGAGCCGGCTCGCTTGGCACCGGCGCCCCTGGCTCGACCGGGATCTCCACCAGCCGCACCTCCAGATCGGTGAGTGGGTAGCCGGTCCGGCAACCTCCCAGGCACCCCTGCTGCAGGCTTTGCTCCAGGGCGGCCATCAGTTCCGGGGTGATGGGGGGCCGAGCCTCGGGCAGCAGGATGCGCACACCGCTTCCGCGCGGCAAGGGGGTAAGGCGCAGTACCACCTCTGCCGTCTCCGGGCGCCGCTCCCCTTCGCGGTGGTAGAGTTCCCGCCGCTCCACCTGCTGCCGCAGGGTTTCGCGGTAGACCACCCTGGGCCGTCCGGTCTTCACCTGCACGCCGTACTCCCGGCGCAGACGGTCGATGATGATCTCCAGGTGGAGTTCCCCCATCCCGGTAAGAATCGTCTGCCCGGTCTCCTGATCTTCGTGCACCCTGAAAGTCGGATCCTCCCACTGGAAGTACTCAAGCGTGGTGAGCAGATGCTCCCGGTCCTGCGCCCCCTTCGCTTCCACCGCCAGCGATACCACAGGCTCCGGTACGGCGAGCCCTTCCAGCACCAGCGGCCGGTCCCTTTCGCAGAGGGTATCGCCGGTCAGGGTCAGCTGGCAACCGGAAGCGGCCACGATGTCGCCGGCAACCGCTTCTTCGATCTCCTCCCGCCGGTGGGCGTGCATGCGGAACAGGTGCCTGATCCGCTCGTCGGAGTTGCGGCTGCTGTTCAGCACCGTCGCACCGGCACGCACCCTGCCGCTGTAGACGCGCAGAAAGGTGAGCCTCCGCCCGGACTCGGCCATCACCTTGAAGGCCAGAGCCCGCAGCGGCGCGTCCGGATCGCAGTGGAGCACCTCCGGGAGGCCGGTGACCGGGTTGTGGCCTGCAGGCGCAGGGAGATCCAGAGGTGAAGGGAGGTAGTGGCAGACCGCGTCCAAAAGCGGCTGGACCCCCTTGTTGTGGAGCGCCGAGCCGAACAGTACCGGAAAGATTCGGCAGGCGAGGGTTCCTCGCCTGAGCGCCTCCCGCAGCCGTTCCCCCGAAACCCGTCTCCCCTCCAGGAAGTCGGCCATCACCTCGTCGTCGAAGTCGGCGGCTGCTTCGGTAAGCGCCAGGCGGGCATCCTGCACCTGCCGGGAAGCCCCGGCCGGGACCGGTCCCCGCCGTACGGTCCGTCCCTGGTCGGTCTCGGCGAAGCTGAGCGCCTCCTCGCTCAACAGGTCGATCACCCCGGAGAATCCCGCCTCTTCCCCGATCGGCAGCTGCAAGAGCACCGGCCGTGCCCTGAGGCGCTCTTTCACTTGGCGCAGCGCCTTAAGGTAGTCGGCGCCCAAGCGGTCCATCTTGTTGATGAAGCAGATGCGCGGCACGCCGTAGCGGTCGGCCTGGCGCCAGACCAATTCGCTCTGGGGCTGCACACCTTCGACCGCGCTGAAGATCGCCACGGCTCCGTCCAAAACCCTCACGCTCCGTTCCACCTCGATGGTGAAGTCGATGTGGCCCGGGGTGTCGATCAGGTTCAGCCGGCAATTGTTCCAATGGCAGGTGGTGGCGGTGGCAGTGATGGTAATGCCGCGTTCCTGCTCCTGGGGCATCCAGTCCATGACCGCCTGGCCGTTGTGCACCTCCCCCATCTTGTACGTTTCGCCGCTGTAAAAGAGGATGCGCTCGGACACGGTGGTCTTCCCAGCGTCGATATGGGAGATGATGCCGATATTGCGGATGGCGCCACTGTCGGGAGGCAGCATGGTTGTTCTCCGGGAAATCTGAGATTTTGATATTGGCCCTAGCCGAAGCCACTTTTCGGTAGTCTCACGTGTGGAAGTTTACCGGGCGCTTTCGGCCGGTAAACTTCCTGGCCTGGACCCCTGATTTGACCCGACAACCCCAATGTCCACAGATTCTCTGCAGCGTTAGCGCTATCTCATGTTGTGAAAACCTATCATGATCTTTCGCTGATATCACTATATTTATCGAGCGGACAAAAAAGGCCGTTGCGCCCGGGGTAATCCCAGACACCGCGACCTTTTTCACACTATGTCATACTCATGTGCTCCGGTGAACGGTTCAATCAACGAAGATCCGGGGAAAGCCGGTGCTTATACCAGTCACCTCCCTTTGTCATTGCAGCATCTTCTTTTGGCCCGGGTCGCGTCAACGCGTGTCTTCCCAAGTTGATAAGTTTGCCCGATAAGTTATCATCTTGAAGCTTGGCCTTACCAACGTTGCCTGACTATTTTTACCGGCAAAAAATCTCACTGCTCAGTTTTAGGAAGGAAAAACGGGTGCCCGATTTGCCACGAGGGTTCTTCCTGCTGGCTCGCTAACCGCTTCCCTGCGCGGGTGAGTCAAGATCGTGGCTGCTCGCTCATACCAGATTCGCCACCGGAAGGAGAGAAAAGCGATGAATACCATGAATTCATTGTTTAAACGTGCTTTTTGGTCTTTTCATGCAGTCGTAAGCTCAATGCTTTTAGTATCTTGCACGCCATGCGTCACCTACACCAATATGTGTGATCTGATCGGTGGCGCTCCGGATGCTACAGTGGTTTCTTCGAGCCGGAACGTCGTACTTGAAGATCCCGGCACAATCGTCGCCTATCACGGGTTCAGCTGCGCGGAATCCAACGAACGCGGGACGGAGGATTTGTTGAAAATTGAAGAGAGCCTGGACATTCCGCCCTACGCTGCAGATGCGACGGTATTTCTCAACGGCTGGCGCATGAATTACCTGAGCAGCGACCACCATGTCGCCGGGCTCGGAACCATGATCAGCAATATCCGGCTGGAGGATAAGTCCCTGAAATGGCAGGCGGCCGGCCTTCTCTCGGATGATAACTTCGATGATGGCTATAAGTGGTGTTACTTTTATACCGTTCTCGCCTGGAACCCTGCAAATCTGGATCTTGTCGTTGATCACAAGGATGGGAGCTGCGACTCGCGAAACCCCGCCGAGGTGAACTTCTTCATAACAGATAACAAAAAAACGACGACCGCGCTTTCCTCCTTTCCCACCTTTCTCCATAACCCTGCGTTTGCTTCAGGAAAGACCGTTGCCATACTACCACGCGGTTTCGGGTTCAAGTGGAGCGCCGAGTGCGACACCGATCACCACCTGCTCCAGCTGGGGCTCAATATGGACCACGGCGAAATCTTCGTCGAAAACGGGAAAAAATATCAGAAGGGTCTTGGTGAAGAACTGACCCCGGTGCCGGTTCCCCAGCCTCCGCCTTCCAATATTGTGAACCAGGTCGATGCCGGGTTTGCCAGCTGGGACACCTACGCCATCTTCAAGGATAACGAGGGGAGAAGGGGGTACGGATTCGGCGAAATGGCCTCCGGATTGGGCGGCAGAGACGTCGGGGTGATCCAACCGCCATTTTCCATCCTGCCGGATGAGGATTCCTGCGTGTTTGATGCGTGTCTTGAGGAGTCGCAAGGAGAAAAAACGGAACAGGTGGTCATTGGGAACGTTCCTTTTGAATACGCACTCCCCATGCTCACTGGATGGGACCTGCATTACGGCTGTGACGATGAGCATGTGACCGAACTGGGAACGTGGCTGGACGAAATCCACTACGACAAGACCCCGGGCGCCCCTGGCGGAACATTGAACTACACCTTGTCTTCCATACTGAAAGACAAGAACGACAGCCCCGGACATGGCTCCTCTCACAAGGTCACCATCCTCGGTTTCAAGCCGGTAACCGCCGCCCTGGCGCCGGATCTGATCCATTTCAGTCCTCTGGGCACCGACCCCCTCGCCTTTTGCAGAATGGAGCAGGACCTAAAACTGTTGAGAGTCACGGTCAAAAACCAGGGGACCGGCAACGCGGGCGCCTCAAAGACAACCGTGCTCTTCGCCAGCGGCCCCGTTATTTTGGATACTCCCCCCGTTCCCTCGGGCGGGTCGATCGACCTGCTGTTCCCGGTGCCGGCAAACTGCTTTAGCCCCGAATGCTCCTTCAGGATCACGGTGGACTCGGAGAATCAGGTCAATGAATTTACCAACGAGGGAAACAATACCACCGGCGGCGGGTGCCTGGGGTGAGAGTCCCGAGGATTCTCCGTGGTTGTTTGGCTTGGATGCGCTTGCGCGATAGGGAGAGATTGGGTCCCGTCACGGGATAGGGAGGTTGGGATAGGAAGCTAAGGGGATCACCCCTTGCCACAGGATAATGTGATGTGACCAGGGCAGACCCTCGGGCCTTTCCGCATTCCTTCAGGATGTGAGTTCGCTTTCCTTTTTGTCTTCCTTGATGTGAATTCCGCAATGGCTGCATTTGCGAAGCAAAGAAAGTGATGAGTCACGCATATGAAAGCGGTTGCCGCATCTTGGACACTTTGCACAGGCAACCAGCGTTACTGCAGTACAAAGCAGGATGAGCCAGATTGAAAATAGAATGCCTATCAATCTGTAGGATTGCGTGAATTGCAGTGTTGTTAATGCTGCCGGGATGTAGATGAGAATCGATCCCCATAAGTACCATCTGCGTCTGCGGATTATGGTAAGCGTCGCTCCGTCGATTGTCGGATCGTCTCCGGATATTTTTTGTTCCACAGCCATCTCCCTGTGCCTTTCTCGGGCTTCTGACCTGATGATCCTTATAGTGCAATACGGATAGGCTTGCTTTTGCGGCGCACCGATGTACGCCTCCGCGCAACCCTTCGGTTTCCTTGCCAGGACGAAGATTCCTCCTTTGTCTAATTGGAAACCGACAGTTTCTTATCCGGAGTTTCCGGATGGAAACTATTTAGGTAAATGGCTCACCAAAACCTTCTGCACTTCATAGACATTGACGTCCTTATTGAATTTCTTCTCAATGGGGATGGTGTCAGTACCAATCCAGAGTTTCAATTCAGCATCAAGGTCGAAGCTGCTCCCTGTCTGCACGCTGAATTTATTTATTTTTGAGTACGGAATCGAAAAATATTCTATCTGCCTGCCAGAAACGCCTTGGACCTCGACTAAAATCAACCGTTTGTTGGTAAAAAGAAATGTGTCTCGGGAAACTGTAAAACCAACTTCAATAATCTCCCCGTCCGCGAGCAACTGCCCATAGCTGGCGTGTAGTTTTTTAGCCTCAGAAGAGCCGTCGTTCTTTGCTACTCCGGTAAATATACCCATGATTATATCCTCCCGCATGATAGAAACAGCACTGCACGCCTGTCGTGACCTTTTACTCTCCAATCGTGCGCCCGAGGCCTCCGGCCGCTCTTCTCGGGGGGTGCTTTTCAGAGCGTGCCGGAGAGCCGTTCAAACTCCTTGCGGGAGCGCACGATGCAGTCCTCTACGGCCATGCCGGCGAAGTAGTTGCCTGTCACGAAGAGATTTCCCGCCGCGAGGCCCCTGTCGAGCTCCGCGGTGAGCCTGCCGTGGCCGACCACGGGGGAGGGGAGCCGGCTCTCACGCTCCACAACCTGCTCCAGATCCTGCGGACCTACCTGCAGCACCTGGGCGATCCTTTTCAGCTTCGCCTCCAGGGGAAGCCGCCCCGACTTGAAATGAAAGCTGAAGCCGCGATAGCTTGGGTGCGGCACGGTGTCGCGGGATACGGCCGAGTAGAAGTCGTCGTTCGCCGGAATGATGCCCGCTACCGGGGGGAGTTTCAGCTTTTCCTTGGAAACCGCGACGCCGACTGTCTCTATGTTCTCGACCTTGATTCGGGCCAGTATACCCGAGAGCGCGGGGGCGAGGTCGGCTGAGAGCCGGGACGCCTCGGGGGGCGGGACGGCAAGTGCCAGGCGGTCGCTTTGGAAGCCGCGGCCGTCGGCGAGCTCCAGGACGAACCTTTCGCCGCTCTTCGCGATGCGGGAGACCTCGGCCTCGGTTATCAGGGTCACGCCGGGCAGGGCTGAGATCCTGTCGGTGACGGTTGAGAGCCCCCCCTGCAGAGTGAAACTCTTGATCACGTCCTTTCTCCTCGGGCGTTTGTTGAACAGCATGTCGGCCGGGAAGTCGTTGGCCCGCTGGGAGATGACTGCGTTGAAGGCGGGGGCGAAGACCCGCTCATAGTTCCTGCGCCCGACGATGCTTCCGTAGTAGGAGGCTACGCTCTCCCCCTCCTTCTTCAGGGTGAAGAGGCGCCACGCCGAGGCAAAGAGCTCAGGGAAGGAGAGCTGCGAGGCGATGGAGCGGACCTCGTTATCCACCAGCATCTTGAAAGAGACTTTCTCCCGGGCCAGAATGCTCCCCATCAGCCCGTGCTGCTCCATAAGCCTGATCAGACCGCCGTAGGAGTTGTAGCAGGTGTGGGCTCCGAGCTCCAGCCAGAAGCCGCCTGCCTCCCCCTGGAAGCGGTGCGAATGGAAGCACCCCCCGGCCCGGCTGCTCTTCTCGATGACCAGTGTGCTGAGACCCGCAGCGGCGGCGTAGCTGGCGAGACTCAGTCCGCTTATTCCTGCCCCGATGACGACGGCGTCATATTGTTTCATCTGCAGCTCCTTGTGCCTTGGTTTATCAGTAAATCGGCGAAGCTTCGCCGGCCGGGTCCGCTGCCTGAATAGTCTGCTCTTTATCAATGGTTAGCTCCGGCATATATAAGCCCGCCTGACGCGGCTTGTCAAGGTTTACAACTGTTGACAACTACCCGCGCACCGATTACATTCTGGGAAGTGTTTCTCCAATGAAGCGAAAGGACTATTATTATGGCGCAGAGGGATTATTACGAGGTGCTGGGTGTCAAGAAGGGCGCCTCGGCCGAGGAGCTGAAGAAGGCCTACCGCAAGCTCGCGGTCAAGTACCACCCGGACAAGAACCCCGGGGACAAGCAGGCCGAGGAGCGCTTCAAGGAGATCAACGAGGCGTATGCGGTCCTGTCGGACCCGAAGAAGAAGGAACAGTTCGACCAGTTCGGCTCCAACAACTTCCACCAGCGCTTCTCCCAGGAGGACATCTTCCGGGGTTTCAACGTCGACGACATGTTCAAGGACCAGGGTTTCGGTACGGACGACATCTTCTCCCGCATCTTCGGCGATGCCATGCGGCGCCAGCGCGGCGGCGCCGGCCGCGCGGCAGCCAAGGGGGAGGATTTTGCCATGGAGATCCAGGTCACCTTCCGGGACGCCTACGACGGCGCCGAGAAGAGGGTAGCCTTCATGCGCGAGGGGGCCCGCGAGGAGCTTTCGGTGAAGATCCCGGCCGGCATCGAGAGCGGCGGCAAGCTGAGGGTGGCAGGGCGCGGCGCAGCCGGACGCATGGGCGGCCCGGCGGGCGATCTCTTTCTCACCGTGCTGGTCGGAGCCGATCCCCTGTTCCAGCGCGAGGGGGCCGACATCGTCCACTCCCATGAGGTCCGCTTCTCGCAGGCAGTACTGGGCGGCTCGATCGAGGTGCCGACCATGGAGGGGACCAAGCGGATCAAGATCCCGGCGGGGATTCAGCCGGGTACCAAGGTGAGGCTGAAGGGACTCGGTTTTCCGCTGGTGGGGAAGCCGGGGCGCGGTGACATGTATGTTCGGATCGCGGTGCAGGTGCCGAAACATCTGGACGCCAGCCAGCGGGAGCTTGTCGAGCAACTGGCCGCGGCGGGGCTGTAAGTTTGCGGAAATATTTGTAAATTAGAAGCCTGGCTGAAAAGGAGCGGCGGCTCCCTTTCAGCCAGGGAGACATCTAAAATAAAAAACGGGCGTCCCCTTGCGGGTGCCCGTTTTCTTTTCCTATGCTGCCCGTGCCTGCCGGACGTCTATCTGATCTCGATGGCGGCGGAGGCGCGCAGATCCTTGACCCACTGGGCAAAGCGCTCGTCCGCCTTTTTCTTGTAGAGGAGCTCCTCGATGGCCTCCTTCGATTCCTCGAAGGTCTTGCCGCTGGTTTGCGTCTTCTCCTCCAGCTTGATGATGTGCAGTCCGGAGCGGCTGAGCACGAGGGCACTTATCTCGCCGGGCTTCATGGCCGCCACCGTGTCGCCGATCTCCTGCAGCATGTCCGACCTCTTGAAGGTGCCGAGATCGCCGCCGTCCTTGGCGGCCGCGGGATCGCTTGAGTATTTCTTGGCCAGTTCGGCAAAGTCCTTGCCGGCCTGCGCCTCTTTCAGCACATCGTTGGCCTTCGCCTCTGCCTGTGCCAGTTCCGCGGCCCCCCCCTCCTGAGCCACCAGAAAGAAGATATGCCTTGCCCGGTACTGCTCTTCGCCGCCGTACACTGAGCGGTTCGCCTCGTAGTAGTCGCGGATCTCGCGCTCGCCCACCTGGACCTTGGAGCGGACCTCCTGGCTCATGAGCCTGAGCCGCTCCAGTTGGTCCTTCAGCTGGCTTTTGTAAAGCTCCAGGGTGAGCCCCTGGGCGGCCAGCGCCTGCACCAGCGCCTCCTCTGTCAGGTTGTTCTGCTTCTTCACGTCCTCGACTGCCAGCCTCAGTTCTTCTTCGGTGATCCTGATCTCGAGCTCCCTTATCTTCTGCTCGATCAGCTTCTTGTCCACCAGCCTGTTCAGCGCCGCGCTCCTGGTCTTCTGTGCCGCAGGGAGCTTTTCCAGCTCTTTTTGCATCTGGAGGTATTCCTTGTCCAGCTCGACTGTCGTGATCAGCTCTTCGTTCACGGTGGCGGCGATGCCGACTATGACCTGAGCGGCGGAGGGGGCTGGCTGCAGTGCCAAAAGTGCCAGCAGCGTGATGCAGGTGAGGATCTTTGCCATGGGTTCTCTCGATTCTAGTTTAGCCTGGGTTTGCAAAAAGCGGCCGGGCTTCACGCCCGGCCGCCGGATCAATCGTTATCTGCTCCCGCTTTACGGCTTGGGCGCCGTGGCCGGCGGGGTCTGCGCTTCAGGGGCACCGTTGCTCTTCAGCGTTTTCAGTGCGTCTTCCTTGATGCTCAGCTTGGCGTCCTTCTTCAGCTCTTCCTTCAGCTTCGCGAAGGTCGCCTGCTGCTTCTCGGGGATGACGGCCGCCTTGATCTCCTCCCTCACCTCTTCGAAGGAGCGCGCGCCGGCCGGACGCTTGCCGGTCGCCTTGATGATGTGGTAGCCGAACTTGGTCTGCACGATCCCTGAGGTCTGTCCTTCCTTCAGGCTGAAGGCGACTTTCTCGAACTCCGGAAGCATGGAACCCTTGCCGAACCAGCCGAGATCCCCGCCCTTGGCGGCAGCGCCGTCGATGGAATGTTTTTTGGCCAGCGCGTCGAAGCTTGCGCCCGCCTTCAGCTGCTTCTCGATATCCTTAGCCTCGGCTGCGCTCTTCACCAGGATGTGGCTCGCCTTGATCTGCTCGCCGGTCTGGAACTTGTCCTGGTTCTTCTTGTAGAATTCCTGCAGCTCGGCATCGCTTACGTTGGCTGATTCCTCAACCTTCTTCTTCAGGAAGGCCTCCACGACCACCCGCTTCTTCAGGTCCTCGAGCTTCGCCGCCACCTCCGGGCTCTTGTCGATCCCGTCCTTTTTGGCCTGCTGCACGATCAGCTCCCGCACCACCATGGTGTCGAGCATCTCCCGTTTCCCTTCCGGGGTCTCAGTCATCGGCTTCAGGTAGGGGGGGAGGCTCTCCTGTTCCTTGTAGAAATCGGCGTCCGTGATGGTGGCCCCGTTCACTTCGGCGAGCACGACGCCGTTCTTGCCGGCATCCTTGGTGGCATCGCCCGTCTGCTTGCAGCCGGTCCCGGCCACGCTGAGTGTGAGCGCCAGAACTATGGCAGTTTTTCTGAAATGCACGGTAAGCTCCTTTTTTTTATCAGTAAGTATCTTCCAATCCGACAAACGCTAGCATATCACACTAGGCATTTCAAGAGTTTTCTGGCTTCGGCGAGTACGCCGTCGAATGAGCTGTCGGCCAGCCGCGCGTAGAGCCGGAACTGCGGCGTGAAGCGGTATTTCCCCTTCTCCTTCCTGAGCAGGGCGGTGATGGCGTCCGGCGAAACCGGGGTCCGCTCGTGAAAGGAGAGCACCAGCTCGCCTGCGGCCACCTCGATCTCCTTTACCAGTAACCCCTTCAGGAGCACCCTGATCCGCATCACCTCCAGGAGGTACACCGCCGCCATCGGCAGTGGGCCAAAGCGGTCGATCAGCTCGGCGCGGATGTCGTCTATCTCCGCCTCGTCCACCGGCTGGGTCAGTTTCTTGTAGATCATCAGCCGCTGGTTTGGGTCCTTTACATAATCCTCCGGGATGAAGGCCGGGATCTGCAGCTTTATTTCCGGCTCGACCCGCTCCGGCAGCGCCTCGCCCTTCAGGGTGCGCACCGCCTCGTCCAGAAGTTCAGCGTACAGCTCGTAACCCACCGCCACGATGTCGCCGCTTTGGCGCGCCCCCAGAAGGTCGCCGGCGCCTCGTATCTCCAGGTCGTGGGTGGCGATCCGGAACCCCGCCCCCAGCTCGGTCAGCTCCTGGATGATCTTCAGCCGCTCGCGGGCGTCCGACGAGATCGACCCCTCCCCCGGGATCAGCAGGTAGGCGTAGGCGCGCTGCTTGGAGCGCCCGACCCGGCCCCGCAACTGGTAGAGCTGCGAGAGGCCGAAGGTGTCTGCGCGGTTGACGATCAGCGTGTTGGCGCTCGGTATGTCGAGGCCGCTCTCGATGATGGTGGTGCAAAGGAGCAGGTTCGACTCGCCGTGCATGAAGGAGAGCATGACCCGCTCCAGCTCCTTCTCCGCCATCTGGCCGTGGCCGACCACGATGCGCGCCTCCGGGACGATCCGCTTCAGCTCCTCCGCCATGGCGCCTATGGACTGCACGCGGTTGTGCACGAAGAAGACCTGGCCGCCGCGGCGCAGCTCCCGCATGACCGCCTCCCGGATCAGCTCGTCCGAGGAGCGTGAGACGAAGGTCTTGATGGCCAGCCGGTCGACCGGTGCTGTGTCGATGATGGAGAGGTCCCGGATCCCCATGAGCGACATGTAGAGCGTGCGCGGAATGGGGGTGGCGGTCAGGGTCAGGATGTCCACCACCGCCCGGAACTGCTTCAGCCTCTCCTTGTGGACCACCCCGAAGCGCTGCTCCTCGTCCACGATCAAAAGCCCGAGGTCCTTGAAGACCACGTCCTTTTGCAGCAGCCGGTGGGTGCCGATCAGGATGTCGACCTCCCCCTTTTTCACCCCTTCCAGGATCAGTTTTTGCTGCTGTGCGGTGCGAAAGCGCGAGAGCATCTCCACCCGGACCGGGTAGTCCCTGAGTCTGGCGGCGAAGCTCTCCGCATGCTGCTGGGCGAGCACCGTGGTCGGCACCAGGATGGCGACCTGCTTTCCGTCCAGGGCCGCCTTGAAGGCCGCCCGCATGGCCACCTCGGTCTTGCCGTAGCCGACGTCGCCGCATACCAGCCGGTCCATCGGGCGCGGGCTCTCCATGTCGGAGATCACCTGGTCGATGGCGGCCGCCTGGTCCGGGGTCTCCTCGAAGGCGAAGGCCGCCTCGAACTCGCGGTACATGTCGTCGGCGGGCGAGAACCGGTACCCCTCCTGCACGGCGCGCGCCGCGTGGATCTTCAGCAGCTCGGCGGCCATCTCCTGCACCTCGGCCCTGGCCTTCGCCTTCGCCTTTTCCCAGCCGGCGGCACCGAGCCGGTCGAGCCTCGGCTCGCTCCCCTCGGCGCCGACGTAGCGCTGCACGAGGTTGATGCGGTCCACCGGCAGGTAGAGCTTGTCCCCCCCGGCGTACTCCAGCAGCAGAAAGTCCCCCTCGATGCCGGTGAGGCTCAGGTGCTGGAGCCCCCGGTAGAGGGCGACGCCGAAGTCGATATGGACCATGTGGTCGCCCGGCTTCAGTTCGGCCAGCGAGCTCAACAGCTGCTGCTTTCTCGCCTCGGAGAGACCGCGTCTTTTCACCCTTTTGCCGAAGATCTCCTCCTCGGCGATCACGATCAGGCGCTCCGCCTCCAGTCGGAAGCCGCGGGAGATGTCGCCGGTCAGAATCTCCACGCGCCCGGCCGGGCGCGTGGCGGCGCCGGAAAAGCGCTCCTGGGAGATCTCCAGCGGGAGCCGGTAGTGGGAGAGCAGCTCGTAGAGTCTTCTCCCTTGCCCTGCCTGATGGCAGGGGATCAGCACCCGGAAGCCTCCGGCGATCCAGGAGACGATCTTCTCGGTAAGCGGGGCGAGCACCCGGTCCCCCTCGGCGCTTACCTCCAGCTTCAGGTCCGCGTTGGCGGCGGTCTGCAGCCGGATGAGCTCCCCCCCCTCGCCGGCGATCTCCAACCGGGGCAAAAGCAGGCGCGGCCCGCCGGAAAAGGCGAGCTGAAGCTCCGCTTCGGAAAGAAACAGCTCGTCCGGCTCGCAGGTGACGGCGTCGCGCAGTTCGGCGCGGATGACTGCGGCCGAGAGCTCCTCGCCGAAGCGCTCCCCTGCCTCGGCCAGAGCGGCGGGGTCGAGCAGCACCCGGATCGCCTCAGGCCCGGCGTAGTCGAGTATGGTCTCCAGGCCCGGGTGGAAAAGCGGCTGCAGGAAGTCGATGCCGGGGGGGTAGATGGCGTGCTGCAGCTGCTCCAGCAGCTCGCGCCGCCGGTCGGCGCCGATCCCCAGGTGGTCGCAGCGCCTCTTCAGCCTGGGGGTGAACTCCTTAAGCACCTGGTCGGAGAGGATCACCTCGCGGGAGGGGAGCAGCACCAGTTCTGAGAGCGGCTCCAGGGAGCGCTGGGAGACCGGGTCGAACAGGCGCATGGTCTCGACCAGGTCGCCGAAGAACTCTATGCGTACCGGCTTTGCCAGGTCGGGGGGGAAGATGTCCAGGATGCCGCCGCGCACCGAGAAGGAGCCCCGGTCCTCGACGATCGGCACGTGGGCGTAGCCGAGCTTCACCAGCTTCTCGATCAGGTTTTCCCGCTCAAGCTCCTCGCCGGTCACCAGGTACTGGCAGACCCCGCCCAGGGTGCGGCGCGGGATGACGCGCTGCAGGGCGGCGGAAAACGGCAAAACGACCGCCCGGGCCCGGCCGTCCAGAAGCCGCAGGAGCGCGTTCAGCCGTTCGCCGACCAGGTCCGGGTGCGGCGAGGTCGCCTCGAAGGGGGTGAGGTCCCAGCAGGGAAAGGAAAAGACCGCCTCCGGCTCCGCGCAGAAAAAGCGCAGCTCCCGGCAGAGTTCGTCGGCGCTCTCCTGGTCGGCGGTCACGATGAGTAGCGGAGCGCACCCCTGACCGCTGAGCCGGGACAAAAGGTAGGCGGGCGCCGAACCTTCCAGCCCTGCCAGGCTCAAAAGGCTCTGCTTTTCGGCGAGCTTCTCGGCGATGCGCGAAATGTGATCTGATGCGGGAATTGTCATAAGGTTAAGCTAAAGGCCTTTCCGGGTCGGGCGGGGATGTCACTGCTGCCAGGGGAGAGCATAGCAAAAACGGGTCCGATTATCCAGATGATACCGGTGATAAAGTTCACCCTCCTGATAAATAATTGTCAAGAAAAAGCCGCAGCTGCCGAAAAGCCTCCTTATGAACAGGAATTTGTCAGATAGCTCGCAGGTGAAAAAGGTGAACCTCATGAAAGATGAAGATATTCTGCACTCCGATGTACTAAGCTACTTTACGGAGGAGTTTGCCACCCTGGAGAAGCGTTTGAAAACGGGGGAGCTGGACGACTACCGGGAGCGCGTGCTGGTGAGCCGCAAGATCGGCGAGGCGGTGAACCTTTTGTCGCCTTACGTACGCAGCGATCCGCGTGCCAGGCAGTTGGTGAGAACCGCCGAGGCGCTCAAAAAGCAGCTCCTCTCGGTGCGGGACATGATGGTCAAGCAGCTTTTGCAGCAAAGGGAGAAGCAGTCGCTGCTGCAGGTGATCCTCAGGCGCAAAAAAGAGGCCGCGCCGGACAGTCTGCTGAGCTGACCCGTCGCCTGCCGGCGATGAGCAGTCCGACCAATTTCCGTCCTCTGCAGAATTCGCTTTACAATTCCCCCATCATATATTATATATTTCCATCTTGTGGAGAGATGTCCGAGTGGTTGAAGGAGCTCGCCTGGAAAGCGTGTGTACGTTAATAGCGTACCGAGGGTTCGAATCCCTCTCTCTCCGCCACATTTTTTATTTCCTTGCGGATAGACCTGATAGCTGGGTCCCGCGCAACGGAAGGTTACCAACCCCGTCAGATCCGGAAGGAAGCAGCGGCAGTAACCGCCACCGTGTGCCGCGGGGTAGCCCAGCTATCAGCTCTTTCCGCAATCCCCCGAAGCGCCCCCGCCCCACGCGACCCATGAACACACTGATGCCGAGAGGTATACCCCCTTGTCCTATCTAGTACTTGCCAGAAAGTGGCGTCCGCAGACCTTCAGCGACCTGGTAGGCCAGGAGCATGTCAGCCAGACCCTGAAAAACGCCATCGACGGCGGCCGCGTGGCGCACGCCTTCCTGTTCACCGGCGCGCGCGGGGTCGGCAAGACCAGCTCCGCCCGCATCCTGGCCAAGGCCCTCAACTGCGAGAGCGGGCTCACCGTCGAGCCCTGCAACGTCTGCTCGACCTGCCTGGAGATCACCGAGGGGAATTCGGTCGACGTCTTCGAGATCGACGGCGCCTCCAACACCGGGGTCGACGACATCAGGGAGCTGCGGGACAACATCAAGTACCTTCCGTCGCGCTCCCGCTACAAGATATTCATCATCGACGAAGTCCACATGCTGACCACCAACGCCTTCAACGCCCTTTTGAAGACGCTGGAGGAGCCCCCCGCCCACGTCAAGTTCATTTTCGCCACCACCGAGCCGCACAAGGTCCCGATCACCATCCTCTCGCGCTGCCAGCGCTTCGACTTCAAGCGGATCGCGCTGCCGCGCATCGTGGCGAGGCTTCGCCACATCGTGGATGCGGAAAAGGTGAGCGTGAGCGACGAGGCGCTGGCCGTGGTCGCCCGCAAGGGGGACGGCAGCATGCGGGACGCGCTCTCCACCCTGGACCAGGTGCTCGCCTTTTGCGGCGACTCGGTGGCCGATGCGGAGGTGGCGGCGCTACTTGGCGTGGTCGACCGGCGCCTGATCACCGAGGCCTGCCGTTTAGTGCTGGCAGCAGAGGTGCGCGGCGTGCTGGAGATGGTGGCCCGGGTCGACTCCTTCGGCTACAGCATGCGCCAGTTCTGCCAGGAGCTGATCGGGCAGTTCAGAAGCATCGCGATCCTGAAGGCGGTAGGCGACGCCGGGGACCTGCTGGAGATCTCCGGGGCCGAGCTGGAAGAGCTGCGGGCCCAGGGGAGCGGCTGCACGGCGCAGGATCTGCAGCGTCACCTGACGCTATTGTTGAAGGCCGAGTCGGAGATGTCTCACGCGACCTTCCCCCGTCTCATCCTGGAGATGGCACTCATGAAAATGGCGACGCTGGCCCCCGCCATCCCCGTGCAGCAGCTCCTGTCCAGGCTTGCCGCCCTGGAGGGGGGAGTGCAGCCGGGGCGGCAAGCCGTCCAGCAGAGCTCTTCCGCCCCCCGCCCGCAGCAGGCGCCACCTGCCCCGGGGCTCGCGCGGGATGCGGGTGCCGCTGCAGTGCCTCCCCCGGCTTTCGGCGCCAGAGGGGAGAGCGTCTCCGCACCCGCGCCGGCAACTGCACCGGCAACTGTGGCAGCTGCGCCGGTGCTGGACGCGGGCGATCTTTGGGGTGGCCTGGTCCGTTTCGTGAAAGAGAAAAAGCCGATGCTCGGCTCACAGCTGGAGCAGGTCTATCCGGTAAAGGTTTCCCGGGGGCATCTGGAGATCGGCTGCCTGACCGGTTCCTTCCAGCTTAGGAGGCTGCAGGATCCGGAGCAGATCGCCGAGCTGAAGGGGCTCGCGCTCGTACATTTCGGGGTGCAGACCGCCGTCAAGGTGGTGGTCCTCAATTCGATCCCCTCGGACGCGCCTCCCACCCTGTCGGAAAAAAAAAGCCATGAAGTCGCCGAGCGAAAGGCGACCCTGAGGCGCGAGGCCGAGGAACACCCGCTGGTGGCTGCGGCGGTTGCCATTTTCGACGGGGAGATCGCCGAGGTGAAGGAGATCTCCGGCAAGGATGAACTGCCGTCATAACGATGTTAGGCGTTTACGCTGCGACAATAAAAGGTAACGGGAGGCTAAGATGTCCAAAGGTTTGGCTCAGATCATGAAACAGGCTCAAATGATGCAGCAGAAGATGGGGAAGCTGCAGGAAGAGGCGGCCGAACGTACGGCTGAGGTGACCACCGGCGGCGGAGCCGTAACAGTGGTTGTCAACGGGAAAAACCAGCTGCTCTCCCTGGTGATCAAGAAGGAGGCGGTCGATCCGGAAGACGTGGAGATGCTGCAGGACCTGGTGCTGACAGCGGTGAACGAGGCGCTCAAGAACGTGCATGCCGCCATGAACGAGGAGATGAGCAAGATCACCGGCGGGCTTAACATACCGGGACTCTTCTAGTCTCTTGAGGGGGTGTCGGCCCCGGTTTCCAGGAAGCGGGGGCGCGCACTTTGAGTGTGCGCCCTTTCATTAATGTTAGCGGCATCAAATTTTTTTTGCTTAAAATAACCAATAAAAAATTGTTTTATCCGCGGTGGGAATATGCTACATTTTTCGAGCTCGCTGACCAGACTGATGGGCGAGTTGAAGAAACTGCCCGGGGTCGGCGAAAAGAGCGCCTTGCGGCTTGCCTTTCATCTGCTGAAATCCCCCGGTAACATCGAGGCGCTGGCGGAGAGCCTGCTGCTGGTGAAGGACCGGGTGCATTTTTGCTCCGTCTGTTTTGCCATCACCGAGGACGACCCCTGCTGGATCTGTTCCGGAGAGCGGGATGCCGCTACCCTTTGCGTGGTGGAGGAGCCGCAGGACCTGCTGGCGATGGAGAGAAGCCGCGCTTTCAAGGGGCGCTACCACGTGCTGCAGGGCGCGCTCTCACCGCTAAACGGCGTGACGCCGCGCGATCTGCGCATAGCGGAGCTGATGCAGCGCCTGCAGGCAGGCGGGGTGCGCGAGGTGCTGATCGCCACCAACTTCAGCGTGGAGGGTGAGGCAACGGCGCTCTACCTGACCAGGATGATCAAGCCGATGTCCATCAGGGTCACCAGGCTCGCCCACGGTATACCGATCGGCAGCGACCTGGAGTATGTGGATGCGGCGACGGTGCAGCGGGCAGTCGAGGGGCGCTCGGAGTTGTGAGCCGTACGGCTGCCGGCAGGACGGGAGAATTTTCGACCCCATATTCAATATGCAAAACAGTGTTAGCATTTTAACCTCAAGCCTAGTGTCATTTTTTTCACTCACAGGAGAAAATCAATGTCCCGCAAGATGGTAACGATCGACGGCAACACCGCAGCAGCACACGTGGCCCACGCAACCAACGAGGTGATCGCCATCTATCCGATCACCCCTTCCTCGGTGATGGGAGAGATCTCCGACGAGAAGAGCGCCCGCGGCGAGAAGAACATCTGGGGAACGGTTCCCTCCGTCTCCGAGCTGCAGTCCGAGGGGGGCGCCTCCGGCGCCGTGCACGGCGCGCTCCAGGCAGGCGCCCTGACCACCACCTTCACCGCCAGCCAGGGCCTGTTGCTGATGATCCCGAACATGTTCAAGATCGCCGGCGAACTTACCTCGACCGTTTTCCACATCTCGGCCCGCGCCATCTCGGCCGCCGCCCTGAACATCTTCGGCGACCACTCCGACGTGATGGCGGCCCGCACCACCGGCTGGGCCATGCTCTGTTCCAACAACGTCCAGGAGGTGATGGACTTCGCGCTCATCTCCCAGGCGGCGACGCTGCGCGCCCGCGTCCCCTTCATGCACTACTTCGACGGATTCAGGACCTCCCATGAGGTGCAGAAGATCGAGGAACTGACCTTCGACGACATGCGCGCCATGATCAGCGACGACCTGGTGCAGGCGCACCGCAGCCGCGCGCTCACCCCGGATCGTCCCGTCATGCGCGGCACCGCCCAGAACCCGGACGTCTACTTCCAGGGGCGCGAGACGGTGAACAGCTACTACCCTGCGGCACTCACCATCGTCCAGGAAGAGATGGACCGCTTCGCCGCCATCGCCGGCCGCCAGTACTCGCTCGCCGAGTACGTGGGCGCCCCCGACGCCGAGCGGGTCGTGATCGTGATGGGGAGCGCGGCCGACACCGTCGAGGAAACCCTGGAGACGCTGCTCGCCTGCGGCGAGAAGGTGGGTCTCCTGAAGGTCCGCCTGTTCAGGCCTTTCCCGGTCGATGCCATAGCTGCCGCTCTTCCGGCCAGCGTCAGGAAGATCGCCGTGCTGGACCGCACCAAGGAGCCCGGCTCCCTGGGCGAGCCGCTCTACCTGGACGTGAGGACCGCGATCGGCGAGGCGATGTCCGATGGCAAGACCAGCTTCCAGGGGTACCCGGTGATCGTCGGCGGGCGCTTCGGTCTCGGATCCAAGGAGTTCACCCCCGGCATGGCCAAAGGGGTCTTCGACAACCTTAAGCTGGACAAGCCTAAGAACCACTTCGTGGTCGGGATCAAGGAAGACGTCACCAACTGCTCGCTCGAGTACGATGCCCATTTCGTGAACGCCTCCTCCGGCACCTACGCGGCGATGTTCTTCGGTCTCGGTTCGGACGGCACGGTCGGAGCCAACAAGAACTCCATCAAGATCATCGGCGAAAAGACCGACAACAACGTGCAGGCCTACTTCGTCTACGACTCCAAGAAGGCCGGGACCGTCACCACTTCGCATCTGCGCTTTGGCAAGGGTGTCATCCGCTCCCCGTACCTGATCGACCAGGCCGACTTCGTAGCCTGCCACAACTTCTCCTTCCTGGAGAAGTACGACATGCTGAGCCGCGCGAAAGAGGGCGGGACCTTCCTGCTCTGTTCCCATTGCGACAAGGACCAGGTCTGGGACTCCATGCCGGTCGAGGTGCAGCAGCAGATCATCGCCAAGAAGCTCCGCTTCTACGTGATCAACGCGGTGGCGCTCGGCGAGGAACTGGGGCTCGGAGCCAGGATCAACGTGATCATGCAGACCGCCTTCTTCAAGATCTCCAACATCATGCCGCTCGACACGGCGCTGGCCGCCATCAAGGACGCCATCAAGAAGAGCTACGGCAAGTCCGGCGAGAAGGTCGTGGAGATGAACAACAAGGCGGTGGACGCAGCTCTGGCCAACATCTTCGAGGTCAAGGTCCCGGCCACGGCAACAAGCACGCTCAGAAAGCCGGCCGTAGTCGGCGCCCACGCACCGAAGTTCGTGCAGGAAGTAACCGCACAGCTGATCGCAGGCTACGGCGACGACGTGCCGGTCTCCATGATGCCGGCCGACGGCACCTTCCCGACCGCCACCTCGCAGTACGAGAAACGCAACATCGCCGTCGACATCCCGGTCTGGGACGAGGCGCTCTGCATCCAGTGCGGCATCTGCTCTTTCGTCTGCCCGCACGCCACCATCAGGATGAAGATCTACCAGGCCGACCAGCTGACCGGCGCACCGGCAACCTTCAAGACCGCCGACGCCCGCGGGAACGATTTCAAGGGTATGAAGTGCACCGTGCAGGTGGCGCCCGAGGACTGCACCGGCTGCGGCGCCTGCGTGGCCAACTGCCCGGCCAAGTCCAAGGAAGACCCGAAGCACAAGGCGATCAACATGCAGTACCAGGCGCCGCTCAGGGCCCCGGAGGCGGTCAACTACGACTTCTTCCTCGCCATCCCCGACACCGATCCGGCACTGGTGAAGCTCGACTCCCTGAAGGGGAGCCAGCTGGTCACACCGCTCTTCGAGTACTCCGGCGCCTGCGCCGGCTGCGGCGAGACCCCCTACCTGAAGCTCATGTCGCAGCTCTTCGGCGACCGCGCCCTGATCGCCAACGCGACCGGCTGCACCTCCATCTACGGCGGGAACCTGCCCACCACCCCCTGGGCCAAGAACAAGGACGGCCGCGGGCCGGCCTGGTCCAACTCGCTCTTCGAGGACAACGCCGAGTTCGGTTTCGGCATGCGGCTCGCAGTCGACAAGTTCAACGAGGCGGCTCTGGAGCTCTTGACCGAGCTGATCGGTTGCAGCTGCAGCTCGTGCGACTCCATCAAAGGGGTCATGCAGGAGATCAAGGACGCCGATCAGGCCAACCAGGCCGGCATCGAGCAGCAGCGCGGCCGGGTGGCCAAGTTGAAGGAGGCGCTGGCCGGCTGCAACGAGCCGAACGCCAAGAAGCTCCTCTCAGTCGCTGATTACCTGGTGAAGAAGTCGGTCTGGATCGTGGGCGGCGACGGCTGGGCCTACGACATCGGCTACGGCGGCCTGGACCACGTGATCGCCTCCGGCAAGAACGTGAACCTCCTGGTCCTCGACACCGAGGTCTACTCCAACACCGGCGGTCAGGCCTCCAAGTCCACCCCGATGGGTGCGGTGGCCCAGTTCGCGGCGGGCGGCAAGCCGCAGGCCAAGAAGGACCTGGCGATGATCGCCATGGCCTACGGCAACGTCTACGTGGCGAAGGTGGCGCTCTCAAATCCCGCCCAGGTGGTGAAGGCGTTCATGGAGGCGGAAGCCTACGACGGCCCCTCCCTGATTCTTGCCTACAGCCACTGCATCGCCCACGGCATCGACATGACCAACGCCATCGAAGGGCAAAAGCGCGCGGTCGCCTGCGGTCACTGGCCGCTGGTCCGCTACAACCCGGCGCTGGCCGAGCAGGGTAAGAACCCGCTCCAGCTGGACAGCAAGGAGCCGAGCATCACGCTCGAGGAGTACGCCTACGGCGAGAACCGTTACCGGGTGCTGAAGAAGAGCAATCCCGAGGCGGCCGCGGCCCTGATGAAACGCTCCACGGAGCTGACTGCCCGCCGCTTCGATCTTTACAAGCGGATGGCGGAGATGGATTACGAGAAGTAACCCCTTCACCCCTCAAGGTGAAAAGGGTATACAGCTGGTATAAAACGACAAAAAAGCCCCGGAGCGATCCGGGGCTTTTTTGTATTTGGCTTAGCAACATAAGCCGCCTCGGCGGCCATCTATCAAGATGGATCAAACTAGATACGGCGAGCTGATGTCAGGTAGCGATCTTGAAGTTACTTGAGAAGGGTCAACCTTTTTAGCAGAGTTGCTCGGGGAATTTCTCCCCCCTTTGCAAAGGGGGGTCGGGGGGGATTTCACCAGGGTGTCCAGGGCGGGGAGCGAATTGCCACGGAGTGAATCCCCGAAAGGGACTTCTATGGCAATCGTTTTACTCTACTCGATGCAGCTGCCGACCGAGCCCTTCCTGCAGATTGTCCTGTCGATCCAGAGCGCCCCCTCCATGCTGGTCCCTTCCAACCTGGTGCCGTACAGACGCGCCTGATTAAGTGAGGCCCCGCGCAGGTTGGCACCGGACAGATCGGCCAGTTCCAGGTCCGATTCGGCCAGGTCGGCTCGCTCCAGGTTGGCCGAATGCAGATTGGCGCGGATGAACTTGGTACCGCTCAAGTCTTCCCCGGCCAGGTTCATGCCGCTCAAATCGGAACCGGAGAAATCGCGCGTCGTGGAGAGAATCCCCTGCACCTCGGCCCGGGTCAGGCGCCTGGCTACGATCCTTTGCGGCCCGCCGTTCCCGGCCAGCTTTGTCCGCGCCTGCCGTTTAGACTTGGCAACGGTTTTTTTGCGGACCGGGTGGGACTTCTTCTTGGCGACCTTCGGTGCTGCCGCCTTCTGCTTGGCCGCCGCCTCCGATGGCCCTTCCGCGCCGGCCTCTTTGGCGAGCGCAGCCAGTTTCATCTCCGTCGCCTTGAGCGCCCGGGCCTGGCTGGCGTTATTCTGGTCCGGTGTACCGGTAGCGGCGCAGGCTGTGCCGGAAAAGGCAAATGCCCAAAGCGGGATCGCCAGGGCTAATAGATTGAGTTTGCAGGCAAAGTGGCGGCTCATGTGGCCTCCTTGGTGTTGGGATCTCCCTCGGCAGGCTGCGACAGAGGTAGTCGCTAACGATGACAGCGTCCATTCACCTTATCGGCAGCCGCCGAAAAAACTGAAAGAGCTTTGTTCAAAAGGCATAATGCTGCAGCCGCATCGGTTAGTCGTATGCAAAACCGGGGGGGCATGTGCTATATTCTAATGCTACGCGGAGGGAGCTGCCGCGTAGAGAAAATCTGGGTGCGGGAGTGACATGGCCACGGATAAGATTGTCATAAAAGGTGCTTGCGAGCACAACCTGAAGTGCATTGATCTGGAGATACCGAGGGACAAACTGGTGGTGATCACCGGGATTTCCGGGTCGGGCAAGTCGACGCTCGCCTTTGACACCATCTATGCGGAGGGGCAAAGGCGCTACGTCGAGTCACTCTCCGCCTATGCGCGCCAGTTCCTGGAGCAGATGGAGAAGCCGGACGTGGAATCGATCGAGGGGCTCTCGCCCGCCATCTCCATCGAGCAGAAGACCACCAGCAAGAATCCGAGATCCACGGTCGGCACGGTGACCGAGATCTACGACTACCTGCGGCTTTTGTTCGCCCGGGTGGGAAAGCCGCACTGCTACAGCTGCGGCCGCATCATCTCCTCGCAGACGGTGACCCAGATGGTGGATCAGATAGCGGCTCTCCCCCAGGGCGCCAAGCTCACGCTGCTCTCCCCGATCGTGCGCGGCAGGAAGGGTGAATACAAAAAGGAGCTGGCGCAGCTCAGAAAGGACGGTTTCGTCCGGGTGGTCATCGACGGCAAGACGCTTGACCTGGCCGAGGAGATCACCCTGGACAAGAAGAAAAAGCACGACATCGACATCGTGGTCGATCGCCTCGTGGTGAAGCCCGGGATCGAGAAGCGGCTGGCCGACTCGCTGGAGACCGCCCTGTCGCACGCCGAGGGGATCGTGAAGGTGGCGCTCTCGGCGGACGAGGAGCGGGGCGTAAGAGCGGAGACCCTGCTTTTCTCGGAGTCGGCGGCCTGCATCGAATGCGGCATCTCCTACCCGGAGATGACGCCGCGCATGTTTTCCTTCAATAACCCCTACGGCGCCTGTCCGGACTGCACGGGGCTTGGTACCAGGATGTACCTGGATGCCGAGCTGGTGGTGCCGGATTCGGAAATCTCCATCAGGGACGGAGCGATCGCCCCCTGGGAGAAGCGTTTCTCCGGCTGGTACCACCAGACCCTGGAGGCGCTGGCCAAGGCCTACAGTTTCGACCTGGGGGTCCCGTTCAAGAATCTGCCCAAAAAGGCCAGGGACGTGGTGCTGAACGGCTCGGGCGGCGAGCTGGTCGACTTCTGGTGGGTGGACGACGCCGGCAAGCGCCATAACTACAAAAAGGCCTTCGAAGGGGTGCTGAACAACCTGGAGCGGCGCCACCGCGAGAGCGAAAGCGAGCAGGTGCGCGAGGAGCTCGAGAAATACATGGACGTGATGCCCTGCCCGAGCTGCCAGGGGGCCAGGCTGAAGAAGGAGGCGCTCTTCGTGCGGATCGCAGGCCAGAACATCCGGCAGGTGACCTCGCTCTCCATCAAGGACTCCCTCACCTTCTTCAACACCCTGTCGCTCTCCGACAAGGAGGAGGATATCGCCAGGCGCATCCTGAAGGAGATCCGCGAGCGCCTCAATTTCCTGGTCAACGTGGGGCTCGACTACCTCTCGCTCGACCGCTCCTCCGGTACCCTCTCCGGCGGCGAGGGGCAGCGTATCAGGCTTGCCACCCAGATCGGCTCCTCGCTGGTCGGGGTGCTCTATATCCTGGACGAGCCGTCCATCGGCCTGCACCAGCGCGACAACGACCGCCTGCTGGGAACACTTCGCCACCTGCGCGACATCGGCAACACGGTCCTCGTGGTGGAGCACGACGAGGAGACCATCATGGAGGCGGACTGGGTGATCGACATGGGGCCGGGCGCCGGCGTGCACGGCGGCGAGGTGGTGGCCCAGGGGACCCCGGCGGAGATCATGGCCAACCCCCATTCCCTGACCGGGCGCTACCTCTCGGGCGCGCTCTCCATCGCGGTCCCCCAAAAGCGCAGAAAGGCCCACCGCTTTCTCTCCATCGAGGGGGCGAGCGAGAACAACCTGAAGGACGTGAGCCTCGACCTGCCGCTCGGCGTCATGACCTGCATCACCGGTGTTTCCGGCTCGGGGAAGTCCACCCTGGTGATCGACACCCTCTACAAGACGCTGAACCAGCAGCTCTACAAGAGCCGGGAGAAGGCGGGAGCGGTGCGCGCGATCCACGGGATGGAGCTGTTGGACAAGGTGATCAACATCGACCAGTCCCCGATCGGGCGCACCCCGCGCTCCAACCCGGCCACCTACACGAGCCTCTTTACCGAGATCAGGGAGATCTTTTCCCAGCTGCCGGAGTCCAAGATGCGCGGCTACAAACCGGGCCGTTACTCCTTCAACGTGAAGGGGGGGAGGTGCGAGGCCTGCTCGGGCGACGGGATCATCAAGATCGAGATGCACTTTCTCCCCGACGTCTACGTGCAGTGCGAGGTGTGCAAGGGGGCGCGCTACAACCGGGAGACCCTGGAGGTGCGCTTCAAGGGGCGCTCCATCGCCGACATCCTGGACATGACCGTCTCGCAGGCGCTGGTGTTTCTGGAACACATACCGCGCATCAAGGGGAAACTGAACACCCTGGAGGAAGTGGGGCTTGGCTACATCAAGCTCGGGCAGTCCGCCACCACCTTGTCAGGCGGCGAGGCGCAGCGGGTGAAGCTGGCCAAGGAGCTCTCCAAGCGGGCGACCGGGCGGACCATCTACATCCTGGACGAGCCGACCACCGGGCTCCATTTCGCGGACATCGCGAAGCTTCTGGAGGTGCTGCAAAAGCTGGTCGAGACGGGTAACAGCATCGTGGTGATCGAGCACAACCTGGACGTCATCAAGACGGCGGATTGGATCATCGACCTGGGCCCCGAGGGGGGCGACCGGGGAGGCGAGGTGATCGCGACCGGAACCCCCGAGCAGGTGGCGCGGGTCGAGCGGTCCTATACTGGACAGTACCTGAAGAAGATGCTTTAATTTGTCAGCCTGGTCGGCGGGGTGCCGGTGAGGAGGTGGCGGCCATGACGGACGGTAAATGCAGCTGCGGCGAGGAGCACCGGGAGGGGGGGTGTGCGGGGTGCCGGACGGAGGAGATATTTTCCTACTGGTGCAAGACCTGCCTGAGGTCGGTTCCGGAAAAGCGCTGCCCCTATTGCGGCCTGAAGACGCAAAGGAAAAAAAACGCCGCTGCCGGCTAGCCTGCAGCGCAATCCGCCGGTTCACTATCCCTGCCGCACCTGTTACTTCAGAAATCACCTCCAGGTGCACCCGCACAGCCGATTGTCATCCAAGATCAATGGGCTATAATAAAAAACCTCAATTTCAGCTCGCCCGTGAAGACCGGGTTTACAGGGATACTGCCATGTTCCGATCCTTGCTGCTCCGATTGTTGACCCTCATCGTCTTGCTGCAGCAGGCCGGTTGCGCCGCGCTGCTGCCGAGCGGTAAGGCAACTGTCGAGGCGCCCTGGCTGAAATATTCCGATGTAAAGAACGCCTTCGAATCCATCACCATAGGGGTATCCACCGCTGAAGATCTGAAGGAGCACGGCTTCGACATCAAATCCTCCCCGAACTTGAAGGTGCTGAACTACCTCGACATCGCGGCCAACGTGCAGGCGATTCCCATCGAGGAGCTTGATCCCGGTCTGCTGGCCTGCCTTAGGGCCAAGGCCGACTGCCGTGCCTATGTCTTCGAGCCGGAGAAGATCTACACGAACCGGGTGGGCAACTTCTGGCTCGACATCATGAACTTCAGGCGCAAGACCCACCAGACCGGCTGGCGGTTTAAGGCGCTCGTCGTGTTGGTCGACCATCATGTCGCCTACAAGTTGTCCAGTGGAGAACCGCAGATCGATCAGTTGCAGGACCAGATCAACCCGCTCGGCCCGTTCCAGTTCCCCGCCAACGAGCTAAATCGCCTGCTTCGTTTTTGAAGCGGAAGCTAGTCGCGGTCCGCCCAGCCGGCTCGTCCAGGAGGAACCCGTCCACCGCCGCCTGTGCCACTGGCAGGGCAATGCCTCCGATTGACGCTGATATGGCAGTCGGCGAGGGAGGTCGCCTTCTGGGAAGTAAATTTTTCTGCCGATGATGACAGCGCAAGAGCCTGACCAAGACCCTTTAAAGAATTGACAATGCCGCCAAGAGGCATTATCCTCGGCAGTCAATTCGGGGAACTACAAGGCATGATCCAACTAAAATATAGAATTGTTTTTGCGCTTGTCATTCCGGTGCTTTTCTTCAATCTGTCCACCAATGCCCTGTTTGGTGCAGCACATGCGTTGGAAGAATCGGGAAAGTCCACGTCCCACAAGGTCAGTGTCCTCAATGTCGTCACCACCGATCACTGCCCGGCATGCCCTGACGACGATCATCATCAGAACACCGACCATAGCCATTCAATTTGTGAGCACCATTCAAGCCTATATTTCGGTCGTCAATGTCTGCTCATTTCGTACAGTCCGAATATCACCACCCATGTCATAACGGAGCCTTTCAAAGCTTTTCCCGAAGTGTATCTAGAGAAATTCATTCCCCCGCAAAACCTCGCGTAACGACTGATTAAGAGGGCCCACGGAAGCCCGCAGGTAACTTCTGCGTTTGTTCCGTTGCCCGTATTCTTCGGCGCCAGTCATTCATCCCACTCCGATCGCTTCGTCTGATCAACTGTATTGGCTACCTGCGCCATGGCTCGACGTGCAAGGAGAACAGCGCGTCAGTTTCGCACTGTGGTGTCCGAAGCTTCTATCAAGGTGACGGACCTTAACTGTGTCCTGCGGCGGTTTAGTCGGAGAGGGAGAGATTTGTCGAAAATCCGTATGCCAACCAAAATAGAGGAGTATATACATGCAAGTTTTACCTGACCGGCAGCCATGCTTGCAGGTCGCGATCAAAAGTTATCCTGGTCTCTTGCTGCTGTTATTATCGTTGCTACTCGTCACACTGACTGCCTCAGAAGCTTTTGCCCACGGCGTATCCGATGACGATAAAGCCTATATCGTCCAAAATACCGGCAGGCAACTGCTTCCGTTCATCTATCTGGGCGCTAAGCACATGGTAACTGGTTACGACCACCTGCTATTTCTCTTCGGGGTAATTTTCTTTTTATACCGATTGCGCGATGTGGGGGCATATGTGACCCTGTTCGCCGTAGGGCACAGCGTCACCCTGATCTATGGGGTGCTGAGTGGTACGAACGTCAATCCCTACCTGGTCGACGCCATCATAGGCCTGTCTGTCGTCTACAAGGCCCTCGACAATCTCGGCGCGTTCAAGCGCATGCTCGGTTTTCAACCCAACACAAAGGCAGCAGTGCTTATTTTTGGCTTCTTTCACGGCTTTGGCCTGGCTACCAAGCTGCAAGAATTCACACTATCTAAAGAGGGATTGATACCGAACATCTTGGCATTTAACGTCGGGGTCGAGTTTGGGCAACTGCTTGCCTTGAGTGCTATCTTGATATTAATGGGGTTCTGGCGGCGTAGCGAGGCATTCAGGCATCAGGCATTAACGGCCAATGCAGCCTTAATGACGGCAGGTTTTGTATTGATGGGATACCAGCTGACAGGTTACTTCACTAAATAAAAAATCCAGGAGACTCACATGACTGCACATAATAACCACCACCTGCCGACTGTTCCGCAACTTTTGAAGGCTACCGGCATCGCCCTACTTGCCGCAGCTGCAATCTTGATCACCACCGTGCTCCCCTCTGAATTTGGCATAGATCCAACTGGAATAGGCAAAGCCATGGGGCTTACCGCGTTGAGTGCCACCAATGCTGAGGCGGCAAAGCTGCCGAATGCCGTGGCAACGCCAGCGCCAGTTATACAAACGCCATTGGGAACAGTCGCGAAAAGCGAGGTTCCTCTCCGTAGCGACGAGTTGTCGCTGACACTTCAGCCTGGCGAGGGCGGAGAAATCAAGTCAACCATGCGCAAAGGAGAAAAATTCGTCTTTAACTGGGTAGTCGAAGGCGGTGCGGTTAACGTGGACATGCACGGAGAAAAACTCAACGCGGGTGAAGAATTCACCAGCTACTGGAAAGGGAAACAATTGGCTAAAGACCAGGGGAGTTTCGTGGCTCCCTTTGACGGGACCCATGGTTGGTATTGGCGTAATCGTGGAGATAAGCCGGTGACCGTCAAAGTCAAAGTGAGCGGCTTCTACGAGAAGCTTGCCCGGATGAAATAAAACTTCCCCCTCCTGCGTCCTGAGCAAGACCTAAAAAGGCTCGATTCCAGAGGTGGCTTTTGGTTATCACTGTTGCCGCAGCCAAGGTGAAGCGATGAAAGCTGAACCCGGGTACAGCGACCACGCGGTGAACCCTATCCCGTAATGGGTATGGTAGGCGCCGGCCTGGTAGCGGTATGGGCCTATGGATTACTGCGTGACACCGGGCGCGTACTGCTGGATGTCAAAATGGATACGCCGGTTGTGGCTGAGATTCGGGAGGTCATCGGGGCAATTCCAGTCCAAACCGACATCACGGACCTGCACGTGTGGCGGGTATAGTGCCAGGGAACTAAACCGTTTCAGAAGATAAAACTGCAAAGAAAAAAGATCATTTGATTGCTTTTATTCGTATAATGCAAGCCCATCGTCCTTCCTACAGGCTGGTAATCTTATAAATGAAAAGAAAAGGTCTGCACTCGGCAATTCTGTCCGCAGTTCTGTTCGGCATGTCTCCAGTCGCCTGCAAGTTGTTTGTAGGTCAGATGCCGTCATCGCTTCTCGCCGGGCTTCTCTACCTGGGCTCGGGCTTGGGCCTGAGCGGGGTGGTACTCTGTCAAAAAACCCCGGTTTACGACATCCTGGGTTCTCTTTCCAAACGGCAGTGGGCTTATCTTGTCGGCGCAATTGTGTCCGGTGGCGTGGCAGCTCCGCTTTTCCTGGCATACGGCATTCTCTCCGGAACGGCATCCGAAGTATCTCTGCTTCTCAATTTCGAGACGGTCGCTACCACTCTGCTTGCCTGGATGGTATTTCATGAACAAATCGGATGCAGGGTATGGCTTGGTAAGTTATCCATTATCGGCGCTTCGCTTCTCGTCCTTTTCACTGGCGGTAGCGAGTTACAGCTATCAGTTCCCGGACTATCCGTGCTCGCGGCCTGCCTCCTTTGGGGAGTCGACAACAACCTGACACGGGAACTGGAATCCATTCCAGCCCCACTGCTGGCTTGCATGAAGGGCTGGAGCGCCGGGATATTCAACGTACTGCTCGCCATTATTCTTTTCAAAAGTCAGGTCACCGCATGGCAGGTATCAGCGACGCTCGTGATCGGTGCACTCAGTTACGGGGCGAGCCTGGTCCTTTTTATTAATGCCCTGAGAGAAATTGGCTCGGCAAGGACAAGCACCTGGTTCGCTTCAGGTCCGTTTATCGGCACCATCCTTTCGGTCCTGGTTCTTGGAGAACGTCCCCCTGGAGAGTACTGGGTCGCGGCATTGGTCATGCTCTCCGGGATGTTCTTCCTCTATGGCGAACTGCATAGGCACCTGCACCGGCACGAAAGCACCACACACGCCCATGCGCACGAGCACGACGAGCACCACCAACACGTGCACGAGGCCCGGGAACTGGCCGGCAGGCACGAACATCTTCACACGCACGAACCTTTGACACATAGCCATGTGCATTGGCCCGACATTCATCATCGACACACTCATTAAACGGAGTAGATTGTGGAATCAATAATGTTCGAAATCACCGTAATTTTTCTTCTGATCATCGCCAACGGTTTTTTCTCCGGCTCGGAACTCGCCATCATATCCGCCTGCAAAAGTACCATAGCCAGACTGGTAGCGGAGGGAAACTCGCGGGCAATGGTCGTTGAAAAGCTACAGAGGGATCCTCACCGGTTCCTGGCAACGGTACAGATCGGCGTGACTGTGGTGGGTTCGCTGGCATCGGCAGTCGGAGGGGCGACGGCCGTAGAGTATAAAGCCGATGCTTGATACCGTGCCGTACGCCGTGGTGCGCGAGGCCGCTGAGCCGATCTCCATCGGACTCGTGGTCGCATTCGTTTCCTATTTTTCCCTGATCCTCGGTGAATTGGCCCCGAAGACCATTGGTCTTCAACATGCGGACCGGATGTCGCTTCTCGTGGCGAAACCGGTCGATGCCCTGGCGGGAATAGGCGGAATTGCGGTAAAATTCCTGACTCTGTCCAATCGGGCGGTGCTTGCCTTGTTCGGCGTCAAGGCTGGTAGCGGCCAGGATTTTATCACCCGGGAAGAACTGATTCATAGCCTGTCGGAAGGGGGAGAGACAGGCGTCTTGACGGAGCACGAGCACAAGGTAATAGAAAACATGCTGGACTTCAGCCATACGGTGGTCAGCGAAGTAATGGTGCCGAGACTGAGAGTGGTTGCCCTGGACATAACCTCATCGAAAGACCTGCTCATACAGACTGTCAGGGAGGTTACACCGACGTCAATCGTCAAGGTCAGATTGACTGTCGCTGATAAAAGCAGGCCCAGGGAGACAAATTAGCGACTGGAAACTGGCCGTAAAATTTTTCCGGCTCCTTTGACATTAGTTGTCAGTGTACTTTAATATGGTATGGCTGAGAACCGGTTAACATACGCGGCGGCGGTCGCGGTACTCTATGGTGCGCTTACGGCCGTTTCCGTTTTTGCGGAAGCACCCCATGAAGATCCCGCCCGACAGATCTCCCTTTGCTCCCGCCATGCTCTAAATGTCGATTGCAGAGTTGCAGAGGCCGGTTGGAGATCAAAAGAGGCAACTCCGCTTTCGGACTCTGCGCGCCCGACTTTTGCAGCCGCCTTGACACCCAAGGCTCATCACCCTGATGCGGAATCTGCACCTGTATCTCTTGTCCGGTTCGGTCCAGTCGAGGCGTCGGAGCTATTGTCAGCAGAGAGGGGAGGGGAGCGTTTTGCAGTCGGAAAAGACGGCACTGCTGCCGGCGGGGACTGGTCATGGCGAAGGGCTGGTACTGCAGAAGAGGTAGTGCTTCCGCTTGCCATAGCCGGAACGATCTGGTTTGAGAGGGAATACGGCAAGCCGGCCAAGGCAAACTGGACGGCGCGTAACGGCTTTGACGAGTCGGTTCGGGATGTGCTGCGGCTGAAGAGCGAGTCGGCGCGGTCAGCCACCCATATCGCCGGCGACACTCTGATGTGGCTAATGATTGCGGCGCCGGTCGTCGATTCTTTCGCGACTCTCGGCGTGCGCGATTCCAGGTGGGATGCGCTATGGCAGACTTCGATGATAAACGTGGAATCCTTCGCCTTTACATCTGTGGTTTCCAGCTTGACGCAGAACCTCATTCGCCGCGAGAAGCCTTACGTCCGAAACTGCCGGGCCGGCAAATGCGAGGATGATCAGTTTGATGAGAATAACAGGAGCATGGCGAGCGGCCACGTGGCCTTTGCCTTCACGGGAGCGGGCCTGGTCTGCAACCATCACCAATACCAATACCTCTACGGCGACAAGGCGGCCGATGACGCAGTCTGCGCGGCGAGCATCGGGGTGGCGGCGTTGGACGGGGTCCTTCGTGTAATGGCGGACAGGCACTATGCAACCGACGTAATCGTTGGCACCGCAATTGGGTGGTTCTCCGGATTTGTCCTGCCTCGTTTGCTGCACTATTCCCGGCCTGCCGAGCCATCCGGTCAAAAAGCAGAGGGAAACGACCGTTCAGTCCTAAAAGAGACGAGCATCAGACCCATGGTTATCAGCGGCGGCGCCGGCTTGAACTGCGATTTCAGGTTTTGAGCCGGTACATTCTTTCACCCGGCCTCCGGCCCCCTCTCGCCATTGAAGGCATCAGGAACGGCAAGTAAAATCAGGGTGAAGAGCCAGGTCGGCATGTCGGGAATTTATCCTTCGAGGCCTGTAATGTTGACGCCCACCTGCTGCTAGCTAGTTTCCGTCCGGAAAGGGTGCTTTTCCGCCCTGGCTGCGTCAACCTTCGGTCTTGCTTGTGCGGCGTACTTATGTACGCCTCCGCGCAACCCCTCGGTTTCCTTGCCAGGACGAAAAATCCCCGCCTTCCGAATCGGAAACCAATAGTTTCACATCCGGAGTTTCCGGATGGAAACTAGCTAGTTTCCGTCCGGAAAGGGTGCTTTTCCGCCCTGGCGGCGTCAACCTTCGGTCTTCCTTTTGCGGCGTGACTTATGTACGCCTCCGCGCAACCCCTCGGTTTCCTTGCCAGGACGAAAAATCCCCGCTTTCCGAATCGGAAACCAACAGTTTCACATCCGGAATTTCCGGATGGAAACTAAGCTAGCTTGGTAAAACAATTGGCCTAGGCAGTCCACGCAAAAACACCTGCTGACAGTCTTTTCCCACCCTTTTGCCACTTCCGAAGCAGGGCATTTGCTGACCAAGGAGGGCCTTGAAACATCCCACTTCTGTTCTCTTGGTTCCCGCCCTGAATGATGTTATGGTAACGGCAGGCCAGCAAACCACGGCCCTTACGGAGAGACCTTGCCTATGCCAGAAAGCCCGCACCCGTTTCAGACCCTAACGCCCAGCTTCATCATGGACGCTGTGGAGAGCCAGGGATACCGCTGCGATTGCCGCACTTCCGCGCTCAACAGCTACGAGAACCGCGTCTACCAGGTGGGGATCGATGAAGGGCAGCCGCTGATCGCCAAATTCTACCGTCCCGGGCGCTGGAGCGAGCAGCAGATCCTGGAGGAGCACCAGTTTTGCTTCGAGCTGGTCGAGCACGAGCTGTCGGTGGTGGCGCCCTGCAGAAACGAGGCGGGCGAGAGCCTCTTTCACTACGAGGGGTTCCGCTTTGCGCTCTACCCGCGCCAGGGCGGCCACGCGCCGGAATTCGACAACAACGACAACCTGCTGATACTCGGCAGGATGCTCGGCCGCATACACAGCATCGGCGCCATCCGCCCTTTCCTGCACCGCCCGACCCTTGACAGCCGGAGTTTCGGACATGAAAGCGTAGCGCTGATCAGCGAGCGCTTCATCCCGGACGAGTACCGGGCGAGCTACCAGGCGGTGACGGACCAGCTGCTGCAGGTAATCGACGAAATTTGTTCCGATGCGGTGCAGGTGCGCTACATCAGGACGCACGGCGACTGTCACGCCGGCAACATCCTCTGGCGCGACGGCGCCCCGCATTTCGTGGATTTCGACGACGCGCGCATGGCCCCTGCTGTTCAGGATCTCTGGATGATGCTCTCGGGGGACAGGCCGCGCCAGTTGGTGCAGCTTGCCCAACTGATCAAGGGGTACAGCGAGTTCTACGACTTCCGCCCCTCCGAGCTCCGCCAGGTCGAAGCGCTGCGGGCCCTGCGCATGCTGCACTACAGTGCCTGGCTTGCCAGCCGCTGGGAGGACCCCACCTTTCCGCGCACCTTCCCCTGGTTCAACACGGTCCGCTACTGGGGCGAGCATATCCTTCATCTGCGCGAACAGCTGTCGGTGCTCGATGAACCGCCGCTGGAACTGCCGTAACATCTGCCGACAGTACCCTGCGCAGCAGATTAACAAACAGAAAGAGGCGACCAGTGGTCGCCTCTTTCTGTTAACTGCTCTATTTTAACGGCGGAGAAGGAACCTGCCGCCCTGGTGTGCTTGGGGACGGCAGTCTTGCCCTGCCGCTTCGGCAAACGCTCCCAGCTCAGCGGGTGGTTCGCTCCAGTTCCAGGTCAAGGTGTTTCAGCTGCTCGATGTTTTTGTTCAACTCCTTGAGCTCGCTGGCCAGAGACAGGTTGGCGGCCTTCAGGCTCTTGTTCTGGTGCCGTAGCTCGTCGTCGGCGTTCAACAGTTCGCTCAGCTGGCTTGCCTGCAAGGCCCAGGGGCTGGCAGGATAGTCCTTCTTGAGGCGTTTCAGCAGTTGATGTCCCTGCTCGTACGACGGCTTTTCGGCGACGTGCTTCAGGGAGAGCAGCGCCAGCCGGAACAGCGCCTCATCCGTCACCCCTGGCAGGTCGGGGCCAAAGCAGATGATGCCCAAGGTCCTGGCGGCTCCGGTAGAGTCACCCTTAGCCAGCATCTCTTCTGCCTGCGCCAGCTTTATAGAGCCGGAACAGCGCTGCATGAAGCCGCCGCTCTCCCCCTTTCTGGTGGCGGCACAGCCGCTGAAAAGGGTTGCGGCCAGCATGATTATCACGAGTTGTCTCATACGCCCTGCCTTTGCCGGCTGATCAGGTAGTTGCTTCCCGGCGTCTGCTTTGCACGATCTTTCACCTCTGCGGCGGCCCGGGCGATCCCGACTGCCGAGGCGTACTGGTCACCGCCGCAGATGACGACGGCGATGGAGATGGTGGTGATCGGGAAAAACCGCTGCACGCCGTAACGGTCGCGTCCCTCGATCCCCCCCGCCTCCCGGTCTTCCGGGCTGAAGTGCTTGATTACCTCGGCGTCGAAGCTCCGGATGACCGCCTCGCAGACCTCCTCCGCCCGGTCTGTCGATACCACCATGACAAAATCGTCTCCACCGACGTGGCCGACAAACCCCTCGGCATCGCCGTGCTCCTTCACCGCCGCGTCGATCAGATCTCCGGTCACCCGAAGCAGTTCGCTCCCCTTGGCATATCCGTAGTGGTCGCCAAAAGGCTTGAAGTTGTCCAGGTCCGCATAGCAGAAGGCGAACTGGGTGCCGCTTTTCAGCCGCTCGTCGAGGACCCGCTCGATGGCGATGTTTCCCGGCAGCCGGGTGAGCGGGCTGGCATCGAGGTTCTGTTTTTCCAGTACCTTGAGCCTCGCCGCCATCCGGTTGAAATCCTCGGCCAGTGCGCTTATCTCCTCGCCGTCATCTATCTGCAGATCATAGTCGAAATCCCCGGCTGCGATCCGGTGGGTCGCCCTCTGCAGTTTCCTGATGGCGCCGAAGGTGCGATAGGTGACAAAGGGGGCGACCGCGATGGCGAGCAGGAAACCGGTGCAGGAGATGATGATGGTCCACCTGACGGCCGATTTCTGCTGGGCGTCGGCCTGGTCCAGCTTGGCCTGCAGCATGTTCTGGCGGTTCTCGTAGTAGGTATCCAGCGTATTTAACAGCCGCAGTGCCGATGATCGAATCTGGGGTGCGCTGTCGAAGCTGCCGGCAAAAAGCCTCTCCGCCCCCGCCTGATAGTCGGAATAGAGCCGTTTCAGCTCGGCCGCTTCTTTTCCCGGGTTCGGCTGGTCCAGCACAGCCAGGTAGGTGAGCGACTCCTTGCCGCGCTGGCGGAAAAGCTCGACGAAGGCGGGATCTTTCAATATGGCGTACTTGCCGGCAAAGCTCTCCTGTGCCAGGAGCGAACTGCGCAGCTTGATGAGCGCGCTGATGACAGGAAGGTCGCCGTTGGCCATCTGGCGTGCGGTCTTGGTGATGGCGTAGAGGTTCATCGAGGAAAAGACCAGCGCAGCCATGGTAAAAAACGCCATGGCCGCGTAACCTGCTCCGATCTTCTGGATCAAGGAGAGTCTGGACAGGCGGAAAATTGAAGTATTTTTTGGTACGGCAGCGGATTCCATGCACTGAATACTAGAGGAGCCTGATAGATAAGTCAATCAACTCAGGCCGTTCGTCGGTAGCCCGGCAGTTCTGACAGGACCCTGTTCGCCGCTTGATCGGGGGTCTCGAAGTCGAAGAGGACCACGAAATCGGCATACTGCCGGTAGCGGGGCAGCCTGTCCTGATAGAGTTCCTCCAGGCCGCCTATCTTCATGCCGACAATGCCGCGAGGCGCCTCTGACAGTATGTGGGCGCGGATTGCCTCCATGGGGGCATCGAGAAAGACAACGGCAGATATGGAAGCAAGATATTTCATGGCTTCATGAGAATAAACCACGCTGCCACCGGTTGCGACCACCGTTTTGTCAGGGATGGCGATGTCGAGGATAGTCTCCTCTTCCAGCCGTCTGAACATTGCGTCGCCCACCTGATCGATGAGCGCCTGCAGCGGTATGCCGTGGCGCTTTTCGATGCATCTGTCCGTGTCCAGGAAAGTCCAGCCGAGCCGGGTCGCGATGATCTTTCCGACCACGCTCTTCCCCGATCCCGGCATCCCGATCAGTGTCAACCTGCGCATAGCGTACTCCGGCCCACCCGGGCAAGCTTCATTGCAGCAGGGCCGACTGGAGCAGCTCCCGAAGCGCGTCGTTGCTGCCGGCCTCCTTTTTCACCACCGCTTTGCGCTCTTTCAAGCTCATGAACACGGAAAGGTGTTGGCAGGCAAGCTCGGAACTGCCGGCAATCGAGGTTGCCAGCTGGCAAAGGATCTGGACCGGCAGACCGTTCTTGTACCCCTCGACCAGTTTGCCTATTTCCTCGCGACGCTGCTCTTCGCTCCAGCTCTGGTAGACGTCGCTTCCTATATTGCTAAGGTTGTCAAGCATGTGTTTCCCTCCGATTTTTGGTTATTCAGCTGGCTTACAGCCGATGGCCGGCTTTGCTCCGGTGCGGTAAGATAAACCGAAACGGGGCAAGAATCCAGCTATTTAAGCGCGCTATCATGGGTTTATTGTCATTGCCGCGGTTGCTTTGCCGACCGGTGGCGAGCTGGCGGGAGCTGAAAATCAGGGCAGTGCCGCTTTGATCCGGAAGGCTTTCGGAAAAAGGGCTAATCGGGCTTGACGACGTGCTGGTGGCTGAAGATGTGCTCCTGGCAGAAGCCGTGCTGCCCCGTGCATTTGGGGCAGTAGCGAAAATCCATCTCCGGATGGCTCTGGTCGGTGATGCCGCAGGTCGTGCAGCTGTGCCTGGGGCCGTAATCAACCTTTTCCGTCATGCGGACGGCCTTTTTCACCAACTGCCTGCGCCCGTACCTGATGTTCAGGTAGATGTCGCCGGCAAAGAAGATCAGGTAGTTGCTGATGGCCGCCAGCGCCATGAGCCTGGTTGCCCAGTCGCCAAAGAGAAGCTGGTAGGCGTAGCCGAGCCAGGCGATCAGGGCAAGCCACTTGATGCGCACCGGGAGTACGAAGAAGAGCAGGATCTCGAAGTCGGGAAACAGTGTGGCAAAGGCAAGGAAAATGGACCCTGCCAGAAAGGCGTTGCTGATCGGGTAATCAGGGACCAGCAAAGAGGCGGCGACGGTGATGAGGCCGCCCACGAGCAGGTATGCGTTGTAGCGGAAGGCTCCCCAGTGCTGCTCCATGGCGGAGCCCATCATGTAGAAGAAGTACCAGGCAAAGAGGGTAAAGATCAGGCTTTGTCTGGGGGGGTCGAAGGGGAGGGTGAAGATCCGCCACCATTCTCCCGCCATCAGTAGATTCGCCGACAGGTAGGTCGCGCTCCGTTCCAGCTTGCCGGACAGGTACATGAGAAAAAAGAACGACTGACCGGCGATGAGGTAGATGGTCAGGTTCGGAATGGCGAAGCGCCCGAGTTTTTTGTCCAGCCGGTCTATGATCTTCATTTCCTGGTTAGTTCCTTTTTAGTGGGGCTCAAGGTTGCGGAGAGGCGCTCCGGCGGTTGGCCGCCCCGCCTTCAGAAAAAAAGCGGAACGCTTGCGCCCAACCCGTGGACTACGCTGGTAAAGGCGTCCCGGTTCTCCAGCTTCTCCCTTCCGAAGCGATCTTCGAAAAGGCTCCTGATAAAGGGTATGCGGGAGGTGCCGCCGGTAAGAAAGACTGTATCGATCTGCCTGTGCGTGGCTCCGGATTTTGCAACGGCTTCATCTATGCAGGCGGCGATGCGCGCGAAATTTTCGGCGTTGACTGCCTCGAATTCCCCTCTGGTCATCTCTTCGTTGATCAAGAGCTCGCGCTCTCTGAAGTTGATCCTGGTGAGGTCCTGTTGTGAGAGTTCGCACTTCGCCTTTTCAATGGATTGGAACAGGAAAAAACCGTAGTTGTCACTTATCAGGTGTTCGAGGTTCTCAATAGCCTTCTTGTCGGTGGCTGCATGCTTGATGAGCCTGATCTGTTCACGGGTCTTTCTTGCCCTCAATAAGGGAATCCTGTGCCATTGGCACAGAGTATATATGATGCTATGAGGGATGTCGAACAGTTCGTCCTTCCCCATCCCCTTGTACTTGACTCCGCGACCGAAGTATTTGGCAATCTTGTCCCACATGACCTGCGAATCGAACTTGTCGCCAGCGGTGTAGACACCGCCCAGTGCCAGGACGTCGCTGCGCCGGTCCGCCCTGGCAAAGTCGCCACCCTTGACGCGGATGACGGTGAAGTCGGAGGTGCCTCCGCCAAAGTCGCCGATGAAGACCAGCTTTTCCTCTCCGGCGGGGAGGGACTCCTCAAAGGAGAGCGCCGCGGCCACCGGTTCGAGCTGAAAGGAGATCTGCCGGAACCCCGCCTTGCGCGCGGCCGCCTCCAGCCTGCTTTGAGCCAGGTCGTCCTTGCCGGGGTCCTCGGAGAAAACTACCGGGCGCCCGAGGACCACGCTGTCGACCGGGTAGCCGAGGTAAGCCTCGCCCCGTGCCTTGATCTTCCTGAGGATGATGGCAACCAGGTCGTCGATGCCGTATTTCTTTCCGAACACCTCGGTGCTTTCAAAACTGCGGTTGGGGAGGAAGGTCTTGATGGACTGCATGAAACGTCCGGCGGCCCCTTCATTGACGTAATGGTTGATGGCGTCGTGTCCGGCGAAGATTTCATTCTCCTCGGTGAAATAGAGAACCGAGCGCATAAGGGAGCTGTTGGCATTGAACTCATCGATATTGACCACTTCAACCTTGCCGTTTCTGTAAATTGAAAGCGCCGAATTGGTGGTCCCAAAATCGATGCCGAAAACTGTTTGCATGCAGGCTCCTGAAGGACGGAAAAAAGTAGGGGCGGGTCCCCGGGACCCGCCCCCATGAATGGAATTAAGGTGAAGGAGCTGCTCGCCAGCCGTTCGGCCAGGCGATGATTGCGGCGGGAATCCCGCCCCTCAAACAATTGGTGCTGCGAGGCTGTAATCTAACACAATAACGTGCTGCCGCGCAAGCCGCGGGCAGCCGTCAGGCACGCTGGCTACTGCCGATCGGGAAACCTGCCCCGGGCGGCAGCTGGAAAATGCCGCCATGGTCTTTATATATTGATTATTCCTCGTCTCTCCCCTAAAATGGGCCGATGAATATTCCAAGGGTCCCATGACGCGCGTCCTCCTCATTACAGATACCGAAAGAGTCCAACGGATCTTCCAAGCCCTTGAGGAGAAGGGAGTCCTGCAGCTGCGGATCGCCGGGACCCTGACCCAGGGGGACCAGGAAATCTTGTCGGCCGCTCCCGACTTTACCTTTATCCAGAGCCGCATCTCCGGCTTTTCCGGCGACATCATGCTGGGGCATCTGAGAAAGACCCTTCCCCAAGACGCCAGGATCGTTCTGCTTGCCGGAGATGCCGGCGATGCGGCACAGGCAAAAAGGCACGCCGAGCCGTTTCTCGATCTGGCAGCCGGCGACGAGCTGCTAACCGACACCATAATGGACCTCATCAACGGCTCCGGGCGCGCTCTGCCTAAAAAGGGGGCGGCCGGGCAGCGGGCCGGGAAGAAGCCGTCGGCCGCCTCCGCAGCAGAGGAGACGGTAAAGCAGCTGGCGCCGGTGGCGACCGAATTCTCTGACGGCCGGTCTCTGCAGGAGAGCGCTGAAACCGCTCACGCGGAAGAGCCGGTCAGGGAAGAGGAGGCCGCTCCCCCTCAGAGCGGTGCGCCGTGCGCCGCCTCCTTCCAGGAGATAATGGAGCGTGCTTCGGCCAACACGAGTCCGTCCGTGCTCGGCCCGGATGACGTGCAGGACCGGGTTGACATCGGCACGCCTCCAACCGAGTTGGCCGCAGCAAAGGAAAGGCTCTCCCTGCCCTCTCCGGACCAGGTCGCCACTCCGATAGCTAATGAGGAATTCTTTCGCGGCGAACCGCTCGCCGACGCCATGCTCCGGGCAGAGCAGAAAAAGAGTCCGCGCTGGGTCCTGCTGGTGGCTCTGCTGCTGGTCCTCGTCCCGCTTACCGCGTACCTCTCCGGGAGGAAAGCGGCCCCCCCGAATTCGCCGGCTGCGCCTGCCAAAAGCTCGCCCCCGCTAACGCTGGCGGTCGCAGGGCCGGGGGCTACCCCGGGCCCAGCTCCGGTCACCGGCAGCGAAACGGCCAAGGCGCCCGCAATGCCTCCCGGAAGATCCCAAGCGCAGACAGTTAAGCCGTCAGCCAAGCCGGCATCAGGCCTGAAGCTGCTTCCGGGCTTTCTGGAAGGGACCAGGTTTGACGCCGCCTACGGCAAAGCCCATCCCGGCTGGGTCAGGTATATCGGCAAAAGGGCCGAATACAATCTGTTCAGGGAGGCAGATCTGTACAAGGCGATGCAGGTGATCGCTCCGGGCGGGGGAACCGTATCGGACCAGCTCTTCAAAAGGGTGCTGGCGGATTTCGGGGGGGGCGAAAGCTACCGGATGGAGTCCACCGGCTACAAAGGCGATTATGTCCTGGAGCAGGGGGTGGCGAAAAACGGCGTGGCCCTCTCTATCTACCGCAAGAAGAAGGACAGCCGGATCAAGGCCGTGGTGCTCTATTACCGCTGAGTTTCTGCCACGCCACCTGAAGAAAAGCGGCATCGGGCCCCTGGGCGCCCCTGCCCTGATCGGACCATCTCCAACCGGACCCGATATTTGAGACCATTTGCTTGCATCAATAAACAGATGCCCGGAAAACACACGAAGAGGTATCTGATGATCACTCTGAAGCAGGGCACAACGCTGCTCCTTCTCGCGCTACTTTCATTTCCGTCCAGTGCTGTGGCCGTTCCCGCGTCATTCGATATCGATCTGAGGGAGCTCGACCGGCAACAGCCGGCACCTGCTCCCAAACCGGTCCGGAAAAAGGTGCAGAAAGTTAAGAAGAAGCCTGCGGCCTCCAAGCCCGGCCGTGAGCGTTCAGCCGCAGCTGCTGAGGGTCGGGATTACCTGCGCTATACGGTAAGGCCGGGCGACCACATCTTCAAGATCCTGATCGTGCGTTTCGGCATGTCCAACGAGGCTGCCGAGCGGCTGATTCCTGAAGTGGCACGCGTGAACCGACTTGCCAACATAAGGAGGCTGACCATCGGGGAGACCCTGCTCATTCCGGGCCAGGGACGGCACGAGCGCCCTGCAAGGTCGGCAAAAAGAGCCCGCGGCCAGCAGAGGGAGGAGGCGTCTCGACCGGCAGCGCTGCCTGACGACCGGGTTGACGCCGGCGCACCGCAGTTGGCGACTCCGCCGGTGTCAGTTGCCCCGCGCCAGGCGGAAACGCCCGCGGTCCCAGTAACGGTAGTGCCGCCCGTGCCGGCAGCTGTAGCGCCTGCAGAGCCCGTAACAGAGTCAGCGCCCGTTGCCCCGGCACCTTCAGCAGCTCTACCGGTGCCCCCGTCTACCCCCTCTGTCCCTCCGGCCAATACCTGGATCTGCTCGGTGACCGAGCAGGATGCGGCCAGCGTGGTAGACGCCGTTTTGAACGCGCTGTCGGTATCCTGGTACAAAAACCGGATTGTCCAGTCCAATGCCGGGGCGCCCGACGCCTTCAGCATCAGGGTGGATCGCTACTTCGAGTACAAGGGATCGCGCTGTATCGTCAGCATCGGCGACAGCGATCCTTACAGCTATACCCTGCTCCGGATACTGGAAACCGCCGGCTATCGGGTGCTTAGCATCAGCGGCAGGGAAGAGTTCAGGACCGTCGGCGAAAACCTGCTGAGCCTGCTCGGGGTGGTGCCGTACTTTGGAAGGCATGCGCTGCAGGGGGAAAATCAGGCGACAGGTTTTCTGATCCAGCAGGACGACGCGGGGGGGAGGCGGATGGTCATTACCGGCGAGCCGGCAGATCCAGGCCAGAAGTGGGTACTGGCCCAGGGGTGCGGCACTCTCAGGTAACTTCAGGAGAAGGGCTGCCGGCAGGAAGGATCATCCTCCATGGAAACTCCCCGGTTCGCCCGCTGCGGCGAGAGGGGAGCGGGTGATCAGGTCAGGGCATCAGGCCCGGGGAGGAGTCGAGGCCGGCCCGCTCACCAGTATCGAGTCCGTTTTCTGCCGGCCAGCTGGTCATGGAATTTTGGGGCACGAACCCCCCGGAAAGCGCACTCTGAAAGGTTGAATCGTTCAGGGAAGGTGGCTCCTGAGCCGCTTTTGCAGCTGCCGGAATCGCCTCGCTGAACTCCGAGGCTTTCCCCTGCGCTGCATCGTCAACCCAGCCCTCCACCTTTTGGCGAACCAGTTCCTCGACCCTATCGTTAAGCGGCGTATAGGCCGCCTCCTGTGCCAGGGGTTTTACCCGCTGCAGCTGGTCGAACACCAGCTTGGAATAGCGGTCGCGCTTGCCGGGTGTCTGGCTGTTGTAGCAGCCGATCCCCTTCCAGGTGTAGCCGTACTTGTTCATGCACATGGAAAGTATCCAGGCGCCGGTCTTTGCGTTGCTGCAGGCGTCTCCCAGCGAATTCCAGCGCTCTTTTCCGATGGTCGCAGCCCAGAGCGAGTTGATCTGCATCAGGCCGAAGTCGTAGGTGCCGTTGGTGTTCATGTTGATGGCTGCGGGGTTATTGTTGGATTCCACCTTGGCGATCGCCCGCAGGATCTGGGGGTTGATCCCGTACTGGGCCCCGGCCTCTTCGAAGCAGAATGAATATGCATAGGATGCCGGTGCTGTGAGCAGGATGACAGCCAGGAAAACGGCTCTTATATAGACCATAGCGGGTCCTTTTTTTGGGGACTGGGATGATTTATCCGGGAATTTTGCAGGCTGGTGCAGCCGCCGCCAAAGACAAATCCCGACAATAGTACCTTTTCCAGGCCGTTATGTCATCTGCAAACTTGGTTAGTGCTGATCTGCAGCTCGTATCAGTGCCGTGAAAAGTCCCCCTTTGAAAAAGGGGGACTTAGGGGGATTTGCCTTAAGGCGCCCTCTGAACTCCGTAACAACCGGGGTAAAATCCCCCCCGACCCTCCCCGACCCCCCTTTTACAAAGGGGGGACTCAGGTCTGCAAATGCCGGTTCAGGTCGGGGAGAGGCTGCCCGCGGGGCTTTTCGTCGGCTCCCGGCACTTCCCGGCAAACCCTCATCCGCCCTGTCGGGCGTCTTCCCGCGGCGGGAGAAAGGTATAAAACAGTTGGCAAAAGATAGCGGCAGGCGAGCAAGGAGTAGCCGATGAGAATGAATCTGGAAGAGCCGGAGATCAGGGTTCTGGGCTGCCTGATGGAGAAGGAACTGACCACGCCGGAGTACTACCCGTTAAGCCTGAATGCCCTGGTGAGCGCCTGCAACCAGAAATCGAACCGCGATCCGGTGCTGACCATGACGGAGGCGGATGTGCAGCGCCAGCTGGAAGCACTCGGCTCCCGGGGGCTTGCGCGGCTGACCACCACCGGCGGGCGCGTCGCCAAATACTGCCACTCGGTAGCCGACAAGCTGAAACTCGCTCCGGCGGCTCGGGCGGTCCTCGCCGAGCTGATGTTGCGCGGCCCGCAGACCGTGGGGGAGCTGCGTAACCGTGCCGAGCGGATGGCAGGACTCGTCGATCTGGTCGCGGTAGAGGCCATACTGCTGGAACTGCAGCAATGCGGCCCCCCGCTGGTTGCCAGACTCCCTCGCCAGGCGGGCCGCAAGGACCAGCGCTACGCCCAGCTCTTCGCCGGGCTGCCGGACTTTCCGCAGGAGCCAGAGCCTGCCGTGGAAAAGCGCGCTGGCGTACAGCCGCCTGAGAACCCGCGGCTGCTGCAGCTGGAGGCCGGGGTCGCCGTCCTGCGGGAGGAGATCGCCCACCTGCGGCAGGAGGTCGAGGAGTTGCTGACTCCCTTTGCCTGAGTTCTGCTAGTTGGTGAACATCAGCTTTCGTTCCAGGTCCATCGAATGGGAGAGGCGTTTGGCCTCCTCCATGGTGATCAGCTCCTGCTCGTGCAGCTGGAGCAGGTGCTGGTCCAGCGTCTGCATCTGGTACTGGCTGCGGCTGTTCTCCATATGCCCCTCGATCTCGTCCAGCCGTCCTTCCCGTATGCAGCTCTGGATGGTGGTGGTTGCGCGCATGATCTCCAGGACGGGGAGGATGAACTCGCCGGTCCTGTTTTTGACCAGGCGGATCGATACGGTCGCCACCAGGATGTCGGCCAGCCTTTGCCGCATGATCTCCTGCGCCTCGGGGGGGAAGTGCCCGATGATCCTGTTGATGGTGGAGACGGCCCCCTGCGTGTGCAGGGTGGAGAGCACCAGGTGCCCGGTCTCGGCCGCCATCAGGCAGGCGTCGATGGTCGCCGAGTCCCGCATCTCGCCCACCATGATCAGGTCCGGGTCCATGCGCAGCGCGGCCTTCAGCGCACTACTGAAGCTGTCCGTGTCGATGCCGACTTCCCGCTGGATGATGCAGCTTTGCCGCGAGCTGAACAGGAACTCGATGGGATCCTCGATGGTGATGCAGTTGTAGCTGAAGTTCTCGTTGATATAGTTCAGCATCGAGGCGAGGGTGGTCGATTTCCCGTTGCCGGTCGGACCGGTGACCAGGATCAGCCCGTTGGGCGCCTTGACGATCTCGCCCAGCACAGGCGGGAGGCGGAGCTCTTCAAAGGTGCCGATCCGGGCCGGTATCACCCGCATGATGATGCCGAAGCAGCCGCGCTGTCGAAAGATGCTGACCCTGAAACGCGCGCCGCTTGGCAGCGAGAAGGAGGTGTCGAACTCCTTCTGGTCGCTTTCCCAGCGTCGGTTGTTGTGCTCCATGATCTGGATGGCGATGAACTCGGTATCCTCCGCGGTCAGGTTCGGCAGCTTGGAGCGGATGATCTGCCCCTTGCCCCGGAAGAAAGGGGGGTTGTCCGTCTCGAAATGCACGTCGGAGACCTTCTTGCTGAAAGCTATTTCCAGAATCTGGACAAAAATCTTCGCATCCATGGCTGCCCCTTTCCCCTTTCCTTTTGCCGGCCGTCTGATCCCTGAAGGCGTTTCCCGTCAATTCAGCGGCTTCTGCGCCCTGTTGCGGTAGAGGCCGTTGTCGATCAAAAGCCCCGCGTGCAGTGCCATGGCCTCCAGCAGTTGGCAGGGCGGCGCGCCGCCCGGCCGCTCCCCGAAATCGCCGTAGATGAGTGCGATCACCCGGCCAAAGCTCTTCACCGGGAGCAGCATGACTTTCTGGCTGGCCGGGGCTCCCAGGGTGCCGAACACCGTTTCGCGCAACAGCTGGTCTGCCTCTCCGTAGTGGCTCTTCCCGGCCAGCGCCTCCTGCAGAAGCGATGGGCTCCCGGTCGGGATGCGCAGCCTGACCGTAGAGGCGACGCCCAGGCCGCCGATGCCGATACCTCGTTCCGCGACCAGTTCGGTGCGCACCACCACCAGGGTGAGGACCCTTTCGAAAGAACTGGCGGCCGCTTGCAGCAGCCGGAAGGTCACCTCTGGCGGTTCGGGTTTTTCCGAAAGCGACAGAAACTGCTCCTTGAACTGCTGCAAAAGCCGCGTACCCGGCGCGGTCCTCAGGCCGGCCAGATAGCGGCCGAGGGCCTGGGTGCAGTCGATGGTGTCGGCGACGAAACTCTCGGGGCGCTCCTCGCGGCTCGACCTAGGGAGCACGGCGCTGGTTCCCACCTGCAGCGCGCGGGTGGCGAGCTGGTAATCCCCCGGGCAGGTCAGCAGGACGATGAGAAGATCCGGGTACCTTTCGCGCTTCTCCTGCAAGACGGCAACCATCCCCTCGCGGGCGCCACCCCTGCTCCCCGGCTCCCCGGCGTCGACCATAAGAAGCGGCACCCGCCCCTTGGAGAGGGCGTGGTCGATCATCGGGTCGAGTCCGGTACCGGAGTCGGTGGCGAAAAGAAAGCGCTGGCCTGAGGCCGCTGCCACGCACTCGCGGACCAGCTTGTCGGCGGTGACCAGGATGACGCCGGTGCCGTCTGCCGGCGGTTGCGGTCCGGCGCTCAGGTTTTTCAGGTAGCGAATGAGCCGCTGCTGCTCCTCGCTCGGCAGGCCGGCAAGTACCGGCTGCAGCCGCTTGGCAGCTGTGTCCTGCTCGATGTCCGCCAGCCCCGAGAAAGAGCGCGGCATCTTTCGCTCCAGGCCGTCCAGGTCGTCGAGCCCCAGATCGATTGCGCAGAGTTCGGCCGCCGACAGACTCGGGGGCGTGCTGGTGCCGAACATCGCCTCGGGGGTCAGGGTGCCGTCTCGCTTTCGCTCGTCGTAAATGCGCAGGGCATCCATGAGGACGCTCTGGGTGTTGAGATGGATCTTTTGTTTGAGCTGCTCGGGGAAATAGCGGTATTCGTCGCTGACCACCCTTTTGTCGACGTCCAGGGAAAAGGTCCCCTTGGTCCAGGTGAGCACCTCGACGATGGTCATCTCGATCAGCACCTCAAGGCCCTGGTAGGCCACCTCTGTCTGGACCCTGCCATCCTCTATCATGGTCTGGATGATCGGCTTTCGGAAGGGTCCCGCCTTTTCCTGCTCATGAAGGGCTAAGTCCAGCTCCTCCTGGCTGATCATCCCCATGTCGAGCAGGATCTGCCCGATGCGGAAGCTGTTATTGACATGGTTTGCGCTGACGATGAAGCCGTCACTGAAAACCAGCTGGCTTTCACCCTTGAGGCTCCTGAGACTCAAGGTCCCGGACTTGCCGGTGGCGTGCAGCAGCTGGATGACATCTACGATCGGCAGGTGCTCTAATTCCCCGTCAAAAGACATGACTGATACCCTTTATTTGAGAGCCTGATGTTGCGGTAAGGCCGGGTGAGGCAGTGCTGGTTTCCGGGTCGCCCCGGTCGCCGACCACCCGCAGCCGGGTTGCGGATCCGCACTTGCTACAGGGCGCGAATGTTATCATGTGGCAAAAGGTAAGTAAACGGCAATTGTTGGCGAATTCGGGCGGGAGCTCTGCTTTGGCGGCGGTTTCCGGGCAGGCGGGGAAGCTGCCGCTGTAACAGGGGCCGGAGTGCCCGGTTGGTGAGGCAGGGGAGCTAGCGGACGGCCTGCAGCTCCCCGGTGTGGCTTAGCCAGGCGAAGGCGAGGGCGAGCAGGTCTGCGACCCCTCCCATGGTGAGGTTTTTCTTTATATAGTGATCGTTTCGCTCGGAGAGGAAGCTGATGAAGTCTTCCCGCTCGGCCACCAGACGCTCCAGCGTCCGGCCATCCTCCCGGAGCATTTTCAGACCTTCCCGGCCGCACCTGTGCAGGGTGGTGGTGTCCTCCACCGTCGCCATCAGGCGACCCAGCATGGCATAGACGGCGCTTCCCCGGTTGCCGCCGGAGGCGATCTCGCGCCTGAAGGCCGGGATCGCCTCGCCGAACAGGGAGGGGAGCCCGGTGAGCGCCTCGGCCCTGATCCCTCCGGCCTGGAACCGGCTGCGAACCCGGCTGCCGTTGGTGGTGCCGCACTCGGGGGGAAACAGCCGGCCGGCCAGCCGGGCGATCGCCTCGCCAAGCGCCCGCTCGTCGAGCCGCTTCGTCTGGGAACTTGCCGACAGCAGCAGCCCGCTCAAAAAGATGTACCCCTTGTGGCAGTTGCTTCCCACCGTCTTCAGCATGGCCCGCTCGGCCGCGGTGCCAAGCCGCACCTGTGACGCCAGATCTCCGTTGCTCCCGAGCGTGTCGCTCAGGTCGAGCAGGTAGCAGGATACGATCTTGAGCGAGGCCTCCATCCTGGAAAGCGAGAGGTCCGGGTGCGATCCGCTGTCGTACAGGTCGACGAGACCCGGTTTCGGGGTCAGGTAGAGTTCCAGAAAGGCGCCCCGCACCAGGTCGAGGGCAAGTTTTTCCAATCGGTCAGAGTGCATCGATCACCATGTGTGCCTGTGACTTCAGGGCTTCGCTAGTGTGGCTTTTTGCACGGATGCAGGCGAGGGCGGGCTGCGGGCAGAGCAGGCAGCCCCTGGGTAGAGCGCCTATTTCGGCCCGGTGCACAGCCTGGCCGCGGCTCTGGTAGATGTCCAGGTCCAGGAGCCTTCCTGCCGGCTCCCCCGACTCGACAGCGACGGCTATCCGCTTCGCCTGCCGCGCCTCTATCTCGCAGCGGTAGAGCGCGAAGGGGCCGAGCCGGTCCGAGCCGTAAAGGAAGCGGACCACGGGGAGCGCGGCCAGGAGCGCCGCCTCGCCCCAGGCGAAGAGCCGCTCGGCGCGCCGGCCGGTCTTTTCGTCCCCCGGCAGGTTCAGGGAAAGCATGAGCGTGGTAGGCGCGCCGGACGGGAACAGGCCGTCCAGGAGGGCCTGCCGGCGGTCGCGCGCCTCCAGGAGGCTATTTCTTAACGCGTCTAACTGCATCGATGATCGAGCCGTCCCGGTACTCGATGAGCGCCACCACCTCTTCCTCGAACTCGAGGGGGCGCGGCGTCCCCGTAATCCGGCAGATCTCCCGCTGCAGCTCTCCGATCTCCTTCACCGGGAGTTTTCTCCTGATCAGCTCCTCTTTCAACTCCTGGTGCTTTTCATTGACCGCGATGCCGCGCTCGGTCACCACCACGCCGATGGTCTCGCCTGGCGTCGTTACCGTGGTGACCCGGTCCTTCACGATCGGGAGCCTGCCGCGGATGGAGGGGGCGACGATGATGGAGAGCTTGGCGCCCGCAGCGGTGTCGCTGTGCCCGCCGGTGTTGTGCAGCAGGTAGCCGTTCGACTCGGTGTTCACGTTCACGTTGAAGGAGCTGTCCACCTCGGTCGCCCCCAGGATCACGCAGTCGAGCCGGTTCACCACGGCCCCCGCGTTGAACGGGTTGGCGTAGAGGTCGGCGCTTATCTCCTGGTGCGCCCGGTTGAGACCTATGGAGCGGACCGCCTCCGTATCGAAGCACTGCACGTCCATGAGCGAGGCGAAGAGCCCCTCCTCCAGCATGCCGACGAAGTAGCCCGTGATGCCGCCGCAGCCGAAGCTGCCGCGAATCCCGCCCCGGCGCATGGCGGAGCGCATCTTGTCCGCCACGGCGAGCGAGATGCCGCCGCTCCCTGTCTGGAAGGAGAAGCCGTCTTTCAAAAGACCGGAGGCCTCGATCACCTGCGAGGCGTAGTTGGCGATCTGCAGGCCGACCGGGTCGGTGGTGACCCGGGTGGTGGTGGAGACGATCTTCCCGGGATCCCCCAGCCGCTCCACGGTGACCACGTAGTCGACCAGGGTCTGCGGGATGCTGATCGGGACCGCGGGGTAGGGGACCAGGTTATCGGTGACGGCGATCACGCAGGAGGCGAAGAGGGCGTCGGTCTGGGCATAGCCCAGGCTGCCGCAGGCGGAGGGACCGAAGTAGCCGTTCATGTTGCCGTAGGCGTCGCAGCAGGGAGCCGCGATGAAGGCCGCGTCGATCCGGACCGACCCCTCCATGATGGCGCGCGCCCGGCCGCCGTGGGAGCGGACCACGATCGGGCAGTCGAGCTCGCCCCGGCTGGCCAATTCGCCGATCAGGCCGTTCACGCCGCACTGGAAGCCGGCGATCACGCCGCTTCGGACGTGGGGGATGATCTCCGCGTGCACCGGGTGCACCGATGAGGAGGCGATCCAGATTCCTTTCAGCCCCATGGCGGCGATCTCGGCCACCAGCGCGTTCAAGAGGTAATCGCCGTTTCTAAGCGCGTGGTGGGTGGAAATGGTCATGCCGTCTTGAAGCCCGCTCGCCTCGATCGCCTCCCTAAGCGAGCCGAGCAGCTTCCGGTCGCCTGGGTTGCTCCGCCTGAGCGCACGGGTGGCCAGCTTCCCGGAGGGGACTCTCGAATAGGGGTCGAGATAGGGGGTGAGTTGCTTTCCGGCGTAGACCTCCGGGATCTCGCGGCCCAGGCTATTGAGCGCCATGTATCGCCTCCTCGTCTATCAGGGTGTCCACCATGCCGTGGGCGTAGGCCGTGCGCAGCACCCGCGCCGCCCTCTTCACGACCGGGGCGTCCACCATCTTGCCGCCGAGCGAGATCACCCCGGTACCGAGCAGGCGCGCCCGCTGGATCGCCTCGATCACCTGCAGCGCGTAGTCGACCTCCGCCTGTTTGGGGGCGAAGACCTCATGCACCACCTCGATCTGGCGCGGGTTCACCAGGCACTTGCCGGTGTAGCCGAGCCTCTTGGCGAGTTCGGTCTCCGCTCTCAGCCCTTCCATGTCGGAGACGTCGGCGAAGATGGTGTCGATCGCCTGGATCCCCGCCGCCTTGGCCGCCCAGAGGACCTGGGTGCGGGCGTTGAAAAGCTCCTCGCCCCCCTTGGTCCGCTCGATCTCCATGCTCGCCGTGTAGTCCTCGGCGCCGAAGGCGAGGGCGAAGATGCGCTGCGAGCTGTTGGCGATGCCGACCGCGTTGATCACCCCGAGCGCGCTCTCCAGCGAGGGGAGCACCCGGAAGCGGCCGATCTCAAGCTCCAGCTCCTCCTCGAATTCGGTCAGAAGCGTGTCGAGCCGCTCGACGATTTCCGGGGTGTCCGCCTTCGGCAGCCGGATGCCGTCGGGGAGGGCGGGAAGCACGCATTTCAGGTCCTCGTACCCCCAGCGGCTGTCCAGCGGGTTGATCCGCACCAGGATCTCCTTGTTCCGCTCCCGGCAGTCCAGGAGGAAATTCCTGACCAGGTGGCGCGCCGCGTCCTTCTCGCTCATCGGCACCGCGTCCTCCAGGTCGATGATGACGGCGTCGCAGTCGAAGATCGGGATGTTCTGCAGCATGGAGGGCATGTTGCCCGGTACGTACAAAAGCGAGCGTCTCAGCTTGAAGTCGGACATCAGGCACTCTCCCCGTCGATGTAGATGGTCGGTATGCCGCCCACCTTGGAGACGTGGCGCTCTACCCCCTCCACGTTCAGCTCGGTCAGCACGATCTCGCAGGTGGCGAACACCTCCGCCTCGTACAGATGGCCGCCGAGCACCTCGCCGGAGGCCTTGGACATCATGATGTGGAAGTGGCAGTCGAGCAGGTCCGCCTCTCCCGGGACGATGTTTCCCTGCAGGCCGAGCAGTTCCAGCGGCCCCTCGATCTGGTGGATGGTCACACGCGGCGGCGTGATGGGGAGCTTCGCGCCGGTCTTGATGCCGCGCAGCTTCACGTTCTTCACGCTCCCCAGGGCCGAGACGATCATCGCGTAGCGCACGTCCGCCAGGAGGGCAAACTGCAAGAGCCGGGTGGTCAGGTTCTCCCCCGGGGTGATCTTGATGATGAAGCGTCTCCCCTTCGAGCACTCCTTGTACCAGAGCCCTTTCATCTATCCCTCCGTTGCCCGCAGGATGGCCGTCTTCAGCCGCGCCTCGATCGCGTAGTCGAGGGCGCCGCGGTCGGTGATACGCACCTCTCCCGCCTCGATTTCGTGCAGTGCCAGCACCTCGTCCACCTTGGCCCGGATCAGCTCCCCGAACTGCTTTTGCACGGTCGACTCGATGGTCACCGTGAGGGTGTCGGCCGGCTCCAGAAAGACCATCAGGTCGCTCGACTGCAGGGTTCCTGCCTGCACCTTCTTCACTATCCTCATGTCCGCCTTCCTTTGTTCCAGATTTTTCTCCCCTCGCCGGAGAGCAGAAACTGCAGGGTGGTCTGCGGCACCAGCTCGTCAAGCCGGGCCGTTTCATCTTGCCAGAGCAGCTCCCTTACCCGCGAGGCGCTGATGGCTGTACCGCCCGCGCTTTTTCTCTCCAGCTCCTGCACCTCTACCCCGAGCGGCGGCAGCATCCTCTGCATGGCGGCGTTGTATGCCTTGGTCGTCCTGCAGAGCGGCTCGCTGCCGACAAAGCGCGTGCTGATATGGAAGTGGGGGGCGATGCGGGTGGCGAACAGCAGCAGGTCGAGCTCCATCTGGACAGCACCCCCCGGGTCGCCCTCCTTCAGGAAATAGGTGGGGAAGGTGACGCTGGAAACGGCATAGCAGGAGGTATCGAGGACGGTCACCTTTTCCAGGTCAGAGGTCCCCTCCTGCACCATCCGCAGGCGGCAGTCGAAGGGGAAAAGGGAGCGCTCCTCGCGCACCACGAAGAGGTAGAGCCGCTCGACCCTGGCCTGGGCCTCTTCGATCAGGTAGCGGTGGCCGAGCGTGAAGGGGTTGCAGTTGGCAACCACGGCGCCGTTTCGGCCCGGGACGACCTGCGGGGTTTGCCTTGCCAGGTACCGCCTCAGGCCGTCGCCGTACTCAAGGAGCGCGCTCCTCCCCGAGGAGGCGAGCAGGTTGAAATTGAGCCGCTCGAAGCTGGTGGCGTGGGCCGGCGCGGTGAAGACGAAGAAGGAGTCGACTCCGTCCTGAAAGCCGCGGCCCACCAGCTCGGTCACCACCTCGTCCAAAAGGGTGCTCCCCTGACGGTTGGCCGCCACGGCGAGCATCTTCAGCACGCGCCCCTGTCTGGCGCCGACCGCGACCAGTCGTCCGGCCTCGAAGATGCCGACCAGGTCCTGGCAGGGGGGCTCGAAAGAGAGGCCGCTCGCCTCCACGAGAGCCCGCGCCTGCCGTAGATCGTCCGTTGAGAGCAGTGAGGTAACCATCTGGTCAGCGTAGCACTATTCACCGGTAAAGGTAATCTTGTATACGTCTGGATCGGGTCGAGGCGGATAGCAATCAAGATTGGAAATGGAGGCGGCGGGTGCCGCTTGGGGAGGGGCGTCGGGTGCTGCAGGAAAATTAGAAGTGCCGGGCTTTTGGGCTCGGCACTTCTAATCGCTTTATGTTGGCCTTGTTGCTAAAACTGGATGTTCAGGTTCGCCTGTGCCCTTGCCTCTTTAGGATAGGACTTTTCTTCAAACTCGGCAGTTTCCAGTCCGTAGGCGCCGTCCACTTCTAGGTTCACCCATTTGGTGCCAAAGGTGAGGCCGGCAGTCGCCACTGGGCCGATCTCGTCGCTGGAGAGGTTCTTATACATGCCGGCGCGCAGCTTGAACCAGGTGAACGGGTGCAGTTCGATGCCTCCCCCCAGGTTTCTGCTCTTGTAGTCGAGGCCGGAGAGGACCGTCTCGTTGTCGGTTATGTCGAGATCGGCGGCGATGGTGAGCCAGTTCCAGGGATCAAAGGCCACCCCCATGCGAATTTGCGGCTTTATCTTTACATCATCATCCCGGATCGGGATTGCCAACACGTTGCCGTTGGCATCCACGAACTCCTGTTTCTGGTTCTTCAGGTCGGGAGAGCTGAAGGAAGGTGAGGTAAGGTTCTTGGCCACTAAGCCGACACTCACCCAGTCGTTATACTTCCAGAGGGCTCCCAGGTCTACGGTGAAGCTGGTGCTCTCCTCGTAGTTCTTGGTGAAGTTGTCTAGGATGTCGTCAGACTTGACGGCATCCTCGTCCTCGATCAGCTCTATCCTTGATTGGTACACCCGGCCCCGGATCACCTTGACGGAGCCGCCGATGCCGAGCTTGCCGAAGGCGCCGAGGTCGAAGGGGTGACCGTAGGAGAGGGGGAACTCGACGTAGGCGAGGCTTTTCGCCATGACCGCCGTCTTGTTGTTGTCGATGGTGTTGGTCGCGCCGGTTGTGCTGTTGGAGGCAACCAGCTGGTTGTTGAGGGTGGTGGTCACAGTGTTGTAGATGGCGTCGTTGGAAAGACCGGTCGGGTCGGGATTGTTAGCCAGCTGCAGATCGATGGTTTGCGCCAGAGCGAGGGCCTGGGATGCGCTGATGGTGTTGTTGGTCAGCAGGGGATTTGTGAAGACGTCCGCGATTCCCTGGATCTGCTCGTTGGTAAAGAATTCCGGCGTGTACCCCACAACCTCGGTGGGAGAGCCGATCGCCGAGTAAAAATCGGCTGGTGCCGAGACGGCGGTCGTCCCGTTGATTGATGAGGGGAGCACGTTCACCAGGTCGGGGAGCGGTTGGGCAAAACCTTCCATGGTTCCGAAGGCCCCGAAGGCCAAGTGTTTCACCTGCATGGCCAGCACAGCGTTTCCGACTAGCGACAAGGTGCCCTTCTGGGTCTTGATGTCGTCGATCACCGCCAAAAGGCTCACCATGTCCCCCACCGCCTCGGGGCTGCTACCGCTTACGTCCAGGTTTTCCAGCTTATCGATGACCGATAGCCCGTCGGCCCCCTCCTCGGTGAATTTGCTGAGCCGGTCCACATTGTCGGCGAGCCCCTTGGAGACCCGCAGCCCGACGCTGACGCCGAGAGGGATGGAGAATGCCGTATCGTTGAAGGCGAGCCCGGCGGGGTTCCAGTAGCTGGCCATGGCGTTCGTGGTACGCGCGACACCCGCGCCGCCGATGCCGAGTGCTCCCATCGGCTGAAACTCGGCGGCGAAGGACGTCCCGGCCAGGGAGATGAGCGCTACGGTCAACGGTAGAAAAGTCTTCCTCATGTAAATCCTCCTTTTCTGCTTGACCCGGCTGAGATCAGCCGGTGCTGGTTGGGTGCTCCCCGACATAGCCTGGAAATTCCCTTAATAAGTGAACGCGCCTTGTTTAATTAATATGGGTATACATCGGCTCTCCGGAGGGAAACTTTAGCCTTTTTGTATTGGACGCCCCGCCTGCTCCGGTTGACATAAACCTTGAATTCGCCCGGTAATCTGGGATACTCTGCGGTTGGAGTAAAGTGGACCATTTACGCCAACAAACTTGATGCACCCAGCCAGCTCGGTCTGGAACCCCTTTTTCCCCTGGTGACAGTTCCGGGTGAGCCGGTGTTTCAACCGCTGGACGGCCCGTCTCTGCTCTGGGCAGGCTGGTCTCTGGGAGGGCATCGCGCATCGGAGAAGCTCATATGGAGACTTACAAGGCACAGCCGCGCAGGAAGAAGACAGGCTCAGGATGGAAGATCGTGCTGGCCACCCTGGCCGGCTGCTCGACCATCCTGCTGCTCTTGCTGGCTGGCTACATCTTTTATCTGCTCGGCACGCTCCCGAAGGTGGACCGTCTGGCCGACTACCGTCCCCCGATCCTCTCCCAGGTGTTCGGCGAGGAGGGGAGCCTGGTCGGCGAGTTCTATCTGGAGCGGCGCACGGTGGTGGCGGTCGACAAGATACCGAGGCGGCTGATTCAGGCCTTTGTTTCCGCTGAGGACTCCAATTTCTACCAGCACAAGGGGATCGATTACCTGGGGGTGCTGCGGGCCGCCTTCAAGAACGTCATGTCCATGCGCAAGAAGGAGGGCGCCTCCACCATCACCCAGCAGGTCGCCAAGTCGATGCTGCTCACCCCTGAAAAGAAGTTCTCCCGGAAAATTAAGGAGGCGATCCTCGCCAAGAGGATGGAGGAGCGGCTCTCCAAGGACGAGATCCTCTATATCTATCTGAACCAGATCTATATGGGGGCCGGGGCCTACGGCGTGCAGCTGGCGGCGGAGACCTATTTCGGCAAGGAAGTGGACAAGCTGAACCTGGCGGAGATGGCGATGATGGCGGGGCTGCCGAAGGCGCCCAACGCCTACTCTCCGATCAAGCACCTGGACCGGGCCAAGGAGCGGCAGGGGTACGTGCTGGAGAGGATGCTGAAGGAGGGGTATATCACCCAGGTGGAGTCGGACCACGCGAAGGCGACTCCGATCGTGATCCGCGCGCTGAAGAAGGTGAATGCGGACCAGTCGGCCTACTTCCTGGAAGAGGTCCGGCAGCAGCTGGTGGAGAAGTACGGCGAAGAGCGGCTCTACAAGGACGGCCTGAAAATATACACCACCATGAACGCGGAGATGCAAAAAGGGGCCTACGACAGCGTGGTGAACGGGTTGAAGGCGCTCGACAAGCGGCAGGGTTTCCGGGGCGCCTCGCAGTATCTGGACGAGCAGGAGGTGGATCAGTTCTGCAAGAAGGTGGAGGACGGCATCGATTACCTCTCCCTGAAAAAGGGCTCGACCTATCAGGGGGTGGTGACCGCGGTCGACCGGGGCAAGCAGGAGATCACCGTGCGGGTCGGAGACCGCACCGGCACCCTACCGAAAAAGCATATGGAGTGGGCCGGCCGGCTGGAACTGGTCGACAGCTACGGCAAGCCGGCCGCCAAGAGGGCGATCGGCCTTGGGGCCGTGCTGGAGCTGCAGGTGAAGGAGCCAGACCTGGAGCGGGCGGGCGCCGTGTTTGCGCTTGACCAGGTGCCCGAGACGCAGGCGGCCCTGATCGCCCTCGACCCCATGACCGGCGGGGTGCGCGCCATGGTGGGCGGCTACGACTTCAAGAAGAGCCAGTTCAACCGTGCTATGCAGGCGAAGAGGAACCCCGGTTCCGCCTTCAAGCCGCTTATCTATGCCGCTGCCCTGGACCAGGGGATGACGCCGGCCAGCATCATCGATGACTCCCAGGTGGAGTACGTAAGCGGCAAGGAAAAATCCTGGAAGCCGAAGAACTACGACAACGTCTACCGCGGGCCGGTCACCATGCGCGAGGCGCTTACCAATTCGATCAACGTGGTCAGCGTGAAGATCCTGGAGAAGGTCGGGGTTTACGCCGCCATCGAGTACGCTAAGAAACTCGGCATCAGCTCCCCCCTGGCCAACAACCTCACCCTGGCCCTGGGCTCTTCCAGTCTGACGCCGATGGAGCTCACCACCGCCTACGCCGTGTTTGCCTCGGGCGGCTACCGCGCCACCCCTTATTTCGTCACCAGGGTGCTGGACCGGGACGGGACCGTACTGGAGGAGGTTGCCGAACCCCGGCCGCCGGTCTTTGTCAGGGCCTCCAGCGCCGGCCTCGAGGAGGACGGCGAAGGCGAGGGCGAAGCGCCTGTCGAAATGGTGCAGCGGCCTGAGGTAGCGGCCGGCGGCCAGGCCTTGAGCCTTGTTCCGGCCATCTCGCCGGAGACCGCCTTCATCATGACCAACCTGATGGAGAGCGTGGTCACCAGCGGCACCGGTGGACGCGCGCGCGCGCTGGGGCGGCCGGTGGCGGGAAAAACCGGTACCACCAACGACATGAAGGACGCCTGGTTCGTGGGATATGTCCCCCAGCTGGTGGCGGGGGTCTGGGTCGGTTACGACCAGGAGCGCAGCCTCGGGTCGAGCGGATCAGGCGGCCAGGCGGCCGCACCGATCTGGACCGAGTTCATGCAGCGCGCCCTGGCCGGCGTCCCGGTGAAGCGGTTCAGCGCACCCGGGAACGTCACCTTCGCCCTGATCGACCCGCGCACCGGGAGTCTGGCCCGGGAGGGGAGCCCGGGGGCGGTGCAGGAGTGTTTCATCAGCGGCAGCGAGCCGACCAGCTATGATCAGGAGATTCCGGAGGAGCTGGAGGAAGCAGAGGAGCCGGAGGTTGCGCCGGTCTCGACGGTTAACCCGTAAGTAGTCGAAATTTAAGATTTTTGCCGGAATTGATCCCCGCTGCCCCCCGCTGCAGGGAAACTGCGCAGAACCTTGGCTGGCAAGGGTTCGCAGCGCTGGCAAGAGCTAGAACCGCTCCTGTACTGGATAAAATGCTGGTACTGCCAAGAAAACCCTTGCAAACTGCAAATTTATGATTATAGTGACCGTAATTTAATACATCCAAGGAGGGTTTGACATGACCAAAGCAGAACTCGTTGAAGCAGTGGCAAAGTCCGCTAACATTCCGAAGGGCGCAGCCGAGAAGGCCGTCGGCGCTTTCATCTCCAGCGTGAGCGGCGCACTGAAGAAGGGAGAGCGGGTCACCCTGGTCGGCTTTGGCAGCTTTGAGGTGGCGAGCCGTCAGGCACGTACCGGCAGGAACCCGCAGACCGGCAAGGAGATCAACATCGCCGAAGCTAAAGTCCCCAAGTTCCGTCCGGGCAAAGCGCTGAAGGATGCCATCGCCAGCAAGAAAAAATAATTAAGCTGCGCGGCCGACCTGCCCTCCAGGACTGCTGCGCAGTCCGGCCACACCGTAACCCCGCCTCGCGCGGGGTTTTTTCGTGGCAAGGGACAGGATAGCCGCCTCGGTCCCGCCGATCCGGCCGGACACAAGCCTCGCCCCGCGGGAAACCGTTATTGCCGGGCGGGGACGGATCCTGTATACGCCCGGCCGGATGAGGTCGCTAAAGAAAAGCTTGCATTCGGCTGCAAGCTGTAGTAAAAGTCATCGTCTGACTGACATCAGTTCCAGCTGGGAGAAGTTTTCCCTTCCCATCGATCCAACCCCTCGCATTCAGGTTAATCCCCAGAGAAATGCGGCAGCAGCTAATGGTTGGCGACGATGTATGGTTTGCCGGTCATAGGCGTGTTGCTGTTCCGAATAAATGCATGCGGTAAATGTTGCCGCAGCGGTCTTTCACGCCCACACACTTTGCGACTCCCTTTTTCAAGAACAGCTCGTGCCCGTCCCTTGGGGATCTCCGGGTCATGGCGCCGTGCGGTTTTTTGCCGAAAAGGGAAAAAAAGGAATCACATGTCTTTTGAAACATTGAACCTCTCCGAACCGATCCTGAAAGCTATCGCCGCCTGCGGTTACACGGCACCGACCCCCATTCAGGCACAGTCGATACCGCTTGCCATGGCAGGCAAGGACCTGATCGGCAGCGCGCAGACCGGGACCGGCAAGACCGCCTCCTTCGTGCTCCCCGCCCTGGAGCGTCTGCTCACCCCTTCCACCCTGAAGGGAAAGGGGCCGCGCATCCTTGTCCTTACCCCCACCCGCGAGCTGGCAAACCAGGTAACCGACGCGGTCAAAAGCTACGGTAAGTTCATGCGGGTCAGATGCGGCGCCATTCTTGGCGGCATGCCGTACCGCGAGCAGATGGCGCTCCTCTCCCAGCCGGTCGACATCATCGTGGCCACTCCGGGGCGCCTGATCGACCACCTGGACCGCCGCTCCATCAACCTCTCGCGCCTGGAGCTTTTGATCCTGGACGAGGCGGACCGCATGCTCGACATGGGTTTCTCCGAGGACGTGGACCGGATCGCCGCCGCCTCGCCGGACGATCGCCAGACCCTGCTGTTCACCGCCACCATGGACGACGCCATGGCGAAACTCGCCAAGCGCCTGCTGAAGGATCCGGTCCGGATCGCCGTCGCGGCCACCGCGGTAACCGAGCTCCAGATCGAGCAGCGTCTTCACGTGACAGACGACATGCGTCACAAGAACCGCCTGCTGCAGCACCTGATCGCCGACGCCAGCCTCACCAAGGCGATCATCTTCTCCGCCACCAAGCGTGACGCGGACATGCTCGCCTCCGAACTCTACTCACAGGGGCACGCGGCTGCCGCACTGCACGGCGACATGTCCCAGGGCGCCCGCAACAAGACCATCGTCAACATGCGCCGCGGCAAGGTGCGGCTCCTGGTGGCGACCGACGTGGCCGCCCGCGGCCTGGACGTGACCGGGATCAGCCACGTGATCAACTTCGACCTCCCCAAGTTCGCCGAAGACTACGTGCACCGGATCGGCAGGACCGGACGTGCCGGTGCCAGCGGCATCGCCATCTCCTTTTGCTCCGGCAACGAGGTGGCCTACCTGGACAAGATCGAGCGTTTCACAGGGAAGACCCTGCCCCAGCATGTGATCGAAGGGCTGGAGCCGACCCGTCCCCTGAGAAGGGCCGGCGGCGGCGCGCCCGGCGCCAGGAAGGGACGCCCCTCCTCCGATCCCCGCAAGAAGCCGTTCGCGGCCGGCAAGGGACGTACCGCTCCGGCCAGCACCTCCGGCAGGCGCGACCAGCAGGTCGTGGTCGAGTACCGGCGCGGCAGGGGCGGCGCGGCGAAGTAAACCTTTTCCGTGTTGCTTTCACCCGGTCTTTTTGCTATCGTCTTGCAATAAATCATGGCCCCCGCGCTTTACTGCCGCGGGGGCCGCTTTTAAAGCAAGAGACTTTCGCGGCAATCTAGCGCGGCAGTATCAGATACGACAGGGGGTAACGCATGTCCGGAACTGTTGAACTAGGGAAAGGTCTTTACTGGATAGGGGTGAAGGATCCGAGCCTCACTGTGTTCGACGACCTCTTTCCCACCGACTACGGTACCACCTACAACTCCTACCTCGTGCAGGGCGCAACACACACGGCCATCATCGACACGGTGAAGGCAAAGCGCTGTGACGAGTTCCTCGACAAGATCCGCTCCATCATGGACCCGGCTGAGGTAGACTACATCGTCGTCAACCACTCCGAGCCGGACCACTCCGGATCCCTATCCTTTTTGCTGCAGCACTGCCCGAAGGCGTGCGTCGTCTCAAGCCAGGCGGCCCGCACCTTTCTGGGGAACCAGATCCACACCCCTTTTGAGTCCCGCATAGTCAAGGACGGCGAGCTGCTCGACCTGGGCGGCCGCACCCTGAAATTCATCGCGGCCCCTTTTCTGCACTGGCCCGACACCATGTTCACGCTCCTTCAGGAAGACGCGGTCCTCTTCCCCTGCGACGCCTTCGGCGCCCATTACGCGGGGGAGGGGATCTTCGCGGACGAGATGCCGGACTTCTCCGGCGAGACCCGCTTCTACTACGACTGCCTGATGCGTCCCTTCAAGGACCGGGTGCTGACCGCCGTAGCAAAGCTGGACGGAGTCGAGCTGAAGATGCTCTGCCCGAGCCACGGCCCGATCTTTCGCTCCGATGCGCGCCAGGCGGTGGAGCTCTACCGCAAGTGGTCCATGCCCAAGGCGGGCGGCAAAAAGATCGCCATCTTCTACATCTCGCCGCACGGCAACACGGAGCAGATGGCGGAGGCGGTGTCAAAAGGCGCCAGGATCCCCGGCGTGAACGTGACGCTCTGTCACATCAACCACGCCTCGGTCGCCGACATCCGCGACCTGATGGAGGAGTCCGACGCCCTGATCTTTGGCACCCCGACCATCAATCGAGACATCCCGAAGCCGATGTGGGACGTGCTTGCCTACCTCTCCTCGGTGAGCCTGAAGGGGAACATCGGCGGGATCTTCGGCAGCTACGGCTGGAGCGGCGAGGCCTGCCGGATGCTGGAGGAGCGTCTCAAAGGGATGGGATTCAAACTTCCGGTCCCCTTTGTCCGCGCCCCCTTCCTGCCCAAACCGGAGGCGATCGCCGAGTGCGAGGCCCTGGGCCGCACCATCGCCGAAGAGATCCTGAAGAAATAGCAGTCCGCGGCCTGCCCGCCCCTGCGGGCGCGGGCAGGCTTTCTCCCGTTGCACTCCGGGAGAAGGTCCCCCCGCCCGGGCCAGACTTCCTTCTCCTTCCGTGCCGCGACCCGCGAAACCCCGAAACGCGAAGTTTCCCACATGCAGATACCCCTTTCACACATCGTAGAGGTCGCCATCCCGCTCCCGCTGGAAGGAAGCTTCCATTACCTGGTCCCCGAGCGTCTCCGGCCGCTCGTGCTCCCCGGCAAGCGGGTGCTGGTTCCCTTCGGCAGGCGCAAGGTGACCGGCTACCTTCTGGGCTTGGCCGAGCCCTCTGGCGCCGAGTTGAAGGAGCTGCTGGAGGTTCTGGACGAAGAGCCGCTCTTTACCGCCTCCGAGCTCGCCTTCTACCGCTGGATCGCCGCCTACTATCTGCATCCGCTCGGCGAGGTGATCAAGATGGCGCTCCCGGCCGGCATCAATCTGGTCAGCCGCTACCGGTGCGAGACGGCCGAGGACGGCACTCCTGTGCTGCGCGAGTTTTTAAGCGGCGGCAGGCAGGTGAGGATGGAGAGGTTCTACAGCGCGGTTGCCGAGGCGCAGGCGCGTCCCCGGGGGAAGGCGGTGGAGATCCTCGAGTATCTGCTGGAAACGGGCGAGTGTTCCGCCGCAGCCCTCAGGGAGCGTTACGGCAGCTGCACCGCTCAGCTGCACCGGCTGGTGACGCTCGGTGCCGCCCGCTATCTGGAGCGCGAGGTTTACCGCGACCCGTTTCGCGCGGAGAGCTTCGGCCACGACACGCCGCTTACCCTGAACGAAGACCAGGCGAAGGCCCTCTCCAGCATCTCGGGCGCCATCGCTGCGGGCGCCTTTTCCCCCTTCCTGCTGCACGGGGTTACCGGCAGCGGCAAGACCGAGGTCTATCTGCAGGCAATCGCACTCTGTCTTGCCGCCGGCAGGTCCGCGCTGGTGCTGGTCCCCGAGATCGCCCTCACCCCGCAGCTGGTCGGGCGTTTCAAGAGGCGCTTTAACTGCGGCATCGCCGTCTTGCACTCGGGGCTCTCGGACGGGGAGCGCTTCGACGAGTGGCGCCGCATCAGGCGCGGTGAGGCGGTCATCGTGATCGGGGCCCGCTCGGCGCTCTTCGCGCCGCTGGAGCGGCTCGGGGTGATCGTGGTCGACGAAGAGCACGAGGGGAGCTACAAGCAGTCGGAGGGGGTGCGCTACAACAGCCGCGACCTCGCCCTCGTGCGCGGCAAGCTCTCCTCTGCGGTCGTCATCCTCGGCTCGGCCACTCCGCTTGTCACCAGCTACCACGCGGCAAAAAACGGGCGGCTCTGCTATCTGCACCTCCCCCGCAGGGTGCGCGAGCTCCCGATGCCGGAGACCCAGATGCTGGACGCCAGGAGGCAGAAGGGGAAGACCTTCCTGAAGCCGCTCATCGACGCGATCGGCGACAATCTCGAGGAAGGGGGCCAGACCCTGCTCTTCTTGAACAGGCGAGGCTTCGCCACCTATCTGGTCTGTCAGGCCTGCGGGCATGTGCTGCGCTGTCCCAACTGCGCGGTCACGCTCACCTACCACCGCGGCCTTGGGCGACACGTCTGCCATTACTGCGACTACTCGATACCAGCCCCCTCGGTCTGCCCCGCCTGCCAGGGAAGCGACATCACGCTGCTTGGACGCGGCACCGAGCGGGTCGAGGAGGAGGTGCAGGAACTCTTTCCGGGGGCGCGGGTCTCAAGGATGGACCGGGACACCACCAAGGGGAAGGGAGGGCATGCCAAGGTGCTGAAGGCGCTGGAGGACGGCTCCACCGACATCCTGATCGGCACCCAGATGATCGCCAAGGGGCACGATTTTCCCGGCGTTACGCTGGTCGGGGTGGTCTCCGCCGACGCCTCGCTGAACCTCCCCGATTTCAGGAGCAGCGAGCGGACCTTTCAGCTGGTGACCCAGGTGATGGGGAGGGCCGGGCGGGGTGACAAGCCGGGACGGGTGCTCGTGCAGACCCTGGCTCCCGAGCATTACGCGCTCACCCACGCGGTTTCCCACGACTTCGAGGGGTTTTACCGGCAGGAGATCGCCTTTCGCGAGGATGTAGGATACCCTCCCTTTGCACACCTGGCCTCGCTCACCTTCTCGTCGGTGGCGCCAAGCCAGGCGGAAAGCTCCTCCGAGGAGGGGGCCGGGCTGCTCAGGAAGATAAAGCGAGACTGCCGTCTGCGGGTGGAGGTCCTAGGCCCGATCACCGCTCCCCTTGGCAAGGTGCGGGGCCGCTTCCGCTGGCAGATCCTCTTGAAGGGGAGGGAGCGCTCCGAGTTGCACAGGCTGTTGTTTCATTTCCGGGGCGCGTACAGCCATCCGTCCAGCGTGCGCCTGGTGGTGGACGTCGATCCCGTGGAAATGCTCTAGCTAGTTTCCGTCCGGAAAGGGTGCTTTTCCGCCCTGGCTGCGTCAACCTTCGGTCTTGCTTGTGCGGCGTACTTATGTACGCCTCCGCGCAACCCCTCG